>Ga0308159_1000096_pt1 | contig 353543 bp, 324 predicted proteins | sample PhyCR1_FD_201040 | JGI IMG/M metagenome (GOLD analysis project Ga0308159, IMG submission 201040) | Phyllosphere microbial communities from UC Gill Tract Community Farm, Albany, California, United States - DLSLC.R1 | ecosystem: Host-associated > Plants > Phyllosphere > Unclassified | place... | reverse complement strand
CTGCACGCCAGCCGAATTCCTGGGTGATGGCGCCGCCCATCAGCGGCCCGATGCCGCTGGCCATGGCGAAGGCCGCCGACACCAACGCCATCCAGCGCACTCGTTCGCGCGCATCGGGAAACAGGTCGGCAGGGGCCGCGAACGCCGTGGCGATCATCATGCCCCCGCCTATCCCTTGTAGGGTTCGGAACATGATCAACTGCGGCATCGATTGTGCCAGGCCACAGGCCACCGAACCGGCCGCCACGATCGCCAGCGAGATCAGCATCAGCGGCTTGCGGCCGAACATGTCGCCCAGACGGCCAAAGATCAGGATCGACGCCGCAGTGGCCAGCAAATAGCCGGTACCCACCCAGGAATATAGCTCCATTCCACCCAGTGCTTCAGCGACCCGTGGAAGGATCGTGGTCACGATCGTGGAGTCGAAAGCAACCAGTACGACCGTGGCGGCCACCCCCGCCATCGCGAGCAGGAGATCGCGGCGTGACCGTTCGGCGGGCTTCGGTGCTGCTGTTGCGGAGGAAGAACTGCCGTCGGAACGGGTAGGTGAGGTCATGCCTCAAGAATATCACCCGTTCGTTAACGTGCTACCGAAAAAGTGTGTGATATCCGACTAAAAGAACCACGACAAAAGCCGGAATTGCCCACGTAAGCATCGGATTGCGCATGCCATCCTCGGCTACCATAGGCGGCGCGGGTGGCGCAATGGTCGGCACGCGCGTGATGTGATCCATGAAGGCGGTCATGAAGGCGTCGACGACCTTGTTACCTGCTTTGACCAGCATGGGCTCGCCGACCTGCGCCAATTTGCCGCCTGCCATGCCCGCCACGGTGTAGGCGAGGCGGGTGCCGTCATCCTTGGTCGTCAGGTTGACCTGCGCGGTGCCGATTACCAGTCCGGCCGCGCGGCCCTTGCCTTCGAAGGCCAAGGTGCAGCTATCTGGCGCCTGGATGTCGGAAAGCAACAGTTCGCCTTCGTATTCAGCCTCGATGCCGCAGGCCTTGCTGTGCAAGGTTACCCAGTATTCGGTGGGCGAGCGTTGTTTCATCCGGGCGCACCCCGGAATGCACTTTTGCAACACAGTCGGGTCGGTAAGCGCCTCCCAAACCTGATGTTGCGGTTTGGGAATCCAATGGGCATCTTTGATGTGCATGGCTGTCTCCTCTGCACGGGTTGCTTGCTGCAACCTCTAAAGTGGGGTTTGGTGTCTTTATTTTGCGCCTGTTTGCGCTACAAGGGAACGCCGTTGCCAAGTAGAATTACAGCGGTACGCACTGTTAAAAACAAAAACAACTATGGGCGTGTTACAAATGACCTGTGCCATTAAACTAGCGGCGCTTTCGACTCTGGGCTCCGTGTGATCTACATCGTTACCGCATTCCTGACCTCCCTCGTGGTGACGCTTCTCGTCGTCAGGTACTCCCATCTCCATGCGCAGTTCACCGCCGACAGCGATCTGACGGGGGTGCAAAAATTTCACACCCGTCCGGTCCCCCGCGTAGGTGGCGTGGCCCTGCTCGTCGCACTCCTGGTGATCTGGGGGGTGCTCTGGTTTACCGAGCGAGAGCAATTCAAGGAATTCGGGCTGCTGATCCTGGCCAGCCTGCTGGCGTTCGCCGGTGGTTTGGCAGAGGACCTCACCAAGAAGGTGCGGGCTTCCGTCCGTCTGGTGCTGGCCATGCTCGCCGGCGGCGTCGGCTTCTATCTGCTGGATGGCGCCATCACCCGCATCGATATCATCGGGCTCGATTGGTTGCTGCAGTTCGGGGCCTTCTCACTGATTTTCACGATGTTCGCCGTGGGCGGCGCGGCCAACGCCGTCAACATCATCGACGGCTACAACGGGCTGGCTGCCTTTGTTTCGGCCACCATCTTCGCCGGTTTCGCCTACGTGTCGTTTTACCTGGGTGATCGGTTGCTGCTGGTGTCCTCGGTGGCGATGCTCGGCGCGATCGGCGGTTTTTTCGTCTGGAATTACCCCAAGGGACTGATTTTCCTGGGCGACGGCGGGGCGTACCTGATCGGCTTCATGATCGGCGAGATTTCGGTGCTGATGCTGGCGCGCCACCCGATCGTGTCGGCTTGGTTTCCGCTGTTGATTTGCATGTACCCGGTCTTCGAGACGTTGTTTTCCATCTACCGCAAACGGCTACTTCGTGGCGGCTCGGCGGGCGTCCCAGATGGCGTACACCTTCATATGCTGGTTTACCGGCGTCTCGTTCGATGGGCCGTCGGTTCGCGCGATGAACGACGACGCGTCCAGCGCAACGCGATGACGTCACCCTATCTGTGGTTGTTGTCGTCTCTGGCCGTTATTCCCGCCGTCCTCTTCTGGCAGCACCAAACCGTGTTGATGGTCTTCGTTTTCCTTTTTTCGGCAACCTATGTGATGTTGTATCGTGCCGTCGTTCGTTTCGAAACGCCGCGCTGGCTGGTATTGACCAAGCGCGCCTTGGGTCCGTCGGCATTGGGGCGTGGTTCGGATAAGCTTCCGGCCCCGAGCCAAGGTGCGACTGACCATCTTCATGTCGCCATCTTGATGGGCTGCTATAACGGCGGGCGATACTTGCAGGAGCAGCTGGATTCGTTCGAGTCGCAAACCCACACCAATTGGACCCTCTGGGTGTCCGATGACGGGTCGACGGATGATTCGTTCGAAATTCTGGAACGATACAAAGCGCGCTGGGGCGCCGATAAATTGCGGGTTGTCACTGGCCCGAAGCAGGGCTTTGCCAGAAACTTTCTGAGTTTGGCCTGTCGTGATGAGATCCAGGCGGACTACTACTGCTACAGCGATCAGGACGATATCTGGGTGCCTGGAAAGCTGGAGCGTGCGCTCAAGGTACTTGCTGCCAGGAACGTGGATCACGTCGCGCACCTCTACTGCGCGCGCACGCTTCTGGTCGATAATGACCGGCGGCCGCTGGGCTATTCTCCGATGTTCACGCGGGAGCCCGGTTTCCAGAATGCGTTGGTCCAGAACGTCGGCGGCGGCAACACCATGGTGTTCAACCGTAAGGCGCGCGATGTGATTGCACGTGCGGGATTCGATCTGGACGTGGTCGCGCACGATTGGTGGACTTACATTGCCGTCACCGCTGCCGGCGGCGACGTCGTTTACGATCCCAAACCTGCATTGCTTTATCGGCAGCACGGTGCAAATCTGATCGGCGCAAACATCAGTTTTGCCGCGCGTATCGGACGCGTGCGTTTGCTCTTCAAGGGGCAATGGCGAACCTGGAACGCCGCCAATGAACGGGCATTGGCACGCATCGACGATGTGTTGCCTTCGGCCATGCGGAAAACACGGGACGCCTTCGAACGTGCACGAAGCGCTTCTTCCATTGCCGAGCGTTTCAAAGGCTACCAGGAGTCCGGCGTTTACCGCCAGACCGCCCTGGGAAATCTGGCACTCATTTTGGCTCTACTTTTTAAGAAAATTTGATATGACGATACTCGTGACCGGGGGTGCAGGTTTCATCGGCGGTAACTTTGTTTTGAATTGGCTCGCTGGCAGCGATGAAAAGGTCGTCAACCTTGATAAGCTGACCTACGCGGGCAATCTCAACACGTTGAACGCTGTTTCGGGAAATCCCAATCATCGCTTCGTGAAGGGCGACATTGGTGATACCGCGCTGCTCTCCAAGTTGTTGGAAGAAGAAACGCCGCGGGCCGTGTTGAACTTTGCGGCTGAGTCACATGTGGATCGCTCAATTTCCGGTCCTGCAGCCTTTGTCGAAACCAACGTGATGGGCACGTTCCGTCTGTTGGAAGCCGTCCGCGGCTACTGGAGTGGTCTGGATGCGGAGCGCAAAGCCGACTTTCGTTTTCTGCACGTGTCCACCGATGAGGTCTTCGGCACCTTGTCGCCCTCCGACCCACCGTTTGCTGAGACCAATCCGTACGAGCCCAATAGCCCCTATTCGGCGAGCAAGGCGGCGTCAGACCATCTGGTCCGGGCGTGGCATCACACATATGGCCTGCCCGTCGTCACGACGAACTGCAGCAACAACTATGGGCCTTACCATTTCCCCGAAAAGCTCATCCCGTTGATCATCCTTAACGCACGCGAGAAGAAGCCGTTGCCGATCTACGGTGATGGCCAGCAGATTCGCGATTGGTTGTACGTCACGGATCATTGCGCTGCCATTCGTGCGGTTCTCGCCAAGGGACGTCTCGGCGAGACGTACAACGTGGGAGGCTGGAACGAGAAGGCGAATCTGGATGTGGTGCGCACGATTTGCCGGACGCTTGACGAGCTTGCACCGCGCGCGGATGGTGTCGCATATGAAGAGCAAATCACATTCGTGAAGGATCGCCCGGGGCATGATCGACGTTACGCCATCGATGCACGCAAGATCGAAAGCGAATTGGGCTGGCGCCCCGCCGAAACGTTCGACAGCGGCATTCGAAAGACCGTGCAGTGGTATCTTGATAATGAAAGCTGGGTGTCCAATGTGACGAGTGGCGCCTATCGCGACTGGGTTCAAGAGCAATACGACGAATGAAGATATTGCTGCTGGGAAAAGACGGGCAGGTGGGTTGGGAGTTGCAGCGCAGCCTTGCCCCGCTGGGTGAGCTGGTAATGCATGGTCGAGAGACCGCCGATCTTGCCGATCCGGGCGCGTTGCGGGCATTGATCCGAGCATGCAAGCCCGACGTCATCGTGAACGCAGGTGCTTATACCGCAGTGGATCGTGCTGAGTCGGAGGTGGAACTCGCAACGCGTGTCAACGCGGAGGCCCCCGGCGTCATTGCCGAAGAGGCCAAGGCCTGTGGCGCCTGGTTCGTCCATTACTCGACTGACTATGTGTTTGACGGTCGATCGAATGAAGCCTACGACGAAGACGCGGTCACGAACCCGCAAAGCGTGTATGGCCGCACGAAGCAGGCAGGCGAGGCAGCGATTGCTGCTTCTGGCTGCCTGCATTTGATTTTGCGGACAAGCTGGGTGTTCGGCGCGCGAGGCAAGAACTTTGCGCGTACGATGCTTTCCCTGGCGAAAACACGCGAAGCGCTAAGCGTGGTGGGCGATCAAATTGGTGCGCCGACCGGTGCGGATCTGATTGCCGACGTTACCGCGTTGTGTATCTACAGATTGTTTTCGCAGCCGGACATGGCGCGACACAGCGGGATCTATCATTTGACGGCCGCCGGAGCGATCTCGTGGCATGGTTATGCTCAGTTCGTCATCGGCATGGCGCTCGCTCAGCATTTGCCGCTGGCGTTGACGCTGGACGACGTAAAGAGTGTAGGCAGTGCCGAATATCCTGCGGCGGCTACCCGTCCAGCGAACTCAAGATTGAATACACATAAGTTGCGGACGACATTCGGCATCGCGCTTCCCGACTGGGAAGTTCACGTGCGCCGCTCCGTATCCATAATGTTGTCTCAGGAACAAAGAAATGAAGCGTAAAGGCATTATTTTGGCAGGTGGTGCGGGCACTCGTCTGCACCCGGCCACTCTCTCGATTTCGAAGCAACTATTGCCGGTGTACGACAAGCCGATGATCTATTACCCGCTCAGCACGCTGTTGCTGTCGGGTATCCGCGACATTTTGATCATCAGTACGCCCCAGGATGTTCCGCGTTTCGAGCAATTGCTGGGCGACGGGTCGCAGTGGGGCATCAATCTTCAATATGCCGTACAGCCCAGTCCCGACGGATTGGCGCAGGCGTTCATCATCGGCGAGTCGTTCCTGAACGGCGCACCGAGCGCTCTCGTGCTCGGCGACAATATTTTCTACGGCCACAACCTCGACGAGTTGCTGCGCAGTGCGGACGCGAAGGATGAAGGCGCAACCGTCTTCGCCTACCATGTCCATGATCCAGAACGCTATGGCGTCGTTGAATTCGATCGTGCGGGCAAGGCGATCAGCATCGAGGAAAAGCCGGCTGAGCCGAAAAGCAGTTACGCGGTGACGGGTCTTTATTTCTACGACGCCAACGTGGTCAATATTGCCAAATCCGTTAAACCTAGCGCTCGCGGTGAACTTGAGATTACCGCCGTCAATCAGGCTTATCTGGATGCTGGCGCGCTGCAAGTGGAGATCATGCAGCGCGGCTATGCTTGGCTGGATACAGGTACGCACGAAAGTCTGCTCGAAGCGAGCCAGTTCATTGCGACCCTCGAGCATCGCCAGGGGCTGAAGATCGCATGTCCGGAAGAGATCGCCTGGCGTGCTGGTTTCATCGACACCGAGCAGCTCCTGAAGCTCGCGGCCAGCTTGTCAAAGAACGCCTACGGCAAATACTTGATCCAGCTGGCGAAAGAGGGCCTTTGATCATGCGAGCGATCCCCACGGAAATTCCGGATGTCATTATTCTGGAGCCACAAGTATTCGGCGATAGCCGAGGCTTCTTCATGGAGAGCTTCAATTCGTCGAAGTTCCGCGAGGCGACCGGCGCTGATGTCGATTTCGTTCAGGATAATCATTCCCGGTCTGCGCGTGGTGTGTTGCGCGGCTTGCATTATCAGATCCAAAATGCGCAGGGCAAGCTCGTTCGCGTCGTGCAAGGCACGGTGTTTGACGTTGCCGTCGATATTCGCAAGTCATCGACCACGTTCGGTAAATGGGTCGGTGTGGAGTTGAGCGACACCAATAATCGGCAATTGTGGGTACCGCCGGGATTCGCACACGGCTTTCTCGTGTTGAGCGAAACCGCCGACTTTTTGTACAAGACCACGGACTACTACGCACCGCAGCACGAACGTGCGATCGTGTGGAATGATGGTGAAATTGGCATCGATTGGCCGTCGGGCGTCGAACCAAAACTATCGACCAAGGATGCTGAGGGACTATCATTGTCCACTGCCGAAGTGTTTCCTTGATGCAAGTTGCTCGCGCCTGAGCGTTTTTGGTGAAATTATGTCTGTTGGTGTTGACCTCAAACAGGACCTCGATCTTGTTTGGTTCTTGGGAAAGCTATTTGTACGCGACCGTTATGTCGTCGTCGGCGATATCTCGGATCCCGCTCAAGATTTTCTTTCGGCATCTAAAGACGTTGTCATTTTCAAATCGGTGCAACATGCTTTGGCGAGCGTTATTGTCATTGACGACATCGCCGCAATCGTACATGTCGTCGAAACTGATGCGGATACTCAGGCCAGCCTTTCCGATGTGTCGGCGCTGATCCGCAAGTTCGGCGGGTCGGCGGATTACATTCTTGTCGAGCCGTCTGGCCGGCGCGACCTCGCGGCCAAATACACGCGACTATTGAGTGCTTCGTACCTTTGCGTGCGTCCACTGCCATTCATCCGTTCGCTTTCGGGTGCCGCTGGGCGCGCCGTCGCTGTCGATCCGCGTGCGCCCGAATCGCAACGGATGCGCAGCGTGCTGGGCGCGTGGCGTAGCGATCAGTCTCGGATTGCTGGCGCGTGCGATTTTTTGCATGCGCTGAAGGGTGTTGCTGTACCGCAAGGCGAGCTCGCCGCCAAGGCCAAGGCCCTACAGCGCGAGGTCGATCGGGCAACGGCGGAGCTTGCGCAGTTACGCACATCGAACTCGTGGAAGATCACGACACCCCTGCGCGTCGGTGGAGGTGCCGCACGTCGCCTGTTGTCAGTCGGTCGACGTGTGCATTTTGCGGTATCGAGCCGTGGTGGCGCGCTCGCCACGTCCAAAGCACTGGTTTCGATCGTTCGCCGCGAGGGTGTCAAGGGTTTGAAGACGAGGTTGGTGCGGGCGACCGGGCACGGTTCGGCCAGGCCGGAATCGGAGATCGCCTACCAGCGCTGGATCGAGCAGTTCGACACCTACTCGGACGACGCGCTGGCGCGCGTGCGTTCGTACATCGACACCATGCCGCAGCGACCTACGTTTTCTTTCGTCGTTCCGACCTACAACACATCACCTGCACTGTTGAAGGAGATGGTCGATTCGGTTCTGGCGCAGATATATCCCCATTGGGAACTGTGCATTGCCGATGACGCATCCACTGACGCCGCGACGAAGAACGCTTTGGCTGCTCAAGCCAAGCGGGACGCCCGAATCAAAGTGGTGTATCGGAATGAAAACGGTCATATTTCGGCGGCAAGCAATTCGGCGCTGGCGCTCGCGAGTGGCGAATTCGTTGTCTTGCTCGACCATGACGACGCTATTCCACGACACGCGTTGTTCGTGGTGGCGGAGTATGTCAATCGCCATCCCGACGCCCAGCTTTTCTACAGCGACGAGGACAAGATATCGGAGGACGGGACGCGCTTCGGTCCGTACTTCAAGCCGGACTGGAACGTTGAACTGATCCGCAGCCAGAATTTCTTCTCGCATTTGGGGGTTTATCGGCGCGACCTGATCGAGAGGGTGGGCGGTTTCCGCGAAGCATTTGAAGGCGCCCAGGATTACGATCTGATGCTGCGTTGCGTCGATGCCGCGCGAGATACGCCACCGGTTCATATTCCGCATGTGTTGTATCACTGGCGGGTCGTGGCGGGCAGTACGGCAGGCGGGAGCGACGCCAAGCCCTATGCGTTCATCGCTGCGATGCGATCGTTGAGTGAGCACCTGGCGCGCCGTGGCGTGAGCGGCGAAGTCGTTGAGTCCACACCAAACAGTGGCTACACGAAAATCGATTATGCCGTTCCCGATCCGGCACCATTGGTGTCGATCGTTATTCCAACTCGCGACGGACGGGCACTGTTGAGCAACTGTATCACCAGTCTCCTCGATATTACTGCGTACAAGAATTTCGAAATTATCATTGTCGACAATGGCAGCACTGAGCCAGCCACATTCGAATATTTTGAATCGATTTCGAATCTGCCGAATGTACGTATTCTGCGCGACGACTCGCCGTTCAATTATTCGGCGTTGAATAATCGTGCAGTTGAGATCGCTCAGGGCGAGTTCATCTGTCTGATGAACAACGACATCGAAGCCATTCATCCCGAGTGGTTGACGGAAATGGTAGGTATCGGGCTCCAACCGGATGTCGGTGCGGTAGGCGCACGTCTTTGGTATCCCGATGATCGATTGCAGCATGGGGGCGTGATTTTAGGCATCGGGGGTGTCGCCGGCCATGCACATCATTTGCTCAAGCCGGAAGAGAGCGGTTATTTTTCACGCGCCGTCCTGGCTCAGGATCTGTCGGCAGTGACGGCGGCGTGTCTGCTGGTTCGTACCCGTGTGTATCGTGAGGTTGGCGGCCTGGATGAGCAGTTGGCCGTTGCGTTCAACGATGTCGATTTCTGCATCCGCGTCCGAGACGCCGGATACCGAAATGTGTGGACACCCTATGCACAGCTTTATCATCATGAGTCCGCGACCCGTGGCAGCGACCTAAGCCCCGGCAAACGGGAGCGCTTCGCACGCGAAGTGATGTTCATGCAGGATCGCTGGGGCGACACGCTTTTGAACGACCCTGCCTACAATCCAAATCTGTCTTTGGTTGGTAACGATCGATGTTTTGCAACTGCTTTGGCGCCTCGCATTGATCTGCCATTGGCAAACGACCGTTGATGGCAAGTTCTTACGTTGTACGCCGCGAATTGAGGTGTAAAGGGCTATCGTATAACTGTATGGATCGAACCGATCATGGCATCGGCAAAGTCATCTAACAGGAGTTGTCATTGCGTCAGATTTTGCGAAGGAAGCTGTCCGGCATTTCGGGAGTGACCGATCTCACTGCGGATGTGCAAACGCTGCGAGCCGATGTCACTGCCGAGGTGAGGGAGGTTCACGCTGACCTCGCCGCCGCTGTCCGCACGATGCATGCTGATCTGGCTGCCACCCTGCGCGCCGGATTGGACGCCCAGGACAGTCGTCATGCCCAGCACACGCAGGGGGCGGTCGACGCCACTGCGGCAGTGGCGCAGCGTATCGACGCGCTCGTCGCACAGAATCTTTCTGCATCGCTTGCAAAATTGCAGGATCTCCAAAGCAGCGCCTTTGAAGAAAGTCAGCGCATGCGCGATACGCTCGCATCGATTTCCGCAGCAACGGAATTGGTCGGCACGCAGACCGAGCAGGTTGTGGCCAATCACGCGTGGCTTGCCGAGGTGCTCGATGATGCGCTGGCGGGCGCGACTGTAAACGTGCCCGACAGTATGGTGAAGCCGAAGATTCGTATTCACTTTCTCTTTCAGATGCCGGAAACCTGGACGAGTTGGGCAAGCTTGTGGCGTGCTTGCGTGGAAAGTCCCTATTTCGATCCACTGCTTGTGCTGCTTCCGTTCGAGCACGACAGCGCTATCGATGCCGAAAAGCCGCAGCGCTTTCTGGAAGCGCAAGGACTCTCTTTCGTCAGAGCGGATGCGTACGATCTCGCGGTTCGGCAGCCTGACGTCATCGTCATTCAGAATCCTTACGATTCCACCAGACCGCCGCAGTTTCACATGGAAGTTCTGGTCCGCAACAATGTGCGGGTGATCTATGTGCCGTACGGATTGGATGTTGGTGGCGGCGTCGAGAATCTCCGCTGGCAATACGACCTGGACGTTCACCAGAAAGCGTGGCGAGTGTTCGCGCGATCCGTCAGCCACAAGAAGATGTTCAGCCGATATTGCTCCAGTGGCGACGCACATGTCGTGGTGACAGGGCACCCGAAAATCGACGCGATAGTTCGTCCAAGGCTTCAGGGCTCTGCTATCGGAGCGCCGCCCGAAAGCGACGTTGCGCAGCACCGTCACGTGCTGTGGACACCCCACTTTTCCGTCAATGAAGGCGGCTGGTCGACTTACCTGAAGTATGCCGAAAGCATGCTTGCCTACTTCGAATCGAAGCCTGTCGGGCTGTCCTTGATCATCAGGCCTCATCCCCTGCTGTTCGGTCGCTTGAAACAGCTGGGTATGCTTGACGATGACGGCATTGCGTCGTTGCGCAAACGTTTCGATCAGCCTCCCTACATCTATTTCGACGAGAACGAGCAATACGACGTTTCCTTCGAACGTTCCTCCTGTCTGATCGCAGATGCCGGTTCGTTTTTGCTCGAGTACCTTGCGACAGAAAAACCGATTCTTTACCTGCACAACGCGGATGGGCCCGGTTTGAACGCGTCTGGCGCGTTCACCGAAAATTATTATCAGGCTTCCCGCTTCGACGATATCGAGTCGTTCATGACCATGGTCGCGAGTGGCGACGATCCCAAGCGCGAGCAGCGGCTCGACCAAGTGAACCCGCTGCTGCATCGCATTGACGGGAAAATCGGCGATGCTATCGCCGAGCATGTTGCCAAGAGTTTTTACGACGAAGTGCTTGAAGATAAAAAACGCCGCTTGCTGCGAATCAACCCGGTCAATACTTACAACAGGTCCACTATATGAGTCGTATCTATTCCGACAAGATCGCGATTCAAAAGGAATCGACGCACGCGTTTTTTGAGCGCCGGGGCAAGGGTGTGGATCAAAATCATCCGCTCACGAGCGTACTTTATCAAGATGACAATCCCGAGCTTGCCGCGGCGCGTGATCGCTGGGAAAAATCGTCGATTTTGCCCAAGCTCGCAATCCAGGCCCAGAGCAGTGTGCTCGACATCGGGTGCGGCATCGGTCGGTGGGCAGAAGCCTGTCTGCCCACATGTGAGCGTTATCACGGCACTGATTTCAGTGCGTCGCTGATAGATGTCGCGCGCAAGCGGATCGATTCGCCCAATGCGACTTTCCAGGTGCTGGCGGCACAGGATTGCCAGCCCGATCGCATCGAAGGCGCTGTCGCGTTCACACATGTCCTCATCGCGGGTGTCCTGCTTTACCTGAACGATGATGAAGTCGCCGCGGCACTTTCCGGTGTAGGCGCGTGCGCAGGTCCATCCTGCACGCTTTACATCCGAGAGCCCATTGCCGTAAAGGATCGTCTCACGCTCGACAATCATCTTTCTCAGGAGCTGAAGGCCGAATACAGCGCCATCTATCGCACGGAAGCGGAACTTATGGCGCTTTTTGAATCGACGGTGCTGGCGGCGGGTTTTCTCCTTGAGGAGTCGGGCAAGCTCTATCCGGATGATCTCAATAATCGCGCCGAGACGATTCAGAAATTCTACGTTTTCAAACGGCCATGACGACGCATTTTGCTTTTGATCTTGATGGTACGGTAACGCAAGAAGAGCTGTTGCCGCGCATTGCGTCGGCGGTCGGGTTGGAACGCGAGATGCAGTTGCTCACCGAACTTACCCTAAGCGGTGCAATCGAGTTTGAAGACTCGTTCCGGTTACGGTGCGCCATATTGAATGCGCTGCCTATTTCCGTGGTCCAGGATGCCGTTCGGGACGCGAAGCTGAATCCCAGTATCGAGGCATTCATCTGCAGCAATCGCGAGCGCTGCAGTATCGTCACTGGTAATCTTGATGTGTGGATCGAGCCTCTCGTGAAACGGCTGGGATGCTCTGTTTTCTCATCGACATCGATTGTGGACGGTGACAAGCTGATTCGGGTTGGCGATGTCATGCACAAAAGTCGGCCCCTCCTTGAACTCAGAAAGAAGCGTCTTAAATTGGTGGCCATCGGCGATAGCGTCAACGATATGCCCATGTTCGAGTCGGCAGATGTTGGCGTGGCGTTCGGTGGCGTGCACGCGCCTGCGCCGGCGCTGGTTGGAATAAGTGACTATGTCGTTTTTGATGGAGAAGCCCTGTGTCGGCTGTTGAACACGCTGTAATTGCCGCTGCTGGCCTGGGATCCCGACTTGGCCTGGGCAAGCCGAAGTGTCTGTTGGAGATCGGCGGCATCTCGCTATTGGCGCGCCAGCTCGCACTGCTCGAGTCCGTTCCCGATGTGCGAATCGTCGTCGGTTTCGAGGAAGAGGTGGTCATGAGTGCTGCGTTGGCCATCCGACGTGACATTGTCTTCGTGCGAAATCCGGCCTATCGCAGCACAGCCACACTGGCAAGCTATGCGCTGGGGGCGAATGGTATCGGTGCCAATTGTCTGTTCATGGACGCAGATATCTTCTTCGATCCGCTGTCATTCGAGGCGTTTCTGGATGCCTGCCGGCCGGGTGAACATCTGATCGCAATGACGCAAGCCAAGACTTCCGACGCCGTGTTCGTCGACGTGCAGCAGGATCGTATTCAAGGTTTCTCACGCGACGTCAGAACCGATTTCGAATGGGCCAATCTCTGCTGGTGTCCGCCGGGATACTTTTCCCCCGGTCCTGGCGCCGTTTACAGTTGTCTGGAGCAGGATTTACCTTTGCCCTGCAAGGAAATCGTGTCGTATGAGGTGGATACACCGCATGATTACGAACAGCTCCGAGGCATGTTTGAGCGTGAGGCCGGCTAGGCGGCTTGTCGTTGGCGGACCCAGGTGAGGTCGCGGCAACCTCACCGAACGCCGATTACTTCGGGCCGTAGCCGGCGTTGTAGAGAAGCTTGAAGATGTTGACGCCGCGCTTTTCCAGCGTGGCCGTCTGCTCCGCGTCGTTCAATAGATCGATGACACGCGCAATGCCGAGCTTGCGCACGCTTGTATGGGGATGCGCAAGCAAAATAATGCACTTGTCGAAGTAGCTCAGTGCCGCGTCTGAATGAATCTGCGGCTCGAGCAGTTCCCCAAAGCTTTCTCGGAGCACCGCCGGGCGCGCATGGTCAAGCGCGTGACCCAAGACCAGAGGATACTCCGCGTCGGTGGCCAGATCCCGGTTGGATGACGACAAGTTGGACACATGCCGACGATAGGACACGCAAACCTGATCGAATCGCTGAAGCTTGAGTCCTGCGCCGACGGCCCTGAGCCAGTATTCGTAGTCCTGCAGTTGGATCAAGCCGGGATGGAACAAGCCGATCCGATCGACCACGTTACGGCGCATTGCCGCCGACGGGGCGCAAAAAAAGTTTCCATGCAGCGTCAGTTCGCGAAATAGCGTGCGTTCCTTCACCTCGCGATGAAAGATGGGAAAGTCATTGATGGGAAGCGGCTCTCCATCGCCATCGATCAGATCGGGTTTACAGAAGATGATGTCGTTATCGGTGGATTCGAGAATATCGATCTGATGCGCGACACGATCTGGCGTGCTGAGATCGTCGCCGCCAAGTAAAACGATATAGCTTCCCGAGGCGGCGAGAATGCCGGTGTTGGACGCGGCGCTGGGGCCGCCATTCGTGCGGCGGATCAGCTTGATCTTCGAGCCGAATTTGCTTTCCAGCAAATCAGCAGTGGCGTCGGTCGAACCGTCGTCCACCACGATAATCTCCAGATTGCCGTATTTCTGTTCGCAAACGCTTGCCACGGTTTCTTCGGCAAACGTTCGCTGATTGAAAACCGGAATGACGACAGAGACTAACGGGGTGGACATGCTGCTCAACTTGCTTGATCAAAAAACGCGCGAATGTGCTGAACGACGGTAGCGACGTCCGACGGCTTCATCTGCGGCCAGATGGGCAATGACAGGCACTCATTGGCCGCTCTGGTGGCCGCGGGCAGGCTGTCGGGCGGGATGCTCAGATTCGCGTAGGCGCCTTGAACGTGCGGCGGAATCGGATAGTGCACCAGGCACGTGATGCCGCGCTGTTTGAGGTAATCGATCAGGGCCTCGCGCTGCGCCGTACGAATCACATAGAGGTGATAAACCGGCACGCTTCCTTCCGGCGTTGCGGGCAAAGTGATATCGCCCACACCTTCAAGCTCGGCCGTGTACTGCGCCGCGATCGCCCGGCGCTGAGCGTTCCAATTGTCGAGGTGGCGCAACTTGACGCGCAATATAGCCGCTTGCAACTCATCCAGTCGCGAATTGACGCCGGCAACTTCATGCACGTACTTCACATCAGAACCGTAGTTTCTCAGACGACGAAGTTCGGCCGCCAGCGCATCGTCGGAGGTGACCGTCGCGCCCCCATCGCCGATCGCGCCCAGGTTCTTGGTCGGATAAAAGCTGAATCCTGCCGCATGGCCGAGCCCGCCCGCGCGAATACCGTTGTGCGTGGAACCGTGCGCCTGCGCAGCATCTTCGAGCACGAAGAGATTGGCCTCTTTTGCGATTTGCCCGATCGCCGTCATGTCTACCGGGCAGCCAAAGAGGTGCACGGGCATGATGGCCTTCGTGCGCACCGAAATCTTTTCCTCGATCAGGTCGGGCCGCAGACCGTAAGAGTCTTCGGCGATCTCGACGGGCACGGGGGTCGCGCCGACCATCGACACGGCAAGCCAGGACGCAATGAATGTTTGTGAGGGAACGATGACTTCATCCCCCGGGCCGATGCCCTTTGCGCGCAACGCCAGTGCCAATGCATCCAGGCCGTTGCCCATACCGATACAGTGTTTGACGCCGCAATACGCTGCGAACTCGGTTTCGAAAGCTTCAAGTTCCGGGCCCATGATGACATGGCCACTTTCGAAGACGCGTTCGAAGGCCGATCGGATGTCTTGAGCAACCTCAGCGTTGCTGTCCTGCAGATTGAAAAAAGGGATCATTTTTGTCCGTCTCTCTCGGCTACCACTTTCAGGAAATCATCGTAATCGCGGATGTAGTCCGACTCTTCATAGCGCATGGATGCGAGCACCAGGCACACGGCGCCGGAAGAAAAATTTTCGAGCTCCCGCCATACAAGCGACTTCATCAGCACGCCTTGGAAGGGGCGATTGCAGGTGATCGTGCGGCGTTCTTTACCGTCGTCGAGCACCAGGTCGAAGCTACCCGATATGCTGATGATCAGCTGCTGAAGATTGTAGTGGGCATGCCCTGCACGCATCTCCCCGCTCGGAACGTCGTACAGGTAATACACGCGCTGAATATCGAACGGGATGTGATTGTTGCCTTCGATGAAGGTCAGATTGCCGCGAGGATCGGTGATCTTGACGAGATCGATCTGTTCGATGACGTCATCGAGCGAGCGAGGAGGCGGAGTGAGGTTATTGATGATGATCACCTTGCATTGAATATCGGGGGCAACCGTCTCTTTTAGTCATCGATGAGAGACAGGACTTCATTCAAGTCGATACTGTAGTCGTCATGAATGGCGTATTTGTCGTCGCGGGTGTAGGCGCGTGGGCCTTGCACGATATGCACATTGCAAGAAGACACGCGACCCAAAAGCTCCCACAGGTACAACTGGTGGCTTGGATGATCGGATGCCAACACGATGACCCGCGTACCGGGAGCACACCACGCGATGTTGGTCAACTGGGCGCCGGTAGGCGCAACGACGATTTCAGCCTCCCGGAATATCTTGATCTGCGTTTCGACGTTCAGATCTTCGGTTCGCAGGATTTCGAAACCCATGCCGGCAAGCTGCGTTTCCAATGCTTTCTGGTTCTTCAGCGCGCGAATCGAACCACTGCTGCGTCCCGCGTAGATTCGACGCTTGATGGGTCGCACACTGGTGTCGATCTGAGCTTGGCAGAGTTGAACCGCCTGGCGAATGCGCGCGACGTCCAATAACGACTGGCGTGCAATCTCGCCGCCATCGTAGGCGTCCACTACCGAAGTCGTATCGGCAGGGAAGTAGAGCTCGCCAACGTGATACAGGGTTTGCGTTTCAAGAAACAGAATCGGACGCTTGTTGACGTTCGCCATTTCCAGCAACTGCAGCATGTTGGAATGCAGCTTCGTTTCCACCAAAAACGGGATATCCAGCGGCAAGGATGCTTCTTCTGCGAGCAACATGCGAGGCAGGGTCTCGGCGAGGAAGTGAAAATAGTTGTTGGAGTATTCGTGCATCAGGCTGATGCCGCGATCGACCCAGGCACCTTGGCGGATGTCGAAGCCGATATGAACATACCCCCCTTCCGTATGCCGCGCGGCGTGGAACTTGACGGCGGCACCCTGTTCATCGCGAAACGCATACATCTCATCGTGCAGGAGATGGCTTTTCGGTGTGATGAGAAAGCGAGTGCCGCTCAACGCGTAAACATCTTCGATACGTGCCAGGTACGGCGCCGGCGGAAACGGGTGGGCCGCGCCCGGCATGCCTTCCGCGCTACGCGATGCATGCTGCAGGACCGCCGTGATACCGGGTGCGCCGGCATCCTGCACCAGAAACTGCTGTACCGACCGCAACTTCAAGTCGGCACTGGCGCGCTGCGGGTCGATGGACGGCGCAAGTTCAGACAAACGATTGCGAAGCTGCGTCGCATCGGAGAAATTATTTGGGCCTCGCAGCGGCGGCCGGGCTGCCGGCTCCCCGATGAGAAGGAAGTGCGCAAGCGCCATGTCGGAGCTTGAAATGCCTGCATTGTCGAAGCGATACCATTTCGGATCAAAACGCGGACTTGGCTTGTTGCCATCCTGCTCGCCTTCGGTGACGTAATGCTTCAGCGCGTCGTTGCGGTCTGAGGGGCCTGCGAGGTACGTATCCGCATACCAGTTCGTATCGAACCACGCGTTCGGGTTACGACCCTCTTGCGCGCCAAACTCGATATAGTGAATCAACGGATTCAGCCCGTTGGCCTTTACGTCAGGGTAGGCTTTGACATACCAGACACCGTCAAAAAGCGGCGACGCTCGTCGTTCTTCGATATGACCGTGCGCGAGGTAATGCAGCAGCGGGTTGATATTCGCCGCAGCAACATCCGGATGGTTGATGAGATACCACCCACTATCGAAAATGGGGTGTGGACTCAGGCCGGCGATGCCGCCCGTTTCAATGAAGTGGGTAAAGAGGTCGATGTCCGCATCGGGTTCAACGCCTGTGTCACGGAGTTGTGACAAATACCAGGATTCGTCGAACACGACCCGGGCATGATCGTTGGACGGTGGCGGCGCTTGCGTAGTGTCGACCACACCGGGCGTACCGGCGAGATGTCGGAGTTTTCTACGTAAGCGGTCACTAATGTTCATTGGAAGTCCGGATTGATCGCAATCGCGCGATGCCGAATGCGGCGATTGGAACGCCACGCGGCAGTTATTTGGAGAAATAATGCTCGACGATGTCTTCGGGGGCACCATCCATTTTTACACGCCCGTGTTCGAGCCAGATCACCCGATTGCACGTGCGCAGAACAAGCTCCTTGGAGTGGCTTGCGATCACCAGGATATTGGTGGATTCAACAAGATCGTTCAAGCGCTTTTCCGCTTTTGCCTTGAAGCCTTCATCTCCAACCGAAAGCCATTCGTCCATCAGCAGAATCTCGGGCCGAATCACGGTCGATACCGCAAAAGCCAAACGCAGATGCATCCCCGCTGAGTAGGTTCGCAAAGGCATATCGATGAAATCGCCCAGTTCCGAGAACTCGATGATTTCTTCCACGCGGTCTTTGATGCCAGCCCGCGTAAGGCCGAGCAGGGCGCCGCGCAGATAAATGTTCTCGCGCCCGGTCGACTCGGCATCGATGCCGAACCCGATATCGATCAACGAGCCGATGTCGCCCTTGATTTCCGCATGGCCGCTGGAAGGCGCATAGACGCCGCTCAGCAATCGCAGCATTGTGCTTTTACCGGCGCCGTTGTGCCCCAGGAGTCCAACGCGCGCACCGTCGTCGAAACGCATGGTTAGATTCTCCAACGCGCGCACCACGACGCGCCCGCTGGCATCCGCATTGAGTTGCCCACCAGTGGCTACCTGGAATAACCGTTTCTTCAGTGACCGAGCGCTCGCATTGTATATGGGGAAATCAATGCAAACATTTTCAAAATTAATTGACGCCATTAGATTCAGATGTTCCGAGTTAGAGCCAATAGGCGATACGAGCGCGATAGCGGCTGTAGAGCAAAAGCGTCACTAGCCAGCCGATCGCTGCACACCCCAGGGACACGATCCAGTTCCATGACGTTGGCGTGTCGCCCAGCAAGGGCGCCCGCACGATCTGAATGAGGTGGTAAAAGGGGTTCAGGTCCAACAAGTAATAAGCTCCCGAGCGCTCCGGCAGCAAATTCGGCAACCACATGATCGGGGTCAGGTAGAAAATGACTTGCAGCAGACTGGTGACGATCTGCGGGATATCACGATAGCGTGCGCAGATCGTTGCCAACAATGTACAAAACCATAAGAGGTTTAAAAGCAGAACAGCAAGTCCGGCGATGCTCAAGAAACTGATCATCGCCAGGGGCCGTCCAACCGCCAGCATTACCAGCGGAAAAATGACGATGTTATGCGCCAGAATAATCAAATTACGCCACAGCAGGCGTAAAATATGGACCGGCAGCGGAATCGGCAACTGTTTGATAATGGCGTCGGACGAGATGAACCCCGTGCAGCCTTCGCCGATCGAAGTGGAGATAAAACCCCAAAGAATCAAGCCTATCGAAAGAAAAGGAAGATATTCTTTGAGCGGAGACTTGAAAATTTGACCGAAAACGATGCCGATCGTGGCGATCATCACGCCCATCGTGATCGTCAGCCAGAATGGACCTAGGGATGACCGCCGATAGCGTTGGCGTACGTCCTGCCAGCCGAGCGTTCCGACCAGTCCGATGCGGCGAGCGGATGACGCCAGATCGCCGAACGTGGCACTAATATTCAACTTAGACATAACTGCGATGACCTGTGATTGCGAGGCGTCTGTGGCGCCTCGCGGTGTCTTTGAGAACTGCAACGGGCGGTCGGACAGCGATTCGAGCTGGATTGTCGTAGGCACTACGCCACTGCGGTGACCCGTGGGATGCCGACGTAGCCAATTTAAATGATAAGCCTACGAAGCCAAGTAGCGCGCATAACGTCTGGACGCTGTGTCAAACGCCTCTTTGGAGTACTCGAAATAGTAGTTGAGTGCGTCTTCATCGGTATTTTCGGCACCCATTCTCAGGTGAAAATCGACAACTCGGGTATTGTCCTTGCGCACATCGAAATGCGACTTTGAAAACCCGAGCGTGTCAAAACCGATTTGATAAATAAGCAAAGCGGACTCAATTGCAGTCGACCTGGGTGCGTCATCGATGACAATCCAGCTTCCCCAGCAAAACGAATTTCCGCGGATATCATAAAGCCGAACGGTCCCGAGCCGCTTCCGGTCCAGAGATTCGATGATGAAGTAAAACTCGGAGCCTGCCTGCTCCCGAGCCTTGTAAGCTTTCAGCCACTCGACCTGCGCAGCAACGCTCGTTGCCGACACCGACAGATGTCGACTCTTTCGTTCATTGCCACGTAGTTCGATGATGAATTCGGCATCGCTGCTTTGAACGAGCCTTAGCGCTACCGTGCGCCCGTGAACAGCTAATTCTTGATGGGGCGCACCGAGCGGCGCGGAGGCAGACAAAAAATTCATGTTCTAAAAACGGCCCGGGTGTCATCACGCCGTGCTGCAGGATCGAGGACGCATATGTTAGCGCAAAGCGCACCCCGTGCTCAGGCATCCAGGTGCATGAATAATGGATATTTGACACTAGTGTTATGCAGGGTCTCGCTCGCGGTCGTTTCGTACGGGTCGTCGACGCCCGGATCGGCCTGGCACGATGCGGGTTCGCTACGCGTCGTTGCTGTTGATGGCCAACGTTGGTGACCGATTCAAGTGGTGTCGAATCGTGTCGATGTTGATGGCTAACAACGTAACGTAAGCTGACGGCGCACTAGGGCTTACCCAGACCCAATGCGTTCAATGCCGGCAGCATCGTCGGCCGGGCGAAGATCACGACCTCGTTGTCCGGCGTCAACGGCTCGGCGTCAAGGCCAAGCAATTGCTGGATTTGAGTGCCGCATTGATCGAGCTTCAAAGGCTCTTGCATGTCGCAGCGCAGCTTGTAAAGACTGAATCCCTTGATGGTTCCCGCTTCAACGAGCCCGTAATCTTCAAGCACCTTTCGAAGTAGCTTGGGCGGCGAGGCATTGAACGATTGATCGACAAGCGCCACATCCGGCGCCCAATTCTTCAAGTGCATCTCGATCTCGGGCGAATTGGGATCCAGCTGAAACGCGTCGGCAATCTTGGGATAGAGCGTCGTCGGTACGGCGAGTGAAGGGCTGTAGTAGACGTTCCATGGCTGTGGGCCGAGCGCAGACAATTTGCGGTACACGTTCAGGTTCAGCGAATCCGCTGCAAGAATGTCGCGCGCAATCACACCCGCTGAAGCCGTAGCGTAGAGCGGGAGCGCGCTTGCGGCCGCCGTGAGAATCACAAGTCGCCCGATTCTGGGTACGCTGTTCAGCGTAATCACGACGACGACGCCTGCCAGCGGAATCAGCGGATAGGCATACGCGCGGATGATGTAGAACCTCAGCTCCTTGACGAAAACGACGCAAAGGAGGACAAGCGCTGCGCAAGTGATATCGACGAGCTTATCGACCATCGAACCGCGAAACCGATTGATGCAAAGTCGGATCAACGCAAACACGGCTGCGGCCAGCATCCAATAATCGTTCTTTGATAACAAAAGGAACCAACTCTTGGCTGTGAGCCCAATGGGCTTGAACATCGTTGAATGAAATGCATGGATACTGCGTTGTTTTTCCAGAAACTGCGCCGGATTGAATAGCGCATAGGGGTGGAAAAGCAGCAAGGCAAAGACAAGAACAACCCCGAACATCGCGGCGAGTTTGAGGCCCTCCATGATTTTGGATCTCTCGATCGGGACGTGACCCAAATAGACGAATGCCACGCCCAGTGGGATCAGGGGGTAGACAAGAAAGCTCTGCTTCGACATGACGCACACGACTGCAGCAGCCCACCCGACGAGCAATCGCGAGTAGCCTGCCTCCGGGTTGTCGCAAAATTTCTTCAAAGACCAGAGCGATACGGCGGCGCAGAGAAAGCCCAACGGCTCGGGATGAATTTCATATGAAAATTTTACGAGTGGGGGGAACGTCGCCGCGATCAGCGTCAGAATGAGGGCGGTGCCGTAGCTCGCAGCGAACGCACGGAGCATGATAAAAAAGAAAAACAGCCCTGCACTGGTCGCGAGTAGGGAGACTGACTTTGCCCACAGCGCAAATTGACTGAAGTGGGATGGATAGTCCGCCGACGCAATGAAATATTTCATCGCGACGATGCCCGATGTGATTATTGTGTTGTATGCCCAACCATAGATGCCGGCGTGATACTGGATATTTTGATTTAGCGTCGCTGAGTGAGCCGACATCATGAGGTAATCGCGCAGCAGAGACCCGCTATCGATGAATGCTGCAGTCGTTACGTTCAGATCGGCATTGTGGCGCAGCGCCATCGATCCAAGCAGAAAGAAAAACAACACTGCGATTGTGAGCGCAGTCAGGCGATCTTGAACACGTTTCATTATGGATACTGATCAGGACGCTGATCGTTGTTTCTTGCAGGGAAGACGACGGAAATCCGTTCATCAACAAGGTCGGCAGCCGGCCCATCGCGTAGGGCTGCTGCTTGGCATTTCTACAGGATGATGTAAGCGGGCCCTTACATTTGGTGGACGGCATTGTATATGACCGTATTGCGAGCTGTCCCGCGTCCTGTGAGCGCTGTTGTTATGGCGGCACGCGAACCGGTGAGGTCGCTTGGCGTTATGCTCCTGAGTCGTTTCCAGACATTTCCGTTCAGGCATTTCGGTTAGAATCGTGGGTTTGCCAGTCGGAAAGCAGGGGCGGCTGGGTATCGGAGCCAAGCTCCGCGATCTTCAGTCTTTCCTTCATGCCCTACGACGCAGCAGAGAGTACGAATGAACCGATGTCCGTTGATCATCGATTTGGATGGAACGCTGCTGCGTTCCGATATGTTGTTCGAGACTTGGCTAAGTTTTGCCAAGGACAATCCATTTCGCGCTTTGATGCCTTTAGTTTGGGTTCGCAAAGGCAAGCCCTTCCTCAAGGCCCGACTCGCGGAGGAAAGCAATCTCGACGTCGGCCTGCTGCCCTATAACGAAAGCGTCTTGAACATGATTGCTTCGGCGCGCGCCGAAGGTCGTGAAGTGGTTCTGGCGACGGCCACGCATCGTCGATACGCCGATCGCATTGCGGCCCATTTAGGCGTATTCGATGACGTCATCGCCACGGAGAGCGACGTCAATCTTTCATCGCATCGTAAAAGAGACACACTTGTCGCCAGGTACGGCGAAAAGGGATTTGACTACGTCGGCAATTCCCACGACGACATCGCCGTGTGGAAGGCGTCGCGTCAGGTCCACATCGTGGAGCCGCATGCCGGGGTTGTACGACGCGCGCGCGCGGCCGGCACTGTCGACTCCGTGACCGCCGATGCACCATCCACGGCTCGCACCTGGATCAAAGCACTCCGTCTGCACCAATGGATCAAGAACCTGCTGATATTCGTTCCCTTGCTGGCGAGCCATCGATTGACGGACATCCCGCTCATCTTCATGGGCATCATGGCATTCCTAGCGTTCGGTCTTTGCGCATCCAGCGTCTATTTGCTGAACGATCTACTCGATCTCGCTGACGACCGGCAACACGCGACCAAGCGCCGCCGGCCTTTCGCGGCAGGCATGCTCGAGATCAAGCATGGACTGATGGCATTTCCAATATTGCTGTTGGCCGCCTTCGGCCTGTCACTGGCGCTGCTTCCGCCAGCGTTCGCCCTGGCCCTCGTCGGGTATTACGTGATCACCCTGCTGTATTCGTTATGGCTTAAACGACAGATGATGGTCGATGTGGTGACGTTGGGCGTGTTGTACACCTGCAGGATCATCGCCGGTGCCCTGGCTTTTCAGATCGTATTGACCTTCTGGATGCTGGCGTTTTCGATGTTCATTTTCCTGAGCCTGGCATTGGTGAAAAGATATGCGGAGCTGCGTCAGGCGAGGATCCAGGGGGAGTCGGGGAAAACACGCGGCCGTGGTTATTTTCCGGATGATCTGGAAATGATCTCATCGCTCGGTGCGGCGTCGGGCTACATCTCCGTGATGGTGCTCGCGCTTTACGTCCAGGAACAAAACATCGTTGCACTGTATCGGCACCCTGAGGTTCTCTGGCTGTCGTGCCCCTTGCTCCTCTTCTGGATTTCCCGCACCTGGATGCTGACGCATCGCGGTGAAATGAATGACGATCCGATCGTTTTTGCGGTCAAGGATCGTGTCAGTCTCATTGTCGGTGCGCTGTTCGGCATCATTTTTCTCATCGCAACCTGACGATGAGCAAGCGATTGTCCTGGGGGCGATATCCCGCCACGCCTCAGTCCGCCAGGTTGGTCGCCTGGCGCGATCAAGTGGCATCGGTGCTAGGGGAAACAGGTTCGACATCGGCGCGGACCCTGCCGTTCGGCAATGGCCGCAGCTATGGCGATAGCTGCTATGCCGAATCGAATCGTGTAATCGCCATGGACGGTCTGAATCGTTTCATCGAGGCTGATTGGGTCGGAGGACGCATCAAGGCGGAAGCCGGTGTGCTGCTGGCCGACGTACTTGCGATTTCAGTGCCTCATGGCTGGTTCGTCCCCGTGACGCCTGGCACGAAGTACGTGACCTTGGGTGGGGCAATCGCCAACGACGTGCACGGGAAGAATCACCATGTGCGGGGCACCTTCGGCCGCCATGTGTTGTCGTTTGGACTATCCCGATCCGATAGCGCATCGGAGCTGGTGTGCTCGCCCACGCAAAATTCGGCGTTGTATGCCGCATCGATCGGCGGCCTGGGATTGACCGGGATCATCACGTGGGTCGAGTTTCAATTGATGCCGATCGTGTCCCCCGCGATCGATGTGACGTCGTACAAGTTCGGTTCGTTGGCGGAGTTCTTCACGCTGTCCGCCGAACTCGATCCGGTGCACGAATATGGTGTGGCGTGGGTGGATTGCCTGGCAACGGGCGAGGCCGCAGGCCGTGGCATCTACATGGTGGGCGATCATGCGCGTATCGGCGAGCTTGAAATCAAGCCAAGCCGCAAACGAAGCGTGCCGTTCGTGTTGCCGGTTTCCGCGGTCAACAACGTCACGCTGCGTGCTTTCAATTCGGCGTACTACGCCAAGCAGAAAGCTGGAAAACAGCAATCGCGCACCGATTTCGAGCCGTTCTTTTATCCGCTCGACGGTATCCTTCATTGGAATCGCATTTACGGCCGGCGCGGTTTCCAGCAGTTCCAGTGCGTGATTCCGGATCACAACGCTGAACCGGCAACGCGGGCGCTGCTCGAAGCGATTGCCCGGTCGGGCACCGGTTCGTTTCTGGCAGTACTGAAGCGCTGCGGCAACATTGCCTCGCCAGGGCTGATGTCGTTCCCGATGTCGGGCACGTCCCTGGCGCTGGATTTTCCCAATAATGCGCGCCTCGATCGTCTGCTGCGCGACCTCGACGTTATCGTCAACGAGGCGGGCGGCAGGTTGTATCCGGCGAAAGACGCACACATGCGCGGCGAAGATTTTCGTCGCGCCTATCCCCAATGGCATGAAGTGGAAGCGTTGCGCGATCCGCTTTTGTGCTCGCAGTTCTGGAAAAGAGTGACGCAGTCATGAAAAAGATATTGATCATCGGCGCCACGTCGGCCATTGCGCATGCCTGCGCACGAAACTGGGCGGGCGAGAAGGCCGCCTTTTTTCTGGTGGGCCGCAATACCGAGAAGCTGACACAGGCCGCTGACGATCTGCGCGCACGCGGTGCGGTATCTGTGGATATGCATGCTCTGGACATGAATGACTTCTATGCGCACGGCGCCATGCTGGATGCGTGCTATCGCACGTTGACGCATATCGATGTGGCGCTGATTGCACACGGCACGCTGCCGGACCAACGGCAGTGCGAGCAAACCGCCGCCCATGCACTCAAGGAGTTTTCGAGCAACGGCTTGAGCGTGATCGCCGTATTGACCGATCTTGCCAACCGAATGGAGAAAGATCGTCATGGCACCATCGCGGTGATCTCGTCAGTTGCCGGTGAGCGCGGCCGTCCGACCAATTATCTGTATGGTTCGGCCAAAGCCGCCGTGACGTCATTTTGCGAAGGCTTGCGCGCGCGAATGTTCAAGGTGGGCGTGCATGTGCTGACGATCAAGCCGGGTTTCGTCGATACGCCGATGACGCAGGGCTTGCCCTTGCCTGGGCCACTCGTTGCGTCGGCTGAGAAAGTGGCTGCGATCATCTGCAAGGCTGTCGAACGCAAATCGGATTCGGTTTATGCGCCGCATTTCTGGGCGTTGATCATGCTCGCGATTCGCAACGTGCCGACGGTGCTGTTCAAGCGGTTGAATCTTTGATGCCGGTGTGCTCACTGGCCTGACATCGATTCACTCCTTCCATTCGAATTTGATATGACATCCTCACCCAAAATCGTTCTACCCGGCGGCGCCGGTCTTGTGGGTCAAAACCTGGTTGCGCATTTGAAGCGCAAGGGGTTTACCAATCTTGTGGTGCTCGACAAGCACAAGTCGAATCTTGAGATTTTGCGCAAGTTTCATCCCGACATTGTTGTGGAGTATGCGGATCTTGCCGAACCCGGTGAATGGGCGCGTCATTTCGAGGGCGCTGACGAAGTGGTGATGCTGCAGGCTCAGATCGGTGACCCGAATCCGGAGCCGTTCATCCGCAACAACATCACATCGACTGAACGCATTCTGGAAGTCATCAAGCGATACAACGTTCCCCATACGGTGCATATCAGTTCATCGGTAGTGGAATCGGTCGCCAAGGACGATTACACCAATACGAAGCGCGCCCAAGAGAAGATCGTGCTTGCCAGCGGTATCAATACCGTCGTGTTGCGTCCCACATTGATGTTTGGCTGGTTCGATCGCAAGCATCTGGGGTGGTTGTCGCGCTTCATGCAACGCATGCCGGTGTTTCCGATCCCGGGCAATGGCCGCTACATGCGCCAGCCGCTGTACGTGGGCGACTTCTGCAGCATTATCGTGAGCTGCATCGAGAAGGGCATCAGTGGCCAGATCTACAACATCAGCGGGCGTGAGAAGGTCGATTACATCGACATCATTCGCGAGATCAAGCGGGCGACCAATGCGCGCGCGAAGATCGTGAAGATTCCGTATGGTCTTTTTTACGCGCTGTTGAAGGTATGGGGCGCATTCGACAAGAACCCGCCGTTTACCGCCGATCAGTTGCAGGCGCTCGTCGCTCATGACGAGTTTGAAGTGATCGACTGGCCCACGATTTTCGGTGTGACGGCGACGCCGTTTGCGCAGGCCATCGACCAAACCATGAACGATCCCGAGTACGGCAAAGTCGTATTGGAGTTTTGAGCGTGACGATGAATAACCAGAACGTGCCGCCGGCGCCCGCAACGCATGCGAATACCGCAAACGCTGCGAATCCTTTGAACCCCGTGAATTCGCAGGCCACCGGTGTCGACGCCAGCGCCGCAGCCGGCACATACGCTGGGGCCGCAGCCGGCACGACGTTCACCGGCGCCTCGACCGGCAAGCAGCGCATCGCCGTGCTCGGCGCAGGCCCGATGGGGCTTGCCGTGGCCTATCAGCTCGCCCGCGACGGTCATGAGCCGGTGGTGTTCGAAGCTGACGATCGGATCGGGGGCATGACGGCGTCGTTCGATTTCAATGGTCTGCACATCGAACGCTATTACCACTTTCACTGCATCTCGGACCATGCTTTTTTGAAGGTACTGGACGAGCTCGGGCTGGCCGACAAGATGCATTGGACCGAAACCAAAATGGGCTATTACTACAAGGGCAAAGTCGTGCCTTGGGGTAATCCGATCGCGCTCTTGAAGTTTCCAGGGTTGAGCTTGATTGCCAAGTTCCGCTATGGGTTGCACGCGTTTCTGTCCACCAAGCGCAACGACTGGGAGCCGCTCGATAACGTCGAAGCATCAGGCTGGATCCGCCGCTGGGTAGGCAAGGAAGCTTACGAGGTGCTGTGGCGCCGATTGTTCGAATACAAGTTCTACAACTACGCCAATAATCTGTCGGCGGCGTGGATCTGGAGCCGCATACGTCGCATCGGACGCTCGCGCTACAGTTTGTTCCGCGAGAAGTTGGGGTATCTGGATGGCGGCTCGAATACGCTGCTTGAAGGGATGCGCGCGGACATCGAAAGCCACGGGGGCGTGTTCCGTCTGAAGACACCGGTGACGCGCGTGCGAATGGAAGATAGCGTGATCAAAGGTGTGGAAACGCCGGAAGGGTTTGAGGCGTTCGACAAGGTGATCAGCACGATTCCGCTGCCGCTCGTGTCGCGCGTGATGCCGGATCTGCCGCAAGACGTGCTGGCCAAGTTTGCATCGATGCACAACATTGCGGTGGTGTGCATCATCGCCAAGCTGCGCAAGCCGGTATCGGAGAATTTCTGGCTCAACATCAATTCGCCCGAGATGGATATTCCGGGGTTGGTGGAGTACTCGAACCTGCGCCCGATGCCGCATCACATTGTGTATGTGCCGTATTACGTGCCCGGCGAGCATCCGTTGTATCAGGAGCCGGATGCGCACTTCATCGAGAAAGTGAAGCGCTACTTGAAGACGATCAATCCCGATCTGGTGGAAGAGGATTTCATCGATATCAAGGCAAGTCGTTATCGCTACGCGCAACCGATTTGCGAGCCCGGCTTCCCGGCGCGTCTGCCTGATGTGGCGTTGCCCGTGAAAGGGTTGTGGGCGGCCGACACGTCGTATTACTACCCCGAAGATCGGGGTATCTCGGAAAGTATCGATTTCGGCCGCAAGATGGCCCGGCAGGCGGCAGCGTGACCTCCGCTTTTCTGTCGCGGCAGTTCGTGGTGTTCATCGTCACGGGCGGCACGGCCGCGCTCGTCAATTTTCTGAGCCGCATCGCCTACAACCAGGTGATGGGATATCAGGCCGCCGTGATCGTGGCCTATCTGACGGGGATGGTGACGGCATTTATTCTCGCCAAGCTTTTCGTGTTCAAGGAAAGCAAGCAAGGGCTGCACCGTTCCGCGCTGATGTTTTGCCTGGTCAATGTGGTGGCGATCGCGCAAACCTGGGCAATCAGTGTGGGTCTGGCGTATTACGTATTGCCGGCGATGGGCGTCACATCCTATGTGCGCGAGATTGCACACGCGGTGGGTGTGGTGTTTCCCGTGTTCACGAGCTATCTCGGCCACAAGCATTTTTCTTTTCGCTGATCCACGGCCGGCGATATGCGCATCAATCACGCACTGATCAGCTTGGGCCTTGTGACGGCGGCCTACCTGGGCGTACTCGTTTGGCTGGATGGCGAGAGAGGCGTATTTCAGCTGCTGCCGACATTGGCGAGCGCCATGCCGGTGCTGCTCGTGCTCACGGTCGTCTCGTGGCTGTTGCGGTACGCACGTTGGTGGTGGCTGCTTCGAATGGCAGGGCACCCGCTGAAGGGGTGGCGTGCGCTCGCGGCGTATCTGGCGGGTTTTGCTTTCACCGCGACCCCGGGCAAGGTAGGTGAGCTCGTGCGCATTCGGTATTACGGCAGGCAGGGCGTGCCCGCCGAGGCGGTGGTGGCGGCGTTCGTCTTCGAACGCATGCTCGATCTGGTGGCGGTGCTGCTGCTGGCGTTTTTGGGATGGAGCGCGTTTGGGGGCATATACAGCACGCTGCTGGTATTCGTGACGGTCGTCGTCGTGGCCGTGCTCGCGTGCGCGTTCTATCCTGGGCTGTTGCAGACGATGGGCGATCGGCTGGCGGCGTGGTCCATGCCGCGGCTGGCGGCCATGGTGCGCACCGTTCGCGCCGGCGTGGTGGGGTCAAGGCAATGGCTGACGGTTGGGCGCGTGCTGGGGTCGTTAACGCTTGGGTTGGCAGCTTGGGGTGTGACGGCGGGCGCGTTTGCGTGGTTGTTGCCCGAGTTGGGCATTGTGTTGCCCAGACTCCAGGCACTGGCGATTTACCCTGCAGCCATGCTTGCTGGCGCGGCATCCATGTTGCCGGGTGGCGTGGGATCGACCGAGGCTGTGATCGTTGCCCTGCTGGGCGATCAGGGCGTCGCGCTCGCGACGGCGTCGCTGGCTGCGGTGGGTATACGTCTGGCCACGCTTTGGTTCGCGATCGTCGTAGGGCTTGTCGCGGCGGTCCGGCTCGAATCGCTCAGAAAAAACATGCTGCCAGGGTCCTTATAATGCGCGCTTTCTTCCAGGGTCCAACCTCGCCATGACCCACGTTGCGACGCCTCCGCCTGCGACGTCACACAATCACGCGCTTGAACGGCCGCTCGGTACACGCCGAGGTGCGCTCGACTACGTAAGCTATGCCATGGTGGTATTGGCGGTGGTGTTCGTCGCTTTTGCAATCGTCGGGGGTGTAAGGCGATATTTGCCGATTCCATATTGGGACATGTGGTTCGGATACGTCGGCTTCATGACGCGCAGCGATCTATCCACATGGCAGGCTTGGTGGGGACAACACAACGAGCATCGGATTTTGCTTTCGCGCCTGCTGTTCTGGGTCGACTACAGGCTGTTCGGCGCATCGCTGGCGTCTCTGATCGTCGTAAATTATGTGTTGGCGGCGTGGGCCGCTGTGCTGTTTGTCTGGGCGCTTCGCGAGCGTATCGGTGCATTGCATGCCAGGAACGGGGCATTGACGCTGGCCGGTCTCGTTGTTGTGGTTATCTTCTCCTGGCTGCAATCTGAAAACTTCAATTGGGCGTTCCAGAGCCAGTTCTTTCTGGCGCAGACCGTTCCGCTAGCTGCATTGCTGGCACTCTATCGAGCTCAGACTACGCTAAGCACAAGCTGGTTTATCGCTGCCGCCGCGTTGGGTGTACTCGCCTGCGGGACAATGGCCAACGGCGTGGCGGCGTTGCCGATGCTGGTGGTGATGGCGGCTTTGTGCGGGGCTTCGCTACGCCGAATCTGCTTGCTGGCGGTATTGACAGTGGGGATGCTCGCCTACTACTTCAACGATTATCAGTCGGCGAATGCATCCCGATCGATCGAAGCCGTCGCACGCCATGCCGTCGATCTGATTCAGTACACCTTGGTTTATTTGGGTGGCCCCGTCTATATCGGCACTGGCGGCAATGCGCCGGCAGCCGCCGGCGCAGGTCTGTTTTTGGCGGTTGCCGCGGTGTACTTCATGTCCCTTGCGTCGCGCCGGAAAGAGCGGGATGCGTTGGGCATCGCGCTGGCGCTATTCATCCTTTATGTGGCGTCGACAGCATTATTGACGGCGCTCGGCCGCTATGATCATGGCGTCGGACAGGCTGCGTCGAGCCGTTATCAAACGCCGACGTTGATGGCATGGACGGCCTTGCTGATCCTGTCGGCACCGTGGCTGATGCGCGCCTTTGCTCGCCGGCCCCTGTCGCTGGCAGCAGCGGCTTTGCTGGTTCCACTGGCGCTGCTGCCCCAGCAGCGATCGGCGCTGAAGCACGATCGCGACGGCGCATTCGAACGCTGGATGGCTATCCTCGCCATTGAAATGGGTGTGAACGACCCGAGGCAGATTGGCTTTATCTACCCTGCTTCCGCGTCGGTATTGGTGCTCAGCGAGCCGTTGAAGGCGGACGACATGGCCGCGTTCGGCGACCCCATATTGGATCCGATCGAACTTGGCGTCGGTCGGTCCTTGCCGGCCGATGCGTCGGTATCGCAATGCCGCGGCACGATTGACAGCACTGCGATGCTGCCCGACGCACCAGGCTTCCTGCGCATCGAGGGAAGGGTAATCAGTGCGGGGGTTCGTCGTGCTCGAACGCTGGTGCAGGTGCTTGACGATGAACGTCACGTGGTGGGTTACGCGTTCACTCGTGATCGGAGCACCCGCGAAGTCGATGCGGCCGGCGCCCCGGAAAATCTGACTCATTTCAGTGGCTATCTGGCCATTGGAGCGGCGCAGAATCCGCCTTGGGCATCAAAAGTGCTATCGCTGCGCGTCGATTCGCCCCGTTGCGAGTCTTTGACACGATTGCCGCAGTCGGCTGTTGAACGTCTATCTGGCCCATCCGAAAACCGACCGGGATAGCGGCTATTGCACTGCCAATATCAGCCTCACGGTCGATCGCAGCAATCAGGTAAAAAATGGTTTTCAGCTCCATCACCTTCTTGTTCTACTTTCTGCCGATCTTCTTCGGCATTTACTACCTCACGCCTTATAAAAATCTGACGCTGCTGATTGGCAGCGTTGTTTTTTACGCTTGGGGAGAACCTCGCTTCGTGCCGTTGTTGCTGGCTTCGGCCACACTCAACTTCGTGTTCGGCGCACTCGTGTTTCGGTGGCAGGGGCGCTGGAAATGGCGCGCGTTGGTACTGGGCGTGGCGCTCAACCTGCTGGTACTCATCTACTTCAAATACACCGGCTTCCTCGTGTCCGTGGTCAACGACGTCATCGGCCATTACCGACCGCCACTACCGGTGCCGGAGATATTGCTTCCGCTCGGCATCTCATTTTGGACATTTCAGGGCATTTCGTACCTCATCGATGTTTACCGTGGCGTCATTCCGGCCCAAAGCAGCTTCGTGAACTTCGCCATGTACAAGGCGATGTTTCCCCAACTGATCGCCGGTCCGATCGTGCGCTATCAACAGGTCGCTCGCGAAATCGGATCTCGACAGATCGGTAACGCCGATGTGGCGAGCGGCGTGTCGCAGTTTCTGGTCGGGCTGGGACAGAAGGTGTTGATTTCGAACACCGTTGCGGTGTCGGCCGATCGGATCTTCGGCCTTGAATCGGCGATGCTCTCGCCCGGTCTGGCATGGTGGGGAATCGTGGCCTATTCGATTCAGATTTTTTATGACTTTGCAGGCTATTCGAACATGGCGATCGGTCTGGGTCGCATGTTGGGATTCCAGTACCCGATAAACTTTGCGCAACCGTATTCGTCGTTGTCGATCACCGAGTTCTGGCGCCGCTGGCACATCAGCCTTTCCAGCTGGTTTCGCGATTATCTGTACATCCCGCTTGGCGGCAGCCGGGTTGGTCCGTGGCGCGTGTACTTCAATCTATCGCTGGTGTTTCTGTTGTGCGGTCTGTGGCACGGAGCGGCCTGGACGTTCGTCGTCTGGGGAATATGGCACGGCTTTTTATTGGTGGTGGAGCGTGCAGGTTTTTCGAGTCTGCTGAGGCGCATGCCGGACATATTCGCTCGAGGCTACACCCTGTTGGCGGTGATGGTGGGCTGGGTATTCTTTCGCGCCGACACGGTGCCGCATGCCGTCGCGTATCTCGGTGCGATGTTCGGTCGTGCAGGTGATGCCGCTGCACCTTGGCAGATGTATGTGCCGCATACCGCCTTGGCGGCGATCGTCGTGGGCGCGTTGCTGGCCCTCGTCAGGAGAGACCAATTGCCGACCGCCGTGCAATTGCGCGTTGACAGTGCGAGATGGATTCAAGCGCTGGCCATTCCTGCCCTAGCGCTGATCTTCCTGGCGAGCGTGGCCAGTCTCGCCGCCGGCACCTACAACCCTTTCATCTATTTCCGGTTTTGAGCCATGACACGGAACGCTGACAAACGTTCGGGCAGCTCGCCCCTGGCTGGGTGGCTTGTGGTGATCGCACTCGCCGTACCGGCTGTAGTCGCGCTCTTTTCTACGCCAACGATAAAGGCCGAGAATCGTCTATTTGCACAGTGGCCCGGATTGCCGCGCACTGTGGATGCGATGTTCGCCTGGCCGGCGAAAGTGAGCGATTATGTGAACGATCAGTTCGGGCTGCGTGAGCCGCTCATACGGTTCAACAACATGCTGCGCTATGAGGTGTTCAGCGAAGCATCAAAAGACATTCTTGTCGGTGAACGAGGATGGTTGTTTCGCGCTGCCGATAGCGAGCACGCACCACTCAACGAAATGGTATTGCAGTCTTGCGGCGCCGCGTCGGCGCTCAGGGGCCCAGACTACCAGGCAGATGTCATCGATCAGGTGCTTGAAAAAACCCGCGCGCGCGGGTTCAACGCACGATTCCTGATCGTGCCCTCGGCCTTGACGGTGTATCGCGACAATTTGCCCGGTTGGTTGCGCACTTATTGCGGCACGGCCTATCCAGCGAAAGAGGTGATCGCGTCTCAATCGCTGAGCGCCGACAATCGCCGGCACGTGCTGTATCCGTTGGACCGCATGCTGAAGGACCGTTCGTCGTACGCCGTCTATCCTCAATCGAATTTTCATTGGGATGGAGAGACGCCGAAGCGTCAGGCCGCGGCGCTTGCAAGTGAGTTCGGTCGTGCAGCGGCGGCGCCGCTCGCCACCCGAATAATCGATAAAGTCCCTGAGAACATCGGCGCGGCGCTGATTGGTGTACCTAGCCCGCCCAATCGCGTGCTCGAGCCGGACTTCAATCGATCCGGTGTCGATGGGTGTACGGACCGTGCAGGTTGCTTCGAATCGGTGGATGATCTCGCGAAACGGCTGATGATCGTATCGCGCTATTTGAATCCCGCGGCGGCACCAGGAAAACTGGTGATCATCTCAGATTCGTTCGGTCCTAATCTATCGGGTTGGATGGCACCGTATTATCAAGAGGTCGTGCAACTGGCGACGAACAATATTCGCGGTTTGAGTGCGACCGACATGCAGCGGCTGGCGAGCTTTGCGTTTTCGCAGGAGGGGGGCGATGTGCTGTTTCTCTACAACGAACTGAACGTGAGCGAAGCCCGCCTGATCACCAATCTCGCCAGCCTATTGCCCTACATTGCGCCGCCGTCAGAGACCGGAAAGTATGTGGATGAGCCGCGCATCGGCTTCTATCCCACCGATAACGAGTGGGTGATGGGGTACTCGCGTGCTCGATCGATGTTCCTCATGCGCAATAGCGCGCAGGCGCGCAGTGCCTTCGTGCCTGGTGCCCTGCTGACGTTTATGACCGGGGAGCAGCGCCGAATCGCGAATGCCATATCGCTTGGCGACTATCTGCACGTCTTTTACGATGGGCCGGTGATCGACGGCACCACGGCGGGATCACCGGACCGCATCAGGGTATCGTCGGGACCGTAAGCGTCTGCGGGCGAGGCACCGTAACGCTCATGGGCGTAATGCTGACGGCAAACTGCTTGCCCCACAGCATGGCGTCGGAGGACTCGATGGTGACCGACTTCACATAGCGCTGATTGTCCGCCTTGCGTTGCAGCGCTCGCACGTCCTGAGCCGTGCTCAGGTATGGCGACACGATAAAGCCACTGCTTCCAGCACCGGGGATGTAGCGATGGCGAACGATGTCGCCGTTGTCCATGACGAGCACGATCCACACGCGGGGCAGTTTGTAGAGTGTATTGACCATCCGGCCGACGAATGTGGGTGCGATATCGAGCGCCATCCACACGGGCGTCTTCTCGGGCAGCGCGATGGGCGTATTGAACGGTGCGTGTCGCGATACCGTCTTGCCCGGTGTCAAATGATCATGCTGCGCCGTATCGTCGCGGGTCATGGTCAGCCAGGGACCGGAAACCTCGCCGGCCGTGTAGTGCGTCAGCAATGTGCGCAGGCTCAGGCTGTCGTCCAGGGCGGGTAGCCGCTCATCGATGGGTTGGAGCGAGAACAGTACCGTGTCGGGCGCCCTGTCGCTGTTGAGGTGACTGTTGTTGAGCGCGTTGAGCTCCGGCGTGTAAACGGAGTAGCTCTGGAGGACCGGCCGACCGGACCAGGGCCTGCCGTGGGCGAGAACGCCCGAGAGTTCGACGGGATAGATATCGACGGTGCCGGAGGTCGGTGGCAGGGGTACGTTTTGGCGGATGGTCGCCAATGCCGATTCGTACTGTGCCGGTAATGTGTGTGGGGTGTAGAGACGAGTTTGCACACCACTCGAAACGGTGTGCCACGTTTGTGCCAGCCGGTGCTGAATGAAGGGGATCCCCACCGGGACCACGGCGTTTCCGATCGAACCCCATGCCAAGCCGCAAATCAAGGCGGCCGCAACGGCATAGCGCAGGCGCAATAACAGTAGCCCCAGGAGGCCGACGAAGAGCAGCAATTCGACTGAGATGAACATGTGGCCGTCTTGGCGCACGAAGCCGGCTTTGAAGCTCACGAAAAGGGTGAAGGTCAGTGCAAGCATGACCACATGCCCGCGCCAGCCCCACGCCCGCGCCATGCCGAAGTGGTAAATCGCCAGCAGGAGCAGGCACGCAATGCCGTAGATCGCTACCAGTACGCCCGCGCCATGCAGCGACATGGCCGTGGTATAGCCGGAAATGATCGGGCCCTGTGCGATGAAAAAATGCGGCAGTGCCAGCAGGGGCTGACCAACCAGCACCCACGCGCAGACTGTCGTCGTCGCAAACAGCAGGCAAAACCAGATTGCCGCGCGTAGCTGATGGCGAACAAGCGTAAATGCGATCAGAGCGGCGGCGGCGCCCGAGGTGGCGGCAAAGCTGCCTTTGATCAATGGCGCGAGCGCCAGGGCACAGGTGCCCAGCGCGATGCAAATCACTGCACCGGCGCTCACGCGCGTGTGCCACTGCGACGTGCGAGGCAAGGTGCAGCGCACGACGCCGATCAGCAGCACCAATGGCAAAGCCATGAAGCCCGCGTCGCGGTGGATGCCGAGTGCGATGACGATGGGCAATCCGAGCACCAGAATGCCTCGGCGCGGCCACGCGGCGAGTAGGAAAGCCGCGCCCAAGCCTAGTGCGTAAGCAAGGCTGCCTAGCACCATGACGGTATCGGTCGCGGGGTGGTAATTCTGGGTATATACCGACGCAAGTGGGCCAAACGTGAACACGACGTCGCGTCCAAAGACCGCGCCCTGCGACAAGGCTACGTTGAGTGCATAGCGCCAGGAAGGGTCAAGGCCGGCGCTTGGAAAGTTGGGCCACCATGGCACTAAGACCAGTACGGTGAGAATGATGCCCACGATGCCAATGGACCATTGACCTGGAATTGCGCGCGGGAGGTGCCCGACCTTACCGGTCAGGGGGGCTGGATGGCTCATTACAATTAGTCTTGACCGGTGAATTTTGCGGAGTATGCCATAGGGGACGGAATGGCTGCACTTAGGGCAGTCGAGTACACCGTATTCGGTCGTACTGCCGCATAAGTTACAGTTGCTCTGCCAGTAAGGGGGCTTATGCAGACAACGCGCGACACGCACATCCATGCCAGTGATAGATCCGATTCGTCGATGCCACATGTCGACCGCTCCGAAAGCCGGGTGATTCGCAGCTATACGCTTGCCATCGCCTGCACGACGCTGATGCTTCTCGTACTTCGCATGCCGGCGCGTCTTGCAGAAGGGTTTCTATGGGCTGAGGATTCGCCGATTTTTTTGAAGGACGCGGGTGAGCTCGGGCTGACCTCATTCTTCAAGCCCTACGCGGGCTATTTTCACCTCCTGCCGCGGCTCATCGCGTATGTGCAGGTTCAATGGATCGGTATCGACAGCGCGCCTCACATGCTGGTCTGGGTGTCGGCCCTGGTCACTGCGCTCAGCGGTGCAGCGATTTTCGCGATCGCGAGCCGATGGCAGGTGTTTGCGGGAAGCAGGCGCTATGGGGCTGCAATCTTCGCTCTGGCGCCGGTCATCATTCCGCAGCCGGGCGAGGTGTACTTGAACATCACCAACCTGCAGTGGATTGTGGCGCCTTTGATGTTTGTGTTGGTGTTGGAGACATTGGGCTCGTCTCGCTATCCCGGCAGCCTGTCACCGGTCACCCGATGGGCGGCGCTGACGGCATTGTTCATTCTGGCGCTGACAGGTCCATTTGCCCTGATCGTCGTTCCCTTCGCCTTATGCCTCATGGCATATCGGCGCTCGGACGGCGTTCGTCTCGAGGCCGTCGTACTTTTGGCCGCATGCGCCATTCAGATGGGCGCCGTCTTGAACGCGGGGGAGGTGAGCGACACTGCCCGGTCGTTCAAGTATCTGCGGATGTTCAATAGAGACTTCGTGGGCGGCATCTTTTTTACCGATGAATTCAAGGCCGCGTTTGCGCGCTTCCTCAGCCCATTGTCCTGGTTGATCGTCATTGCCATCGGCGTACTCGCTCTGTTGTCGCCAAAGCGGCTATGGATCCTTGCGCTGCTCGGATTGTCGATCGCGCTATGGGCGATGGGAATCCTGCGGGTGAACGATCCCGAACTGATCCTGACGCCTACTTCGCTTGGTGCACGCTACTACTTCGTTCCTGAAGTGCTGGTTGTCTGGTCATTGGCATTACTGTGCGTCACGGGTTCCAGATGGCTGCTCTGGGTTCCATGCAGCCTGTTGGCCATGATGCTTACCACTACGGCAATGCGATTCCCGGTGGAACGCTTCGAGGCACCCAGTATCGTGCAGAAGGAAGGTGACGCTTACAGTGTCAAATCTGCCCCGGAAGGTTGGGGCGCCGAAATCGATCCCCCCGAATAATCGGGGGCGTCGAAATGAATAGGTGAGTCGAAGGCGATCACCGGTCGATATGTATCGAGCGTGAGGCATTGCGCAACCGGCCGACGATCCGGCAGTCGGGCGGGCTTTACCCCGTAGAGGATTGTTTTGTGTGGCTCCCGAAGCGACAGGGCGCGATTCGTGTGGAGGATGTTCCGGAACCCGTGCTCGCGTTGTGATTCATCGATATAGGGCAACCAGTATCATCCACATGGCCGTCCCCTCATCCCCCCGGGACCGTAATGAGTTAAATTCCCGAGGTTTCCAGCAGTCATTGGCCTAGCAACCGCTACATGCCCACAAGAATCCTGATCGTTCGCACCTCGTCGTTAGGCGACCTCGTCCACATGCTGCCGGCGATCTCCGATATCGCGCGCCATGTGCCCGATCCGCACATCGATTGGGTCGCCGAAGAATCCTTTGCGGAGATTCCCGCCTGGCATCCGGCGGTCAACGAGGTCATCAAGGTCGCGCATCGGCGCTGGCGCAAGTCCTGGTTTTCGGCCAGCGTGCGCACCGAGCGCGCGGCCCTCAAGCGCAAGCTCAAGAGTTCGCAATACGACATCGTGTTGGACATGCAGGCCTTGCTCAAGTCGGCGTGGCTGGTGCGCCAGACCAACGGCGTGCGGCATGGGCTGGACTTCAAATCGGCCCGCGAGCCGCTGGCGTCGTTTTTCTACGATGTGCGGCATCGGGTGCAATTCTGGCAACCGGCGGTGATCCGGCAGCGTGAGTTGGCGGGCAAGACGTTCGGCTATACGCCGGAGGGGCCCCCGGATTTCGGTCTGCAGTTGTTCAAGCGCGATACCGGCGAGCATCCTTATGCGGTCATCATGCCGTCGGCCAGCCGCGACGACAAGTTGTGGCCGGTCGAGGATTGGCATGCCGTGTTCGATCTGCTGCAGTCGCGTGGCTGCGCCTTGAGGCTGTTGGCCGGCAACGCCCAGGAGACGACGCGGGCGCAGCAACTGATCGCAGGGCGCGCCAATGCGGAGGTGTTGCCGCGCATGGGGCTCACCGAGATCGCTGAGGTGTTGGCGGGCGCGCGCATGATGGTGGGGCTGGATAGTGGGTTGACGCATTTGTCGGCCGCGGTGGGCCGGCCCACCATCGGTATTTACAAGGCGTCCACCCCGGTGCGCACGCCGTTGACCGGCTCGGCATTCAATGCCAGTCTGGGCGATCGGGGTGCATCGCCGTCGCGCAGTGTGGTGCTGGCGGCAGTGGACCAAGCGTTGGCGGCGGCTTGAAGATGCGGCGGCCTCTCTACACGCTGTTGCTGAGATTGGCCGCGCCTCTGATCTGGCTTTGGATGGCCAGACGCGCCCGCCGGGCAGGCGGCGAGTGGGGCATTTTTTCGAAAGCGCGGTTCGGCCATCCGGTCGAGGGTGTGGCCACCGATCCGGTGACGCGCCCGGTGTGGGTACATGCAGTGAGCCTGGGCGAAACCCGGGCGGCCAATCCCTTGATCGTGGCGCTGCTGGCACAAGGCCATAAGGTATTGCTTACGCATACGACGGCCACCGGCCGGGAAGAGGGTGCACGTGCCTTTGCCGACGCCATCGCATCCAGGCAGTTGCTGCAGACCTGGCTGCCCTACGATTTTCCGGCATCGACCGACCGTTTCATCCAAGCCTATCGGCCTCGGATGGGTCTGTTGATCGAGCGTGAGGTGTGGCCCAATCTGCTCGCCTCGGCGCGCTATTTCAAGATACCGATGGCGTTGGTGAGTGCACGTTTCTCCGACAGCGCCTTGCGCCAGGCGCGCAATATGGGCCATGTGATGAAAGAGGCGTTCAGCGGGATCGATACCGTGCTGGCGCAAACCAGCGCCGACGCGACGCGGTTGCGGCAGGCCGGCGCGTCGCCGGTGCGGGTGACGGGCAATATCAAGTTCGATGTGCAACTGCCGGAAGCGCAGATTGCGGCGGGCCGACGGTGGCGCGAGCTGGCGGCGCGCCCGGTCGTTGCGCTGGCGAGTACGCGCGAGGGCGAGGATGAGCCGTTTGTCGAGGCCATCAAGGCGCAGGTGTCCGACAACACGCTGTTCTGGCTGATTCCGCGCCATCCCCAGCGCTTTGGCTCGGCCACCGAGACGGTGCGCCGGGGCGGGCTGGGCTTCGAGTGCCGGTCGAATATGAACCGTGCCAGCGAGTTTCCGGCGCCTCCGGCTGCCGAAACGCGCGTGATGATGGGCGATACGCTGGGCGAGATGGGCTTTTACTACGCCGCGTCGGATGTGGCGATTATCGGCGGCAGCTTTGCGCAGTTGGGCGGGCAGAACCTGATCGAATCCTGTGCGGCCGGCACGCCCGTAATTTTTGGGCCGCATACGTTCAATTTCGAGCAAGCCGCCGAGGACGCCATTGCGGCGGGCGCGGCGATTCGCGTGGCCGACGCGCAAGCCGCCATCGCGGCCGCCCAGGCGCTGATTGCCGATGCGCCACGGTTGGCCCAGATGCGTACCGCTGCCCGCGCGTGGGGGCAGGGTCATGCGGGTGCGACGCGCCGCACGGTGGATGCGTTGCAGACCTGGTTGGCGCCTCGCGGGTCTTGAGGGCTGCCTGAGGCGGCACGGTACGAGGCTTGCGCCTGAAGCCGTTGCGGCTACCTCAGCCGCGGAGCGCGGCCCCTCATGAACCTCTTCGAAAGCACGTTGCTGCTCCTGCTGGTAGCCATTGGTCTGCTGCAAGTTTCTCGGCGTTTTTCCGTTCCTTATCCCACGATGCTCGCGCTTGCTGGACTTGGCGTGGCTGCTCTGCCGTGGGCGCCCTCGATCGAGATCGATCCCCAGCTCGCCTTGGCACTGTTCATCGCACCCGCGCTGCTTGAAGCGGGCTATGACCTGCCGCCGCGGGTGTTGCTGCGCAATTGGTTGCCGTTGCTGGCCCTTGCGGCCGTTGCGGTGTTGCTCACCACGGCGGCGGTCGCGTGGCTCGGGATGGCGATGGCGGCGTTGCCGCTGGCGGCTGCGGTGGCGCTGGGGGCGATCGTCGCACCGCCCGACGCGGCTGCGGCGGCTGCCGTGCTGTCGCGTTTTAACCTGCCGCGGCATACGGTGGTGGTGCTGAAAGGCGAGAGTTTGCTCAACGATGCCGTGGCGCTATTGATTTTTGGCGCGGCGGTGGGCTTTGCGGCGGCACCCGATGAGGGGTGGGGGCTCTTGCCAACGCTGGCGCTGGCCGCACCCGGCGGATTGCTCTTGGGGTTCGTGATCGGCCGCGTGTATGTGGCCTTGGCGGGTCGGATGGCGGGAACGCTGGGTGGCACGCTGTTCGAGTTCGTGACGACGTTCGTGGCCTGGATCGTGGCGGAGCGTTTGCATCTTTCTGCGGTGCTGTGTGTGGTGGCCTATGCCATGACGGCGGCGCGCTTCATCCCCGAGCGGCAGGCGGCCAGCGATCGGGTGCACTCCTATGCGGTATGGGAAACGATCGTGTTCCTGCTCAATATCCTCGCCTTTTTGATGCTGGGGCTGGAAGCGCGCGTGATCGTGACCAAGCTGGCCGCAGCCGAGCTGTGGAGCGCCTTGATCTTCGCGGGGGCGGTGCTGCTCGTGGTCATCGTGGTGCGACTGGTGTGGGTGGTGCTGTACACCCGCGTGGTGCGGTCGATCGGCAGCGATCGCGGGCATGACCAGCAGCCGACGATGGCGCAGGGCGTAGTGGTGGCATGGTGCGGCATGCGCGGGCTGGTGACATTGGCGGCGGCATTGGCGCTGCCAGCTGCCTTCCCGTCACGTGATCTGATTTTGTTGAGCGCACTCGCCGTGGTGCTGGGCACGCTTGTGGTGCAAGGCCTGACGCTGGGGCCGTTGATCGGCTGGCTTGGCCTGAAGGCCGACGATTCCATGGCGCGCGAGTTGAGCGCGGCTCGGTTGATCTTGCTGGATCGCGCGCTGGATGCGTTGGGCACGCGCGAGGATGAGGCGGCTGTGCGTGTACGGCAGAGCTATCTGGAAGACCGTGAGGCGTCCGAGGCGGGCAGCCATCCGCGCGCGAGTCAGCAGGTGCATCGCTTGTTGCGCAAGGGCATCAAGATCAAGCGCGCCGCGTTGGCCGAGCTTCGACGCGATGCCAAGGTCGAAGACGACGTGTTTCATGTGCTCGAGCGCGAGCTCGATTGGGCCGAACTGGCGTCGTCGCCACCGGAGCGTTTCGAGATTCTGGAGGAGTGAGGGTTAACGCAACGCGACATCGGCGGGTGTGGCGAGCGCACACCCAACGCCCTCGTCACGATCGCCGATCGATGTCAGCACGCCTTCGGCGGTACGCGCATATCCGGAGAACGACGCGCGTTTATTGGCGCTGTCGGCTGTCAACACGCGCGTTGCAGGATCGATCATGACCCAGCCCACGATGCGTTTGTCGGCATTCGCCAGGCTCGCCGCTTTCAGGTCGACACTGGCGGCATGCTCGATCCAGCCTGCTACTTTCACATGGTCGGGATCGTCGGCAAGCGTGCCGATGTGCGTAATGCCGGCCTTGCAGGTGGCGAAAGCCCCGAGCAGTTGGGAGGTACCCATCCGCGTGGGCAGGTCACGATAGGGCTGTTGCGCGAAGATCGAGATATCGCGCGCAGCGGCTTGCCGGGCGGTGTTTTGCACGAACTCGACGGCGGGAAAAACCTTCTTGATTTGAGCGGTGTCTTGCACGGCCATGACCAATGCCAATGCTGACACCTCGCGCTCGAATGCGGTGCCGTTGTGGCTGAGTACGGCATGCGTTTGCGCGGCCAGGAGGCCCGCCAACGCCATCAGCGCCGCGAGGCCGGCTGCGCGGGCGCGCCGTGCGGTCGCGTTCAGCATCTCAGGCGCGTAGATCACGGCGACGGCCACCCAGGCCATCAGCGCGGGGGTAGCGTAGCGGCTACTCAAGGCTTGATCCGCGCCGAACATCGCCCGCCCGCCTGCGGTGGCCGCGGCCGTGGCGATCAGGTAGGCCAGGTAAGCGAGCACGGCTGTGGTGGGCTTGTGCCGCGTGGCCTGCGGGAGAATTTTCCAGGCGCGCCAGGCGGTCAGGAGGCACAAGACGGCGCCTGCAGCCACCGCGGCCGAGCGTGCAAACTCGCCGCCGTCCATCAAATGATAAGCCGGTGCGCCCAGGTAGCGCAGCACGTAGCGCACGAACTGGAACGGCATCGTCGTCAAGGTGGCGACGATCGAGCCGTGGCCGGGCGGCGATTGGTAGGTGGCGAAGTAGGCGACCAGCGTTACCGCGGCCGCCATCGCCAGGATGAGGATGCGCGTACGGCTTTGGCGCAAGGCGATCGCGGTCAGCATCAGCAATGGAAGGGCGAGCACGCCGTTGGCCATCGTGACGGCGGACGCCATGCCCAACACGCATGCCGCGACGAACAGCGGTGCGCGCGTGCCTTCGTCCGAGCGGTACAGGCAGATCAGCGCGGCCAACGGCAGCAGTTGCACGAGAAAGAACTGGCTTTGAAACGCCCACGTGAGATTTTCGTGCTGCATCCACAAGAACAGGACGGCTGTGATGGCGCATGCGAATACGAAGCGCGGCGTGCGGTGTGCGCTGCGACGGGCACCCGCCGCATGTTCACGCAGCACCGATATCCACAGCGCGGCGGCTGCGGCAATCATCAACAGTTGCGTGGCGATCAGGAAATAGCCGAGGCCGCTGAACCAGGCGATGTCGACGAAAAAGAGCAGGCGCGCCAGGACGATGCGATGTTCGTTATGTTGTGCCCACCATGAATCGACCATGCCGTCGGTCGCGTTCATGTAGAACTGCAGATAGCCGTTCCACATGTCCCAATAGGGCACGGGCGAATGGTGCTGGAAGGCACCGGCAACGGCCAAGGCAACGATGACGGCGCAGAGCAGTAGAGCGGTGCGGCGTTGAAGCAGATCTGACATGCTGACGAGCCTGTTCGGCGCGCCAGCAGCGGTCGGTCAAATTGTGTGCGTCAGCGCATCGATGCGCGATGCATCGTTGACGTGACGCGTGACTGACCAAGCAAGGTGGCGCTCGTGAAAAGCGCGCAGTATGTCAAAGCGCCTCCGGCCAAATGCTTCTGCCTTACTTACCCGGCACGCGCGCAATCGGTGGCTGTACCGTGATCTTGTCGGCATTCAATTCGGTATTGGCCTTCAGCGGTTCGCGACCCGCTTCGGAAGGCGGCGTGCCGAAAAAGCCGGCCCCGATGCCCCAGACGATGGCGGCAGCAGCGACGAGCACCACAAACAAAAGACGCAGCATTACGACACCTCTGCCGCTTGCGTGGCGGCGATGTGCGCCAGCCCATCGAGCACGGGGTGTTCGAGCATTTCGATGGGGGCGACCGAACAATGGATGACGGCGGCCGCCTCGGCGAGCAGGCGGCGCGTTTCGCCGGCCACTTCGGGCCAACCGCCGCCGGCCACGAATACCGCAGGCGGTTGGCCGTAGTGGCGGCAACCAGCGAGCCATTGGCGCATCAAGGCACCCGCTTGCGCAGCGGCCACACCGGAGGCGATCGCCTGATGCGTATCGGTGGGGAAATCGACCACGGCACCATCGGCCAGCGGCAGGTTGGCGGTGCCCGAGACGAGTGACGTCTTCATCAACGCTGGACCGGGCAGGATCATGCCGCCTTCGAAGACGTTGTCGGGCCCCACGGTATCCAACGTGGTGGCCGTGCCGAAGCAGGCCAGCAGGAAGGGGCCATGGCCGAAATCCTGGTGTGCCGTGACGCCGACGAGCGAGGCCCAGCGGTCTGCGCCCAACTGCTGCGGCTGGGCATAGCGATTGGTGAGGCCGTACGCCTCGCCTTGCGCGCGCAACCAGCGCACGGTGACGCCCTGTCGGGCGAAGGCTGCCGCGATCGCGTCGCCTTGCTTGTCGCCAGCGACGTTCACGCCGATGGCGCCGATGGGACGCACGGGCAGCGCCGCCAGCCAGGCGTCCACGGCAGCGATGTCGGTGTTGTCGAAGGCGGCCGATTCGGTATCGCGCCGGCCGATGGGCGCGGCGGCGATCGCGGCGCCATCCGGCGAGACGGCTTGCGCGGCCAACCGTGCCGCATGGGCGGTTTCGCTGAACGTGCCGAGCTTGATGCGGCTGTTACCCGAATCGATCAAAATCATCATGACGACAACCGTACTGAAATATCGCCGACGGAGACCGGCAAGAGACCGCTGTCGGTGCGCAGCATCAACCGGCCCAGGGTATCGCAGCCGGCCGCGACGCCGCTGAGTTTGACAGCGCCCTGATCGAGCACATTGACCGGCTGACCCGCGAGGGCATCGATGTGGTCGAAACGGCGCAGGAAGGCTTCGAAATGCTCGCGCTCGAAGGTCTGCAAGGCATCGTGCCAGGCGCGCGCGAGCGCGGCCACCACGGCGGCCACGGTGTCGGGCGAGGGCACGCGGCCGGTGACGTCGCCCCAGTCGGCGATGTCGCGCTCCAGGGCGGTAGAAAGTTGCTGGCTGTCGCGCAGGTTCATGCCCAGGCCGATGACGACGGTGAAGCCGGCATCGGCGCCGCCACGGTTGCGTGTGGTTTCGACCAGAATGCCGGCGAGTTTGGCGCCGCGCCATTGCACGTCGTTGGGCCATTTCATGCGCAGATCGTCGCCGCCGAGACCGGCCAACGTGCGCAGGGACTCGCAGGCGGCTATCCCGGCCAGCGGCGAGAGGGCGGGCAATTGGCTGGGGGCGGCATGCACGTCGAACGCGCAGGAGAACATCAGGCAGTCGCCCGGCGCATTGACCCAGGCGCGTCCCGCGCGGCCGCGACCCTGGTGTTGCTGATGCGTGCCCAGAAGCCACGGTTTGGGCGGATTGTGCTCGCGCGCGCGCGTCAGCAGGTCGGCATTGGTGGAGCCGGTTTCTGCCAGCCACGTCACATCGGTGAACGCGGGCAGGCGGGCGTGCACGGCATGCGCCAGGGCGGCAGGCTCGGGCGGGGGCGAATGAGGGGCGCGATCGAACATGGCGGCGATTGTAGGGCACCCCGTATATGATTGCTGTTGTTTCTCCTGGGAGGTTCGGCTGCGGGGCCGCAACATCACATTTGGCCGAAGAAAAAACTGTTTCCCCTGAACCACGCGAACCGGTGCCGGTACGGCATGAGGCGGGCGCGTGCGCCGTGGCGGGCGATTGGAGCATGCAGACGTTGAGCGCCGCAGGCGAGATTGCCGCGCGCCGGCGGGCGTTGGCGCGTGCCACGCCCGATACGCGCTGGGATCTGACTGCGTTGGCGCGCCTGGACACCCTGGGCGCGCATGTGCTGTGGCGGGCCTGGGGCGACCGGCTGCCCGATCACATCACCTTGTCGGCGCCGCATCGGGAGATCTTTACCGTTCTGGGCCGTCAACCGAAGGCCGAGGTGCCCAAGGACGAGCCCGATCCCCTTGGCTGGCTGGTGTGGCTGGGCGCATTCCTGATCGAAGGGGGGCGGCACGCCCGCGCCCTGGTTGAAATGCTGGGTCATCTGGTGTTCGACCTGGGCAAATTCATCACGCATCCCACGCGTGGGCCCTGGCGTGAAATCTCGGCCCAGATCTTTCGGATTGGTGCCCAGGCCCTGGGCATTACCGCATTGGTGGGGTTTCTGATCGGGGTGGTGCTGTCGTATTTGTCTGCCCAGCAGTTGTCGACGTTCGGCGCCGACCGGTTTCTGGTGCGGCTGTTGGGCGCATCGATCGTGCGGGAGCTGGGGCCGCTGTTGGCGGCCATTCTGGTTGCGGGCCGGTCGGGCTCGGCGATCACCGCCCAATTGGGGGTGATGCGGCTCACGCAGGAGCTCGACGCGCTGCGTGTGATGGGCATTTCGCACAGCCAGCGGTTGATCTTGCCCCGCGTGGTCGCCTTGGCCGTGGCGATGCCGCTTCTCGTGCTCTGGACGGATGCGGCGGCGCTTCTGGGCGGAATGCTGGCGGCGCAGGCCACCTTGGGCATGACGCCACAGTACTTCTTCGGGGCGCTCCCCGATGCCATTTCGCAGATCAACTACGCGATCGGCATGGGCAAGGGGGTGGCGTTCGGCGTGACCATCGCGTTGATTGCCTGCCATTTCGGGTTGCGCATCGAGCCCAACACGACCAGCCTGGGCCGCGGCACGACGCAATCGGTCGTCACCGCCATTACCGCTGTGATTCTGGTGGACGCCGTGTTTGCGATCGCGTTGGCCGGTATCGGCTTGCCGGGGCAAGGATGATGAAACCCGTCATCACGATCGAAAACCTGCGCACTGCCTTTGGCGATCACGTGGTGCACGACGACCTGTCGCTCACCGTGAACGAAGGGGAGATCCTGTCGCTCGTGGGCGGGTCGGGTTCCGGGAAGACCACGCTCCTGCGCCAGATCATTGCGCTCGATCAGCCCGCGGCCGGCCGGGTGGAAGTGCTCGACAAGGATCTGAGCACGTTGTCGGCAAACGACCGGCGGCGCCTGGCCCGGCGCTGGGGCGTGCTTTTCCAGGCGGGGGCGCTGTTTTCGTCGCTGACGGTGTTCGACAACGTGGCGTTGCCGCTGCGCGAGTTGCGCACGATCCCCGAGGATCTGGTGCGCGATCTGGTGATGAGCCGGCTCGATATGGTGGGGTTGAGCGCCCGCGACGCGACCAAGCGGCCGTCGGATCTATCGGGCGGGATGGTCAAGCGCGTGGCGCTGGCCCGGGCGCTGTCGCTGGATCCGGCCTTGCTGTTTCTCGATGAGCCGACGGCCGGGCTCGACCCGCAGCGGTCGGACGAATTTGTCGCCTTGGTGCGGGCCTTGCACCGGCATTTGAAATTTACCGTGGTGATGGTGACGCACGATCTCGATACGTTGCTCGCCTTGTCCACGCGCATCGCGGTTCTGGCCGACAAGCGGGTCATCGCATGCGGCACGGCACAGGAGGTATTGCAGGTGGACCATCCTTTCATTCACACGTTCTTCTTGGGCGAGCGCGGACGCCGCGCCTTGGCCGAGTTGGCGCCCGAGGAGGCGGCTCATGGAAAATCGTAGCCATGCGTTATTGGCCGGCCTTTTTACGCTGATTCTGCTGGTCGCCGCCGCGGCCGTCGCCTTCTGGCTGGGCCGCGATCGCACCGCACTCCTGCCCTACGAATTGCTTTCTTCGCAGTCGGTGAGCGGGCTGTCGCCTCAGGCGCCGGTGCGCTATCAAGGCGTGCCGGTGGGGCGCGTGCTCACGATGTCGCTGGATCCAAACAAGCCAGGGCAAGTGCGTATCCGGATCGGCGTCAATGCCGATACGCCGATCACGTCGTCGACGTGGGCCGAATTGCAGGCGCGCGGCGTGACCGGATCGTCCGTGGTGGAGTTGCATGAGGAAGGCAGTTCGCGCGAGCGGTTGGCGACCTCCGCCGCATCCCCCGCAACCATTCCGTTGCGCGGCGGGTTTTTCTCCCGCATCGAAGATCGCGGCGATGCGATTCTTGCAAACGTGGAAGCGGTAACCGGGCAGTTGAAAATGATGCTGTCGTCGGCGAACATGCAGGCGCTGCAAAGCACGCTGCAGAATGTCGCCAGCGTGACCGAATCGTTGCGCGGCACCGCGCAGTCGCTGCAGCCGGCCGCGCAACGGGCCGAGCCGCTGCTGGCGGCGCTCACGCGCGCGACCGAGCAGGCCAATGCGATGGCGCGCGACGTGGGCGAATTGACCCGTGCGGCCCGTCAGGCGTTGGTGCGCTTGAACGCCAACGACGGACCGATGTCGATGGCCACCCGCAGCATGGATGAACTCTCGTGGGCGGCGTCGCGCCTGGCCAACGACACACTGCCGCGGGTGTCCGGCATGGCCGAGAACATCGGCACGGCCGCCCGCGGCGTGACCTCGACCATGCAGCGGCTGGACAATGCGCCGCAGTCTTTGATCTTCGGGGCGCCACCCGCGCGTCCCGGGCCGGGTGAGCCTGGCTTTGCCGGGTTCGGCGCCAATACGGGAGCGCAATGATGCGAGATGCAGTTTACTTTTCACCCCAGCGCGTGCGTCGCGGTGCCTTGCTTTGCACCTTGGCCGCGGTAGTGGCCCTGGCCGGGTGTGCGGGCCGGCAAGTGTCGTCCACCCCGCAGCGCTATGACCTCGGCGCCGATACGGCCGCTGCGCCTGCCATGGCTGCGCGCGCGCCGGTCGCGCTATCGTTTGCGGCGGCGCCAACGATCGGCGACGGCGGCATGATCTGGCGCATCGGCGATAGCGCCAGTCCGCAAACGTATGCCACCGTGCGATGGGCGGCGGCGCCGGCCGATCTGGTACGCCAGCGCCTGATCGATCGCTTGTCGCGTCAGGGGCCGGTCGTGACCGAAACGCTGGTGGCCGGCGTGCCGCAATTGCGGGTCACGCTGGCGCGCTTCGAACAGGTATTTGCGCCGGATGGCGCCTCGAGTCGGGGCGAGATTTCGCTGCAGGCCTTGCTGGTACAGGATCGCACGGTAATCGCGCAAACGCGTATCGACGAGGCCGTCGCGGCGCCCACGCAGGACGCCGCAGGTGGCGTGGCGGCACTGCGTACGGCCACGTCCCAGGCGGGCGATGCGTTGGCGGTATGGCTGGCGCGGCAAGGTGGCGGTGCGTCACGCGTTGGCACGCAGGGCGCGATGACTGCCCCTGCGGCGCGCGGGACAAGGTAACGCCGTCGCGATCTGCAGCCCGGGCGATATCGATTCAATGCATTGAGCAGAAAGACAGGATTCAGACATGGCAGCACGTACCGACACCATCACATTTACCGGCGAGGCCGGCGCGATCGATTGCGCCATCGACTGGCCCGACGGTGCACCGCGCGGTTGGGCGCTGGTGCTGCACCCGCATCCCTTGCAGGGCGGGGCGCGTGAGAACAAGATCGTGACGACGATTGCGCGCGCTTGCGTGCAGCGTGGCCTGGTCGCGGTGCGCCCCAATTTTCGGGGGGTGGGCGCGTCCGAGGGCAGCTTCGATCGCGCGCAGGGTGAAACGGCCGATATGGTGGCGCTCGCGACGCAGTTTCGCGAACGTTATCCCGATCAGGCCGCGCAGCCGTGGCTGTTGGCCGGCTTTTCATTCGGTACCGCCGTCGCCGCGCAAACGTATAGCGTTCTTGCGGAAGCGGGCGACGCCGTGTTGCCGAGCACCGTGCTCTTGACGGGCCCGGCCGTGGGGCGCTTCACCTTTCGCGAGGTAACGCTGCCCGACGACACGGTATTGGTGCATGGCGAAACGGATGAGGTCGTGCCGCTTGCCGAGGCGATGGATTGGGCGCGCTCGCGTGCGTTGCCGGTCGTGGTGGTGCCGGATGCGTCGCACTTCTTCCACGGCAAGTTGCTGACGATCAAGCAACAGACGTTAGCCTGCCTGAGCCGAGTCCTGGCAGGTTGATGCCGATCCCGGCGGGCATGTCGCTAGTTCGTCGCCGCCTGCCGTATGGGGTCTTTGCAGGCCCTTATATCGCCGGAGCCAACTGTCCGGCGTCGATGTGCGATATGCCGTCCGCCGGGGGCGGTGGATCGCGCGGCGGCACGGTGCGGCTGACGTAGCGATCGAGAAAATGCTCGAACGATTCCGCCGTCATGGGACGCTCGAGCAGAAAGCCCTGCACCTGATCGCAATCCAGCGTGCGCAGCACCTGCAACTGGCTTTCGGTTTCCACGCCTTCGGCCACGACTTGCATGCCGAGTGAATGCGCCAGCGCCACAATGGCCGACACCACCGCCTTGCCTTGTTCGCCTTGAGCGTCCAGCCCGTTGGTGAAGAAGCGGTCGATCTTCAACTGCTGCACGCGAAATTGCTGCAGATAGGCCAGGCTGGAATAACCGGTACCGAAATCGTCGATCGCGATTTCAAACCCTTGTGCGTGAAAGTCGGCAAAGATCCGCGCGGTCAGATCGGGATCGTTCATCGCCACCGTTTCCGTGATCTCGAACATGATGCGCTCAGGAGACACACCATAGCTGTCGACGATGGTTCGCATTTGCTCGACCACGGTGGCATGACGCAACTGCACCGGCGACAAGTTGACGGCCACCTTCAGCGGCGCGCGGCCATGCGCATCCCAGGCGCACAGATAGCGGCACACTTCACGCAGCACCCAGTGGCCGATGTCGATGATCTGCCCCGACTTTTCGGCGATCGGAATGAAGTCGTTGGGCTGCAAGTCACCCAGCTTCGGATCGGTCCAGCGGATCAGCGCCTCGGCACCGGTCAGATGATTGGCCATGCCGGAAAACTTGGGCTGGAAGTGCAGGGTGAAACGGTTCTGCGCCAGCGCATCCTGCAGGGCCTGCTGGATGGCCAGAATCCGGACGGCATTCTCGCCCATCGTCGATTCGTAAAAGCGGTACGTGTTGCGCCCATCTTGCTTGGCGGCATACATCGCAAGGTCCGCATGCGACAACAGGCTGTCGACGCTGTCGCCATCGCGCGGGTAGGTCGCAATGCCGATGCTCGGCGTCACGCGCAATGCCGTGTCGCCCGCCAGCAGATCGCGCTGCATGGCTTGCTTGATGGCGCGCGCGTAGGGGCCGGCGTCCTCGGCCGATTCGAGGCGATCGATCAGCACCACGAATTCGTCGCCCCCGATGCGCGCGATCGTGCCGCGGTCACCCATCGTTTCACGCAAGCGTTGCGCGAAGGCCTTCAGCATCCGATCGCCGGCAGCATGCCCCAGACTATCGTTGATCGACTTGAAACCGTCCAGATCCATGAACAACACCGCCACATGGTGCGTGTGCCGTTTGGCCAGCGTGACCGCGTCCTCGATCGCTTTGACGAGTGTGGTTCGATTGGCGAGATCGGTGAGCGTATCGGTAGTGGCCATGCGCAGCAGCACCACATTGAGCTTCTCGAGCGATCCGGTCAGGTTGCGCTTGGACGCCGAATAACGCGATTCGAGAGTCGACAGAATCAGCGTGGCCAACATGATCGCCACCGTAAACACTGCGACGAGGAACGTGAGGGTCTGCGGCGCCATGCCATCGCTGTTTGCCGCCATGCAAATGCTGCCCAGCGGGAAGTGCGCGGCGGCCATCCCCGTGTAGTGCATGCCAGTGATCGCAAACGCCATTACCAGCGAGGCCGCGAGCCGTTTGGCCAGCAGGAAACGCTGATCTTCCTGACGCAGTGCGTGGGCGACCCAGAGCGCGGCCAGCGAGGCGCCGATGGCGATCGCGATGGATCCGGCGAACAGCAGCGGATCGTAGGCAATGCCGGGTGCCATGCGCATGGCCGCCATGCCGAGATAATGCATGCCGGAAATGCCTGCCCCCATGACCAGGCCGCCGCCGATCAAACTTTGCCACGTCATGACGCGGCGCGTGGCCACATAAAGCGCCACGTATCCCGCAATGATGGCAATCACCAATGACCACAGCGTGATGCTCAGGTCGTAGCCCAGTTCGATGGGGAGCTTGAAAGCGAGCATGCCCACGAAGTGCATCGACCAGACGCCGACGCCCAACACCACGGCACCGCCCAAAAGCCAGATGCGGCGTGCGAAATGCGAACTCGCCAGATAGATTCGGCCCGCGAGACTGAGCGCGGTATATGACGCCATGCCGGCCACGGCCAGCGAAAGCAATACAGTCCAGAGGTTGTAACTGCCACTCATGAAGACGGATCCGCGAGGGGGCTGAACGGCGAGCGAGCGTGGGCGGGGTTGGGATTTCTGCCTAGCGGCGCGGACGGTGAAACGGTCAGGCGCGCAGTTTAAGATGATTCAATTGGAATGACGAAGTTTGTTACTTCTTTATCGCGTAATTGCCGATTATTTCGTTTTTTCCGGTTCTTTAGGCGCATCTCGGGTTGCATCACGTTGCAAGTTTGTGGCGATTTGGGAACTCATGTGGCTCGAATCTGTCCCAGCGGCTGCCTATAATCATGTTCGCGCCGCGTGCCCGTTGCCGGTCGCGTGCCAATTTTCTGCGACCTACCCCCCGCTCGATGACCCAATCCTCCGCATTTCGCTCGTTCCCGCTGATCTCCCTTCGTCGTGCCGTTGCCACTGCCGTAGCTGTTTCGATGCTTGCATCGACGCCGCTCGCTCTGGCGCAGACGGCGGCTGCGCCCGCCGCTGCCGGTGCCGCGGCAAATCCCACGCCGCCGGCGGCGTCGGGTTCGCAGGTCGCCAAAACGGATGGATCGGTGGTCTCGCAGGTGAGCGATCTCGGCACCATTCCCGTGCCTACCGTTGCCGCGCGCGCCTGGATCTCGATCGACGTCAACAGCGGTCAGGTATTGGCTTCGTCCAGTCCCGACACCAAGGTTGAGCCTGCGTCGCTCACGAAGATCATGACGGCGTACGTCGTCTTCAATGCGCTGGACGAAAAGCGCCTGACGCTGGATCAGCAGGTCACCATTTCCGAGAAAGCATGGCGCACGGGCGGCTCGCGCATGTTCATCGAACCGCGCAAGCCGGTCACGGTGGATGAGCTCAATCAAGGCGTCATCGTGCAATCGGGCAATGACGCCTCGGTGGCCCTGGCTGAAGCCGTGGGTGGCAGCGAAGCGGCGTTCGCCACGCTGATGAACCAGGAAGCCCAGCGTCTGGGCATGAATCAAACGCACTTCATGAATGCGACCGGTCTGCCCGACCCGCAGCACATGACATCGGTGCGCGATCTGGCAACGCTCGCGTCGCACCTGATCACCGATCATCCCCAGTACTTCCACTACTACAGCCAGAAAGAGTACACGTACAACAAGATCACGCAGCCCAACCGCAACCGGTTGCTGTGGGCCGATCCGTCGGTCGACGGCATGAAGACCGGTCACACCGATGCGGCCGGCTACTGCCTGGTCGCGACCGCCAAGCGCGGTGACCGTCGCGTGCTGACCGTGGTGGTGGGTGCCAACAGCGAAGCCAGCCGTGCCGAAGAAAGCCTCAAGCTCTTGAACTGGAGCTTCCAGAACTTCGACACCGTGAACCTGTTCGACAACACGCAGCCTTCCCTTGACGCCCGCGTGTGGGAAGGCAAGACCGAAGTCGTCAAGCTCGGCCCCCCGCGCCCGATCTCGATCTCCGTGCCGCGCGGCCGGGGTGCCGAGGTCAAGCCCGTCGCCAACCGCAACGATCCGCTGATCGCACCGCTCGAAAAAGGCCAGAACGTTGGCACGCTGCAGCTCACGCTCGACGGCAAGGTGTTGCGCACCGAACCGCTGGTGGTGCTGGAGTCCGTCGAACGCGCCGGCTTCTTCGGCCGCATGGTCGACATGGCCAAGCGCTGGTGGGCCAAGTAATCCCATCTCACGCGGCCGACGCCTTTTGGCAATCGGCGCGATAATGGAGGGGCAGGCATCACGCCTGCCCCTTTTTTGCATCAGGAGTAGGTCGGCATGATCACGGGCGTACCGGACGAGAGTCAGGTCTATTTGAATGGCGCATTCATGCGCATTGGCGAAGCGCACGTTTCCGTGCTGGATCGTGGGTTTATTTTCGGCGACGGGATCTACGAAGTCGTGCCGGTTTACAACGGCCATGCCTTCCGTATGAAGGAGCACCTCGATCGCCTGGATCGCAGCCTCACGGCGCTGCGCATCGCGCCGCCGTTCGATCGTGCCGGATGGATCGACCTCATCGAGCAACTCGTGGCACGCGCCGCGCAGCCCACCTGTTTCGTGTATCTGCAGATCACCCGCGGCGTGGCCAAACGCGATCACGCGTTTCCGGCCACACCGGTGGTGCCCACGGTGTTCGGCATGACCACCGCGTTCGTGCCGCCCGGCCCGGCTGTGCGTGAAAAGGGCATGGCCGCCATCGGTATCGCCGACGAGCGTTGGCTGCATTGCGAGATCAAATCGGTGTCGTTGCTGGGTAATGTGTTGGCCAAGCAGCAAGCGGTCGACGCCGGTGTCGATGAAGTGATCCAGTTTCGCGACGGCTTTCTCACTGAGGGCTCGTCGACCAATATCTGGGTGGTCAAGGATGGCACCCTGTCCGGGCCGCCGAAAAATAATTTGATTCTGGAAGGTATCCGCTATGGGTTGGTCGCCGAACTGGCCGCCGAAGCCGGCATTCCTTTCGAGATGCGGCCCATCGGGCAGGCAGAGGTTGCCGCGGCCGATGAGTTGCTGCTGACGTCGGCCACCAAAGAGGTGCTTCCGATCGTCACGTTCGACGGCCAGCCGGTCGGCACCGGACGTCCCGGCGCGGTCTACACCGCGTTGCGCGCCGCCTACGACGCCCGCATTGCCGCGCTTTGATTGGAGAGGTGCCCATGAATATGCCTGAGATTCCCCCAGAACAATCGCTCATCGAATACCCCAGCGACTTTCCCATCAAAGTCATGGGCAAGCAGCATCCGGAGCTGGCGCAAACGCTCACAGAAGTCGTGGTCAAACATGACCCGCAGTTCGACCCCAACACGGTCGAGATGCGGCCCAGCAAAGGCGGCAACTACATTGGGCTGACCTTCACCGTACGCGCGACGTCTCGTGAGCAACTCGATACGCTGTATCGCGAATTGCACGCGCATCCGATGGTCAAGATCATCCTCTAGCATGCACCGCTGGTTGGAACGGCCTGCCGACTATCTCACCGTTTGGCAGGCCATGCAGGCTTATACCGCCGCCCGCACGGCGAATACCCCGGATGCCATCTGGGTGTGCGAGCATGCGCCGGTGTATACGCTCGGGCAGGCGGGCCGGCCCGAGCATGTGCTCTGCGCGGGCGACATTCCCGTCGTGCACACCGATCGGGGCGGCCAGGTCACTTATCACGGCCCGGGCCAAGTGGTCGCGTACAGCCTGATCGACCTGCGTCGGGCGGGCATGTACGTCAAAGAATATGTGGCGTGGCTTGAAGAAGCCGCCATCCGCACGCTGGCTGAGTTGGGCGTGCCGGACGCCTGTAGGCAGCCGGGTCGGCCCGGCGTCTATCTGGTCAACACACAAACCGGCCTGCCCGCCAAGATCGCAGCGCTGGGTGTGAAGATCCGCAATGGCTGCGCTTATCACGGTGTGGCGCTCAATGTGGATCTCGATCTCGCACCGTTTGCCGGCATCAATCCCTGCGGCTATGAGGGCCTGGTCACCACTGACGTCGCCCGGGCCGGCGGCCGTGCCGATCTGATCGAGGCTGGGGACCGGCTGGCGGCGCATATCGCGGCGCGGTTCGGGGCTGGGGGCTGAGCGCGGTACACTAGATTTTTGCGCCGGTTCGCGTCCACAGGGGCCGACATGTGCGGCGCCGAACGCTTCAAGGGTTTCTATGTCCACGCCTAACGAACCGAGCCTGCAGCCCGCTGCTGCGAGCACCGCGCCGCCCTCCGATATGCAAGCCACGCCCGTGTCTTATGACGCGACGCAAAAGCAGAAGTCGCAAGCCAAGACGTCACGCATTCCCATCAAAATCGTGCCCGCCGAGCGTTTGCGAAAGCCCGAGTGGATCCGCGTGCGCGCCGCCACCCCAGGCTCGCGCTTCTACGACATCAAACGCATCTTGCGGGAGCACAATCTGCACACGGTGTGCGAGGAGGCGTCCTGTCCCAACATCGGCGAGTGCTTCGGCAAAGGCACGGCCACGTTCATGATCATGGGCGACAAGTGCACCCGCCGTTGCCCGTTCTGCGATGTGGGTCACGGCCGGCCGGATCCGCTGGATACCAATGAGCCCGAGAATCTCGCGCGCACGATCGCAGCGCTCAAGCTATCGTACGTGGTGATCACGTCGGTGGACCGCGACGACCTGCGCGATGGCGGGGCGGCGCACTTCGTCGAGTGCATTCAGCGCGTGCGCGCGCTGTCACCCACGACACGTATCGAAGTGCTGGTGCCCGACTTCCGCGGCCGCCTCGATCGCGCGCTGGACATCCTCAATGGTGGCCCGCCCGATGTGATGAACCACAATCTCGAAACCGCGCCCCGTCTGTACAAGCAGGCGCGTCCGGGGTCGGACTATATGCATTCGCTCAAGCTGCTGGCCGAGTTCAAGAAGCTGCACCCGGATGTGCCGACCAAGTCGGGCATCATGGTGGGTCTGGGCGAAACCGACGAAGAAGTGCTGCAGGTGATGCGCGACATGCGCGACCACAACGTGGATATGCTCACGATCGGTCAGTATCTGCAGCCGTCGGAGCACCATCTGCCCGTGTTGCGCTATGTGCATCCCGACACCTTCGCGATGTACGAGCGCGAGGCTTACGACATGGGCTTCTCGCACGCGGCTGTGGGCGCCATGGTGCGCTCGTCTTATCACGCCGACGAACAGGCACACGCCGCCGGCGTCAACTGAAGATAAGCTGAATTAGGTTATTCCGAAAGAATCGTTCGGGTGAGCAAGCGGTTTCGATATCTTGCTCACACCGACATCTTCCGGAGTGACCCATGGTGCTGCATCGTGTTTTCAGCGGCCTCGTTGCCGCCTTCGCTTTATCTGGCGCGGCTCTGGCCCAGACGCCCGCCGCTACAGCGCCCGCCGCGCCATCTCAAACCACGTCGTCCAGCACTGCGCGTGGTGAATCGCCGTTGGTGACGACCGAATGGCTGGAGAAAAACCTTAAGAACGCCAAGGTGCGCGTGATCGAGGTTAGCGTGAACCCCGGCGTTTACGAGCGGGGCCATATCCCTGGGGCGGTAAGCGTCAACTGGCACACGGATCTGGTCGACACCGTCAATCGCGATATCGCATCTCAAGATAAATTCCAGACGGTGCTTCGCCGTGCGGGTGTGGATGCCGATACCGTCACCGTGCTCTATGGCGACAACAACAATTGGTTTGCCGCCTGGGGGGCCTGGATCTTCGACGTCTATGGCGTACCCAACGTGAAGATTCTCGATGGCGGCCGCAAGAAGTGGGAGGCCGACGGCCGGCCGCTCTCGACCGCCGCCAAGATCTGGTCGCCGGGCAATGTGGTCGTCGGTGCTGCCAATCCGGCGTTGCGCGCGCGCCTGTCCGACGTCACGGCTGCCGCGAAGGCGCCGGGTCAAACGGTGCTGGTCGACATCCGATCGCCGGACGAATACAGCGGGAAAGTGTTTGCGCCCAGCGGCGTCCAGGAACTCAGCATTCGGGCCGGTCACGTACCGGGTGCCGTGAATGTGCCCTGGGGCAGGCTGGTGGCTGAAGACGGTACCTTCAAGCCGGTCGAAGAGCTGCGCGCCATCTATAAAGCCGTGGGTGTGGATGGCGCCAAGCCCATCATCACGTATTGCCGCATCGGCGAACGGTCGAGCCATTCGTGGTTTGCATTGAGCAAACTGCTGGGTTACGACACGCGCAACTATGATGGATCGTGGACCGAATATGGCAATTCCGTCGGCGCGCCGATCGCCAATCCTGCCGGCACGGTGTGGGGCAAAACTTGAGTCGACGTTCGGCCCGAAGTCTCCTGGCTATCGCGATTGCGGTAGCCATTTTTTGCTGGGCGCAGGTGCTGGGCAATGACGGACAGGAAGGGCGCGCGCTCGCATTTGCGCTGGTCGCCGGTGCGGTCTTCGGCGTGGTGTTGCAGCGGTCGCGCTTCTGCTTCTTTTGCATTACCCGCGACTTTTTCGATAGCCGCGATGCGCGTGGATTGCTGGGTCTCGTCGCGGCGCTGGCCGTGGGCACGATCGGCTATCACGCGGTGTTCGGTGCCTTCCTGCCGATTCCGGCGGAAGGCCGACTGCCGCCCGGCGCGCATATCGGGCCGGTGAGCTGGGTATTGGCCGTGGGCGCCTTCGTGTTCGGCATCGGCATGGCGGTGTCGGGCTCGTGCATCAGCGCGCATTTTTATCGATTGGGTGAGGGCGCGTCGGCATCACCGTTTGCGCTGCTCGGCGCAGCGGTCGGTTTCGTGCTGGGCTTTCTGTCGTGGAACGGGCTATACGCGAGTGCCATCCGCGAGGCGCCCGTCGTCTGGCTGCCGCATTACGTGGGGTACGGCGGTTCTGCCGCCCTGCAACTGGCCGCGCTGGCTGCCGTGGCAATGCTGCTGTGGCGGCGACACCGGCCACGCGCATCGGACAGGGCAACGCCGGTCGCAGAGGCCGACAACAGCTTGCGCGCGCTGCTGCTCGGCGGCCGTTGGCCCACCTATGCCGGCGGCATTCTGGTGGGGGCGCTGGGCGTGGTGGCCTATTTTCGCAGCGGCCCACTCGGTGTGACGGCGGAGCTGGGCAGCCTGGCGCGCACGGCGGCGGCGTCGGCCGATCTGCTGCCGTCCCGATTGGAGGGGCTCGACACCTTTGCCGGATGCGCCACGGTCGTCAAGCAGGCGGTGTTTTCGCCCAACGGCTTGTTTGTGATCGGATTGGTGCTGGCGGCGTGGTCGGCGGCTTTGGCGGCCAATCAATGCCATCTGCAAAGGCTGCAGGCGGGCGCCATTCTTCGCAATGTCGTAGGAGGCCTTCTGATGGGGTGGGGCGCGATGGTGTCGCTTGGTTGCACGGTAGGGGTGCTGCTGTCCGGCACGATGGCCGGGGCGCTCTCCGGCTGGGTATTTGGCGTGTGCTGCATGGCCGGCATCTGGGTCGCGCTGCGGTGGCGCATCCTGTTTGGGCGACCGCAGCGCCTGGCTGCTAAGCCGTTTTCTTAGCCGTTTTCCTGGCCGTTTTTCATGCGCGCGCTGTTCCAATACACATCCGATCGACCGGCATGTGCATTGAGCGCGCGCGCCAGCACGAAAAGCAAATCGCTGAGGCGATTCAGATACTGACGCACCGGGGCGTTGATCGTCGTGTCGCGGCCCAGCGCAATCACGCTGCGTTCGGCGCGCCGGCATACGGTGCGCGAGATGTGCGCGAGCGCGGCCGCGCGCGTGCCGCCAGGCAGGATGAATTCCTTGAGCGGCGCGAGTTCAGCGTTGTAATGGGCCAGTCGCGTGTCCAGAAACGCGACTTGTGCGTCGCGCAACGCCACATGCCCGGGGATACACAGCTCGGCGCCCATATCGAACAGATCGTGCTGGACGGTCAGAATGTCGGCTGCGATGCCTTCAGGTAGCCCTTCGGCCGCCAAAACGCCCAGCGTGCTGTTGAGCTCGTCCACGTCGCCCATCGCGGCGATGCGCGGTTCGTCCTTGCCCAGGCGCGCGCCGTCGCCCAGACCGGTGGTGCCGTCGTCACCCGTGCGGGTGGCGATAACGGATAAACGGTTTCCCATGTCGATGATGCCTTGCAATATGATGGGGTATCCTACACCGAAGGCTTGGGTCCAGCTGTGAGCGACCCAGCCGTTCCATAGGAGAACGACTATGGCATTTTTAAGACGAAAACTGTTGTGTGCAATTGCCGGTGCCGTGGTGGCCACGGCCGCGACCTCTGCCGTGATGGCGCAGACCGCCAACTCCTCCGGCGAAGTGCGTCGGGTGGACGCTGCAACCGGCAAGATCGCAATCAAGCATGGCGCGATCTCGGCGCTCGATTTGCCGGCCATGACGCTGGTGTATCAGGCTGCTCCCAATCTGCTGGAAGGCGTGAAAGCGGGCGATAAGGTCTCGTTTACCGCCAAGCGGGAAAACGACAGCTATGTGGTGACGGAGCTGAAGAAGTAGGCGAAGTTGCCCAGGTCCGCACCAGAAAGCCGCCCGAGGGCGGCTTTTGCACGTCTGGGAAGCTGGCAAGGCCTTGGCACGGTTACTTTGGTGCGTCGGCGATACGCAATAGTTTCGCCGGCACACCGGCGACGACGGCATTGTCGGCCACTGATTTGGTGACAACTGCGCCTGCGGCAACCATCGCATGCTGACCTATCTTCACGCCTGGCAGCAACGTGGCACCAGCCCCGATAAAGCCAAAGTCCGCAACCTCGGGACCGCTGATGTGATCGCCAAAGCCGGCCTTGATGAGGTTGTCGTTGGCAGTGCCCACCATGGTGCTCACGAAAACATCATTGCCCAAGCGCGCGTTGCCAGTGATATGTGAGTTATCCATGACCTTGGTGCGATCGCCGATGGTCGTCTCATAGTTGACCGTGACGTATCGACTGAGGATGCATCGGCTTCCAATGACGCATTTCTCGCGAATCGAAGCGCCATCGCCGAGTAGCGTATTGGCGCCGATGACGACGTCGTAGAAGATGACCGCGTGGGGGCCGATCGAACATTCGTCACCAATCACGACGCGGCGCTCAAACTCAGGTTGACGTGCAATGGCACCCGCGCCCTTGGGCTCCTTGCCAATGAATGCACCAGGGAAAACTTCGACGTTCGACCCAAGCTCAACGCCGTCCGCGATCACGACGTGGGGATGGATCACTGTGCCCGCACCGAGCGTGGCTGCCCCGATGACGGCGAAAGGGCCAACAGTGACGTCGGCGCCGATCGTGGCACCTTCTGAGATGATTGCCGTGGGATGAATGTTCTGAGTCATGGGGAGTCGTGTCAGCCAGGATCGCGCACCCGCTCCGATTACGACACGAAGTTTGTCTCTCGGGGGTGCGACGCTTTACAGTAACAAAAAGCTTGGACTTGGGCTATCCGACACGTGGGCGGCGAAGCGCATCCATAAATGCGTAAACAGCGACGCAAAAAAACCACCCCGAGGGGCGGTGCTGGCTGTCGAGCGCTGCACGCCTTAAAGCACGTAGCGCGCCAGATCCTGGCTGCCCGCCGCTTCCTCGAGCTTGTCGTTCACGTAGGCGGCATCGATTTTCACGAGTTCGCCCGAGCTGGCGGTCGCGTCGAAGGACAAGTCCTCCAGCAGCTTTTCCATTACGGTGTAGAGACGGCGCGCGCCGATGTTCTCGGTTTTCTCGTTGACCGAGAATGCCAACTCGGCCAACCGCGCCACGCCCTCGTCGGTGAAGTCGAGCTTCACCGATTCGGTTTCCATCAAGGCGGTGTACTGCTTGGTCAACGACGCGTCGGTGTTGGACAGAATGCGTACGAAGTCCTCGGCCGACAACGAATCGAGCTCGACGCGGATCGGGAAGCGGCCCTGCAACTCGGGGATCAGGTCCGACGGACGCGCCAGATGGAAGGCGCCCGATGCGATGAAGAGGATGTGGTCGGTGCGCACCATGCCGTAGCGGGTGGTGACGGTGGTGCCTTCCACGAGGGGCAGCAGATCCCGCTGCACGCCCTGGCGCGACACTTCGCCGCCACTGGCGCCGCCTTCCTGGCGAGCGGCGATCTTGTCGATTTCGTCCAGGAATACGATACCGTTCTGTTCGACGTTGGCGATGGCGGCCGTCTTGAGGTCGTCTTCATTGACGCGCTTGGCCGCCTCTTCGTCGATCAGGAGCTTGAAAGCTTCCTTGACCTTCATCTTGCGCGGCTTTTTCTTGTCCTTCGCCAGCCCGGCAAACATCCCGCGCAACTGCTCGGTCATTTCTTCCATGCCCGGCGGCCCCATGATGTCCATCTGCTGGGGCGACTGCGCAATCTCGATCTCGATGTCGAGGTCGTCGATCGTGCCTTCACGCAAACGCTTGCGGAAGGTCTGGCGCGCAGTGCTGTCTTCACCGCGTTCCGGCTCGCCACTGCTGTTGCGCGACGGGGGCACGAGCACATCGAGGATGCGATCTTCGGCGGCGTCTTCGGCATGCGAACGGACGCGGCGCATTTCGATTTCGCGCGTTTGCTTGATGGCGTATTCGGTCAGGTCGCGGATGATGGTGTCGACATCGCGGCCCACATAGCCGACTTCGGTGAACTTGGTGGCTTCGATCTTGATGAACGGCGCATTGACCAATTTGGCCAGACGGCGCGCGATTTCGGTCTTGCCCACGCCCGTGGGGCCGATCATCAGAATGTTCTTGGGATGAATTTCGTGGCGCAGCGGTTCGGCCACTTGCTGACGGCGCCAGCGGTTGCGCAAGGCAACGGCGACGGCACGTTTGGCCTTGTTCTGGCCTACGATGTATTTGTCGAGTTCGGAGACGATCTCTCCGGGCGTCATGTTGGATGCGGACATGTCGGTTGAGCCTTTGTTCAGATCAGGAGCCGAGCGTTTCGATCACGTGATTCTGGTTGGTGTAGATGCACAGATCGCCGGCGATTTCGAGGGCCTTCTTGACGACCGCTTCAGGCGGCAGGTCAGTGTTCTGCAAGAGCGCCAGCGCTGCGGCCTGGGCGTAGCTGCCGCCCGAGCCGATGGCGGCCAGGCCGTTTTCGGGTTCGAGTACATCGCCGTTGCCGGTGAGCACCAAGGTGTGTTCGGTGTCGGCCACGATGAGCATGGCTTCGAGACGGCGCAGCACGCGATCGGTGCGCCAATCGCGTGTGAGTTCGACCGCCGCGCGCATCAGATTGCCCTGGTGCTTTTCGAGCTTCGCTTCGAAGCGTTCCTGCAGCGTGAAGGCATCGGCGGTGGCACCGGCGAAGCCTGCGAGAATCTTGTCGTGATACAGGCGGCGGATCTTGCGCGCCGTGCCTTTGATGACGATATTGCCAAGCGTGACTTGGCCATCCCCGCCCAGGGCGACATGGTTGCCGCGGCGGGCGCAAATGATGGTCGTGGCGTGAAATTGTTCCATGCTTGTCTTCCCTGTGAAGGGGGTACATGGGGACAAACCCGATAAAAAAAAGGGGCTGCGTCTGTTGCGAGACACAACCCTTCTTCAGTCGACACCAGGCGTCGTGCGGCGGGAATCAGTCGCCGTAAAGTTTCTGACGTTTTTCGCGGCGCTCTTGCGCCTCGAGCGACAAGGTAGCAGTCGGACGGGCGAGCAGGCGCGGAACGCCGATCGGCTCCCCCGTCTCTTCACACCAGCCGTACTCGCCGCTATCGATGCGCGCAATCGATTGCTGCACTTTCTTGAGCAGCTTGCGTTCGCGGTCGCGCGTGCGCAACTCGAGCGCATGCTCTTCCTCGATCGTGGCGCGATCGGCGGGATCGGGCACAAACTGCGTCTCGCGCAAGTGCTCGGTCGTTTGGCCGGCGTTGCTCAAGATGCCTTGTTCAAGCTTGCGCAGACGATCCTGGAAGAATGCCAGCTGGCGGTCGTTCATATAGTCGGACTCGGGCATGGCCAGCAATTCTTGTTCGCTGGGCAGATCAATCGGCGCATCGCCCGATTTACTTGATTTTTTGGTTGCTGCCTTGGTAGCCATGAAAACACTCCGTTGTGATTCGATTCCGTGCGGCGCGCACGACTGCAACTGCTACTGATTTACGCCGCCAGACACTGCTCCAATCCCCGGGTAAAGATATCCTGGGGCAACTTGCGGCCAATAAAGACCATTTTGGTCGATTTCTTTTCCTTGGCTCCCCACGGTTTGCCGGGTTCCGCGCCCATCATCATGTGGACACCCTGAAACAGCATGCGCCGATTCAGGCCCTTCATGTACAGAATGCCTTTGTAACGCAGCAGGTCGGGGCCATAAACCTGCACCACGCCGCCGAGAAACTCTTCCAGGCGAACGGGATCGAACGGCTTGTCGGCGCGGAAGACGAAGGCGCCGATTTCATCGTCGTGGACGTGATGATGGTGGTGGCCGTGGTTGTGCGCGGGATTCGTGCACGTGGCAGGATCGTGGTCATGATCGTCGTGATCGTGATCGTGCCCATGATCGTGGTCATGATCGTGATCGTGCGCGGCATCCGGGTGATCGGCGGCCAGGAAATCGGGGTCGATGTCGAGAATGGAATTGAGGTTGAAGCCGCTGATGTCGATGATCGACTTCAGGTCCACTTCGCCGAAATTGACCGGGGTGATCGGTGCGCGCGGGTTGATGCGCGCCACGCGATGACGCAGGGCTTGATAGTCGGCCTCGTTGACCAGATCTTTCTTCGAGATCAGGATGCGGTCGGCAAAGCCGACTTGCTTCTGGGCTTCGGGCTGCTCGTCCAGCGTGCTCATGCCATGCAGGGCGTCCACCACGGTCACGACAGCATCGAGCCGATAATATTCGGCGATTTCGTCGTCCATGAAGAACGTCTGGCACACCGGACCGGGGTTGGCCATGCCGGTGGTCTCGAGAATGACGCGTTCGAAGGTGAGCGTGCCGGCCTCGCGCTTGATGCGCAGGTCGGTCAGGGTATTCATCAGGTCGCCGCGCACGGTGCAGCACACGCAACCGTTGCTGAGTTCGATGATCTGCTCGTCGCTGTCCTGGATGAGCAATTCGTTATCGATGCTCTCAGGTCCGAACTCGTTTTCGATGACGGCGACGCGGCGGCCGTGAAATTCGGTAAGGATGCGCTTGAGCAGCGTCGTCTTGCCCGCACCGAGGAAACCGGTGAGGATCGTAACGGGGACCATTTTGTCCAAGCTGCGTGGGGTAGTCATGACAAACCAGAAGTTCAAAGTTCGCAGCAAACAGATGTGTGCGCGATGAGGCGAAAAGGGGCCGGGCATGCGACCGGACGCCGGATTACAGCACAGTCGAGTCCAGGGGGCAAACCCCAAAGCGTCTGCCGGACATGCCTGGTAAGAACATTTACGAAGCCGTCAAAACGGAGCGCGTTCGGGTCATACCCGCTCACCCGTTTGATTACCGTCGAAATCAATGTTTGTGACTATGGCCGTGCGCATGGCTGTGACTGCCGTCGTGATCCGTCACTTTTTGGCAGGCCGGGCATAGGGCACGGATTTCGGTTTCGTGAGAAGTGAGGGCATATCCCGTTTTTGCAACCCGGTCGGCCAGTTGTTGGCTCATGGCGGGATCGCTGATCTCGGCCACGTTGCCGCATCGGGTACAGACCACCAGCAGATCGTGAGGTTCCCCGCCGGCGTCGTGGCAGGCGCTCCAGGCATTGACGGCGTCCAGGCGATGGATCAGCCCTTCTTCCAGCAGAAAATCCAGTGCCCGGTAAACGGTCGGCGGCGCGGCGCCCGGATGAACGGCCCGCATTTCTTCGAGCAGTTCGTACGCTTTCAAACTGCGGTCATGCTTGAGCAGCAGCTCAAGCACTTTGCGCCGGATGGGCGTCAACCGCTTGCCGCGTTCCGCACACAAGGCTTCGGCCACATCGAGACGATCGGTGACGGGCTTGGAACGGGCGGAGCGGGCGGGTGCGGTCATGACGCGAAAACACTGTTCTTGAGCAAAAGCGGGCGCATGCGCCCACGACCCCCGCACGGTATCAGAAAACAGGTCGGAAAGCCCATAGGGCGGATGGTATGATATAACATCCTTTAGTTAGACAGCGCGTCCTTCTGCATGGCATCCCCTCGTTTTACCGGCACCTCGCTGCCCCCCACCCGCCGGTCCTCTCTATTACTGGCGTCGGCTGGCGCGCGCGTCGGCGGTGCAGTGATATTGGCGGCAGCCTTATGGGCGTTGACCGGCTGGGCGCTGGGATGGTGGACGGCATGATGGCGGGCGTGCTGCCGACGCGCGGTGGGCCGCGCGCCTCGATCGAGCTGGAGGCCGCGTCATTCGGGTGGCGCGGGCGCGCGGCCGTGCGCAACGTCACCGGGCGATTCTCGCCTGGCGCGATGACGGCCATCGTCGGACCCAACGGTGCCGGAAAGTCCACGTTGATGAAGGGCATGATGGGGCTACTGCGGCCCGGGTCCGGCCGGGTGCATGTGCGCGACGCCGATCGCGGAGCGCTCGCGTGGTTGCCGCAGGCTGGCGATCTTGATCGCAGTTTTCCAATGTCGGTCTATGACCTGGTGGCCATGGGCGCGTGGCGCCGCACCGGTCCCTGGTCGCGACTGTCGGCCGCTGAGCATGCACGCACCGAGCGGGTGCTCGCCGTGGTGCGCATGAGCGATGCGGCCGATCGCGCAGTTGGGACGTTGTCGGGCGGTCAACTGCAGCGGGTGCTGTTTGCGCGCATGTTGATGCAGGACGCCGACATGGTGTTGCTGGACGAGCCGTTCGCGGCGGTCGACCGGCACACGACTGAAGAACTGATGGCGTTGCTGTGCGACGGGCACACCCAGGGGCAGGGCGTGATCGCGGTGCTGCACGATCTGGAACTGGTGCGCGAATATTTCCCGCGGACGTTGCTTCTGGCGGGCGACGTGATCGCCTGGGGACCGACCGCAGAGGTGCTGACGCCCGAGAACTTGCGCCGCGCGCGTGACCGGCATGAGGAAGCGCGATGACGCTATATGACCTGGTAGCCGCACCGTTCATCGATTTCGGCTTCATGCGCCGCGCCTTGGCTGGCGCGACTGCGCTGGCGTTTGGCGCCGCGCCCCTTGGCGTGTTTCTCGTATTGCGGCGCATGAGTTTGATGGGCGATGCGATGGCGCATGCCATTTTGCCGGGCGTGGCTGCCGGGTTCTTGCTGTCCGGCCTCTCGCTCACGGCGATGATGATCGGCGGCGCCTTGACGGGCCTGGCCGTGTCGCTGCTTGCTGGCGCAGTGGCGCGCCTGACGCCTTTGCGTGAGGACGCGAGCTTTGCGGCGTTCTATCTGATCTCGTTGGGCCTGGGCGTGCTGCTGGTATCGGTGCGCGGCTCGAACATGGATCTGCTGCATGTGTTGTTCGGCACAGTGCTCGGGCTCGGCGACGATGCCTTGATGTTGGTCACCGTGTGCGCGTCGCTGACGTTGATCGTTCTGGCGATCGTTTATCGCCTGCTGGTGGCGGAGTGCCTGGATCCGGGTTTTTTGCGTGCGAGCGGCGGCGGCGGATCCTTCGTGCACATGGTCTTCCTGACCTTGGTGGTGATGAATCTGGTCGCCGGCTTTCAGGTGCTCGGCACCCTGATGGTGGTGGGCATGATGATGTTGCCGGCCGCCGCCGCGCGTTTCTGGGCCCGCTCCGCGGGTGGGCAGATCGCGCTGGCGTGCGCCGTGGGCGCGTGCTCGGCCGTGGTGGGCCTGCTCATTTCTTATCACCTGAACGTGACCGCGTCGCCCGCCATCATCCTGAGCGCCGGCGCGGCCTATCTGATTTCAGTCGTTGGCGGGCCGTATGGCGGTCTCGTCTATCTGGCGCGCCGCGCCAAACCGCCAGCCGGCTCGGCCTGGCCCCCTACCGGAGAATACAAATGAACTCGTCGCGCTCGGCACGCCGCCGCACTCTGGGTTTGCTATCAGCCGCACTCATGGCGCTGAACATCGGTGCGGTTCACGCGGCCGACGCTCCGTTGTCCGTGGTGGCCAGCTTTTCCGTTCTGGCCGACATCGCCCGCGAAGTCGGGGGCCCCGATGTCAAGGTCGACACGCTGGTGGGACCCGATGGCGATGCCCACAGCTACGAGCCCACGCCGCAGGACGCCAAACGTTTGAGCACCGCGCGCGTGTTGGTGGTGAACGGCCTGGACTTCGAGGCATGGTTGCCGCGGTTGACGCAATCGTCGGGCTTCAAGGGGCAGACGATCGTGGCCAGTACGGGTGTGACGCCACGCCCGTTTGAAAGCGGCCATGACGATGACGACCATGACCATGATCATGATCATGGTAAGGATGGCGGTCACGATCATGATCACGACAAGGCAGGCGCCGATGCCCACGGGCATAAACACGCCGCCGGTCACGCGCACGGCGCGCACGATCATGGCAGCAACGATCCGCACGCTTGGCAGGATCTGCGCAACGGCGTGCGTTACGCGCAGAACATCGCCGAAGGCTTCGCCGCCGCCGATCCCGCACATGCCGCTGGCTATCGGGCTCGCGCGGCCGCTTATGTGGATCGGCTGCAAGCCTTGAATGCCCGGATCACGTCACAGTTTGCGGCCATTCCCGCAGCACAGCGCAAGGTGGTCACCTCGCACGATGCCTTCGGATACTTCGGCCAGGCCTATGGCATCGTGTTCATCTCTCCGGTGGGCATGTCGACCGACGCGGAACCTTCTGCGGCCGATATGGCGCGGCTGATCGCCCAGGTGAAGCGCGATAAGATTCGAGCTGTTTTTGTTGAAAACATCAGCAGCCCGCGTCTGGTCGAGCAGATCGCCCGCGAAACCGGGGCGCGCACCGGCGGCACGCTTTACTCCGATGCGCTGTCCAAGCCAGGGCAGCCGGCTGCGACTTATCTCGGAATGTTCGAATGGAACGCCAAACAACTCGTCAACGCCTTGCAGCCCTGATCCACCGGGCGGCGCGGTTACCCGTTACGCGACGAGTCGCCGGGTTGGCGCTCGCGCAGGCGGTGTGCTGGCCGGTTGCGGCACTCGCCCATCCGCATATGTGGATCGATGCACGTGCCACGTTTGATGTCGACGCGGCGGGTAATCTGACGGCGATCGAGCAGCGGTGGATGTTCGATGAGATGTTTTCGACCTACGCCATGCAAGGCGTGAAAAAGCAAAAGGGCGGCGCGTATCCGCCCGATAAATTACGGGCCATGGCCGATGACTGGATGCAGGCCTTGGGGGATCCGATCTCGCACTACTTCACACGCGTGACGGTTGATGGCGAATCGCTTAAATACGCGCCTCCGCGCGACCCGGCAGTGCAATGGGATGCCAAGCTGCAGCGTTTGGTGTTGCGCTTTACGTTGCCGTTGGCCAAGCCGGTCGCGCTGGCCGGCAAGCGAGCCGATATCGACATCTACGACCCCACGTATTTCGTGGCCTATGCGTTCGATGCGCCGGGCGCGATCGCGCTGGCGTCCGGCGCACCGTCGACGTGCAAACCGACCTACCGGCCGCCGCGCCAATTGGACTACGCCACCATGCAACAACTCGCCGCCATTCCGCCCGATCCCGACAGCTTGCCCGACGAGTTGCTGGCGATCACCAAGGGACTCACGCATCGTGTCGAGGTGGCATGCGCGGCATCGTGATGCAGAGGCAGCGCCTGCGGAATCGAGGCCGATTGGGCGAGGATGCGGCGGGACGTGCCGTAAAGCCGATGTGGCAAGCGGCGGCGTCAAAGACAGCAATGCGCATTTCGCCCGCGTTTACCCGTCGCGTATGGCGTGACGCGATGGTGGTGATGGCTATCGGAATGGCACTTGGGATCTTTGCGCTCTGGGCACCGACAGCCGTGGCACAAGGCGCGCATCCGTTCGGTGTGCCTGAATCGGCGCGGGGCGGCACCGGGCCGGAATGGTTGTCGGGCTTTTTCGGCCAGGTGTCGATATGGCAATCGCACTTTTATCGGCAGCTCACGCATGCGGTGCGGGCGTGGCAGCAGGATGGCCATGCGGCTTGGACGCTGATCGGGCTGTCGTTCGCGTACGGCGTATTCCACGCGATGGGCCCGGGGCACGGCAAGGCGGTGATCACGGCGTATGTGCTCGCCAACCGGCAAACGGCACGCAATGGCGCCTTGCTGGCGATGCTGTCGGCACTGGTGCAGGCGCTGGTGGCCATCGCAATGGTGCTCGTGCTCGCGGCGGTATTGAACGTAACGGCCGCCACGATGAATCAGGCCACGTGGTGGTTGGAAGCGTTGTCGTACGCGGTGATTACCGCACTCGGTGCGTATCTTGTGTGGACACGCGCCGTGCGGCCGTTGTGGCGGCGGGGTGCCCCCGCAGGTGAGCCGCATGCCCACCATGCCCATGCTGATACCCACGTCCATGTTCATGCCGATGCGCATTCGCATGCGTTTGCAGAAGACCATTCGCATCGCCATCACCACGAGGCAGCCCGGGTTCACCTGCATCACCACGATCATGTGCACGACGATGCCTGCGGATGCGGGCACGCCCATGTGCCGGATCCGGCATTGGTCAGCGGCCCGCTCAATCTGCGGCGTGCCTGGTCGGCCATCGCGGCCGTTGGCCTGCGTCCTTGCAGTGGCGCCATCATCGTATTGGTGTTCGCGCTCTCTCAGGATTTCCTGTTTGCCGGCATCGCCTCGGCGTTGGCGATGGGCCTGGGCACCGGTCTTACGGTGGCGGCGCTGGCGTGTCTGGCGGTCGGTGCCGGTGCGCTGGCCGAGCGAATCGGGCGCAGCGGCGGCAGCCGTTGGTTGGGTCCGCTGCGCTACGGCATACAGGCGCTGGCGGCGATTGCGGTGCTGCTATTAGGGATATCGCTGCTGGGTGGGCAGATGGCCATGATGGGGTGAGGCAACACTCGCGCTGGAATGTGAATAAATAAAACGTTATATCGTTCCATTATGTAATGAAACTATATATCATTCTGTCTCGTATCGAATACCGGACAGGAATGCCCCATGCGTCTTCGCATCTCACCTTTGGCCCTGGCGCTCGCCACGGCGTCGCTTTCTCCCTTCGCAGTGGCCCAACAGCGCATCCCGGCCGCGTCTCCCGCAGCCGTATCGCCCGCCATCCTTGCGCCCATCACCGTCTCGGCCAGCGCGCTGGGCACGGCGGTGGACAGCATGACCACGCCCGTCATCGTGCTGGACGACGATGGCTTGATGTCGCGGCGTCAATCGACATTGGGCGACACGCTCAACGGCCTGCCCGGCATTCATGCCGACACCTTCGGCGGGGGCGCAAGCCGGCCGGTGATTCGCGGGCAAACGGCGCCGCGCGTGAAGGTGCTGTCGGATGGATCTGAACTGCAGGATGCGTCGAGTGTGTCGCCGGATCATGCGGTCACGATCGAACCTTTGCTGGCCCGCAAGGTGGAAGTGCTGCGCGGCCCCGCTACCCTGCTGTATGGCGGCGGCGCAATCGGTGGCGTGGTCAACGTGCTCGACAACAAAATCCCGACGGCGGTGCCTGAAAACGGCGTTGAGGGCGAGGCCGAAGTGCGTGGTGCGACGGGAACGCGCGAGCGGGCCGGCGCCGTTGGCATCACCGCAGGCGAGGGCAACTTCGCGGTGCGCGTGGAGGGCATGAAACGCGAGAGCGATGACTACCGCGTGCCGGACTGGTCGTCGCGGCATGTCGATGGGTCGTACAGCAAGTCGCAACAGGGCAGTCTGGGACTCTCGTGGATCACGCCGCGTGGCTACCTGGGCGTGGCTTATACCTATCTGGACAGCAAGTACGGTTTGCCGGGCCACAACCACGAGTACGAAGGCTGCCACCCGCATGGTTCCACATTGCACTGCGGCGGCCATGATCACGATCACGGTGAGGAAGAAGGCGATGCGCACGACCATGATCATGACCACGGCGCCGAACCGCCGCCTTACGTCAAGCTGCGCAGCGAGCGTTTCGATCTGCGTGGCGAGTATCGCGAGCCGATCGCGGGTATCGAGAAGATCCGGCTGCGCGGCGGCCTGACGGATTACAAGCACAGCGAAATCGAAGACGGCGCAGCCGGCACGATTTTCCGCAACCGCGGCTACGACGCCCGACTGGAAATCGAGCACAAACCGGTGCTCGGATTGCGCGGCGTCGTGGGCGTGCAAAACGCGTACAGCGATTTCCGTGCAGACGGTGAAGAGGGTTTTCTGCCGCGCAGCAAAACCCGTTCGACGGGCCTCTTTCTGCTCGAAGAGTATCGGCTTGCAGACGCCTGGCGCCTGGAGTTCGGCGCCCGTCACGATTGGCAGCGCGTAAAGCCTGTCGATGGGCAGCCGGCATCCGATCTCACGGGTAATTCGTTCTCGGCATCGGCGATCTGGGATTTTGCGCCCCAGTACTCGGTGGCGCTGTCGTTGTCGCGCTCGCAGCGCTTGCCGACCGCACAGGAGCTGTATGCGGACGGCGTGCACTTGGCCACCAACACGTTTGAAATCGGCGATGCCGACCTGAAAGCGGAAACGTCGCAAAACATCGATTTGACGCTGCGCAAGACCGCAGGCGATACGACGTTTAGCGTGAGTGCCTTTCATAATCGCGTGAAGGACTACATCTACGCCAACACCCTGGATCGCTTCGAGGATTTTCGTTTGATCGAGTATGCGCAGCAAGACGCCGAATTCACGGGTATCGAAGGCGAAATCCGGCACCGCTTCACGCCGGTATTTTCAGCGAGTGTGTTTGGCGACTACGTGCGCGGCAAGCTCACTGGCGGTCAGGGCAACCTGCCCCGTATTCCGGCGGCCCGATTGGGTGTGCGAGGCGACGCCACGTGGCAGCAGTGGGGCGCGGGCGTCGAAGTGGCGCATGTGTTTCGTCAGAACGATATCGCCGACTTCGAGTCGCGCACCGGTGGCTACGATCTGGTGAGCGCGATCGTGAGCTATCGCACCAGTCTGGGTCCCAAGGACGCTACCACGATCTACCTGCGCGGCAATAATCTTCTGGACAAGCTCGCCTACAACCACGCCTCGTTCATCTCGCGCGCGGCGCCGCTTGCCGGGCGTTCGATCATGTTGGGTGTACGGACCACGTTCTAGACGCGGCTTGATCGATACGCGGCTTGAGGTCGTCTCGCGTTGCCCTGCTGCTTGTCGGGCTGCGCCTGACGGTTCAGCGTGTCTTGCGGTTGGCGCGGGGATGCGCCTGATCGTAGGCCTTTGCCAGGTGCTGGAAATCGAGTCGGGTGTAGATCTGGGTGGTGGAGATGTTGGCATGACCCAGCATCTCCTGCACGGCGCGCAAATCCTGCGCCGACTGCAGCACATGGCTCGCAAAGCTGTGGCGCAGCACGTGGGGATGCACGTGGGTGGGCAGTCCGGCCGATTGCGCCACGCGCTGCAATTGCAATTGCACCACCCGCGGTGAAATGCGTGCGCCGCGGGTGCCTAAAAAAAGCGCCGCGCGATCACTCGCGGCAGCGTCGGGCGCGAGCATCGCCCCGCGAACTACCAGCCAGGCTTCCAGTGCGGCGATCGCCTGCTTGCCCACCGGTACATTGCGGCGCTTGTTGCCTTTGCCCACCACGTTGACTTCATGCTCCGGCAGGTCGAGCCAGCTCGCCGACGTGTAATCGCCCTCGCGCAGGTACTGCACGTCAAGGCCGACCAGTTCCGATAATCGCAGGCCGCTGGCGTACAGCAACTCGAACATGGCCTGATCGCGCAGGGCGACCGGATCGCTGCTGCCCGTGCCGGTCGGGCGGTCGAGCAAGGCTTGCGCATGTTCGACCGACAGTGCCTTGGGCAGCCCGCGTGCAGCCTTGGGCGCACGCACACCGGCAACGGGATTGGCCGCCAGGCCCACCTGCGGCCCCCACCATTGATAAAACCCCCGCCAGGCCGCCAAGATGCGCGCCAAGCTGCGCGCGCCCAGGCCCTGCGCATGCGCGCGGCCAATGTATTGACGGATGTGTCCCTGGGCGAGCGCGTTCAGCTCGTGCCCATCGGCGAGGGCGACGAGGCGCGCCAGATCGTGCCGGTAGCCGCTCAACGTATGCGGCGAATATCGGCGATGCGCCGCCAGATGCTGCAGCCAGTTCTCCATCGGAGCGGGAAGCATCGTCATGGCGGCATGGATTTATGCGGGCGGCAACGGCGCGGGCGAGCCGTTGGCTGCCACGCCGTCCACACCGAACTCGGCGGTGGCCGGGGCATTCAGCCGCTGCAGGGCGGCCGCGGCCAACTGCGCGATCACATCGAGAAAAGCGGTGCCCATCTCGGCGTGAAAACGTTGGGCGTCATCCGACGCGAGTACGAGCAAGCCGATCGTCGGGGCATCGGCGGCGGTGCGCAGCGCTACGAGCGCCAGCGACTTGGGCGGCTCGCGCAGCCAGCCGGCAGCCTCGAATCCGGTGTCGTTGCCGCAGTAGGGCTTTTTCAAACTGGCGGCAAACGTGCGCACATCTTCCGATACGCCGTCGGTAAAGCCGCACCCGGCGGCGCCGGCCAGATCCCATACGCGCAAAGCGACATCGCTCAATTTGAATTGTTCGGCCAGGCCCAGTGCAATCTCGGCGGGAATGCGATGGGGCACGCTTTCGCCCAGCAAACGCGCGCTCCACCGGGTGATGTGCTGACCGATCAACTCGTTGGCGGTGGCATTGCGGATCAGTTCGGCCAGCCGCCATTCGATATCGCGGTTGCGCTCGCGCAGCGTCAGAATCTGGCGCTCGCCCAGCGAAATCGCACGGGTGCCGTGCGGCGATGGAATCTCCAGCGTGGCGAACACGTCGGCGTGCGTCTGGAAAAAGTCCGGGCGTGCTTGCAGGAAAGCAGCGACGTCCGAAGCGTCGAGGTCTTGGGATTCGGTCATGGCATTCAACGGGTGAGGGCCAGAGAAAAGACGAGTGCGTCGATATCGATCTGGCCCGGGAAAACGGAAACGGCAGGTCCGGTCATGCGCAATGCCTGACCGTCCCACGCGATATGAAGGGTGCCGCCGCGGGTGTGCACCGCGACCGGGCTATCGAGCAGACCACGTCGAATGCCGGCTGCGACGGCGGCGCAGGCACCGGTGCCGCAGGCCAGCGTTTCGCCGGCGCCACGCTCATACACCCGCAAGCGGATATGGTGCCGATCGACGATCTGCATGAAGCCGGCGTTGACGCGGCGCGGAAAGCGCGGATGCGACTCGATGCGCGGGCCTACGCGTTCGACGGGGGCATGATCGACGTCATCGACGATCTGCACGGCATGGGGGTTGGAAATGGCGACGGTCGATAGCCACACCGGCTGCAATTCGCCTTCGATGGGCAACGCCCAAAGAATGGCGTCGCCCTCGGCGCGTGACGCCAGGCCGACCGTTTCGAAGGGCAGGTCGGCCGGGTCGAAGCGGGTGCTGCCCATGTCGACGGTGACCTGGTTATCGTCGCCTTCGTTCAGCAGAATGACGCCGGTGGCGATTTCGGCGCGCAGCGGGTTGCGGTCGGAAAGACCCTGCTCGTGCACGAAGCGCACGAAACAGCGGGCGCCATTGCCGCAGTGCTCCACTTCGCCGCCATCGGCGTTGTAGATGCGATAACGAAAGTCGGCGTCGCCGCGCGTGGCCGGTTCGACCACCAGGATTTGATCGGCGCCGATGCCGAAATGGCGGTCGGCGAGCGCGCGGGCGCGCTCCGGCGTCATCTCGATGGACTGCCGGACGCCGTCGAGCACGACGAAGTCGTTGCCCGCGCCATGCATTTTGGTGAAATTCCAAGTCATCCCGGCATTATCGCGCATAAGCCGGGGGCGAAACAGGTGTCAGTAAATTTTCGGTTCACCTGGCGGGCGCGTCTTGAAACGCCGATGCACCCAGTAGTACTGGCTTGGGCGCGCACGCACCCAGTCTTCCAGATCGCGGTTCAGTCGTGCCGTCGCGTCTTCCAGGGAATCGTCGCCTGGAAAGTCGGTCATCGGCGGCAGCACCTCGACCAGATAGCGGCCGGTTTTCGGGTCCCAGGTCTCGATCACCGGCAGGACAGCCGCGTCGAACTTGCGCGCGATCTGCGCCGTGGCGGGGATCGTGGCGGCCGGTATGCCGAAAAACGGCACAAAGATCGATCCCTCGCGGCCGAAATCCATATCGGGCAGGTAATAAAGCGGGCGATCGGCACGGAGATGGCGGATCAAACCGCGAATGCCTTCCTTGCGGCTCACCAGATGGATGTCGTTGAAGCGGCCGCGCCCGGCGCGCACGATGGCATCGATATCGGGATCGCTTTGGGGGGTATACATCGTGGCCCCGGCTTCGACCTTGATCGTCAGGATGGTCGCTGCCGCATCCAGGCCCACGAAGTGGGGCGCCAGGAAAATGATCGGCCGCTTGGCTGCGCGCAGCGGCGGCACATGCTCGAATCCGCGCACCTCGATCATCGCGTCGATGGCTTCACGGCTGCCGAACCACAAGACGCCCCGATCGACGAACGACTGCGCCAGCGCGCGCATGTGCGCTCGCACCCAACGCTCACGTACCGCCACAGGCTCGCCGGGGAAGCACAACCCGATATTGGTGCGCACGATGTGCACCCGCCGCTTGGCCACGCGCATGGCGATCCAGCCCAGCGCCGCGCCGATCCGCAGGCGGTTGGCCGTCGGCATGCGCCCGAACCACGACAGCAGCGCGGTAAGCGCGCGCGTCTTCACACTACTCATGACGCATCGGCCGACATGACATCCGACGGTTGCGGCGCGCCAGCCGGCGCCTTGTAGCGGTTATAGCTCCAGAGATATTGCTCCGGAATGCGACGAATCAAGGTTTCCATCTGCGAGTTGAACAGTTGCGCCTGCTGGCGCGCATCGGTGGGGATAGGATCCGGAACGCGGGTGAAATGGATGCGCCATCCTTTGCCGCGCGGCAAGCGTTCGCCGACCGCGATGATAACGGCAACACCGGTCTGAATCGCCAGTTTGCCCGGCAGCGTCACGGTGTAGGCCGGCTTGTCGAAAAAAGTGGCCCACACACCGGTGCCGCTGCTGGGCACCTGGTCGGGCAGCATGCCTACCGACTCGCCGCGTTTCAATGCGCGCACGAAGGCGCGGACGCCTTGCGTCGTGGCCGGCACGGCGGTGACGCGGGGCGTATCCCGGATGTGTTCCATGATGGGCACGAGGATGCGCTGACGCGGCGGACGAAACATGACCGTCAGTGGGACGAGGCCCGAAATATGGCGCGCGGTGATCTCGTAGCAGCCCAGGTGCGGCGTAAGGAAAAGGATGCCGCGATTCTCGGCCAGGGCATCGGTAATGACATGATCGTCATTCGAGAACGTGCGGGCGACGCAGTATTCGGGATAGAGCCACACCTTGGGGGTCTCCACGATCATGGCCCCCGATTCAGCGGCGGCGCGGCGCGCGAAGGCGGCCTGCGGGTAGCCCGCCTGGGCGGCATTAGCGCGCAAGCGGCTGCGGTAACGGCCCGGCAGGGCGTAGATGAACAGGCCCAGAACGCGCCCCAGACCATGCAGGATGGGCAGCGGCAGACGGGCGATGAGGCGAATGATGAACAACGGCATACAGCAATCGGTTGACCGTCCACTTGAAAGGTGTGGACCTGGCGACACGCGTTGCAAGGCGTGGTCGGCGTATTTTCGCTTAAAATCATCCAAGTCGCCGAGTTAACCGACAACTTGCGGAGCGACGAAGTCCTGGAATGCGAATTGCCGTGAAGCACATCGCATGCCGAGAGACCTCAAAATCCGCTAAAGCGTCGCGCCCAGTTCGTTGCAGCAGCCTTGCCGCTACAAAGATGGGGTGCAGCGCGCCTCGTTCAATCTATTGGCAGTGCTTACACTGCCTCACGTACGCAAGGACGCAATGCCGTGAGCAAAAACGACTTTCTCTTCACCTCCGAGTCCGTCTCCGAAGGTCACCCCGATAAGGTCGCCGACCAGATTTCCGATGCCGTGCTCGATGCGATCTTCACGCAAGATCCCCATGCGCGCGTCGCCGCCGAAACGCTGTGCAACACCGGCCTGGTTGTCCTGGCCGGTGAAATCACCACCACCGCCAACGTCGATTACATCCAGGTCGCGCGCGACACCATTCGCCGCATCGGCTACGACAACACCGATTACGGGATCGATTACAAAGGTTGCGCCGTGCTCGTCGCGTACGACAAGCAATCGCCGGATATCGCCCAGGGCGTGGACCGCACCTCTGAGGACTACCTCAATCAGGGCGCCGGCGACCAGGGCCTGATGTTCGGCTACGCCTGCGACGAAACGCCTGACCTGATGCCTGCCCCGATCTGGTACGCGCACCGTCTTGTGCAGCGCCAGAGCGAGATGCGCAAGGACGGCCGCCTGCCGTGGCTGCGCCCGGATGCCAAGTCGCAAGTTACCTTCCGCTATGTGGACGGCCGCCCGGCCGAGGTCGACACGGTGGTGCTGTCCACGCAGCACGCACCTGAAATGACGCAGGACGCCATTCATGAAGCCGTGATCGAAGAGATCATCAAGCCGTGCTTCCCCGATGGCCTGATCACGCCCAAGACGCGCTATCTGGTCAACCCCACGGGCCGCTTCGTCATCGGCGGTCCGCAAGGCGATTGCGGCTTGACCGGACGCAAGATCATTGTGGACACCTACGGCGGCGCATGCCCGCACGGCGGCGGCGCATTCTCGGGCAAGGATCCGTCCAAGGTCGACCGCTCGGCTGCGTATGCCGCGCGCTACGTGGCCAAGAACGTGGTGGCGGCCGGTCTGGCGCGTCAGTGCCAGGTGCAGGTGAGCTACGCCATCGGCGTGGCCGAGCCCATCAACGTCACGGTGTATACCGAAGGCACGGGCGTCATCCCCGATGACGAGATCGCCAAGTTGGTGCGTGAGCATTTCGACCTGCGCCCCAAAGGCATCGTCAATATGCTCGACCTGCTCCGCCCGATCTACTCGGCCACGGCAGCGTACGGTCACTTCGGCCGTTCCGAGCCCGAGTTCTCGTGGGAAGCCACCGACAAGATCGCCGAGCTCAAGCGTGCGGCCTGATCCCGTCGTCGATCTGTCACGCTAAAGGGAAGATGCAATGAGTCTCTGGAAACGCCGGATCGCCGGCCTCACCCTGACGGGTGTTCTGGCCGGGTCGATGATGGGCCATGCAGGTGCTGCCGAGCCGATCAAGATCGGTGAGATCAACAGCTACAAGTCCCAACCGGCGTTTCTCGAGCCGTACCGTAAAGGGATGGAGCTTGCCGTAGAGGAAATCAACGGGGCAGGCGGCATCGATGGCCGCAAGCTCGTGCTGATCACCCGTGACGACAACGCCAATCCCGGCGACGCCGTGCGTGCGGCCGAAGAGTTGCTCACGCGCGAACGCGTGGACGTGCTCGCCGGCTCTTTCCTGTCGCATATCGGTCTGGCGTTGGCGGACTTTGCCCGCCAGCGCAAAACCTTCTTCCTGGCGAGCGAAACGATCACCGACAAGGTCGTGTGGGAAAACGGCAACCGCTATACGTTTCGGTTGCGCACGTCGGGCTATATGTTGACCGCCATGTTGATTCCCGAGGCGGCCAAGCTCAACAAGAAGCGTTGGGCGATCGTGTATCCCAATTACGAGTATGGCCAGTCTGCCGCTGCCACATTCAAGACCTTGCTTCGCGCAGCACAGCCCGATGTCGAGTTCGTGGCCGAGCAGGCCACGCCATTGGGCAAGGTGGACGCGGGCAGCGTGGTGCAGGCCCTGGCCGACGCGAAGCCCGATGCCATTTTCAATGTGCTGTTTGCCGCAGACGTGGCCAAGTTTGCGCGCGAAGGCAACGTGCGCGGCCTGTTTCCGGCCACCCCGGTGGTCAGCCTGCTCACGGGCGAGCCTGAGTACCTGGATCCCATGGGCGCCGATACGCCCGAGGGCTGGATCGTCACCGGCTATCCGTGGCAGCGCATCGACACCCCCGAGCACAAGGCCTTCCTGGACGCTTATCAGGCCAAATTCAAGGACCACCCTCGTTTCGGTTCCATCATCGGCTACACCACGATCCAGTCACTTGCCGCCGGCATCCGCCGCGCGGGTGGCAGCACCGATACCGAAAAGCTGATCGCGGCCTTCACCGGCCTCGAGCTCGGCAGTCCTTTCGGCCTGATTCAGTACCGTGCCATCGACCATCAATCGACGCTGGGCGCCTTCGTGGGCAAGCTGGGCATCAAGGACGGCAAAGGCATCATGATCGACCCCGTGTATCGTCCCGGCGGCGACTTTCTCCCCCCCGACGACGAGGTCAAGCGCCGCCGTCCCGCGCAGTAAATCGCGGTATCCCCGATACCGTCAGGGATACCTTTCGCGGCGCTCGACCGCAGTGCTATCCTGATTTCATGACCGACTTCAAAGAGGTCGCGCGGTCCCGTGCCGCCGACGCTTCTCCCCCGCCCGCCGTGCAGAAGCGGGATTCGTTTACCGCCACCGACTCACCTTGCGTGGCGGTGTGCTCCACCTTGTTCGACGATATCTGCCGAGGCTGCGGTCGTACGGCCATGGAAGTGTCCAACTGGGTCTTCATGGACGAGGCCGAGCGGCAAGCCGTCTGGACTCGCATCCTGGCCCAGGGCTATCCGCGCCGCAACAACAAGTAGGCCTCTGCGCGTTTTCCCGCGAGTGGCGCTTTCTTCCCGCCGTCCTTCCCGTTACAATACCGGCCAGACCTGAGGAGCGTTGCGACGGCCGAGCACTGTGGTGCCGGCTGCCAGGCTCAGGTTTCCTGGTTTTGGATGTGGCCCTCGGGGCGGCATCCAGGCAACGGCGCTCACCTTTGTCGCATGCAATGGCCAAGGGCGAGCGCGTTCAACCATCGTGAACTGCAATCGTTCGGCCTGCATGCCTTTCCAAGGTTTGCGCCTAGGCGCCGTTCAAAATTGTGGAGCACGTATGAATACCGTTACCGATAAAAATGTAGCCCAGGGCGACTTCATCGTTGCCGATATGTCGCTGGCCGGTTGGGGCCAACGCGAAATCGCCATCGCCGAAACCGAAATGCCGGGCCTGATGGCCACGCGTGAAGAATATGCCGCATCGCAGCCGTTGAAGGGCGCGCGCATCGCCGGCAGCCTGCACATGACGATCCAGACCGCCGTGCTCATCCAGACGCTCGAAGCGTTGGGCGCGCAGGTGCGTTGGGCGTCGTGCAATATTTTCTCGACCCAGGATCACGCCGCTGCGGCCATCGCCGCCAACGGCACGCCCGTATTCGCCGTCAAGGGCGAAACGTTGGCCGAGTACTGGGACTACACGCACAAGCTGTTCGAGTGGCCCAATGGCGAACACGCCAACATGATCCTGGACGACGGCGGCGATGCCACGTTGATGCTGCATCTGGGCGCCAAGGCCGAGAAGGATCAGTCGGTATTGGCCAAGCCGGGCAGCGAAGAAGAACGTGTGCTCTACGCCGCCATCAAGGCCACGATCGCGCGCGATCCCAAGTGGTACTCGACCCGTCTGGCCCAGATCAAGGGCGTGACGGAAGAAACCACCACGGGCGTGCTGCGTCTGTATCAGATGTCGCAAAAGGGTGAGCTGGCGTTTGCCGCCATCAACGTCAACGACTCGGTCACCAAGTCCAAGTTCGACAACCTCTACGGCTGCCGTGAGTCGCTGGTCGACGGCATCAAGCGCGCCACCGATGTGATGGTGGCCGGCAAGATCGCGGTCGTGGCCGGTTACGGCGACGTGGGCAAGGGTTGCGCACAAGCACTGGTCGCCTTGCGCGCCCAGGTGTGGGTCACCGAAATCGATCCGATCTGCGCGTTGCAGGCCGCGATGGAAGGCTTCAAGGTCGTGACGATGGACGAAGCGGCGGCCCATGCCGACATCTTCGTCACCGCCACCGGCAACTACCATGTGATCACCCGTGAGCACATGGACAAGATGAAAGACCAGGCCATCGTCTGCAACATCGGTCACTTCGACAACGAAATCGACGTCGCCGGGATCGAGGACCTCACCTGGGAAGAGATCAAGCCCCAGGTCGATCACGTGATCTTCCCCGATGGCAAGCGCATCATCCTGCTGGCGCAAGGCCGCCTGGTCAACCTCGGTTGCGGCACGGGTCACCCGTCGTTCGTGATGTCGTCGTCGTTCACGAACCAGACGATCGCCCAGATCGAATTGTTCACGCGCAATGACGCCTACGAAACCGGCAAGGTCTTCGTGCTGCCCAAGCATCTGGATGAAAAGGTCGCACGCCTGCACCTGAAGAAACTCGGTGTGAACCTCACCACGTTGCGTCAGGATCAGGCCGACTACATCAGCGTGCCGGTCGAAGGCCCGTTCAAGTCCAACCACTACCGCTACTGATTACCCACCCACTGCACTTTGCTCGGAGATAGGCCATGTTGACCATGCTTCTCGTTTGGATTTTGAACGCCGTCGCCTTGTTGGTGGTGGCCTATCTGCTACCCGGTATTGCCGTGGCGAGCTTCGGCTCGGCACTGATCGCCGCGCTTGTGTTGGGCTTGTTGAACATGCTGGTCAAGCCGGTGCTGGTGCTGCTCACGCTGCCCATCACCATCATTACGCTCGGGCTTTTCCTGCTGGTGCTCAACGCACTGCTGTTCTGGTTCGCCGGCAGCGTGCTCAAGGGCTTCCAGGTCAACGGCTTCTGGTGGGCCGTGGGTGGCGCGATTCTGTATTCGCTGATCTCGGGTCTGCTGTCCCGCATCATCGCCTGATCAACACAACGGTCCGCATCCATGTCTGTTACCGATACCCCGGCGATCAGCCTCGAGTTTTTTCCGCCCCGCGACATCGCTGCCGCCGAGCGCCTCGTGCGCGCGGCCAAGCAGATGCTGGCCATGCATCCGCGCTACGTCAGCGTCACGTTCGGGGCGGGGGGCTCGACACGCGCGGGTACGGCCACGACGGTGCGCACGTTGAGCAACCTCGGTTGCGAAGCGGCGCCGCACTTGTCGTGCGTGGGTTCCACCCGTGACGATCTGCGTGCGATTCTTGCGGCGTATAAAGCCGAAGGCGTCAAACGCGTGGTGGCGCTGCGCGGCGACCTGCCGTCGGGCATGGGCGGGGATGCGGGCGAGTTGCGTTATGCCAGCGATCTGGTCGCCTTCATCCGCGAGGAGATGGGCGACTGGTTTCACATCGAGGTGGCGGCTTATCCGGAAATGCATCCGCAAGCCGCCAACCCCGAATCCGACCTCGACAACTTCAAACGCAAGGTCGATCTGGGCGCCGATAGCGCGATCACCCAGTACTTTTTCAATCCCGATGCGTACTTCGATTTCGTCGACCGGGCGCAAGCTCGCGGCGTGACGGTGCCCATCGTGCCGGGCATCATGCCCATCACCAATCACACGCAGCTCATGCGTTTTTCCGACATGTGCGGCGCCGAGGTCCCACGCTGGATTCGGTTGCGTCTTGCCTCCTTCGGCGACGACAAGGCATCGATCCGGTCGTTCGGTGTGGATGTGGTGACCGCGCTCTGCCAGAACCTGCTCGACAACGGTGCCCCTGGGTTGCACTTCTATTCGCTCAACAGCGCCGAGGCGCCGATGGCGATCTGGAAGAATCTCGATCTGGGCGGCGAAAAGCGCGCACTAGCGGCGTCCTGAAAAGCGGACGGAAGCACCTTTTACGATGGCCATCGCCCTGCTCATGATCGCCCGATCATGAGCAGGGAAAGGCAGTGCGGTCCAGTAGTGAACGTTGCAGGGTATTTACAACGCGTTGGTTCGCAAAGGCGGCGGCTCGAGCGGGTATTTCGGAAGCAGCGCTTTGCAAGGCCTCGAGAGAATTATCGCTGGGTCAGGGTGACAACCTGGGCGGGGGGGGGTGTGGAAGAAGCGCGCAGAGAAAAATCTTTACCGTGAAATCGTGCTCGCAAAGGCAGGATACTGGTGGATATTCGTTTACCTTTTCCAAAAGCGCGATCGTGCAAATATCTCGCGAGACGAACTTCTCGCGTTTCGCGAAATGGCCGCGTTATATTCTAAAGATGCCGACATCGCTGGAAAAAATTCGCTCTGTGTGTTGAACGAGATCTGCCAACATGAAAGCAAAACCTCTGCAAGAATTCAAGTCACCTGCCTTTGAGGCGATACACAGCGCTGTTTCTGATTTGCGCGAAGCCGGTAGTGTTGATGACACGAAAATGCTCGAATTCGATGCGATGTGCCTTAAGGCAGCGTCGCCTCTGCATCCAGACGACATCGTTCGTATGCGTCGGGCGGCAAAGGTCAGTCAAGCCGTGTTTGCGCATTACCTCAACACCCGAACAGCAACGGTGAGCGCGTGGGAAGCGGGTCTGAAGCAACCGCGCGGCATGGCTGAAAAGCTACTGCAGGTCGTAAAGAAGCACGGTTTGGAAGTGCTCGTTTAACTTAACGATACTGAACGATCACGGCCATCGCACCGGCACCGGATCAGCGCGCATTGACCTCGATCGTCAACTGCGGCTTGAAGTCTACCTGCTCGCCTTTCTTTTCATACCCCAGCGGGTTGGCCACGACGCGGCAGCCGTCCTTCATATAATCGAAGGCACAGTGCAGATGGCCATGCAGCCACACGTCCGCCTTGGGCAGTAACGCATCGAGCCGGTTGCAGAAACCGGCCGTGCCGGGCGTGAGCCCATAGCGCGGATCGGCACTCGCCAGGGTGGGCGCGAAGTGCGTGACCGCCACCGTTTGGCCATCGAAGGGCGTATCCAATGCCTCGGTCAGCCACGCCTGGCATGCCAACGCGTGCTCACGCATCTCCTCGGCCATGAACGGCATTCCATTACGCGTGGTGCCGGCTTTTTCCAGATAAAAATTGGCCGCGCGAAAGGCCTTGCCGCGTTTGCGCAGGGCCTGAGTCATATCGTCGCGTGGCTCAACGAGTGCGTCGAAATCGCTCCACAATGTGGTGCCGATAAACCGCACCCCGTCGATGATGCGCGTCTCGCGTTCCAGCCATTGAATATCCAGCGCATCGCACAATTCGCGAAGGCGCGCATGCGTGGCGTCGAAATCGGCACTGTCGTATTCGTGGTTGCCGGGTACGAACAGCACGGGTGCCGGCCAGCCATGGCGTGGTGAGAAGCGGGCCAGGCCGTAGTCGTCTTCTTCGAGGCGCGAGCCGTTCTGATACGAGCCCACGTCGCCTGCCAGCACGAGCAGGTCGGCCGCAGGATCGGGGGTCGCTTCAAAGCTGGGATCGTTCTCGAGATGCAGATCCGAGAGCAGTTGGATTTTCATTTGGGTCAATGATATCGCGGGCGGTGGCGTGGGCGCAGCACCGCGCAGCCGCCGCATCGACGGTGCTGTACCTGAATCACGTCAAGCCGAGTGCGTTTGCGCCGCTTTGCGCGCTGCGCGTTTATCCTCGGCATGCTGTGCGTCTTCGTCGCCTTTGTACCGCTTGAGACCGTCGATATCGAGCACCCGCACAGCGCCGTATTCCACGTGCAGCAGGCCAGCCGTTTCCAATGTGCTTAACGCCTGATTGGCACGCTGGCGTGAAACGCGCGCGAGATACCCCACCTCTTCCTGCGTGATCGCCAGCCGCATCCCCATGCCGGGATAGAGCAGGGGATTGAAGAGCTCTGCCAGGCAGCGCGCCACGCGTGCGTCGGCGTCGAGCAGCCGGTCGTTTTCGGCCTTGCCGATGAATTGGGCGACGCGTTCGTTGAGCTGATGCAGCAGATAGCGATTGAAGGGAAAGCTGGTATCGAGCAGCCATTCGAACGTGGCCGCCGGCAGGCGCGCGATGGCGCTGTCGCGCAAGGCCACCACGTCGTACTTGCGGATTTCGTGCTTGAGCAGCGATCCCTCGCCGATCCAGCCGCCGGCCGGTACGCCGGTAAGCGATGCCTGCTTGCCATCCGCATTGCCCACCGACACTTTTACCAGTCCCGACAATACGCCGATCCAGGCCTGCGCAAGTTCCCCCTTGCGTTCGACGATGGCACCGGCGTCGATATGGGCCACCGTGATGTCCTGCTCCACGCGCGCCCGTTGGTCGGCGTCGAGTTGACGAAACCAGGCGGCGGCTAAGTGGAGGGAGTCGGACAGCTGCATCGGTGTATACCCTTGAACGTGCGCGAATGTCATGCTCGCGACAGTTGGTCGGCGCTAAATGCTTATACCTTATGTCCTGCAATAAATCTAAACATCTAAAAGCAGCGGCATCCGGCGTTAAGTCGACGGCGGAATGACCGACAGGAGACAACGTGGAGCACGCCCTGCCCGCATCCCCACCGATGCCGGCAGCGACGGATACCTTTCCGTCGCTGTTGTTCGCCCATGCCGCCGCCCGCGGCGACCGGCCCGCGATCCGCGAGAAGGATCTCGGCATCTGGCAGACCCTGTCCTGGCGCGATGTGGCCAATGCCGCCCGAACGATGGCGCATGGTCTGGCCGCACTCGGCGTGCAATCCGGTCACCATGTGGCCGTAGTGGGCGAGAACCGGCCACGCTTGTACATCGCGATGATGGCCACGCAGATGCTGGGCGCGATTCCGGTGCCGCTCTATCAGGATGCCGTGGCGCAGGAAATGGTTTATGTGCTGCAGGATGCCGCCGTGCGCGTGGCGGTGGTGGAGGATCAGGAGCAGGTCGACAAGATGCTGGAGATCCGTGGGCAGTGCCCCGATCTGGCCTATGTGGTGTACGACGATCCGCGCGGGTTGCGCCACTACAGCGATCCGATGCTGGTGGCCTGGGAAGCCGCCGAGCAGCAGGGCCGCGATCATGCCGCCGCGCATCCCGACTACGTCACGCAGGCTGCGGCGGCGGTAAACCCGCACGACACGGCCGCGATGTTCTACACGTCAGGCACCACCGGCAAGCCCAAAGGCGTGGTGCTCACTCACCACGCACTGATCGACCGCGCGCAGGCGATTGCCGAGCTCGAAAATCTTACCGATCGCGAGGATGTACTGGCATATCTGCCGCCCGCCTGGATCGGGCAAAACATGTTTTCGTACACGCAGTTGTTGGTGACGGGATTTACCGTCAACCATCCCGAATCGCCCGAGACGGTGGCGATCGACATGCGCGATATCGGCCCCACTTATTATTTTGCGCCACCACGCGTGCTCGAGGCCTTGCTTACGCAGGTGACGATCCGCATGGAAGACGCGAGCCGGATCAAGCGCGCCATGTACAAGCGCGCGATGGCCTTGGCCAGCCGAGTAGGCACGCGCATTCTCGATGGCGAATCGGTAAGCGCCTGGGACCGATTCAAGTACGGCGTCGGCAACCTCTGCGTCTATGGCCCGCTGCGCAACAGCCTGGGCATGAGCCGCGTACGCGTGGCGTATACAGCCGGCGAAGCCATCGGGCCCGACCTGTTCGTTTTCTACCGCTCGATCGGCATCAATCTCAAGCAGCTGTATGGATCGACCGAGACGTCAGTATTCGTATGCGTGCAGGCCGATGGCCGTGTACGGGCCGATACGGTTGGGCCGCCGGTGGCAGGCGTGCAGATCAAGATCGCCGGCAACGGTGAGATTCTGGTCAAGAGCCCGGGGCTCTTCAAGGCGTACTACGGCAACCCCGACGCCACGCGTGAGGCATTCGATGCCGAGGGCTGGTTTCTCACGGGCGACGCGGGTTACCTGGACGAAGAAGGCCAACTCAAGATCATCGACCGCGCCAAGGATGTGGGCAAACTCGCCGACGGCGGGCTGTTTGCGCCCAAGTACATCGAGAACAAGCTCAAGTTCTTTCCGTTCATCAAGGAGGCGGTGGCTTTCGGCGCCAATCGCGACGAAGTGTGCGCTTTCATCAACATCGATCTCGAAGCGGTGGGCAACTGGGCCGAGCGCCGCGGCATGCCATACGCCGGCTACACCGATCTGGCGAGCAAGAACGAGGTGTACGACCTCATCACCGAATGCGTGGAGCAGGTGAATGCCGATCTCGCGGGTGATCCGCAGTTGTCGGGTTCGCAGATCCATCGCTTTCTGATTCTGCACAAGGAGCTGGATCCCGATGACGACGAGCTGACGCGCACCCGCAAGGTTCGCCGCGCCTTCATCGCCACCAAGTACGCCGTGCTGGTGGACGCCTTGTTCGAAGGCCGCACCAGCCAATATATCGATACCGAAGTGAAGTTCGAAGACGGCCGCTCCGGCCGCGTTTCGGCCGACCTGCGGATCGCCACGGCTCGCACGCTTCCCGTGCGCGCGCAAGCCAAGGCCGCCTGACCATGACGCAATCGACATCCCGCAACGACCGCATCGGCGAGGTCATCCTCGATCTGCAGCACATTTCGCTGGCCTTCGGCGGCGTGAAGGCGCTCACCGATATCTCCTTCGATGTGCGCGAGCATGAGATCCGCGCCATCATCGGCCCCAACGGCGCCGGCAAAAGCTCGATGCTCAACGTGATCAACGGTGTCTACACCCCGCAGCAAGGCGAGATCCGACTGCACGGCGAACAGTTTCGCCGCATGACGCCGCGGCGCGCGGCCGAGATGGGCGTGGCGCGTACGTTTCAGAATCTGGCGTTGTTCAAAGGCATGAGCGTGCTGGACAACATCATGGCCGGCCGCAACCTGCGCATGACCAGCAGCCTCTTCGCGCAGGCGATCCGGCTCGGGCCTGCGGCGCGTGAAGAGATGCAGCATCGCCAATTCGTCGAGAACATCATCGATTTTCTGGAGATCCAGGCCTTTCGGAAGACGCCTGTGGGCCGCTTGCCGTATGGCCTGCAAAAGCGCGTCGATCTGGGACGCGCGCTGGCGATGGAGCCGCGCATTCTGTTGCTCGATGAGCCGATGGCGGGCATGAACATCGAAGAGAAGCAGGACATGAGCCGCTTCATTCTCGACGTGAACGACGAGTTCGGCACGACGATCGTGCTGATCGAACATGACATGGGCGTGGTGATGGATATCTCGGATCGTGTCGTGGTGCTGGACTACGGCAAGAAGATCGGCGACGGCGAACCCGAAGCGGTGCGCGCCAACGAAGATGTGGTGCGCGCCTATCTCGGCGTGGCCCACTGAGCGAACAAGGGAACACACACCATGGCATTCTTTTTGGAAACCCTGTTCGGCGGCTTGATGAGCGGCATGCTGTACGCGCTGATCGGGTTGGGCTTCGTGTTGATCTTCAAGGCATCGGGCGTCTTCAACTTTGCGCAAGGGGCGATGGTGCTGGTGGCCGCGCTCGCCATGGCGCGCTTCTCGGAATGGATTCCGCGCTGGTTCGGCTTCGAGAACATGCTGTTGGCCAACGTGCTGGCCTTCATCGTGGCGGCTGCGATGATGTTCCTGCTGGCCGTGGTGATCGAGCGCCTGGTGCTGCGGCATCTGGTCAATCAGGATCTGGCCACCTTGCTGATGGCCACCCTGGGGATCAGTTATTTTCTCGACGGCGCGGGCCAGATCGCTTTCGGCAGTTCGGTGTACTCGATCAATGTGGGCATGCCCAAGGAGCCGTTGTTCATCCTCGAATCGATTTTCGAGGGCGGTTTGTTGATCAGTCTGGAGGATCTGACGGCCGCGGTGATTGCCGCACTGCTGGTCGCGGCGCTGGCCGTGTTCTTCCAGTTCACCGCCACGGGGCGCGCCTTGCGCGCAGTGGCCGACGATCATCAGGCCGCGCAATCGATCGGCATTCCGCTCAATCGGATCTGGGTGATCGTCTGGTGCGTGGCCGGGCTGGTGGCGCTGGTGGCCGGCGTGATCTGGGGATCGAAGTTCGGCGTGCAGTTCACCCTCTCGACGGCGGCGCTGCGGGCGTTGCCCGTCGTCATCCTGGGCGGATTGACCTCGGTGCCGGGTGCCATCATCGGCGGTCTCATCATCGGTGTGGGCGAGAAACTCTCGGAGGTGTATCTGGGCCCCTTCGTGGGCGGTGGCATCGAGATCTGGTTTGCCTACGTGCTCGCGCTCGTCTTCCTGCTGTTTCGGCCGCAAGGGCTGTTCGGCGAAAAAATCATCGACCGGGTCTGAGGAAACACCGCCATGTTCTATCGCGAAAACGGTCAATTCAAAACCAGCTATGCCGCCGATCAGCAGATCTTCCCGATTCTGCAGGACCGCGTCGCCATCCTCATCTTGCTGGCGATCGCGTTCATCGGCGTACCGATGCTGGCGAGCGACTATCTGCTGCGCGCCATCCTCATTCCGTTCCTGATCCTGTCGCTGGCGGCAGTGGGCCTGAATATTCTGGTGGGCTATTGCGGCCAGATTTCGTTGGGCACGGGTGCCTTCATGGCCGTAGGCGCCTATGCCGCCTGGAACTTCGGCACGCGTTTTCCCGGCATGCCGCTGCTGGCGCAGATTCTGCTGGGCGGCGTATGCGCCACGGTGGTGGGTGTGGCGTTCGGCATTCCCAGTCTGCGCATTCGCGGGCTGTATCTGGCCGTGGCCACGCTGGCGGCGCAGTTCTTCATCGACTGGGCATTCCTGCGGATCCCGTTTTTCACCAACTACTCGTCTTCGGGCAACGTGTCCGTGCCGGCCCTGTTCGCATTCGGTTTGCCGGTGCAAAGCGCGATGCAGAAGTACCTGTTCGTGCTGCTCTTCGTCGTGGTGTTTTCGCTCATGGCCAAGAATCTCGTGCGCGGCGCGCTCGGCCGCCAATGGATGGCCATTCGCGATATGGATGTGGCAGCCGCCGTGATCGGCATCCGGCCGATGTACGCCAAGCTCACGGCCTTTGCGGTGAGCTCGTTCATCGTGGGCGTGGCCGGCGCGCTGTGGGGCTTCATCCACCTGGGCTCATGGGAACCCCTGGCATTCGATTTGAGCCGCTCGTTCCAATTGCTCTTCATGGTGATCATCGGCGGGCTCGGCTCGATCGTCGGCAGCTTCTACGGCGCGGCGTTCATCGTGCTGGTGCCGGTGGCGCTGTCGGGCATTCCGCGTTGGCTCGGGTTGCCGTTGCCGGTGGATCTGATCGTGCACATCGAGCACATGGTGTTCGGTGCGCTGATCGTGTTCTTCCTGATTGCGGAGCCGCATGGCCTGGCGCGATTGTGGAGCATCGGCCGCGAGAAGCTGCGCATCTGGCCGTTCCCGCATTGAGTTGTCTTGAATGTCGAAGTCTTGACGTACGAATAAAGGCTGCCGGAGCACCCTCCGGCGCCACTTGAATACCTGGCAATAGACCGGGCCAATCCTGGTGTGCTGGCACACCGTCTGGAGGTAGTGGAGATGAAACGTCTGAACATCAAGTCCGTCGCACGCATATTGGCGGTCGCCGGCGTGGCAAGCGCCATGGGCGCCATCGCAATGCCGGCCCAGGCGGCCGATCAGTTCGTGCCGCTGCTGGTCTACCGCACCGGCTCGTTCGCACCGTTGGGTATTCCCTGGGCCGATGGCAAACTGGACTACCTCAAGCTGGTCAACGCGCGCGATGGCGGCGTGAACGGCGTGAAGATCACGTATGAAGAATGCGAAACGGCGTATGCCACGGATCGCGGTGTGGAGTGCTACGAGCGTCTGAAGGGCCAGGGCCCCACGGGCGCGTCGGGCTTCGATTCGCAGAGCACGGGCATTACGTTCGCCATCAGCGACAAGGCGCCGATCGACAAAGTGCCGGTCGAAACCGTGGGCTACGGTCTCTCGCAATCGGCCGACGGCACGGTGTTCGAATGGAACTTCCCGTTGTTGGGCACGTACTGGACTGCGGCCGACACCATGATCCAGGACATCGCCAAGAAAGAAGGTGGTGAAGACAAACTCAAGGGCAAGAAGATCGCCCTGGTCTATCACGACTCGCCGTATGGCAAGGAGCCGATCGCGCTTTTGCAGAAACGGGCCGAGAAGAATGGCTTCGCGCTGTCGCTCTTTCCGGTGACGGCGCCTGGCGTCGAACAGAAATCGACCTGGTTGCAGATTCGTCAGCAACGTCCGGATTACGTGCTGCTCTGGAGCGCCGGCATCATGACGCCGACGGCCATTCGTGAAGCGCAGGCCAGCGGCTATCCGCGCGAGAAAATGTACGCCATCTGGTGGGCAGGTTCGGAAGGCGACGTGAAGGATCTGGGGCAGGTCGCCAAAGGCTACAACGCTGTCACGATTCACAACAGTGGCGCCAAGGGCAAGGTGTATGACGATCTGAAGAAGTTCGTCTACGACAAGGGTGAGGGCGCCGATCGCAGCGGCACCACGACCTTGGGCACTCTGGCGCATACGCGCGGCATGATGATCTCGATGCTGCAGGTGGAGGCGATCCGTGCTGCGCAAGAGAAGTACGGCAAGGGCAAATCGATGACGCCGGAGCAGGTGCGCTGGGGCTTCGAAAACCTCAACCTCACGCAAGAGCGGCTCGATGCGCTGGGCTTCGGCGAAATCATGCGGCCGGTGAAAACCTCGTGCGCCAATCACATGGGCGACGACTGGTCGCGCATCGTGCAGTGGGATGGCGCGAAGTTCAACATCGTGTCGGACTGGTATACGTCGGACAAGTCGATCGTGGGCCCGTTGGTCAAGGATGCCGCAGCCCGCTACGCCAAAGAGAAGAACATCACGCCGCGCACCTGCGGCTGATCGGAGACGCGTCATGATCGAATCGCCCGCTCAATTGCCGTCCGCGGCGGCTCCGGCACCCGAACTGTTGCTGGACGTCAACGGCATCGAGGTGATCTACAACCATGTGATCCTCGTGCTCAAAGGCGTGTCGTTGCAGGTGCCTCTGGGGCGCATCGTTGCGCTCCTGGGTGCCAATGGGGCGGGCAAGACCACCACGCTGCGGGCGATTTCCAATCTGCTGCAAGGCGAGCGCGGCGACGTCACCAAGGGCGAGATCCGCTATCGCAATGAGCGGGTCGATAAGCTCACGCCGGCCGATATGGTCAAGCGTGGCGTGGTGCAGGTGATGGAGGGCCGTCATTGCTTCGCGCATCTGACGATCGAGGAAAACCTGCTGTCCGGGGCGTATACACGCCGCTTGAACCGCGGCGACATGAACGCCGCGCTCGAGCGCGTGTATGCGTATTTTCCACGGCTCAAACAACGCCGTGCCAGCCAGGCGGGTTATACGTCGGGCGGCGAACAGCAAATGACCGCGATCGGCCGCGCGTTGATGGCCGACCCGCACATGATCCTGTTGGACGAGCCGTCGATGGGCCTGGCGCCGCAGATCGTGGAAGAAATCTTCCACATCGTGCGTGATCTGAACACGCGCGAAAAGGTGAGTTTTCTGCTCGCCGAACAAAACACGAACATCGCGTTGCGGTACGCCGACTACGGCTACATCCTCGAGAACGGCCGCGTCATGATGGACGGCGAGGCCGGTGCCCTGGCGCGCAACGAAGACGTGAAAGAGTTTTATCTGGGCATCGCCAGCGGCGAGCGCAAGAGCTTTCGCGACAACAAATTTTATCGTCGGCGCAAGCGCTGGCTGGCCTAACCGGCACTCCCCTTCAGAGGTTCACATGGCAGAATTTTTCGATGCATTGGAGACGCGCGCGCCCGAAGCGCGTGAGCAAGCGCTGATGCACGCGCTGCCCGCGACGCTGGCGCAAGCGGTGGCGCGCGCGCCGGCCATCGCGCGGCAACTGGCGGGGGTGGATCCACGGGCCGTCACCTCGCGTGCGGCGCTCGAACGGGTGCCGGTGCTGCGCAAGCACGCCTTGCTTGAGGCGCAAACCGCTGCGCGTGAGGCGGGGCCGGCTGGTGCGGCCAGCGCTTTTGGCGGCTTCTCGGCGATCGGGTGGGGCGATGCCGCCCGCGTATTTTCGTCACCGGGGCCGATCTACGAACCCGAGAGCCGCCGGCCCGATTATTGGCGGTTTGCGCGCGCGCTGTACGCCGCGGGCTTCCGCTCGCGCGAGCTGGTCTACAACTGCTTCGCCTACCATTTTTCGCCGGCGGGTTCGATGATGGAAACGGCGGCGCATGCCTTGGGATGCACGGTGTTTCCCGGCGGCACGGGTCAGACCGAACAGCAGGTGCGCACGATCGCCGATCTGGCACCCGGCGGCTATACCGGCACGCCGAGCTTCTTGAAGATCATTCTGGAGAAGGCCGACGAACTCGGCGTGGCGCTCCCATCGCTCAAGCGCGCGCTGGTGTCGGGTGAAGCGTTTCCGCCGTCCTTGCGCACGTGGTTGCAGGCGCGCGGTGTGGAGGGCTATCAGGCCTACGGCAGTGCCGATCTCGGCATGATTGCCTTCGAGACGGCAGCACGCGAAGGGCTGGTGGTGGGCGAAGATGTGATCCTGGAGATCGTGCGCCCCGGCACTGACGACACTGTGGACGATGGCGAAGTGGGCGAGGTGGTCGTCACCACGCTCAACCCGGACTATCCGCTGGTGCGGTTCGGCACCGGCGATCTTTCGGCGCTGATGCCGGGTGCGTCGCCGTGCGGCCGTACCAATGTGCGGATCAAGGGCTGGATGGGGCGCGCCGACCAGACCGCCAAAGTGCGCGGTTTGTTCGTGCACCCGTCGCAGGTGGCTGAGGTGCTGCGCCGTTATCCTGAAGCCGGCCGTGCGCGGCTGACGATTTCGGGCGAGGCGGGCGCCGACGCCATGACGTTGACGGTGGAAACGGCGGCGGCCTCGGAAGCGCTGGCGTCGCGCATGGCCGAATCGATGCGTGACGTGACCAAGCTGCGCGCGTCAGTCACGTGCGTGGCACCGGGCAGCTTGCCCAACGACGGCAAGATCATTGACGACACGCGCAGTTTTGCATGACGAGAATGTGCGCTTTTTCAGGCACGGTCGACGCGCACGCAGCGGTCGCGGGATGTAGGATGCAGTTTGGTTATAAGGGGTTGCGCGCAGGTTATTTGGACGGCGCCGCGCGCGCGGCTAAGCTTGCCATCCGGCACGCGACCTGCGATGCCGATCGATCTACACCCGAGGACATGTCATGCGATTAATCAAAGGTTTGGCGGGCGCAGCCCTGATGGCGGCAGTGAGCCAGGGCGCATTTGCCGCCCAACCCGCGTCCACATTGGATACGGTCAAGAACCGCGGCCATGTGCAATGCGGCACCACGACCGGCTTCGCAGGGTTCTCGGCGCCCGATGCCAAGGGTGAATGGACCGGGCTCGACGTCGACCTCTGCCGCGCCGTGGCGGCCGCCGTGTTCGGCGATGCAAGCAAGTTCAAGATTACGCCGCTCAATTCGCAGCAGCGTTTTACGGCGCTGCAGTCCGGCGAAGTGGATCTGCTGGCTCGCAACACCACCGTCACGCAGCAACGCGATACGGCGTTGGGGCTGATTCATGCCGGCATCAATTTCTACGACGGACAGGGCTTCCTGGTGCCGAAGAAGTTGGGCGTGGCAAGCGCGAAAGAACTCGATGGCGCCACCATCTGCCTGCAAACCGGCACCTCGAACGAGAACACCCTGGCCGACTGGGCCCGCGCCAACAAGGTGAAGTACTCTCCGGTGGTGATCGAAACGTTCAACGAAGTAGTCAATGCGTTTGCCACGGGGCGCTGCGACGTGTTCAGCACCGATGCGTCGGGTCTGGCCTCGATCCGCATTTCGCGTCTGCAAAACCCGGACGATTACGTGGTGCTGCCCGAGATCATCTCGAAAGAACCATTGGGTCCGTTCGTGCGCCAGGGTGACGATGCGTGGCTGAACGTCGTGAAGTGGACGTTGTCGGCGATGATCGAAACGGAAGAGTATGGCGTCACGTCCAAGAATGTGGACGAACAACTCAAGAGCCCGAATCCCAATATCCAGCGCATCCTGGGTGTCACGCCCGGTTCCGGCAAGAACCTTGGGCTTGACGAAAAGTGGGCCTACAACATCGTCAAGCAAGTGGGCAACTACGGTGAGAGCTTCGAACGCAACGTGGGGCAGGGCAGCCCGCTGAAGATCAAGCGCGGCTTGAACGCGCAGTGGACCGACGGCGGCTTGATGTACGCGCTGCCGATCCGCTGAGTGCCGTGCGCTGGACCGACGCAGGAGGTCGGTCTGGGGCGTGCTGCCTGACCGCCAACCACGCGGTCAGGGCCAGGCGTTCAACTGGAACGCCGGGCTGATGCGTCGGTTGCGCGCGCCTGGCGCATGTCGTTCGGGCGCGCTCCTTTATGCTGCGCGTTTTGCCGCGACGGCGTTGCCGGCGCGGCTCGATCCCTTGCGGTCCAGGTGCGCGGCCATCCATTGGCCGATATCCACCACTGCATCGAAATCCACGCCCGTTTCGATGTTCAGGCCCCGCAGCATGTACAGCACGTCTTCGGTTGCCACATTGCCCGTCGCGCCCTTGGCGTAGGGGCAGCCGCCCAGGCCGGCAACCGAGGTGTGAAAGATCGCGATATCCGCTTCGAGTGCAGCAAGGATGTTGGCCAGCGCCTGACCATACGTGTCATGAAAGTGACCCGACACCCGCGCGGGATCCACATGCGCCGTTACCGCGCGCATTACATTGCGCACCTGCTGCGGCGTACCCACGCCGATGGTATCGGCCACGTCGATTTCGTCGCAGCCCATGTCCATGAAGGTGCGTGCCACGCGCACCACGTCTTCGATCGGTACGTCGCCTTGATAAGGACATCCCAATGCGGTGCTGATGCTGCCGCGCAGACGGATGCCGGCAGCCTTGGCCGCTTCCGCCACCGGCGCGAAACGCTCGAGCGACTCGGCAATCGAGCAATTGATGTTCTTTTGCGAGAAGGCTTCGCTGGCGGCACCGAAGATCACGACTTCGTCTGCGCCCGCAGCGCGCGCGGCATCGAAGCCTTTCATATTGGGGGTGAGCACCGAATACACCACGCCCGGGCGGCGCTGAATGCGCGCCATCACCTCGGCGGCATCGGCCATCTGCGGCACCCATTTGGGCGACACGAACGAGGTGGCTTCCACGTTGGGAAAGCCTGCCTGGGTCAGGCGGTCGACGAGTTCGACTTTGACTTCCGTGGGCACGATCTGCTTTTCGTTCTGCAGACCGTCTCGGGGCGACACTTCAACAATCTTGACGTGGCTGGGCATGGACATGGCGACTTCCTGAAGGCCCGCCGATCGTGTTGTCTGCCACTACGCGCCGGGCTTGTTATAGGGTATGGGAATAACGGTTAGTGTAAGCGGACATCGTCATCGGCGAGCCCGGCGCTGATAACGATCGCCCGTCAGCGCATGCACGTCGCCGGCGAGTTCGAGGGTGACCAGTCGCGCACTCAAGCTGGCCGCGTCCAGGCCCGTGCGTGCGGCCAGCGTTTCGATCGATACCGGGTCGAAGCCCAGGGCGGCCAGAAGAGGGTCGGCTTGATCGGCGCGGGCGCGGGTTTGCGCCTTGACGCGGGCGGCGACCGACTGCGCGGTACGGCTGCCGCCGTCGCCATTTCCCTCGCCATCCTCTTCATCGCCATGGATCACCGCGTCCTCCCCGATCTCCACGATGCGCGTGCGACGTGTGTCGGCGAGGGAATTTTTGCGGCCGAACAGATCGGGTGCGCGAAGTTCTTCCAGGATGTCCTCCGCGGTTTCGACGAGCTTCGCACCTTGTCGGATCAAGGCGTGGCAGCCGCGCGCCAGCGGCGAGTGGATCGATCCCGGGATGGCGAAGACCTCGCGGTTGGCATCGGCCGCCAGACGGGCGGTGATCAACGAGCCGCTTTGCACCGCGGCCTCGACGACCAGCACGCCCTGCGACAGGCCTGCGATCAGCCGGTTGCGGCGCGGAAAGTGGTGCTTGCGTGGGCCGCTGCCTAGCGGCAATTCGGAGATCAGGGCGCCATGGGCTGCGATCGCGTCGGCGAGTTTGCGGTGACGCGCCGGATAGACGAGATCCATACCTGTCCCCATGACGGCGATTGTGCCGGCGGCCTGTGGGCCGGCCTCGATGGCCCCGCCATGTGCGGCTGCATCGATGCCTTGCGCCAGACCGCTCACCACGCACCAGCCGCTGCCGGCCAAGGTACGCGCGAACGCGCGAGCGTTATCGAGTCCGTCAGCGGTAGCGCTGCGGGCGCCGACGATGGCCAGCGCGGCGCGTTGTAGCGCCGGCAGATGACCGCGAACGTACAGCAGCAGGGGTGGGTCGGGCAGCGTCAGCAGCGCCGGAGGATAGGTGGGGTCGGCCAGCGTCACGATGTGGCGGTCGGCGTGCGTGAGCCAATCCTGCGTGGTCTCGATCGCTTCCACGATGTCCGATGGCGGGGGCCGGTGCAGCGTTTCGGCCATGGCGGGCGGCACGACGGCCAAGAGTCGTGCTATCGGTTGCTCGAAGATATCGCGGGGCAAGCCGAATGCCTTGAGGAGGGCATAGGCGTGCACCCCCAGATGCGGCGTGAGTGAGAGCCGCAGCCAATAGGGCAGGTCATGAGGGGAAGGGAGAGCATCCATCGAACGAGTGTCGCACGTCAAAAACACTGCGCTCAGGGGATGGGGATGAAATTGTCGTACCTGAAATAGGCGCAGGCGCATCGGCCACGCCCGCTTCGGGATGGCAACGGCGTGGCTGAGGAATCACCTTGTATTTCTGGTGATCATCGGACGTTTCAGGGAATGGATGACCTGGCTCAGGGGATCGCAGCGGCCCGGAACGAGAACGCAATGGCCGCAGTAAATGGGGCCGGTAGAGAAAGACGATTAGAAATCAAGGACATGATGAATTATCATAGGGGTTACTTCACTTCTTCCGCGATTCGCGACCCCTTTCCATGGCTTTGCTTTCCATCCTCCAATACCCCGATGCGCGCCTGAACAAAAAGGCCAAGCCTGTGGCCGTGGTGGACGATCGTATCCGCAAGCTGGTGAAGGATATGGCCGAAACCATGTATGACGCCCCCGGCGTCGGATTGGCTGCCACGCAGGTCGACGTGCACGAACGCGTCGTCACGATCGACGTGTCGGAAGACGGGTCGGCGCTGCAAACGTTCATCAATCCGGAAATCGTCTGGAAAAGTGAAGAGTTGCGCACTTACGAAGAAGGCTGCCTGTCGGTGCCTGGCGTCTACGACGAAGTCGAACGCGCAGCGCGTGTTCGCGTCAAGGCGCTGGATCGCGACGGCAAACCGTTTGAAATCGAATGCGATGGTCTGTTGGCCGTATGCATCCAGCACGAGATCGATCACCTCGACGGCAAAGTCTTCGTCGAGTACCTCTCGTTGCTGAAGCAGAACCGCATCAAGACCAAAATGCGCAAAGCCGAACGCGAAGCGATGCGCGCGTAACGCGCGGCGATCGAGATGCGTATCGTTTTTGCGGGCACGCCCGAATTTGCCCGTATGGCGCTCGTCGCGCTGATCGAGGCCGGTCACACCATTCCTCTCGTATTGACCCAACCCGACCGGCCTGCCGGTCGTGGGCTCAAGCTCACCCCCAGCCCGGTCAAGCAGGCCGCGCTCGACGCCGGTATTCCCGTGGCGCAGCCGCGCAGTCTGCGGCTGGACGGCAAGTATCCCGATGAAGCGGCAGCGGCGCATCGGCTGCTGACCGAGGCGGCACCGGATGTGATGGTAGTGGCCGCCTACGGTTTGATTTTGCCCCAATGGACGCTGGATCTGCCGCGTTTGGGGTGCCTGAACATTCACGCCAGCTTGTTGCCACGATGGCGCGGCGCCGCGCCGATCCAGCGTGCGATCGAAGCGGGCGACGCGCAGACCGGCATCACGATCATGCAGATGGACGTGGGCCTCGATACGGGCGATATGCTCGATATCCGCTCGGTGCCGATCGGCCCGAACGACACCGCGGCCACGCTGCACGATGCGTTGGCTGCAGTAGGTGCGCGCGCCATTGTGGACGTGGTGCAGGCGATGGCAGATGGGCACGCGCCTGCGCCGCAGCCGCAACCTGAAGCGGGCGTGACCTACGCCGCCAAACTCGACAAGGCCGAGGCTGCGCTCGACTGGTGGCTGCCGGCCGAGACGCTGGCGCGCCGGATCCGCGCGTTCGATCCCGTACCCGGCGCGACCACGCGTTTGCCCGGTCTGGCCGACCCGGTCAAGGTGTGGGCCGCGCACGTGCTCGCGGCCGATGCGGCCGGGACATCGTCGGGCACCGCCAACCCTGGAGACGTGCTTGCCGCCACGCCCGAAGGCATCGACGTGGCAACCGGTGCCGGCGTGTTGCGCCTGACGGTGCTGCAAAAGCCGGGCGCGAAGCGGCAGCCGGTCGATGTGTTTGTTCGGGGTTGGTCGCCGGCTTAGTCGGCGTTCACAGCGGCGGCATGTAGCAGGGGTACGTACAGCGGTATGTACAGCGCCGGCTTTTACAGCGCCAGCATCCGCAGCGTCGGCATCTACAGCGCCAGCATTTACAGCGGCAAATCCGCCGTGCCGCTCAGCAGCCAGTCGCCTATCTCCTGCGGATTCAAAAACAATCTGTCCGGCGATTCGGCTGCGAGCGTGTCACCGTCGTTGTAGCCCCAGGCGACCGCACCGGCGAGCCAGCCGCTGGCGCGCGCCGCCGCGATATCGCGCAATTCGTCGCCGATCAGGATCGCGCGATCGCCTGCAATGCCGTTGTCGCGCGCCAGGCGTTTGAGCTTGGCAGGCTTGCCGTAGACGTCGGCGCCGCACGCAAAGGTGTCGATGCTGTCGGCAGCAGATCCCAGCACCTGGCGCACATTGTTCTCGGCGTTCGAGCTCACTACCGCCAAATGTATGCCGCCCGCCTTCAGCCGCGCCAGTTGATCGGCCATGCCGTCAAAAAGCAGCAACTCGGGCGTGACGGCCGCCATGCGGCTGCGCACATGCGACAGGATGATCGGCGCCTTCCATAGAGGGATGCCGAGAAACGCCATGATGCCGCGCGCATCGCGCGTGCGCAGCATCTTCTTTTCCTCGGCCGTGGCGTGACGAAAGCCGTAGCGCTCAGCCACGCTGTCGAAGATGCTGTCGAACCAGGGAAAGGTATCGGCCAGGGTGCCGTCGAAATCGAAGGCTGCGAGCTGCACGCGCACTTAGAGCTTCTCCGCGCGGATCCATTTCGATACGGTGGGCGGTTCATAAGCCGCGAAGCGGTCGAGCAGGCTTACGGGATCGCTTTCAATGGCGAGCATCGCGCGATGCTGCGGCTGCATGAAGGATTCTTCCACCGTATGGTCCAGAAAGCCGGCGAGTTGATCGTAGTAGCCCGCTACGTTCAGCAGGCCCACCGGTTTCTTGTGAAAGCCGAGTTGCGCCCACGTCCACGTTTCGAAGATTTCTTCCAGCGTGCCCACGCCGCCGGGCATGGCGATGAAGCCATCGGCACGCTCGGCCATCAACGTCTTGCGTTGATGCATCGAATCGACCACGACAAGTTCGGTGAGTGACAGGTGCGCAAGTTCTTTCTTCATCAGCGCATCGGGAATGATGCCGGTAACGCGTCCACCTGCCGCCATGACGGCGTCCGCAACCACGCCCATGATGCCAACACTGGCACCGCCATAGACCAGGCCGATATCGCGTTCGGCAAGCGCGCGACCGAGTTGCTGCGCGACTTCGGTGTAGATGGGTTGACGACCGGCGTTGGAGCCGCAATACACACAAACGTTTTGAATAGGCATAAACATCGCTAAGAAAATGGTGCTGCAGAACTAAAAGATGGAAGCGTTATCACTCGCATCTTGGCAACGAGAATCACTGTTAAGTGTACGAAAAATGGCTCGCGAGGCACGGAAAATGCTGAATCGACGACCGATGACATCAGCACGGCGCGCGAGTGGTTGTACCCCTTGCACGCGAGTGTGAAGCATACCGAAGTGAATCGAATGTTGTCGCACGTCGATGAGGCGGGCGATGCAAGGCCAGCGACGCAGAGTGGTCGCCGTGCTTAACTTATTTGGAGTGAAAAGCCATGGATCAACGTACACAAAACACCAATACCGAAACCGGCGAATTTGAAATCGACGTCGAAAGCATTCGCCAACGTGCTCGCCAAAGCCTGGAAGACGGGGCCGTGACCGATGGCTATCGCGGCGATCGCGAAACCGTATTGAAGTTGCTGAATGAAGCCCTCGCCACCGAGCTGGTCTGTGTGCTGCGCTACAAGCGCCACTACTTCATGGCCACGGGTTTGAATGCCGAACCGGTAGCCGCTGAGTTTCTCGAGCACGCCAATGAAGAGCAAGGCCATGCCGATACGTTGGCCGAGCGGATTGTGCAGCTCGGCGGTGAGCCGAATATGTCGCCGAAGGGCCTTCTTGAGCGCAGCCACTCGGAATACGTCGAGTGCAATACGCTGGACGAAATGATTCGTGAAAATCTGGTTGCCGAGCGCATCGCGATCGACAGCTATCGTCAGATGATCGACTATATCGGCGACAAGGATCCCACGACGCGTCGCGTGCTTGAAGAAATTCTCGCTGTTGAAGAAGAACATGCCGACGATCTGTCGGACTTCCTGTAACCCGCTTTTTTACTGGCGCGGCGGCGAACCGTGAGTGGCATCGCCTAAACCGTCAGCTCGTCGTCGCCTGCGCGTAGCCGTAGCGCAGGGCATACGGCGAAAAAAATGCCCCGAACGCACTCTCCGGTGTTCGGGGCATTATCTTGTTCAAGCGAACGTCTGTTCAATCGAACCCGCGCGGGATCCGCTTCAGACCGTGTCGGCCCAAAGATCGTATTCGTCCGCATCGGTAACCACCGTGCGCACCAGATCGCCGGGCTTGAGCACGCGATCGCTGGCCACGTACACGCAGCCATCGATCTCAGGCGCATCGGCACTCGAGCGGCCCACGGCACCGTCTTCGTCGACTTCGTCGATCAGCACGTCGATTTCACGACCTACCTTGGCTTGCAGGCGTGCCGCCGAGATGGCTTGCTGATGCGCCATGAAGCGCTCCCAGCGCTCCTGCTTTACCTCGTCGGGTACCGGATCGGGCAAATCGTTGGCCGGCGCGCCGCCCACGGGCGAGTACTGGAAGCAACCCACGCGATCCAGTTGCGCTTCGGTCATCCACTCGAGCAGATATTCGAACTCGGCTTCGGTTTCTCCGGGGAAGCCCACGATGAAGGTCGAGCGGATGGTCAAGTCGGGACAGGCCTGGCGCCATTGCTTGATGCGCGCGAGGGTTTTGTCTTCGAACGCCGGACGTTTCATCAGCTTCAGGATGCGCGGGCTGGCATGCTGGAAGGGGATGTCGAGATAAGGCAGCACTTTGCCGTCGGTCATCAGCGGGATGATTTCATCCACGCTGGGGTACGGATACACGTAGTGCAGACGCGTCCACACGCCCAGATCCGACAACGCCGAACAGAGCTCGGTCATGCGCGTCTTGACGGGGCGGCCGTTCCAGAACCCGCTGCGATACTTCACGTCCACGCCGTACGCGCTGGTGTCTTGCGAGATGACGAGCAGCTCTTTGACGCCGGCCTTGACCAGGCGCTCAGCCTCGCTCAGCACATCACCGACCGGTCGGCTGACCAGATTGCCGCGCATCGACGGGATGATGCAGAAGCTGCAGCGGTGATTGCAGCCTTCGGAAATCTTGAGGTAGGCGTAGTGGCGCGGCGTGAGCTTGATGCCCTGGGGCGGCACGAGATCGACATACGGATCGTGCGTGAGCGAGGGCGGTGCGGCATCGTGCACGGCGCGTACGACCTCTTCATACTGCTGCGGACCGGTAACCGACAGCACGCTGGGATGCACCTCTCGAATCACCGAGGCATCCACGCCCATACAGCCGGTGACGATGACCTTGCCGTTTTCGGCGATGGCCTCGCCGATGGCGTCGAGCGATTCGGCCTTGGCGCTATCGATGAAACCGCAGGTGTTCACGACCACCACATCGGCGTCTTCGTAGGAGGGCGACACCACGTAGCCCTCCATGCGCAGTTGCGTCAGAATCCGTTCGGAGTCGACGAGAGCTTTCGGACAGCCGAGCGAGACGAACCCCACACGCGGGCTCGAGTCTTTGGTAGCTGTTAATTCTGAAGGGTTTTTCACAGTGCGATCTGGAAGAGGGGCTGCCGGGCGGGAAAGATCTGCGCGGCAATCAAGGCCAATCGGGCATTTTAACCGCCCGGCATCATTTCACGGCCTGTTGTCACCAAACAGGGTCTGACGTGTCGCCGTATCGCATCATTCCGGGGCGCGATAGCCATGCGGCGGGGCTTTCAAGGCGTTCAGCACGTCAGGGGCGCCCTGCAGGTGGCGAATGGCCGCATGCAGTTCGGCGGCCTGCGGCCAGGTGCGTTTCAGGTAGCTCAGCCACAATTTGACGCGGCCGTGCTCATGCAGGCAATCGACGCGATCCTGAAGCTTCTTCAGGTACATGGCAATGTGCTGCACCACCAGCGGCCATTCATCCGGCGTGGGCGTATCTGCCATCGTGCCGCGGATGCGCTGGGTCAGAAAGGGGTCCGATACGGCGCCGCGGCCGATCATCACGTCGGCGCAGCCACTGATGGCGCGGCACCGGGCCCAGTCGGCCACCGTCCAGACTTCGCCATTGGCAATCACCGGTACCTTCACGGCGGCGGCGATGTGCGCGATCCATTCCCAGTGCGCCGGCGGGCGGTAACCGTGATCGCGGGTGCGCGCGTGCACCACGAGCGCCTCGGCACCGCCGTCGGCCAGCGCGGTGGCGCAGGCCACGGCGAGCGACGTGTCCGAGACGCCCAGCCGCATCTTCGCCGTGACCGGGATACCGGCCGGCACGGCTGCGCGCACGGCGGCCACGATCCGGTGCAGCACCTCTGGTGTGGCCAGCAGCATGGCGCCGCCGCCATGCCGGTTCACGACCTTGGCGGGGCAGCCGAAATTGAGATCGATGCCGTGCGGTGAAAGGGTTGCGGCGAAGGACGCATTGCGCGCCAGCCAGTCCGGGTCGCTGCCGAGCAGCTGGATCACCATCGGCGTGCCGCCCGGGGTAAAACCGCCCGCCGTGATTTCGGGACAGTCGCGCTCGTACACGCGGGCGGGCAGGAGCGATCCCGTGATGCGCACGAACTCGGACACGCAGCCGTCGAAGGCACCCGTGCTCGTCAATACGTCGCGCAGCACGTAATCCGCCAGCCCCTCCATGGGGGCGAGGAAGAGGCGGCTCATGCGGCGAGTGGTCGCTGGGCGGGACTGACGGGCGTAGCGGCATGCGATCGGCGGCGCGCAAGCGCGGCGGCATGGGCCTTGGGCGGCAAAAACATGGCGGTGGGGCGTAGGGCTCGGCGCACGATGCGCCGGCAGCAAAAATAAGGGGCGATGCACGCACACGGCGTTCGCGGGCCCGAGTTTACCCCGATCGCGGGGTTTGGCTGCACGACCAACAGGGCATTGGCACCGGTACAACGCGTCCAGCAGTTACCATATCGATCCTAACCTGCTTTATGAACACCATGTCCGACGTCGATTCTTCCCGCGCCAGCCCGCCCTTGTCCTCGCTTTTGCTCGCCACGGCCCAGGTCACGGAGGCCGTTTTGGGTGGCCAGTCGATGACGGAGGCGCTTGCCGCCGTCTCCACGCCCTCGCGGGCGGCGACGCAAGCCTTGGCGTTCCACACCATGCGGCAACTGGGCTGGGCCCGGGCCGTCAAGAATCAACTGATCGCGCGCACGCCGCCCAGCCCCTTGCTCGATGCGCTGGCCCTGGTGGCCATTGCACTGCTCAAGCCGTCGGACGCCGCCAGCAAAGCCGCCATCATCGATTTCCATACGGCAGCCATGCCGTCGTACGCGCCGCATACCGTGGTCGACCAGGCCGTGACGGCCGCCGCCAACGATGAAGAGATGGCGCGGTTCAAGGGATTGCTCAACGGCAGCCTGCGGCGGTTCCTGCGTGAGCGCAACGACGTGCTGCGGATGATCGATCGCGATCTCGAGGCCAAGTGGAACCACCCGATGTGGTGGATCGCCCTTGTGCGCAACACCTATCCGCAGCAGTGGGAAGAGGTGCTGGCCGGGGCGCAGCGTCCCGCGCCGCTCACCCTGCGCGTCAATCGCCGCCAAGCCACGCCCGAGCAGGTCATCGCCGCGTTCGCCGAAGCCGGTGTGACGGCCGTGCCGGTAGGCGAGAGCGGTCTCATGCTCACCCAGCCGCGTCCCGTCACGCAGTTACCGGGATTCGCCGAAGGTTGGTGGTCGGTGCAGGATGCGGGCGCGCAGTTGGCTGCGCCGTTGCTGCCGCTGAAGGATGGGATGCGCGTGCTCGATGCGTGCGCGGCACCCGGCGGTAAGACCGCCCACATGCTGGAGCTGGCCGATGTGGAGATGCTGGCGCTGGATTCGGATGCCAAGCGGCTTGCGCGCGTGACCGAAAATCTCGATCGTCTGAAATTGAATTCGTCCAAGGTGACGGTGAAAGCCGCCAGTGCGCTCGATCTGGATAGCTGGTGGGACGGCAAGCCGTTCGACGCCGTGCTCGCCGATGTGCCGTGCACCGCGTCGGGCATCGTGCGCCGGCACCCCGATATCCGCTGGTTGCGTCGTCAGGACGACGTGGCGCGCACTGCCACGCTGCAGAGCCGCATGACCGATGCACTGTGGCGCACCGTTGCGCCCGGCGGTCACATGCTCTACGTCACGTGCTCGATCTTTCCGGCGGAAGGCGCGCGTCAGGCGGCCGCGTTCTCGCGTCGTCATGCCGATGCCGAACGTTTGAATGCGCCCGGTCAGTTGCTGCCGATTGCCGCGGAAGCAACAGCCGAAACACAGCGCGACGGTTTTTTCTACGCCCTGTTTGCCAAGCAGTCCTGAATCGCCAAGAATAGGACTCGATCCTTACGTCACCCCAGCCGATGATGTTGCGCCTGTTGCTCGTGTTGATGCTGCTCTGCTCGCCCTTTCTCGGCGAGCCTGCTCAGGCCGCCTCGCCGGCCGTCACGCGCATCGAGCCCCGCATCGAGCGGGATCGGCTGCTGATCGATGCGGATGTCGATTTCGAGCTCAACAATCAGTTGCGCGATGCGGCGCAGCGCGGCGTGCCGCTGTATTTCACCGCCGATGCGATCATCACGCGCCATCGCTGGTGGTGGTTCGATCGCACCGAGGTGGATACGCAGATGACTTGGCGCATCGTCTACAACGCGTTGACGCGGCAGTGGCGCGTGGGCGTGGGCGAATTGACGCTGCCGGTATCGTCGCTGGACGATGCCATGGATGTGATGCGGCGCATCCGCAATTGGGACGTCGGCAGCACCGAGGGGCTCGACGTGGGCACCCATTACACCGGGCAGATGCGCTTGCGCCTGGACACGGCGCTGTTGCCGCGGCCCTTTCAGGTGAATGCACTGAATAACAGTTCCTGGACGCCCGCTACGCCGTGGGCCGAATTCGAATTCTCGATTTCCTCCAAGCAGGATGGGGCGCAATGAAGCGCCTGCTCAATATCGCTTTTGTCATTGGCGGGTTGAGCGGCCTGATGCTGCTGGGGCTGCTGGCGTGGTCCACGGGCAATGCCTCGCGGTTCGCGCAGTACTACGACGTGCTGTTGATCCTGAACGGCGTGTTCGCCACCGCGATGTTCCTGTGGGTGGTGTCGCTGATCGTCAAGCTGGCGCGGCAGATTCGCAGGCGCCAGTTCGGCGCGCGCCTCACTGCCCGCTTTGCGCTCGCCTTCGCCCTGGTGGGCGTGGTGCCGGGCGCCTTGATCTACGTCGTGTCGGTGCAGTTCATGTCGCGCTCGATCGAGTCGTGGTTCAACGTACGGGTCGATAGTGCGCTCGAAGCCGGCTTGAACCTGGGGCGCGCCGCGCTGGATTCGCTGCTGGCCGATCTGGATGCCCGGGGCAAATCCATGGCCAATGAATTGGGCAATACGCCCGATAGCGAACTGGCGACTGTGCTCACGCGGCTGCGCAACGCGAACGGCATCCAGGATGCACTGATCTTTACCGGTGCCGGACGCGCCGTCGCCTTCTCGACCAACCAGTACGGCCAGTTGTTGCCTGAAGTGCCGCCTTCCACCGTGCTCAATCAGTTGCGGGTGGCGCGCGGCTATTCGCAGGCCGAAGCGGACGAGCCCAACGATCTCGACAATGATGGCGGCCTGCATCTGCGGGTGATCTTGCCGCTGCCGGCGCCGGCGCGTTTCGACAGCCTCATCGGCGCGGCAGCCGAGCCGCGCTGGTTGCAACTGGTGCAGCCGGTGCCCGAGCAGATCGCCCGCAACGCCAACCGCGTGCAGCAGGGCTTCCGCGATTATCAGGAGCTTGCGCTCTCCCGCCTGGGCCTGCGCAAGCTTTACGGCATCACGCTCACCCTGGCGTTGATGATGGCGGTGTTTTCCGCGATCGCCGTGGCGCTGTCGCTATCCAAGCGGCTGGTGCGACCGTTGTTGCGCCTGGCCGCCGGGACGCAGGCGGTGGGGGTAGGCGACTACACGCCCCTGCCTGAGCCGCCAGCGCGCGACGAAGTCGGCCAGTTGACCCGGTCTTTCAATGCGATGACGCGTCAGCTGGACGAGGCGCGCCGCATGGTGGAAACCAATCGCCAGCAACTGCTGCGGTCCAACGTCTATCTCGAGAATGTGCTGTCCAACCTGTCGTCGGGCGTCCTGGTGTTCGACGAAGGATTTCGCGTGACCACGGTCAATCAGGGCGCGCAGGATATCCTGCAGGCCGACCTGCGCCATGTGATCGGGCGTCCGCTCGAAACGGCCGACGGCATGCTGTCGTTTGCCGGCGTGGTGCGCGAGGCGTTCGCGGCCCACAGCGCCGTCGGTTCGGAGCGTCAGCACTGGCAGCAGCAGTTCGAGATCACGATCACGCCCACCGGCGCCGACGATACGGTGCAGATGCTCACGTTGCTTGCACGCGGCAGCCATCTGCGCGTGGATGGCCGGGGCAACGGGTATTTGGTCGTGTTCGATGACATTACCGAAGTGATCTCCGCCAATCGTACCGTGGCCTGGGGCGAAGTCGCCCGCCGCCTCGCGCATGAGATCAAGAATCCGCTTACCCCGATTCAGTTGTCGGCCGAGCGTCTGGCCATGAAGCTGGCCGATAAGCTCGCTCCCGCCGATGCGCAGATGCTGGCACGTTCGACCAACACCATCGTCAACCAGGTCGCTTCGCTCAAGCATATGGTGGACGACTTCCGCGAATTCGCGCGCACGCCGCCCGCCGTGATGCAGCAGATCGATTTCAATGCGTTGGTGGCCGATGTGCTGGCCTTGTACGGCTGGGATCCGGTCGACGGCCATGCGCGTGAAGGTGAGAAGGTTTTGCCGCTCGAAGTGGAGCTGGCACCGGAATTGCCTACGATCGAAGGCGACCCAACGCAATTGCGTCAGGTCATCCACAATTTATTGAGCAATGCGCGCGATGCACTGGTCGATCGTCCCGATGTGGGGCTGGTCCGGGTGACGACGCGTTTGGTCGATAGCGATCCGGCCGATTCGGCGGCACCGCAGGCTGTGCGGTTTACCGTAATGGACAATGGCCCGGGATTTTCGTCCAAGGTCATGCAACGGGTGTTCGAGCCGTACGTAACCACGAAATCCCACGGTACTGGGTTAGGATTGGCTATTGTGCGCAAGATTGTGGAAGAACACGGGGGAAGAATCGATGTCGCCAACCGCCGCGAAGGCGGTGCGCGGGTATCGGTTCTATTGACACGACTCGCGGTGCCAGGCAGCGTTCTGGACGGGAACCCGCAAGATCGGGATAATGCGGCTACGCAATAGGTGGACGGTTTATGGCCAGAATTCTGGTGGTTGACGACGAAGTTGGGATTCGAGAGCTTTTGTCGGAAATTCTCTACGACGAAGGGCACACAGTCGAGCTCGCCGAAAACGCTGCGCAAGCGCGCACTGCGCGGCTGCGTGCGCGTCCGGATCTGGTGCTGCTCGATATCTGGATGCCGGATACCGACGGGGTCAGCCTGCTGAAAGAGTGGGGGTCGCAAGGGCTGCTCGATATGCCCGTCATCATGATGAGCGGCCACGCCACCATCGATACCGCCGTCGAAGCCACACGTATCGGCGCCATGGACTTTCTCGAAAAGCCCATCACGCTGCAACGTCTGCTCAAGACCATCGCGTCCGGGCTGGCGCGGGGGCGGGCACCGCAAGCCGTGGCGGCCACGCCGGTGTTCGCACCGGCAGCGCTTGCGGCCAGTGCGGCGGATACCGATCGTCCGGTCACCATTCCGGCCGCCGCGCCAGCGGTGCCCGAAGATACGTCGCCCAATGCCACCGGGTCGCTCGGCAGCATTTCGCTCGATCAGCCGCTGCGCGACGCGCGCGACGAATTCGAGCGCATCTATTTCGAGTATCACCTGGGCCGCGAAAATCACAGCATGACGCGCGTGTCCGAGAAAACGGGTCTTGAGCGTACCCATCTGTATCGCAAGCTCAAACAACTGGGTATCGAGTCGGCGCGCAAGCGGAACGCATGAAGGTGTTGATCATGGGCGCTGGCCGAGTCGGGTCCAGCGTCGCCGAGAATCTGGTGTCCGAGCAAAACGACATCACGATCATCGACGCCAATCCAACCGATCTGCAGTATCTCCAGGAACGTTTCGATCTGCGTGCCGTCCATGGCGACGGCACGCAGGTGTCGGTGCTGCGCAGCGCCGGCATCGAGGATGCGGATCTGTTCATCGCCTGTGCGGCTTCGGACTCCGCCAATCTGGTGGCGTGCAGGATCGCCCGGCAATTGTTCAATGTGCCGCGCCGCATTGCGCGCATCCGATCGCCGGAGTTTGCCGAGCACGACATGCTGATGGGTGACGACGGCTTTTGCATCGACGCCCTGATCAGCCCCGAGCGCAGCGTCAGCAACTACCTGCATAGCCTGATCGAGTTTCCGGAAGCCCTGCAAGTGGTGGAGTTTGCCCATGGCCGTGTGAGCGTGATCACGGCGCGGGTGGAAACCGGCAGCCCGATGGCGAATCACTCGTTGAATTCGCTGCGTGAAGTGTTCCCCGACGTGACTGCGCGCGTGGTCGACGTACTGCGCAATGGCCGCCAGATTCAAACCGGTCCCGACGTGGTGATTGTGCCCGGCGATGAAGTGATTCTGGTGGTTGATACCCGCCACGCCCGCAAAGCGGTGCGTCAGCTGCGCGATGGCGAGAAAAGCGTGCGCCGCGTCATGATCGCCGGCGGCGGCAATATCGGGATGCGCCTCGCCAAACAACTGGCGCAGGAAAAATACAGTGTGCGCCTGATCGAGCGCAGCCCGGTGCGCTGCGAGTATCTCGCTGCCGATCTGCCCGACAGCGTGCTGGTGCTGCAGGGCAACGGTACCGACGAGGCGCTGCTCGCGCGCGAGAACATCGACGATATGGACACGTTTCTGGCGCTCACCAGCGACGATGAAGACAACATCATGTCGTCGCTGCTCGCCAAGCGGCTGGGCGCACGCAAGGTGATTGCGCTGATCAACCGCCAGGCATACGGCGAGTTGATGCAGGGCAGCCTGATCGATATCGCGGTGTCGCCCTCGCAGGCCACCATGAGCGAGATTCTGCAGCATGTGCGCCGGGGCGATGTCGTTGCGGTACATCGGTTGCGGCAAGGTGTGGCCGAGGCGCTCGAGGCGATCGCGCACGGCGATCGCAAGAGTTCGCGTGTGGTGGGCCGCCGGGTGCGCGAGATCCGCCTGCCCAAGGGAGCGGCCATCGGCGCGATCGTGCGGGGTGACGAGATTTTGATGCCGGATGACGATACGGTGATTGCGTCGGACGATCATGTGATCGTGTTTGTGCCCAGCCGCGATCAGATGGCCCAGGTCGAAAAGCTGTTCCAGGTTTCGGCCTCATTCTTCTAAGTCTGCGTCGAGCGCGCAATCATGGCAAGCCTCTTGTCCCTTCGCGATACCACCCTCACGGTGCGCCAGAAACTATGGATGGGCACAGGCCTCATCACGGTCTGTGCCTGCTCGCTCGGGTTCTGGCTGATCTGGCTGGGCTATGCCGACTACCGCCGTACCGACGACAGCCGGGCGAACATGGCGCTGTTTCGGGCCGCCATCCTGGCGTCGGACGCGGTGTCGTCCGAACGCTCGCCGGGCAACGAGGCCATCAGCGAAACGGGTGACGCGACGGACGAAGCCTTGCGCCGGCTCGAGGCTGCGCGGCTGCAGAGCGATCTGGCGCTGGATGAGCTGGCCAATCGCTGGAACGATGTGGTCGGCATTCGATTGCCGAGCGCCGATGCACAGTTCGAGAAGGTGCGGGCGAGCCTGGAAGCGGCCCGCCGCGAAGTCGATTTTCAGGCGCATCTGCCGCGCGAGACGCGCGAACAATCCGGTGTCGAGGCCTCCGTGGTGGGCATGTTTGCCGTGGTCGATGCACTGCAGCCGGTGATCGTCGAGGCCGGGCAACGTCTCTTTCGCACCGATCCCGCCATGGCCGATGCCGTCGTATTGACGTCAATGCTGGCGCGCATGCGTGAATATGCCGACCGGATTTCGGGCAAGTTGCTGGCGCCGATGGTGACCGATAGCGCGATGTCGTTGGGACGTCAGATTGACCTGGGCGAGATGATGGGCCGGGTCGTGCAGACCTGGGACTATGTGTCGTTCATGCTGCAGCTGTACCGCGAAGACGAACACATCGGTGAGAGCTATCGCCAGGTCGCCACGAAGTATTTTGGCGAGGGCCACGTCCTCATCGAGACGATGATTCGCGAAGGCCGGGGGCGCGGTAATTATTCCATCGGCAGCGCCGAGTTCACGCGCCGCATGGTGCCTTACGTCGAAGAAATCGAAAACCTGCGCGACGCGATTTTTGCGCTCAACAGCGCGCAGATCCAGCAAGCCCTCGACGACGCGCGCTGGCGAATGTGGGCGTCGGCCCTCATCACCTTCGCGATCCTGGCGGTGCTGCTTGCCGCCCTTGTGATCAGCCACCGCGGCGTGTTTGGACCGTTGCTCTACGCGCGCGACGAGATCGTCGCCCTGGCGCGCGACGGGGGCGGGCATGCCCTGCCGCCACGTCCCACGGGAAGCGCCGAGATCCAGGCGCTTTTCGGTGCGCTCGATATCCTGCGCGCCACGCAACGCCGCCGCGAACGGCTCGAGAAAGAGCGCGAGTTGCTCTCGGTGCACTTGAAGCAGCAGGCACAGACGGATGCGCTCACCGAATTGCAGAATCGCCGTGCGCTCGAGATGATCGGCCAGAATCTGGCGCAGTATTCGCCGCACGAGGCGGCGCTGGCGGGGCTGATCCTGCTGGATGTGGATCATTTCAAGGCCATTAACGACGCGCACGGTCATCCTGTGGGCGACGTGGTGCTGCAGCAGGTGGCGCAGACCCTGAAAGCGCAGTGCGGCGAGGCGGATATCGTGGCACGCTACGGCGGCGAAGAGTTCGCCGTGCTCGTCTTGGATACCAATGTGATCGCCATCGGCGTACTCGCAGAAAGGATTCGCGAGGCCTGCGAGCAGCTGGTCATCCCGGTGAAGGACGACGTGCGGGTGCAGTTGACGGTCAGCGCCGGCGCGGTCGTCGGCCAGCGTGGACTGGAGAGTTGGCAGCCGCTGGTCGAACTTGCGGACGCCGCGCTCTATCGCGCCAAGCGGGCCGGGCGCAATCGGGTGGTGGTCGATCCGGGTGTGGACGCCGGTCAGGCTTTCAAACGGGGACGGGTATGAAGGGTCTGCCTGCAATATTGAACGTGGTCGGCCTCACTATGGTGCTGTTTGCGCTGACCATGTTGATTCCCACCGTCGTGGCTTTCGTGGGCGCCGACGCCGCGCAGGATGCGTTCGTGGACGGCTTTCTGCTGGCCCTTGGCATCGGCGGCGCAATCTGGCTGGCGACGCGCCGCTTTCGCGGTGAGTTGCGGCAGCGCGATGGGTTCCTGCTGGTGTCGCTGGTCTGGGCCGGCCTGCCGGCCTTGGCCGCCATCCCGCTGTTGATTTTCTTCAATCGCGCAGGGATGCCGCTGTCCTTCACGGACGCGTACTTCGAAGCGATGTCCGGACTCACGACCACCGGGGCCACGGTGCTCAGCGGCCTTGACCGCTTGCCGCCCTCGATCAATCTGTGGCGCGCCACGCTCGTGTGGATCGGCGGTATGGGTATCTTGGTGCTGGCCGTCGCCATTCTGCCGCTTCTGGGCGTGGGCGGCCATCAGGTGTTCCGCGCCGAAACGCCGGGCCCGATGAAGGACGAGCGCCTCACGCCACGCATCGCAAGCACCGCCAAGGCGTTGTACGCCGTGTATGTGAGCCTCTCGGTGCTGTGTCTGCTCGCGTATCGCGTGGCCGGGTTGTCCTGGTTCGAGGCCTGGTGCCACATGGCGACCACGATGGGCCTGGGCGGCTTTTCCACGTGGGACGATGGCTTTGCGCATTTCGATTCGATCCCTGTCGAATTGGTCGCGATCGTGTTCATGCTGATTGCGGGCATCAACTTCGCCACGCATTTCACCGCGTTCCGCAGCCGCAGCCTCAAGCCCTACGGGCGCTGTCCCGAAGCGATCCCCTATCTGCTGGTGACGCTGGGCGCGGGGCTGTTCGTGTCGGCCTATCTGTACTTCGACAATATCCATCCGGAATTCTGGGAAGCCTTGCGCTACGGCATGTTCAACACCATTTCGGTGGCGACCACCACCGGCTATGCCAACACCGATTACGTCCAGTGGCCGCTGCCGTTGCCGTTGCTGCTCTTGGTGCTGGCGGGTTTTGCCACATCGGCGGGATCCACGGGCGGCGGGATCAAGATGATTCGTGCCGTGCTGCTGATCAAGAACGCCCGCGCCGAGCTCGTGACCATGCTGCATCCGCATGCCGTGCATCCGGTCCGGATTCGAGGCCGCGTGGTGCCCACGCGCGTGATGGCCTCAGTGCTCGCGTTCGTGCTCGTCTACATTCTGTCGATCGGTGTGCTCACGGCCGTGATGCTGCTGTCGGGCTTGGAGCCCCTGCTTGCATTTTCCGCCGTGCTCGCCACGGTCAACAATACCGGCCCTGGCCTGGGCGCGATCGGCCCCATGGGCAGCTTCGGCATGCTCACCGACTTCCAGACCTGGGTATGCACCTTCGCCATGCTGATCGGTCGACTGGAGCTATTCACCGTGCTGGTGTTGTTCACACCGGCATTCTGGCGGCGGTAGTCCAAAGGATGGCGCTGCGTCATCCACCGGGCGGGCGTTTGCACCGGCACTGAACCCGCTGCGTCGTCCTTGGCGCAGTGTCCGTATTTTCCCCACCTCGGGATATCCCGATAACGCCCCAGACTGGCTTGAATAAAGCGTTTGCGAGGCATGGGCGCCCAGGAACCGCACCGTTGCGCGGTTGTAAGTGCTTGCTCACATGCGCGCCGGGGGAGTTTATGCGTGTTGGCGTGAGATGCGCACATTTGTCACGATTTTGACTGCATGTTGCAGCATCGGGCCGCTAGAATCGCGCCATAAATTACGCCCCATGCAGCGCCGGTCCGCGGGCCGGTACGCATAACGGGATGCTTCACCCCAGAACGATTATCAGGAGCCAGGGAGATGGAACTCATCACGTTTGTCCCGTCGACGCCGAACAGTTTGGGTATCGAACTCGAGCTGCAACTCATTCACCCCCGTAGCAACGATCTCGCCGCCGCATCCGAGGAGCTGTTGGCGCAGATTGCCGACCAGCGTTTCGCTGACCGCGTCAAACCCGAAATCACCCGCTCGATGATCGAGCTCAATTCCTCCGTGCACGAGCATCCTATGGGACTGCTCGTGGAGATGCGCGAGATGCGCGATGCCCTGTGCGAAGCGGCCGATGCCGTGGGGGTTGCCGTGTCGGGCGGGGGCACACATCCGTTCATGCGCTGGCAGGATCGTGCGATTTCCGACACGCCGCGCTTCCAGTACCTGGCCGAAATGTACGGTTATCTTGCGCGCCAATTCACGGTATTCGGGCAGCATATTCACGTTGGTGTGAAGTCCGGCGACGAGGCGATCGGGCTGGTGCATCGCTTGTCGCCTTACGTCCCGCATTTGATTGCGATGTCGGCCTCGTCGCCCTACTGCGAAGGCGTGGACACGATGTTCTCGTGCTCCCGATTGAACGCAGTCAACAGCTTTCCGTTGGCCGGTCACATGCCGCCCGAGGTGCGCGACTGGTATGGCTTCGAGGCGCACATCGCACAGCTGCGATCGTATGGGCTGGCCGAGAGCATCAAGGATTTGTACTGGGACATCCGCCCCAAGCCGGAGTTCGGCACGGTGGAAGTACGCATCTGCGATACGCCGCTGACGGTCGAGCGTGCGTGCCGCCTGGCGGCGTTCACGCAGGCATTGGCGATCCTGGTGATGCGCGACCCGCCGCCGGTCGAGGGGGCGTTTCTCACTTATCGCACCAATCACTTTCAAGCCTGCCGGTTTGGGCTACAAGGCAATTACGTGACGCCGGACGGCCAGCGGATGCGCCTCATGGATCACCTGCGCGGCACCTTCGGAAGGCTCCTGGCTGTGGCCGATGAACTTGGCACGCGCGACATGATCGAGACGCTGCGAGATGAGATGTTCAAGTCGGGCAACGATGCGCGCTGGCTGCGCAGCCAGTTCCATCGGGTGCACGATCTGCCCCTGGTGGTGGAAAGCATGACGCGGGCATTTCGCGGCGAGCGCGAAGCGATCGAACAGACCGCGGCGCGCAAGCGCATCCGGGCGCTATCGGAGCCCATGCACGATGTGCAGGCGCTTGCCGCACCTGAGGTCGCCATCGTGACGGAGCAGTTGCACTAGTCCCGGTTGGGCTTACTTACCGGGACGTGAAATGGCGCTGACGGACAAGTAGGTCTCATCCAGCGAGCGGCGCGAACCGGCGCGCCATGCGTGGCCGTAAGCGACTTCGATGGTGAGCTTGATCAAACCATCATCGCCGCGTTGCGCCTCGAGGGCGGCCAGCAAGCGATTTCGCCAGGCAGGGGTGGCAAGCCCCGCACGGCGTTGCGTGCTGGGATTGCCGCCCAGCGCCCGCACGTCCGCGAGCAAACGAACCGGGTCGCGATAGGTCAGGGTGAGCGTTTCCTGATCCATCACCGGATCGGCAAAGCCTTGTTCGACCAGCAGGTCGCCAAAGTCGTGCATATCCACGAACGACGGCGTTTGCGTGCGCAGGCCTGCGGCGGCCACGGCATCGCGCAATTCACGCAGCGTTCCTGGTCCCAGACAGGAAAACATCGCCAGGCCGTTGACCTTCAGGATGCGTCGCCATTCGCCCAGCACGGCGTGCGGCGCGGGATGCCAGTGCATGGCCATGTTCGACCACACCAGATCGAGCGACTCCGGCGCCAGGCCCGTGGCCGCAAGATCGGCCTGCACAAATTCAGGCCGCGTCGCGCCCTGTTTGCCGAGGCGGCCGAGCCATTGACGCAGTCCGCCGGTGTCGTATTGCTTGCGCGCGAGCGCCAGCAGCGGTTCGCAGGCGTCCAGTCCGAGATAGGCGGCCTGTGGATAACGTTCGCGCAGTAACGGCAAGTTGGCGCCGGCGCCGCACCCGGCATCCAGGAGTTGCGTGGGATCGTTGCGGATGTAGCGCAGGCGGCCGAGCATGCGTTGTGCAACTTCACCATAAAGAAACTGGGCGTCGCTCAGATCGCCGCGGCGTGCGAACTGGCGCGCGACGGTGGCCGCGTGAATGGGCAGGGTGGGATAAGTAGCGGGTGACATAACTGTCGCACTCGGCTTGCCGAGCGCTTGAAAGATGATCAGATGAGTGTGCGGCGCGCGAAACGGATGCAATCTGCCGCAGTTTCATCCAGGATGGTTGGCATTATGGCGCATTCGTTTTTCTGGCGGCGCACGGCGGCCGCGTTCAGGCACGCTACGCCGGGCAATTGCCCCTTGTGCGGCGACGCTGCACGGGGTGGCCTGCTGTGTGGCGGATGCCGCCATCAGGTGTGCACGCCCCGCGATCCCGAGCGGCCCATCCGTTGCCCACGATGCGCGCTGCCCCTGGGCCTGGGTAAGCCTTGCTTCGACTGCATCGGCGCGCCGCCGGCATTCATGCGCGCCATCGTCGCCTATGACTATTTGATGCCGGGCGACACCTTAATGCGCGCGTTCAAAAGCAGTGGCGACGCGCGGCGGGCCGACGCACTGGCCGAATTGCTGGCCCGGGCCATCGATGCAACGCCGGCGCTTGATGCACGCGCGTCGTCTGGTTCAGGGTTGGCGGCTGGTGCCTGCGCAGCGGCCAACGCTTCACCGGTGTCGCCAGCGTTGCTGGTGCCCATCCCGGCGAGTGCTGCCGGATTGAGGCGTCGCGGCTTCAACCCGGCCGGCGAAATTGCCCGGGCATTGCGCTGGCGCTTGCGCGTGCCCCTTGCGCGCGGGGCCTTGTTGCGTACCCGCGAAAGCGGTCAGCAAAGTGCGCGCACTCGCGAGGCGCGATGGCGTGAGGTCGAAGGCCTCTTCGAGTCGCGCACGGTCGTGAATGGGTATCACGTGATGCTCGTCGACGATGTGATGACTACGGGCAGCACGCTGGATGCGGCGGCCCGGGCGGTACTGGCGCAGGGTGCTGTCGCGGTGACGGCGCTGGCGGTTGCCCGTGCCGTACGATAACGGCGGGCGCTGGCACAATAGCGCCCGTGCGCAATGCTCGCGCCATACAGGAACCCAAACAGATGTTTCACGTCGTGCTGGTCTCGCCCGAGATCCCTCCCAATACCGGAAACGCCATTCGTCTTTGCGCGAATACCGGGTCGCAGCTGCATCTGGTCAAGCCGTTGGGCTTTGAGCTGGACGATGCGCGCTTGCGTCGCGCGGGGCTGGACTATCACGAGTGGCAGCCGATGCAGGTGCACGACCACCTTGGCGATGCATTGGCGGCGACGGGCGCGGCGGTCGACCGCATTTTTGCGCTCACCACCCGTGCTTCGCGCAGCGTGGCGGACGTGACCTTTGCGCCGGGCGATGTCTTCGTATTCGGCCGTGAAACGGCCGGCTTGTCCGACGCGGATCACGAGCGCTTTGCGCCTGCGCAGCGTCTTCGCCTGCCGATGCGCGCAGGACAACGCAGTTTGAATTTGTCGAACGCCGTGGCCGTGATGGTGTTCGAGGCGTGGCGCCAGAACGGCTACGCAGGCGCGAGCTGAGCGTGGCCGTGCTCCGCCTGCGTCAGCCGATCAATCCAACGACAGCTTCAGCGTATCGATCACCGTGTCGTAGCGTGCCTTTTCATCGCGCATCCGGCGCGTGAGCGCTTCGGGCGTGGATGCCGCCGGCGTGAAGTACTGCAACGCCATTTGCTTGCGCAGCGGTTCGCTGGTGATGATGCGGGCCAGTTCGCTGTTCAACCGCTCGATGATGGGGGTGGGCGTGCCGGCGGGGGCCAGCACGGCATTCCAGGAGATCGATTCGAAGCCCGGATAGCCTTGCTCGACCATTGTGGGCAGATCGGGCAGCAGGGGGCTGCGCGCGAGGCTGGTCACGGCCAGCGCACGGGCTTTGCCGGCTCTCACTTGCGGCATGGCGATCGCCGGCACCATGAAGCCGGCTTGGACGTCACCTGAAATGATGGCGGTGATGACCTGCGGAAATCCTGAATACGGGATGTGTGCCAGATCGACCTTGGCCTGCTGCTTGAACATTTCCATGGCAAGGTGGGCGGAGCTGCCCGGGCCCACAGAGCCGTAGTTCAACGCGCCGGGGCGCGACGTGGCCAGCTTGGCCAGATCCCCCGCCGTGTAGATGTTGGCCATGTCGCCGGACACGGTCAGCACATTTGGGCTGGTCGCTACCAGTGAAATCGGCGCGAGATCGGTGAAGGGGTCGTAGCCGAGCGTCTTCTTGTAGAGCGTGGGGGCGGTAACCAGGGGGCCATTGATCGTGTAGAGCAGCGTGTTGCCGTCCGCCTCGGAGCGGGCCACGAACCGCGTACCGATATTGCCGCCCGCGCCGGGCTTGTTTTCGACCACGATGGGCTGCCCCAGCGATTGCGACAGCGGTTCGGCGATCGCGCGGGCGAGGGTGTCGGGTGACGATCCGGCCGGAAACGGCACCACCAGGTGAATGGGGCGATCGGGCCATGCAGCCAATGCGGTTGCGGAGAATCCGCCGGTCAGCACGGCAAGCAGCAGTCCGGCGGCGAGGCGCGCGCGATGCCGCCCCGTTCGTAGGCGATCGGCAAAAACCATGATGGATGTCTCCTGGTCGGGTAGGTCTGTTCTAGGTAGGGGTAATCAGGCCGGCGGGCGCAGTGTCGGTGCTCGACTCATAGCGCGCCTCGCGCGCCAGCAGCGCGGAGACTGCGGTTTCTGCGGCAACACCGTCAAACAGTACGGCGCACACCGCTTCGGTAATCGGCAGGTCCACATCCATGCGATGCGCACGGGCCAATGCCGCGCGTGCGCACCGTACGCCTTCGGCAGTGATGCCGGAGGCAAGAATATCGGCCAGGGGGCGGCCAGCGCCGATCTCCAGGCCCACGCGCCGATTGCGCGACAAGTCGCCCGTGGCGGTGAGCACCAGGTCGCCCAGTCCGGTGAGGCCGGAGAACGTTTCGGCTTGCGCGCCGAGCGCCACGCCAAAGCGCGCCATTTCAGCCAGTCCGCGTGTGATGAGCGCCGCGCGGGCATTCGTGCCCAGCGCCAGCCCGTCGGCCACGCCGCAGGCCACCGCGATCACGTTTTTAAGCGCACCGCCGACTTCGACGCCGACGACGTCTGTGCCGGCATAGACCCGAACCGCCGCGCCATGCAAGGCGCGGATCGTGAGTTCGCAGGTAGCGGCATTGTGGCTCGCCACCGTCAGGGCAACGGGCAATCCTTGCGCCACTTCGCGGGCGAAGGACGGGCCGGACAGGACGCCGATGGGAGGTGGGGCACCTTCCGCGCCGGGCGGATAAAGCGCGGCGAGCGCATCCTGCGCGATCTCGTGCGGCAGGCGCGCCGTATCGGATTCGAACCCTTTACAGGTCCAGACGATATGGGTTTGGGTGGCGCCGCGGCGTTTCAACCGCGCGGCCACATCGCGGCACGTTGCGGCGAGGCCGGCAACGGGCACGCCGAGAATGATCAGAACGTGCGCGCCGTCGCGATGCGCGTCTTCGAAGGCGGCATCGAGATCCGCCGTGATCGACAACGCATCAGGAAGCGCGACGCCTGGAAGGTAGCGGGCATTGTTGCCCGTTTCGCGCATGAGCGCGGCCTGGCCGGCATCGCGAGCCCACAATGTAGTGGGTGCGCGCCGGCTGGCGGCTGCTGCCAATGCGGTACCCCAGCTTCCCGCGCCGAGGACGAGAACGCGCAATGACGGCTCGGTGGCGGCAGGAGGCATGGTGGGGTGTTGCAGTGGCGGCAAGGGATTACTGACGCGTGGCGCTGGCCGGCAGAATGATGCCGGGGTCGGCGTCTTTCGTGGCGTCGTTCTGGCTTTGGGCGACTTCGGCCAGGCGCTGTTCGTACAACGCCTGGAAGTTCACTTCGGCCAGGTGCAGCGGGGGCAGCGACGTGCGGGTGATCGCATCGGCGATGTTGGCGCGCAGGTAGGGGTAAAGCATGGTCGGGCATACGATGCCCAGCAGCGGATCGAGCTGGTCTTCAGGGATGTTGGCCAGTTCGAAAATGCCGGCTTGCGTGCCTTCCACCAGGTACAACGTCTTGTCGTTGATGCGCGTGGTCACCGTTGCCGTCACGGTCGATTCGAACACGGTTTCGGCCAGGCGCTGACCGCCGACGTTGATCGTGACTTCGACTTGCGGGGTGTCCTGTTCGAGGAACACGTGCGGCGCATTGGGCATCTCGACCGACAGGTCTTTCAGATACACGCGCTGCATGTTGAAGGAGGGGTCGCTGCTGGCTTGAGCGGCTTGGTCTTGGTCGGCCATGAGTGATTCCGGTGAAGGTGAGAGGGAGAGGGCTGGACTCAGGCGGCGAGCATGGGCTCGAGCTTGCCTGCGCGATCGAGCGCGAACAGGTCGTCGCAGCCACCGACGTGCGTATCGCCGATGTAAATCTGGGGCACCGTACGGCGGCCCGTGCGCTCGATCATGGTCTGCTTGAGCGAGGGGTCTTGATCGACACGCAATTTCTCAAGCGTCTCGACGCCTTTTTGCTTGAGCAATTGCTCAGCACGCAGGCAGTAAGGGCACACGGCGGTGCAATACATCACGACTTTATTCATCTTGCATTCCAATCGAAGGCGGGTAAATGAGGGCCGCTTGAAGCCGCATCCTACGCTTTTTGCGTGACGGGCAAAGCCGCCTGGCTCCAGGCGCGCATGCCGCCTTCCATGACATGCACGTTTTCGAAGCCCAGGGTTTTCAATTTGGCGACGGCCCGCGTGGAGTCGCGACCGAGTGCGCAAACCAGGACGATCGGCTTGTTCTTGGGCAAAGCGGCGACTTTTTGCTCGAGTTCGGCAAACGGCACGCTGCGTGCCTGCGCGATGTGGCCGGCCTGATACTGGTCGAGGGGACGCAGGTCCACCCAGACCGCTTGTTGCCGGTTGACCATCTGGATGGCCTCGCCGGTGGACAAGCCGCCGCGGCCGCCCGATCGGCCGCCACGGATGGCGGGCCAAGCCAGCATCCCGCCGGCGACGAGCGCGATGGCGACGATGAAAAGGTTGTTCTGGCTGGTCAAAAATTGCACAAATTCCACGGAGTATCCCGAAAGCGCGGCAGCCGCGATAAAAGTTGCCGGATTAAAAATGGTCGATTCGGGGCCGAAATTCCCCCCGCCGACACGGTTGATATCGAAGGCAAAGCAGGCAATTATAAAATGACGCTCATTCTTCGTCCTTCAATAGCATTCTCACGGGCTTTTTCATGCACAAACTTGTACTGATGCGTCACGGCGAAAGCCAATGGAACCTCGATAACCGTTTTACCGGATGGTACGACGTCGACCTCACCGATACCGGCCGCGAACAGGCCCGCAAGGCCGGCGAACTGCTCAAGCAGGAAGGCTACCGCTTCGATATCGCCTATACCTCGGTGCTCAAGCGCGCCATCCGCACATTGTGGATCGCTTTGGATGCGATGGATGCGATGTACACGCCCATCCATAACAACTGGCGCCTGAACGAGCGGCACTACGGCGCACTGCAGGGGTTGAACAAAGCCGAGACGGCCGCCCAGTACGGCGACGAGCAAGTGTTGGTGTGGCGCCGTGCCTACGCCATTGCGCCTAATCCGCTCGAGTTGGACGATCCGCGTCATCCGCGCTTCGACAGCCGCTACGCCAAGGTGCCCGCAGACCAACTGCCGGCCACCGAATGCCTGAAGGATACGGTCGAACGCGTGCTGCCGATCTGGAACGAATCGATTGCGCCCGCCATCCGCGCCGGCCGCAACGTGCTGATCGCTGCGCACGGCAATAGCTTGCGCGCCTTGATCAAGCATCTGGACGGGATTTCGGACGACGATATCGTGGCGTTGAACATCCCCACGGGTCAGCCGCTGGTTTACGAGCTGGACGACGACCTCAAGCCGATTCGCCATTACTATCTGGGCGATCCCGCCGAAATCGAGGCGGCAATGGCGGCAGTGGCCGCCCAGGGCAAGGCAAAGAAGGACTGACGATGCGGCGGGCGGTAGGCGTGCTGGTGATGGCGGGGCTGTTGGCGCCGTCAGTGGGTGTGTTCGCCGCCGATCTGGCGGCGCGGCAGACCGAGGCGGCACGCGAGCAGCAAACGCTGCGCGCCCGTATCGACGACTTGCAGACCGCGCTGGAGCAGCGCGAGTCGGCACGCAAGGAGGCTGCCGACGCGTTGCGGCAGTCTGAAACCGAGATTTCGCGCATCAATCGCCGCCTGGCAGAACTGGCCGAGCAGCAGCGTGTGGCAGAACGCGAGCTCGCCGATCTCAAGCGGCAGATCGTGGTGCAGCAAGGCATTCTGGCCAAGCGCCAGACCGAACTCAGCGGCCAGTTGCGGGCGCAGTACAGCAGCGGGTTGTCGCCCTGGACAGCGCTCTTGTCCGGCGACGACCCCCAGCAATTGGGACGCAATCTCGGCTATCTGGATTACGTCGCCCAGGCGCGCGCCCGGGCGTTGACGCAATTGCAGCAGGATATCGAGCGGCTGGCGTCGCTGCGCAAGCAGGCCGATGGCCGTGCGGCGGAACTCGAATCGGTGGCCGTCGAAACCCGCACCGAGAAAACGGCGCTGGTCACGCAGCAGAAAGAGCGTGCCACCGTCGTCGCCAAGCTGGAAGGACAGATTTCAGCCCAGCGTGCCGAGGCGGCTCGCCTGGGACGTGACGATCAGCGGCTCGGCCGCCTGATCGACGATCTGGATGCGGCCTTGGTGAAGCAGGCCGAGGAGGCTCGCCGAGCGGAAGAAGCGCGCCGCGTGGCGGCCGAGGAAGCCCGCCGCCAGGCCCAGATTCAAGCCGAAAAGGCGCGCGAAGCCGAGGCCGTTCGCCGTGCTGCGCAAGAAAAGAAGCTGGCCGACGCGCGTCGCGAGGCCGAAGCGACCGCCCGGCAGGCCGAAGCGGCGCGGGCGGCCGATGCCGCACGTCAATCGGCCGAATCCACCAAACGCGCCGAGGCCGCGCAGGCCGCCGCCCGCGATGCGGCGCGGGTGCGTGAACAGGTCGAGTCTGCCATGCAGCGCGACCGTGAGCAGGCGACGCAGGCGGCAGAGCAAGCCGCAATGGCCCAGCAGGCCGCCCAGGCGCAGCAAGGCCAGTCGCCGGAACCGTCCGGCGTGCGGGCCGGCGCGCGGCCCATTCCACAGTCCGAAGCGCGGGGCACGCTCGACGTGGCGTCGTTGCGCCGGGCCGGCGAAGGCGCCATCCCCCCGCCGGCACGCGTCGTGCGTGAGGCTGACGACACCGATCGGGCGCCTGCTGCCAGCGGCAACGGCTTGCGACGCGGGTTGCAACCGCCGGTGCGGGGTGAGATTCAAGGCCGATTCGGCGTGGGCCGGCCCGACGGGGGCACCTGGCGCGGCATCGTGTTGCGGGCGGCCGAAGGCACCCCCGTACATGCCGTGGCACCCGGAACGGTGGTTTATGCCCAGTGGTTGCGAGGATTCGGTAACCTTGTCATCGTCGATCACGGGAACAAATACCTCACTGTGTATGCCTATAACCAAAGCGTCCTGAAAGCCGTCGGCGATTCCGTCCGGGCGGGTGAGACCATCGCCCTGGTGGGCGCTACGGGCGGCCAAGTGGAATCGGGCCTATACTTTGAAATTCGCCATCAAGGCGCTCCGGTTGATCCAGCCCAGTGGCTGGCGTTATAGCCGGCGTCAACATCAGGAAGTGTGTATGGGCGCTCGCAAATCTCGCAGTGTTGGTCTCCTTGCCGTCGGCGCTATCGCCGGCGCGTTGCTTAGTGTGGGCGTAACTGCGGTCGCACAGCGCGGCAGCCCTTTGCCGCTGGACGAATTGCGCCAGCTCAGCAATGTCTTTGGCGCCATCAAGAACAACTACGTCGAAAACGTCGACGATAAAACGCTGATCAACAACGCCATCGCCGGCATGGTCTCCAATCTCGACCCGCATTCGGCCTATCTCGACGCCGATGCGTTCAAGGATATGCAGACGGCCACGCAGGGTGAGTTCGGCGGCCTGGGAATCGAAGTGGGTGCCGAAGACGGATTCGTCAAGGTCATCTCGCCCATCGAAGATACGCCTGCCGCGCGTGCCGGTGTGCTCGCGGGCGACCTGATCGTCAAGATCGACGACAAGCCCACCAAGGGCATGGCGCTCAACGATGCCGTCAAGCTCATGCGCGGTGCGCCCAAAACGCCGATCGTGTTGACGATCATGCGGGGCGATCAGGCCAAGCCCATCGTGCTGAAGGTCGTACGCGACGTCATCAAGGTGCGCAGCGTGCGCAGCAAGATGCTCGACAACAATATCGGCTACATCCGCGTGGCGCAGTTCCAGGAAAAAACCGGCGCCGATCTCGCGCGCCAGTTGAAGGACCTGGGCCAGAAGCAAGCCCCGCGCGGCCTGGTGCTCGATTTGCGTAACGATCCGGGCGGCCTGCTCACCGGCGCCATCGGCGTTTCGGCAGCCTTCCTGCCGCCCGATGCGCTGGTCGTGTCCACCGATGGCCGTACGCCCGATTCGCGTCACAAGTATCTGGCGACGCCTTCCGAATATGCCCGGGGCGAAAACGATTACCTGATGGGCTTGCCCGCCTGGGTGAAAACGGTGCCGATGGTGGTATTGGTGAACGTGGGTTCGGCGTCGGCGTCCGAGATCGTGGCGGGCGCCTTGCAGGATCACAACCGCGCCAAGGTGCTCGGCAACCGCACGTTCGGCAAGGGTTCGGTGCAGGTCATCCTGCCGCTGTCGCCCGATACGGCCGTCAAGCTGACCACGTCGCGCTACTTCACGCCGAAGAACCGCTCGATCCAGGCTACCGGCATCGTCCCCGACATCATCGTGGCCGATACCTCGGAAGGCGATCTGTTCCGTCTGCCGCGCGAAGCCGATCTGGAACGCCACCTGTCCAACCAGCAGACGGCTGACGAGATCAAGTCTTCGCAAGAGCAATCCGAAGCCACGCCGCCCAAGATGTTCGAGTTCGGTGCGGCCGACGACTTCCAGCTCAAGCAAGCGATCAACGTGCTGGACGGCAAGCCGGTGCAAAAGGCCGTCGTGCCCAAGCCCGCGCAAAAGGCAGCCGACGCGTCCAATGCCGGCACCGCCACGCGCGGCGCCGGCAAGGGCACGGCAGCGCCTGCGGCATCGTCGCCGGCGGCGCCGGCCACGCAGCACATGCGCATCACGCCGTCCGGAGCGGAACCCGCCCGCGCGCAATGAACGACGAGCAACTCCTGCGGTATGCCCGCCACGTGCTGTTGGACGAAGTGGGCATAGAAGGCCAGGAAAGTTTTCTGGCGACGCGGGCGCTGATCGTTGGCGCCGGAGGCCTGGGGTCGCCGGCGGCGCTTTATCTCACCACCGCCGGCCTTGGCGATATCACGCTCGTCGATGACGACACGGTCGAACTGAGCAATCTGCAACGCCAGATTTTGCACCCCACAGCCCATCTCGGTCAGTTCAAGGCCGAGTCCGGCCGCACGACGCTTGCCGCCTACAACCCCGAAACGCGGGTGCATGCGCGTGTCGAACGCTTGAGCGCGGATGCGCTGGATGCGGCTGTGGCTGCGGCCCACATCGTGCTGGATTGCACCGATAACTTCGCTACCCGTCACGCCATCAACCGTGCGTGCGTGCATCACCGCAAGCCCTTGGTGTCGGGTGCGGCCATTCGATTCGACGGGCAGGTCGCCGTCTTCGATCTTCGCCGCGACGACGCACCGTGCTATCACTGCCTGTTTCCCGAGGGTGAGGACGTCGAGGCCGCCAACTGCGCCACGATGGGCGTTTTCGCGCCACTGGTGGGCATCATCGGCAGCATGCAGGCCGCCGAAGCGCTCAAGCTGGCCGCCGGCATCGGCGAAAGCCTGTCGGGACGATTGTTGATGCTCGATGCCCGCTACATGCAGTGGCGCCAGGTCAACGTGCGGCGCGATCCGCACTGTGCCGTCTGCGGCGATCGCGCCCATTCGGACAAGGTTGCCACGTCAGAATTCTCCGGCTCCACCACGCCGGGCTCGTGTGACGATGATGCACGTGGCGTTGTCGGCCAGGACGATCCGGCTCGCGACGTTGAGGCGAAAGCGCAGGATGTTGGCACGGTCCCATCCGGTGCGGTCCGATCGCTCGCTACCGCCTCCTGATCGCTATCGCTCTTTTTCGCTTTTCTTTCTCACACTAACCTCTCCCGCTCGCCTTTTCATGACGACTGAATTCGCCTCTCGCCTGCTGCAAGCCCTTGGTTCCGAATGCGTGCTCACGCAACCCGACGACATCGCGCCGTGGTTGACCGACTGGCGCGGTATCTATCGCGGCAATGCGCAAGCCGTGGTGCGGCCCCGTACGGTGGAAGAGGTGTCCAAGGCGTTGGCGATGTGCAATGACGCCGGCGTGGCGGTGGTGCCGCGTGGCGGCAACACCGGGCTGTGCGGCGGTGCCACGCCCGATGCCGAACCCACGAACGTGGTGATCTGCCTGGACCGGATGACGGCGGTGCGCAGTATCGATACGGTCGCGAACACCATGGTGGCCGAAGCCGGCTGCATCCTGGGCAATTTGCGCCGCGCGGCGCAGGATGCCGACCGCTTGCTGCCCCTTAGCCTGGCCGCGGAAGATTCCAGTCAGATCGGCGGCAACCTCGCCACCAACGCCGGCGGTGTCAACGTGGTGCGCTACGGCATGACGCGAGAGCTTGTGCTCGGCATCGAAGCCGTGTTGCCCAACGGCGAGATCTTTCACGGCTTGCGCACGCTGCGCAAGGACAACACCGGCTACGATCTCAAGCAACTTTTCATCGGCTCGGAAGGCACGCTAGGCATCATCACGGCCGTTGCGCTGCGCCTCTATGCGCGCGCCGACGTGCGCTCAGTGGTGCTGGCGGCTGTGGAGTCGCCGGCGCAGGCGCTGGAACTCTTCGAGCGGTTGTTCGCCAAGTGCGGCGCGCGCATGCAGGCATTCGAGTTTTTCACCGGCGATTGCCTGGACATCACCTTGAAGCATGCAGAAGGGCTGCAAGAGCCCTTCGATCAACGCTACCCCGGCTATGTGCTGCTCGAGTTGGCCGACACGACCGACGAGGCCGCGCTCAACGCTTTGCTCGAAAGCGTGATCGGCGATGCCCTGGAAGACGGCTTGTGTGTAGATGCCGCCGTGTCGGCGTCGCTCGCGCAACTGCAGACGTTGTGGAAGCTGCGCGAAGAAATTTCCGAGGCGCAGCGTGCCGATGGCCCCCATCTCAAGCACGACATCTCGCTGCCCATCGAGCACATTCCGGCGTTCATGGTGTCGGCTGAAGCAAGGATTCGCGCGGTCGAACCTGGCGTGCGGCCCTTCATTTTCGGCCACTTCGGCGACGGCAACCTGCACTACAACCTGTCGCGTCCCGAAGGTGCGCCCACCGATTGGGCAGCCAAGGAGGGTTACGCGTTGACAGCCGAAGTGCTGGACGAAGTGATGCAATATGGCGGCAGCATCAGCGCCGAGCACGGCATCGGCCAGTTGAAGCTGCAAGACTTCAAACGATTGAAGAACCCGCTCGAGCAACGCATGATGCACGACATCAAGCGCCTGCTCGATCCCAAGGGCATCATGAATCCGGGCAAATTGTTGTCTTGAGAGCAGCCGGTGCGTGCACAACGCACCGGGCGCGATGCACCTGCGCATTGCCTTGAAAAAGCGCCGTATGGAGCGGGATGAATGAGGTCTCACGCATAGGGCATGAGCCTTATGTCACGAGCCTTATGTCACGAGGCACGACACAAGAGGCACGGGGTAGGAGGCGTGGGCGCGAGGCAAGCCGCCTCCCGAACGATACGCGCTGCGTGGCGTCGCGTGCAGCGACTTCAGGCGATCTCCAACCTCAGCCCAGCAGAATCTTGATCTGCGGCTCGATATGCGTGGTGGGCGCCACGCGCCAGCCGCTTTGCGCGTAGCGCAGCCACCGGCCCAGCACCACGTGTGTCAGCAGGCTGGCGTGCGCGGCGATGTCGGCGTCGGCGGGCAGGTCGCCATCCGATACGGCTACCCGTAGCGCCTGCTTTAACGATGCCTCGATGCGGTCGTTGATGCGGTTGATGCGCTCTTGCAGCCGATTATCTTCAGTGACCAGGGCGTCGCCCGTGAGCACGCGTGTGATGCCGCGATTGCGCTCTGAAAACGTGACCAGCATCATCACCATGTGCCGCGCCTGCGGCAGCCCTTGCGGATGAGCGTCGATGATCTGATTGATCAGAGAAAAGACGCTGGTTTCGATGAAGGTGATGAGCCCCTCGAACATCTGCGCCTTGCTGGCGAAGTGGCGATAGAGTGCCGCTTCGGAAACCTGCATTCTCGCTGCCAATGCGGCCGTGGTGACGCGAGCCGCATGCGGCTGCTCCAACATCTCGGCCAGCGTTTGCAGAATCTGGGTTTTGCGTTCGCCTGGTTGAGTTGCCATCAGCATGCAACGCCCACGACAAGCGGGAGCGTAGTGAGGGTTATGACGCTGCCGATATCAGCGCAGCGGACGCCGGCGAATCAGCAGATCGGTCACTGAGTTTACCCGCAAGTCGACGTATCCCGGTCGTGCACGCCCACGTTTTGCAAATGGTGTGCCGGGATGAAAAACGTGCACGGTGCGCAGGCCGGCACGGCGCGCTCCGCGCAGATTGGCCAGCGTGTCTTCGACCAGAACGGTCTGCTTCGGCAGGGCGCCTTCACGTGCCAACACATAGCGCAGGAGCGCAGCAGAGGGCTTGGGGCGGTACTGATTGTGCCAATGCATATGCTCGATGCCCCACAGGCTCTCGAACTGCTGCAGGATGCCCAGGTGACGCAGCACCGAACGAGCATAGTCGAGCGGTGCATTGGTGAGCAGCACCTTGCGGCCGGGCAGGCGCCGCAGCTTCTGCGCCAGTCCTTTTTCGGCGCGGATCAGCGGCGCCAATTCGAAATCATGGCAGCGCGCCAGAAACGTTTTCGCGTCCACCCCATGGTGCTTGACCATGCCGATCATCGTCGCGCCGTACTGCTTCCAATACTTCACGCGGTATTGGTTGGCGGTCGCATCGTCGACGCCGAGCGCTTCGGCCACCGCCGCCGTCATCCCCCGGTCGATGTAAGGGAAGATGGCGTGCGACGTGTCGTGCAGCGTGTTGTCGAGGTCGAACAGCCACAAGGGCCCCGACGTGCGCCCGCCCGCGCCAGGCACCGAGCCCGCCCTGCGGCTGCGGCGCAGCCGCAGGGCGGGGCGCAGCAGTTGTCGCCCAGCGGGCATCAGAAGGAGCTGATCATCGTGCCCACGCCCTGATCCGTCAGGATCTCGAGCAACAGGCAGTGCGGCACGCGGCCGTCGACGATGTGAACCGAATTGACGCCGTTCTTTGCCGCATCCAGTGCCGACGAAATCTTGGGCAGCATGCCGCCGGAGATCGTGCCGTCGGCAAAGAGCTCATCGATGGTTTGCGCCGACAGGCTGCGCAGCAGCTTGCCGTTCTTGTCCAGCACGCCCGGGGTATTGGTGAGCATCAACAGCTTTTCCGCGCCCAGCACTTCGGCCATCTTGCCTGCGACGATGTCGGCATTGATGTTGTACGCCGTGCCGTCCTCGCCATAGCCGATCGGCGAAATCACCGGGATGAACTGATCGTCCTGCAGGGCTTTGACCACTGCCGGCTCGACGCGCTTGATGTCGCCCACGAAACCGATGTCGAACGGCTCGCTGGGATTGTCTTTGTTGGGCAGATACTTCTTCTGCGCCAGGATCAGGCCGCCATCCTTGCCGGTGAGGCCCACCGCCTTGCCGCCGACTTCGTTGATCATCATCACGATGTCTTGCTGCACCTGGCCGCCCAGCACCCACTCAACCACTTCCATGGTTTCGGCGTCGGTTACGCGCATGCCCTGGATGAAGGTGCCTTGCTTGCCGATGCGGCGCAGGGCGTCGTCGATTTGCGGGCCACCGCCGTGCACCACGATCGGATTCAAGCCGACCAGCTTGAGAAGAACGACGTCGTGGGCAAAGGCGCGCTGCAGGCTCTCGTCCGTCATGGCGTTGCCGCCGTACTTGACCACGATCGTCTTGCCGTGGAATCGGCGCAGATAGGGCAAGGCTTCGGACAGCACGCTGGCTTTGATGGCGGGAGACATTACGGCAGCAGGCTCGGGGGTGTCGGTCATGGCGTCATCGCAAAAAGATGGAAAAAAAGCTTGCTGCTCCCGGGTCAAGGGTGCGATCGCAAGCCGTCCGCGTCGATTGTAGACTGCTTGGGCGATGCTCGCAGGGAGCACGGCATATCGTTATAACAAGTGGTTTCGCACCTTGCGTTACAGTGCGTGAACCGACGCTTCGAACCTCGGCGTTTCATCATCAGGAGACATTTCAATGCGCATTTCGGCACTCACCCGGGCCTTGCTGGCCTCAACGCTCTTGTTCGCCGCAGGCGCGCAAGCCGGCACCCTGCACATCGCCGCCTCCGAGGTGCCGCATGCCCAGTTGCTCGAGTTCGTGAAGCCGCAGCTCAAGAAGGAAGGGGTCGATCTGGATATCAAGGTGTTCAGCGACTACGTTCAGCCCAATCTGCAGGTCGCCGATAAACAATTGGATGCTAATTTTTTCCAGCACCAGCCCTATCTGGACACGTTCAACAAGGATCGCGGCGCCACGCTCGTGTCGGTGGGCGCCATCCACGTCGAGCCGTTTGGCGCGTACTCCAAGAAGGTCAAGGCCGTGGGCGACCTGAAGCAAGGCGCAACCGTGGCCATCCCCAACGACCCGTCCAATAGCGGCCGGGCGCTCCTGCTCCTGCAGAAGAACGGCCTGATCAAGCTCAAGGATCCGAGCAACATCACCGCCACGCCGATCGATATCACGGATAACCCCAAGGGGCTGAAGTTCCGCGAGCTCGAGGCCGCGATGCTGCCGCGTTCGCTCGATGATGTGGATCTCGCGCTGATCAATACCAACTACGCGCTGGAAGCGGGCCTGGTGCCTACCAAAGATGCATTGTTCATCGAGGGTTCGGATTCACCCTACGCCAATCTGATCGTCACGCGTACCGACAATCGCGATTCGCCCGACGTGAAGAAATTGGTTGAGGCGCTGCACACGCCCGAAGTGAAAGCCTTCATCGAGAAGCAGTACAAGGGCGCCATCGTGCCCGCGTTCTGATCCGACGCGGCGGAACCGCCGGCACCGATCGCTGGCTGCCGGAATGTAAAAACGCGCTGGCCTCTGGAACGAGGGCAGCGCGTTTTTCGTTGTGGGGGTGTAGGGCGGGGGCGTATATCGAGGCGTGCATCAGCGATGCGCACCAGATGCCTGCGATTGTGCCCCCCGTGTGAGCACAACGACCTGCGTGGCAGCGATCAGCCGGCGGCGAGCGCTTTCTGGACCGTGGCCTGAAATTCGCCTTTGTCGTACTCGCCCAGATAGCGCTTGATGATGTGACCTTGCTTGTCGATCAGAAAGGCCGTGGGCGTGAGTTTCACGTCGCCGAAGGCGCGCGCGAGCTCGCCCTTGGCATCCACCGACACCATGAACGGCAGCTTGCGCGTTTGCGCGTAATTGAGCACGTAATTGGGCGGGTCGTACTGCATCGCCACCGCAACGGTCTCGAAGCCCTTGGGCGAATAGGTGTTGTAGTTGGCAATGGTGTCGGGCATCTGCGCCACACAGGTCACGCAGCTCGTCGCCCAGAATTTGACCAGCACGACCTTGCCGCGCAGGTCTTGCATGCTCATGGTCTTGCCGTCCAGCCCGGTGAACGTGACGTCGGGCGCGGCCTGCACCGGCCGCCAGACGAACCACGAGCCGATGCCGGCGATCACCGCCACGGTCAGAACGAGGATGAGCTTTTTCATCGGATGGGCATCGCTTCCACGCCGCCCGAACCGCCGGTGGGCGCAGTGAGGTTATTGCCGGAGCCGTTCTCGATCGGTGCGGGCGTTTGCTCGGCTTTGGGCTCGGACTTGTTCTTGTCGTCGCCCGCTTCGCTGCCGGACAGTGCCACGGCCTCGTCGCGTGTGATGATCTCGAAGAGCTTGACCACCCGCTTCACGCCGCTCACGCCTGCTGCGGCATTGCCGGCGTACTGGCTTTCCTTCTCGGTGACCTTGCCCAGCAGATAGACCACATTGGCGTCGGTCGTGGTCACGATCGTGGCCGAGGGTACGAACTTGGTGTTCAAGAGGGCCGACTTCACCTTGGAGGTGATCCAGGTGTCGCTCGTGCGCCCGCTGAAGTCGCGGGTGAAGCCGACGTTGAGCTGGTTGTACACCACCTTCACGTTTTGCACGCCGCGGGCGACCTCGGTGGCCTTGGCCTTCACACTCTCGTTGGCGGCATCGCCCGACAGCAACAACCGGCCGTTGTAGGCCGTGGCATTGATGCGCGAGGTATCACCGAAATTCTGGCGCATCAGGCTTTGCACCTTGAACTCGATGTTTTGATCGTCGAGCTGCGTGCCTGACGACCGGCGATCGGTAATCACGACTGCCGATCCAGCGGCGGCACCACCGACGACCAGCGGAACGCACGCGGTGAGCGATGCAGCCCCGGCTGCCAACATGAGGGCGAGCGCCAGCGGGCGAACGTAGGATTTGCGGCGGATCGTCGTCATTCGGAATCTCCCAACAGCAATGCATCGATGCCGTCGCACAAGGCGTGCAACAGCAATATGTGAACTTCCTGGATACGCATCGTGCGATCGTGGGGCACGCAGAGATGGACGTCGTTTGACGTCATGAGTTCCCCCAGCACGCCGCCATCCTTGCCCGACAGCGCCACGATGTGCATGTCGCGCTCGTGCGCAGCGCCCACGGCCCGCAGTACGTTGGCCGAATTGCCGCTGGTGGAAATGCACACCAGCACGTCGCCGGCTTGCCCCAGCGCATTTACCTGCCGCTCGAAGATTTCGTCAAAACCGTAGTCGTTGCCGACGGCGGTCATGATCGAGGTATCCACGTTGAGGGCGATACCGGCGAGCGGGAGGCGCTCGCGTTCGAAGCGGCCGACGAGTTCGGCAATGAAGTGTTGTGCATCGGCCGCCGAGCCGCCGTTGCCGCAGGCGAGAATCTTGCCATTATTGGCGAGCGCGGCAAACATCAGATCCACCGCCTGGGCAAGCGGATCCACGAGTGCGGTGCGGCTATCTTCGAAAGCCTGGACGGCATCGGTAAAATGCGACGCCATGCGAGAGGTCATATCCATGGCGCGCATTATCTCACGCGCGCGCAGCGGCTGCGCAGCCTCGTCAACGTGTAAACGCACTGCGTAGCCAATGGACGCGATCGCCTTCGAACGCGATCACATCGAAGCGGCAGCACGGCGTGCGGCCCCGGAACGCGCGACGTGCGAGGGCGGGGAGGAACCACTGTGCCGCCCGTATCAGGCGCCGTTGCTTGGCCGTACCCACGCTGCCGGCGGCCCCGCCAAACCGGGCGGCCTGGCGTGCGCGGACTTCGATGAAGACGAGGTCGTCGCCGTCGCGGGCGACCAGATCGATTTCGCCCAACGGGCACCAGAGGTTGCGCGCCAGGCACTGCAAGCCGGCCTCTTCGATCAGCCGCAGCGCAGCCGCCTCGGTTTGCATGCCGCGCTGTTGGGCGGCGGTGGGTGCGCCGGGTGGCCGGCAGGTCGGCGACGTCGACAGTGAGTGCGCTGCCTGCACCCGCTGGGGTGCTGATCCCGCCGACGATTGGGGTGTGGCTGGCGCCATGGCGCGCTTTTTGTCTGCGGCCTCGCGTCGCTTGCGCTGCCGTTGCCGCGCCTTGAGCGCCCGTGTCTGCGCCTGTTGGGCCGCGGCGAAGGCGGTGGCGTGATCGGTGGGCAATCCATGCGATGCGAACGACGCAGGCGACGTAGGCTGCGCATGTGATCCCGACGACGCAGACGACGCGGGTTGCGCGAGCGATGCCAGCGCTCCCGGAGATCCCAGCGCTCCCAGCGATCCCGTTGACGCATCTGACACAGGGGCGTTGCCCGTGTCCAAAGCCTCTGGCTTCGGCAAATCAGGCTGAACAGGAGCTGCGGTCTGCGGCACGAGAGCACGTGAGAAAGCGGGCAAAGTACCCCGGGCGTCTACACTGGCACATCTTTTACGTGACGCGCGCCGCAATGAATCAAACTCTCCCTTTGTCGCCCACCGGCGAGATCTGGCAACGCCAAGCCGAGCGCGTCGTGCAGCAGCATTGGCCGCGCGGGGCGCTTTACGTGGTGGCCACGCCCATCGGCAATCTGGGCGACATCGGATTGCGCGCATGGCATGCATTGGCGCACGCCGATGTGATTGCCGCCGAAGATACGCGCGCCACCCGCACGTTGTGCGAGGCCTGGGGCATCGGCACGCCGTTGATCGCGGCCCATCGCCACAACGAAGCCACTGCCGCCGAAGCCATTTGCGCCCGGCTCGAGGCCGGCGAGCGCGTGGCGTTGGTGTCCGATGCCGGTGCGCCTGCCGTCAGCGATCCCGGCGCCCGAGTGGTGCGTGCGGTGCGCGAGCGCGGCCTGCCGGTGATCCCGATTCCAGGTCCTAGCGCCGTGATCACTGCGCTCATGGGCAGCGGCGTCACGACCGATGAGAATCCCGCCTTCGCCTTTGCGGGCTTTGCGCCGCCCAAGTCCACGGCGCGTGTGCGGTGGCTCAAGCAATGGTCGGCCTTGCCGGCCCCGGTCGTCTTTTTCGAGTCGCCGCATCGGTTGCGCGCCACCGTGGGCGATCTGCGCGAGGTATGCGGGCCGACGCGTCGGCTCACGATCGCGCGCGAGCTCACGAAGCGCTTCGAAGAGATTGCGACGGTGGCATTGGACGAGGCCATCGCGTGGCTGGATGGCGACGCCCATCGCGAGCAAGGCGAATTCGTGCTCATTCTGCATGCCGCTCCTGTGATCGCAGCGCCAACGGACGATGAGGAAACGCTCGCCATGTCCGGCACGTGGAACCGCGACACGCTGCTCGATGCGTTGTTGTCGCGCTTATCCGTGCGCGACGCCGCGCGCGTTGCCGCCGACATCACCGGGCTGTCGCGCGATGCGCTTTATCGGCAGGCACTGGCACGCAAGGCTGCCGGGGAAACGGACGACGCTGAAGCGCAAGACTGACTGGCGCTCCAGGTGCATGCCGGGGCGGACGCTGGCGCTCGCTCGAGGCCGAAACCAAGAAGACGGCAGGCGCCAACGCGTAGGGCACTCGCCGGCATCGCGCTACGCGTTGACGTTCACAACGGGCGTCGATTCAGCGCAGGCAGACGATTACGGCAAGGCCAGGCTCGGCATGATGCCGGTGCGGGCATGTACCGTTTGTGCGGCCGACAGGGCGGCTTCGCGGCTGGCGAACGGACCGAGTTTCACGCGGTACAGGCTGTCGCCGGAAGGTTCGAGCATTGCGGGCGGCGTCTGGCCGGCCATCTCGCCGTTGACCCGGGACACCAGCGTTTGCGCATTGGCCGGCTGGCTGAAAGCCCCAAGCTGCAGAAACACGCCGCTGCCCGAAGCGGCCGAGGCAGATGCCACGGCTGCCGGAGGAGGCGTATAGGCCGGCGCGGGCGGTGGCAGGGGCGCGGGCGCCGATGATGCCCGGTCGCCCTCGAACGATGTCGTTGCCGGCCCGGGCGTGAGGTCTGCCGGCAGTGGCGCGGGCGACGAGGACGGCACATCAAGATTGCTCGTCATCGTCGGGCTGCCGGCATAGATGGGGGTGGCTGCCGGAGCGCCGGCCATCACTGGCGGGGCCGCAGGTGCCGGCGCGCTCGAGCCGCCGGCTGCCATCATGCGGATTTCATCGGGCATCAACCGTTCGACCACGACTTCACCACTACCGGGGCCGACGATACCCAGCCGATGCGCAGCCGCGTAAGAGAGATCCATGATGCGATCGTCGTGAAAGGGGCCGCGATCGTTGACGCGCACGATGACCGATTTGCCGTTGATCATGCTGGTGACGCGGGCATAGCTGGGCAGCGGCAACGTGGTGTGCGCTGCCGTCATGCTGTACATGTTGTACGACTCGCCGATGGAGGTCGAGTTGCCGTGAAATTTCTTGCCGTACCAGGAGGCCAAGCCGCGACGCTTGTACGCCGAGTTGCTGGTATCGGGCACGTAGCGCTTGCCGAACACCACATAGGGCTTGTTGGCGCCGCTGGCAAAGGGCTCGATGCGCGGCACGGCATCGGGGATATTGTCGATATCGGATGGGATGTCGTTGCCCGGGCCATCGTCCTTGTAATAGCCGCCGCCGCGCTTCTTACCGCCGCCGCTCGTGCCGCAGCCCGCGATGGCCAATGCGAGCAGAACCGTTCCCGCCAGCCCGAACCAGCGTCGGGCGTGGCCTGAACGCGCGCTCATTCCGTTTCGGCCGGCAGTTGCCGGCGATGGCGCACCAGGAGCGGTTGATGGTCGGCAAAACGCTCGGCCAGCTTCTCGACCACATACACCGAACGATGCTGGCCACCGGTGCAGCCGATGCCCACCGTGAGATAACTGCGCGTGTCCTGGATGTATTGCGGCAACCATTTGCGCATGAACGCGGCGATGTCGTCGATCATCTCGGCCACGCTGTCGAAGGTTTCGAGCCAGTCGGCCACGGGCTTGTCGCGCCCGGTGAGCGGGCGCAGGGCGCGATCGTAATGGGGATTGGGCAGGCAGCGCACGTCGAACACCAGATCCGCATCGCGGGGCACACCGCGCTTGTATGCAAACGACTCGAAGGTGAGCACAAGCGGCGGGCGATCCGTCTGGATGAGATCGCGCATCCACGCGCGCAGTTGCCCTGGCGTGAGGTCGGACGTGTCGATGACATGACCTTCCTCGCGCATGGACGCGAGCAGTTCGCGCTCCAGCGCAATGCAGTCATGCAGCGAGGCCGGCTTGTTGGCCAGACGCAGCCGATCCGTGAGGGGATGGCGGCGGCGCGATTCGGAGTAGCGCTGCAGAAGCGTATTGTCGTCGGCGTCAAGAAACACCGCGCGCAGATTGGTATTGAGCGCGCGCAGCGACGCGATCACCGCAGGAAGCTCGACGAGTTCGCCAGGCGATCGGACATCGATGGCGACGGCAACGCGGCGCATCGACGGATCGTTACGCGCATTGGCGATGAATTCGGACAAGAAGCGCACAGGCAGGTTGTCGACGCAGATATAACCCGCGTCTTCAAGCATGCGCAGGGCAACCGACTTGCCGGAGCCGGAAATACCGGTGAGTAGGACGACGCTCAACATGGGCATGATTGTGCATGATTTTTGGAAGTGCTGTCACCGCGCGTTGTCACACATTGGCCTACACTGGCCGATCGCGCATGTTTTGCGCATGTCGCGCCATCGGCGCGCAGCACGATTTGGTGGGTGAGTATGCTTCGATCGTTCCGTTGTTCTCGCTCGCGCTGGGCGATGCACACGCTGCTGCTGGCGCTCGCCTGTCAGAGCGCAGCCCTCACGCAACATGCCGCTGCGCAGTCCAACGCGTTCAGTGCGGTGAGTGCGATGAGTGACACGAATGCGGCAAACGCGTCCAGCGCGTCGGCCGCGCCGGCGATCGCACCCGTCACGGCAACGACGGCAGCGGCAGGCGATCCGGCACCGTCGTCCGGCTCGCTTCGTCCCAACACCATGGCCGCGCGCGTGGCAGCCTGTACCGCCTGTCATGGCGAGCAGGGCCGCGCCGGCGCCGACGGCTACTACCCGCGCCTGGCCGGCAAACCGCAGGATTATCTGTATCAGCAACTGCTGCATTTTCGCGATGGCGATCGCATCTATCGGCCGATGACGCATTTGCTCGCACCGCTTCCGGATGCGTACTTGTACGAGATCGCCGGCTACTTCGCCGCACAGCATGCGCCGTATCCTGCGCCCGCGCGCGGCCCGGCCTCATCCTCGCTGCTCGAGCGGGGACGGATGCTCACACAGCAGGGCGACCCGGCGCGCGATGTGCCGGCGTGTGTGGCGTGCCATGGCGCCAGGCTCAGCGGGCTGGCACCTGCGATTCCGGGGCTGTTGGGATTGCCGCGGGATTACATCGGCGCGCAGATCGGCAGTTGGCGAGGCGACCTGCGCCGCGCCGCCGAGCCCGATTGCATGGCCGAGGTGTCCAAACGGTTGACGCCTGAAGACGTCGCCGCGGTGGCGGCCTGGCTGTCGTCCTTGCCGGTGCCCGAGCCTTATGCGCCCGAGGCTGCGGCGAGTCTGACGTTGCCATTGGCCTGTGGCTCTCAAACCTTTCCCATGCCGGTCGCCGGGGGTGCGCAATGAAGCGCCTGCTGCTCGTGGGTGTGGCGGTGATCGTGCTGGCCGGCGCCGGTCTGGCGGCGATGTATACGGTCGGCATCCGCGACGACGCGGCACCGCCGGCATATTCGAAGGTGGCCAGCGACCCGCCCGAGGCGCGCATCGAGCGCGGCCGTTATCTGGCGCGTCTGGGCAACTGCGCGGCGTGTCACACGGTCGCGGGCGGCCAGCCCTACGCCGGCGGCACTGCGATTCCCACTTCGTTCGGCACGCTGTACGGACCCAACATCTCCAGCGATCCCGAGCATGGCATCGGCTCGTGGACGGAAGACGATTTCTGGCAGGCCCTGCATAACGGCAAGGCGCCGGATGGGACGTTGCTGTATCCCGCCTTTCCCTTTACCGAGTACACGCGCATGCCGCGCGATGACGTCGATGCGTTGTTTGCCTTTCTGCGCACGGTGCCGGCGTCCGATCAGGCCAGCCGGCCGCACGATCTCGCCTACCCCTACGATCAACGCGTGCTCCTGGCCTTCTGGCGGGCCCTGTATTTCAAGGCTGAGACGTGGGTGGCCGATGCGACGCAATCGTTGCCGTGGAATCGCGGCCGTTATCTGGTCGAGGGGCCGGGACACTGTGCGGCCTGTCATACGGCGCGCAACAGTCTAGGCGCGAGTGTCGGAGGCGCGCCGTTGGGCGGCGCCATGATCGACGGTCTGGGCTGGTACGCACCGCCGCTCACCGGCGACACAGCCACCGGGCTTGGACAATGGTCGCATGCGGATATCGCCGCGATATTGACCTCCGGGGTATCGGCGCGCGGGGCGGCTGCCGGGCCGATGGTGGAGGTGGTGACCGGCAGTACGCAGTATCTGACGGCGGAAGATGCCGATGCGATCGCGCAGTACTTGAAATCATTGCCGGCGAGCGCCAGGCCAAGCACCGGTGCGCGGCCATCGCAAGCCACGATGGACATCGGCGCGCAACGTTATCGGCAGTACTGCGTGCAGTGTCATCAAGCCAACGGCGAAGGCAGTGGCACCGCCTGGCCTCCCCTGGCCGGCAATCTTTCAGTGACGGCGCCGTCGCCCATCAACGCCGTTCGCATGGTGCTCGATGGTGGCTATGCCGCATCGACTGCCGCCAATCCGCGTCCGCACGGCATGCCGCCCTACGGTCAGGTGCTCAATGACAACGACATCGCTGCGTTGACGACCTACATCCGCAACAGTTGGGGCAATGAGGCAAGCGCAGTGACGTCGTTGGAGGTCAAGCGCGCGCGAGGGCAGTGAGGCCTTCTTACTTGCTGCCTTCCAGGATCGCCATGGCCTGGCGTTCCATGAACTCGCCCAGCGTATCGATGCCGCGCAACTTCAAGATCGTGTTGCGTACGGCCGCTTCCACCAGCACCGCCAGGTTGCGGCCTGCAGCCACTTGCAGCATGACCTTGCGAATGGGCAATCCCAGCATGTCCTGGGTAATGTCTTGCAGGGGCAAGCGTTCGAATTTGTCTTGGGCTGTAGCACGTACCAGGTGCACGATGAGCTTCAAGCGCATCTTGCGGCGTACCGAGGTTTCACCGAAGATGGTGCGGATATCGAGCAGTCCCAATCCGCGCACTTCGAGCAGATTGCGCAGCAGTTCGGGGCAGTGGCCTTCGATGTAATTCGGCGCCGTGCGCGAGAATTCGACCGCGTCGTCGGCCACCAGGCCATGGCCACGCGAAATCAATTCGAGCGCCAATTCGCTCTTGCCAAGGCCCGATTCGCCCGTGATCAGCACGCCCAGTCCCAGCACGTCGAGAAACACACCATGCACCGTGGTGGTGGGGGCGAGCTTCTTGCCGAAATAAATGCGCAGCAGATCAATCAATTGCGCCGCAGGTACCGGTGTGGACATCAGCGGCACATGGTGCTGCTCGCACTGGTCGATCAGGTCTTGTGGCGGGCTCAACCCATCGCCGAGCAGAATGGCCGGCACGCCACCGATCAGCAGCTCGTCCATGTGATGCATGCGGCGGCGCATGTCGATTCGGGTGTAGTACGACAATTCGACCTGGCCGAACACCTGGATGCGCGAGGGATGAATGAGGTTCAGGTGGCCGACGAGATCGGCGGCAGCCATGCCGTCATCCGGGATCGGCCGATCCGCAGCGTCGGCGCCGGCGATCCACGTAAACGGAATGCTTTCGGCGTTATCGCGAACGAGATCCTGAACGGTAAGCATGGCTGAGAACTCAGAGTTCGCCGGTGGTCAGCATTCGATGAACCACAGCGGGATCGGTTTCGGACACCAGGGCGTGGCGCAAGGGTTTGTTGGACATCAACTGCGCCAACTCGGCCAGGATATCCAGATGCTGTTGCGTGGCGTTTTCGGGCACCAACAGGAAGAGCAGCAGCGTGACGGGCTGACCATCCGGGGCATCGAACGAGACGGGCTGCTCGAGGCGGATAAACGCGGCGAGCGCCTGGTCCAGGCCCTTGACGCGGCCATGAGGCACGGCCACACCCTGGCCCAATGCGGTCGAGCCCAGACGTTCGCGTGCGAACAGGCTGTCGAAGACGACGGCACGGGTCAATCCGTGATGATTTTCAAAGAGAAGCCCGGCTTGCTCGAAGGCCCGCTTTTTACTGGTTGCAGCCAGATCGAGCAGGACGTTGCTGGCGGGCAGAATGCGCGACAAATGGTTCATGAACACATTATATGGGGAGTATGTCGCGGTGCAAAAAACGTTTCGGGATGAGTCGCTGCCACCCATTTGGGGGAGCACATTGCCCGACGTTGCAAGAGATAGCGAGGAGTTGTTCGCAGGGGGCTGCTGGCCGATGTCCGCGCGAGCGGCGGAGCATCGGAACCATCAGAACGAATCAAAAAGTCACACAGAACGCAAATGCGCATGCATGTCGCTCAAGCGCGATGGCCTCTAGACAACGGGGGCCACAATTTGCCGCTTGGCGGGCTCTGCCGCATGGTTCTGTACCTTGTCCTTGTGTTTGATGACCTGTCGATCGAGTTTGTCGGCAAGCAGATCGATGGCGGCGTACAGATTTTCTTCCGTCGCCTCGCAATGAATGTCCTTGCCGCTAAGCCGCATGGTGACTTCTGCTTTGTGTCGCAGTGGCTCGGCCGATAGGATGACCTGGGTGTCGATGACATGGTCGAAGTGCCGTAGCACACGCGCCAATTTGTTCATGACGTACTCACGAACAGCTGGGGAGACTTCAAGGTGACGACCGCAAATACTCAGGTTCATAGGGTGCTCTCCTATCAAAGATAAAGGGTGCGCAAAACTGCGCATGACGTCGTAAGGCAAGCTCCTGTCATATCGATGAACGAGTAACTAGTGTATAGGCTTTGGCCGCTCGCACAAGCCCCCAAAACCTTCTAAATGTGGCGCGGGCCCGGCGCTCATAGCGCGCGGGCCCGCGGCGTGAAACCATTGGATTGCGAGCATCACATCTTGAAATGTTCGCCCAGGTAAACGCGCCGAACGGCAGGGTCGCCCACGATCTCGTCGGGATGCCCATCCGTAAGCACCTTGCCTTCCGAGATGATGTAGGCGCGGTCGCAGATGCCGAGCGTTTCGCGCACGTTGTGATCGGTGATCAGCACGCCGATGCCGCGGCTTTTCAGAAAGCGCACGATCCGCTGAATTTCGATCACCGCGATGGGGTCCACGCCGGCGAACGGCTCATCGAGCAGGATGAAGCGCGGCGCCGTCGCCAAGGCGCGGGCAATCTCCACGCGGCGGCGCTCGCCCCCGGAAAGCGAGATGGCCGTGTTGGAGCGAATGTGCGTGATCTGCAGCTCTTCCAGCAGCGCTTCGAGGCGCTCGTTAACCTGGGGCGTCTTGAGCGTTTTGTCGTGCTCGTCGCGTTGCAGCTCGAGCACGGCGCGAATATTCTGCTCGACCGTCAGCCGCCGGAATACCGAGGCGTCCTGCGGCAGATACGATAGCCCCATGCGCGCCCGCTTGTGGATGGGCATGGAGGTGATGGGGCTGCCATCGATCTCGATCCGGCCGGCATCGGCGGGTACGAGACCCACGATCATGTAGAAGCTCGTGGTTTTGCCGGCGCCGTTGGGGCCGAGCAGCCCCACCACTTCGCCGCTATCGACCGATAGCGACACGTCCTGAACGACCGTGCGCCCGCCGTAGGTTTTGCGAAGACCCGTCGCAACCAGACGCCCTTGTTTGACGTCGGTGCTGGACAGGGCGGTGGCTTGCGTGGAAGTTGTTTGAGTCATGCTGCAAAGGATTGGGTGACGACGGCGCGGCCGCTTCAGGGCGCCTTGGGCGCGGGAGCTTTCGATTGGCGGCAGGCCGCGATGGCAGCGTCCGACTTGGCACGCGGCTCGGCCACGGAGCGCACGCGTCCGCCGGCCGCAGAGGAATCGGGTCCGCCCATGGCTTCGTAGGTGCCGGTGGATTCGATATAGCGCACGCGTTCGCCGCGGATGCTGTCGAAGGGCTTGCCGCAGGCATAGCGGGTGACGATGGCCTGGCCGATCAGGTCGAATTGTTTTTTCTTGTCGTCATACTCGGCGCGCAGGCCGGTGCCGACCACGGTTTCGAACGTTTCAGGACGTTCCTGGCGAATCTCGACGAGCTTGCCCTTATTGGCTGTGGCCGTGCCTTGCTGGTTGCCGTCCGGCAATTCGCGCATTTCGAGCGTATCGGACGTCAGTTTCATCAGGCCGCGCGTCATCACCACATTGCCGGTGAACGTGCTGATCTTCTTCAGGTCGTCGTACTTGAGGGTATCGGACAGAATCAGCGTGCTCGGCTCTTCGGCCGGCGGGGCAGCCGCCGGTTTGGCGCCGGAGGTGGCAGCGGCAGGCTTCGCGCCGGCGGCAGGCGCCGGCTGTGCGGCGTACGCGGCGCCGGCCATCAGCGTGGCGCAGAGTGCCGCACCGGCGAGCCATGCGTGAGGACGGAGGGGGCGATTCTGGGTCATGGTTGTCGGGGCGTGGAAGGAGGGAGGGTCGTCGCGTTGCGGCGTCGCGTCTGCGCGCCATCGATCGTCACATCGCTGGAAGAAAACACCTGCAACTGGCGCGAATTGTTGTCGTAATGCATGCCGGTGCCGTTCATGACCGAACGGCCTTGCGTGACCTGCGCCGGCAATGCGGTCTCGACCACATTATCGTCCGGCAGCACGGTCAACGACTGGCTGCGCACATCGAGGGCGTCGCGCTCGGCATCGGCCTTGCGGTGGACGTGCGCATCGCCGTTCATCACCATGCGCGAGCCGCCTTTGTCCATTGTGGCGGTTTTCGACGTGGCGACCGTGACGGGGGTGTCCGGTTGGACGCCGAACGCGCGTGGCGTCTCGATGTCGTAAGAATCGTCATCGGGAAAATGCTGCAGATAATCGCCTTCGAGGCGATTGATCGGAATACCGGCAGGATCGGTGCGCAACATGACGAAATTACGCGACCACGAATCCATCTCATGGGTAAGCCGGCGCGGCGGATCCACCGCGATGGAGCGCTGTGCGTAGTCGGCCGCCCACCATGTGCCGGCCACCAGCACCAGAAGCAGCAGCAGGGCGATCAGCGTAGGAAATCTATCTCTCATGCATCCGTTCGCAATTCATGTTTATTGGATGGCGCCAGGGCCGAGCAGCCCCGGGGACGACAGGAACGCGCCCAGGCGCCCGCGGGCGGCCAGGAGCAGGTCGCAGCACTCGCGTACCGCGCCGTTGCCGCCGGGCAAGGTCGAAATCCAATGGGCCGATTGCGCCACGTAAGCCGGGGCGTTGGGCACGCTGGCCGCAAACCCGGCACGTTGCAGGGCGGACAAATCGATGATGTCGTCTCCCATAAATCCTGTCTCTGATAGTGAGACGCCGATACGCTGCGCCAGTTCCGCCAGCGCCGCACCTTTGTCGCGCACGCCTTGCATGACGTCCGAAATGCCGAGCTCCGCGGCGCGGCGCGCCAGAATCGGACCCGAGCGGCCGGTCACGAAGGCCACCGCAAGGCCACCTTCACGCAGCAGGCGCAAGCCATGGCCGTCGAGCACATGAAAGCGCTTGAGCGTTTCGCCGTGCTCGCCATAGTACAGGCTGCCGTCGGTCATGACGCCGTCCACATCGAACACCATCAGGCGTACGGCTGCGGCACGTTCGCGCACGGCGGGTGCCACGCGGGCCAGAACCAGCGCGTCGACGGGGTGTGTGGGGCTGGGGGTACCGGTCATCAAGGTGGTCATATCACTTTCGCTGCCATCAAATCGTGCATATGCAAGGCGCCGATCAATACGCCTTCCTGGTCGCAAACAAGCATTTGCGTAATGCGGCCATCGTCCATTTCGCGGGCGGCCGTGGCGGCCAGCGCGTCCGGGTCGATCACGCGGGGCTCGCGCGTCATGACGGACTCGAGCGTCAGGCCGCGAATATCGCCCCGGCGTTCGATCAGGCGCCGCAAGTCGCCGTCGGTGAAGATGCCCTGCGGCCGCTTGCCGGGGTCGACGGCGATCGCCATGCCCATCCCTTTGGCGGACATGATTTCCAGCACGTGCGAGATCGAGGCATCCAATTGCGCAACGGGCAGGGCGTCGCCTGCGCGCATGACGTCCGAGACGTGCGTAAGCAATTGGCGCCCGAGTGCTCCGCCCGGGTGGGAGCGGGCAAAGTCTTCGCTGCCGAAACCGCGGGCTTCCAGGCAGGCCACCGCGAGGGCGTCGCCCAGCGCCAGCGCCACCGTGGTGCTCGCTGTGGGAGCGAGGTTGAGCGGACAGGCTTCCTTGGCCACGCCCACGTCCAGATGCACGTCGGCATCGCGGGCCAGGTCGGAGTCGGCATTTCCGGTCATGGCGATGACGGGCGCGCCCAGCCGCCGTGCCGCCGGCAGGATCGTCAGCAGCTCCTGGCCGGAGCCGGAGTAGGAGATCGCCAGCAGCACGTCCTGGCTCGTCAGCATGCCCAGATCGCCGTGCACGGCTTCGGCAGCATGCAGAAAGAATGCGGGAGTGCCGGTCGAGGCCAGCGTTGCGGCGATCTTGCGCGCGATATGGCCGGTTTTGCCGATGCCGCTCACGACCACGCGGCCGGGGCAGGCGAGGATGAGCTGTGCGGCGCGCACGAAGGCGTTGTCGAGCCGCGCTTGCAGCGCAACGATGGCCTCGGCTTCCACAGCCAGGGTGCGTCGCGCGGAGGCCAGCATGGCGTCGGGAGTTGCAGCGGAAAGAGCTTTCATGGCGGGATTTTAATCTCAGCTTGGCGTCAGGCGCAGAATTTGCCGCTATGCGAGGGCTATGGCATTCTGTCGGCCACCTTTTCCGGGCTGATCCAAGCCCCTTCGCCTTGTTTTCTGAAGACACCCCATGACCGCTTATCCCGCTCCCGTGCTGGGCTCGCCCCTTTCCTCCCGTGCCACCCGCGTCATGCTGCTGGGCTCCGGCGAGCTGGGTAAGGAAGTCATCATCGCCTTGCAACGATTGGGTGTGGAGGTGATCGCCGTGGATCGTTACGCCGACGCCCCGGGCCATCAGGTGGCGCACCGCGCCCATGTGGTGTCGATGACGGACGCCGCCGCACTGCGCGCGGTGATCGCCGCGGAGCGTCCCGACGTCATCGTGCCGGAAATCGAAGCGATTGCGACCGATCTGTTGGTCGAACTCGAAGCCGCCGGCGAGGTGCGCGTCACGCCCACCGCCCGCGCCGCGCAGCTCACGATGAATCGCGAAGGCATCCGCCGCCTGGCCGCCGAGACGCTCGGCTTGCCCACGTCGCCCTACCGATTCGTCGACACCGAAGAGGAACTGCGCGCGGCGATTGGCGACGGCATCGGCTATCCCTGCGTCGTCAAACCGGTGATGTCGTCGTCGGGCAAAGGGCAGTCGGTGCTCAAGTCTGACGCCGATGTGGCGACCGCCTGGCAATACGCGCAGGAGGGCGGCCGGGTGGGAAAAGGCCGCGCCATTGTCGAAGGCTTCATCCGTTTTGACTACGAAATTACGTTGTTGACCGTGCGCGCCCGCAACGCCGCGGGTGAAGTAGACACTTATTTCTGCGATCCCATCGGTCACGTGCAAGTCGACGGCGACTATGTGGAAAGCTGGCAACCGTGCGCCATGTCGCCGGCGGCCCTGGATCGTGCCCGCGAGGTGGCACGTGCAGTGACCGGCGAGTTGGGCGGCCTGGGCATTTTCGGCGTCGAACTGTTTGTGGCCGGCGACGAAGTCTGGTTTTCAGAGGTGAGCCCGCGTCCGCACGACACCGGCATGGTCACGATGGCCACCCAAGCACAAAACGAATTCGAATTGCATGCGCGCGCGTTGCTGGGATTGCCCGTGGACACCGCCTTGCGCCAGCCCGGTGCCAGCAGTGTGATCTACGGCGGCGTGGACGCGCGTGGCGTGGTGTTCGAAGGGGTGGCCGATGCGTTGTCCGAGGCCGGCACCGATATTCGGCTGTTCGGTAAACCCGAGTCGTTCGTCAAGCGCCGCATGGGCGTGGCGCTCGCCGTGGCGGACGACGTCGAGTCCGCGCGCGCCAAGGCGAAACGCGCGTCTGCCAAGGTGCGCGTCATCGTGTGACGGCCAACCAAACGTAAGTTTTCCCTCAAGCGCGGCGATGCCGCGCTTTTTCTTGCGCAATATCAAAGCGCTGCTCCCCAGTCAGGCGTAGCTTCACGTCCGTCGTCTCAACACAACGTTGGACGGGACCCCGTTACGTTCGCTTGCGTTGCTTTCCTGGATGTTCGATAATTTCAGTAATTACTGAAATCAATGTAACTCAACATCGCAACGCTTGCCGGACGCCCCCCCCCAATGCCCCTCAGCCCACAAAACGAACGGTTCATCTTGCACTTCGGCGAGATGGGCAGCCGATGGGGCGTCAATCGCACCGTTGGTCAGATTTACGCCTTGCTCTTCATTTCCGAACAGCCGCTGCATGCCGACGACATCTCGGAAACCCTTGGGTTTTCGCGCTCGAACGTAAGCATGGGCCTGAAGGAATTGCAGTCCTGGCGTCTGGTACGCATGGGGCATCAGGTGGGCGACCGGCGCGATTACTTCGAAACGCCCAAGGACGTTTGGGAGATCTTTCGCACGTTGATGGAAGAGAAGCGCAAGCGCGAGATCGATCCCACGCTCACGCTGTTGCGCGAAAACCTGCTCGAGGCGCCGGCCAACGACAAGGAAGCGTATGCGCAGCAGCGCATGCGCGACATGTTGGAACTGATCGAGCTCTCGACGGGTTGGTTCGACGAAATTCAGCGCCTGCCGCCGGAAACGCTGCAGGGACTGATGAAGCTGGGATCGCGCGTACAAAAAGTATTGGGCTTCGCAGGCAAGCTCGGAGGCGCCGGCCGCAGTGGCGCGCATAACAAGGAAAAACCATGATCGACTTTGACGTCGTCAATTTGTCGCGGCTGCAGTTCGCCGCGACGGCGATGTACCACTTCATCTTCGTACCCCTCACGTTGGGGCTGTCGTTCATGCTCGCCATCATGGAGAGTGTGTACGTCATGACGGGTCGCAAGATCTGGAAAACGATGACGATGTTCTGGGGCACGCTGTTCGGCATCAACTTCGCGCTCGGCGTGGGCACCGGCATCGTGATGGAATTCCAGTTCGGCATGAACTGGTCCTACTACAGTCATTACGTGGGCGACGTCTTCGGCGCACCGTTGGCGCTGGAAGGCCTGATGGCGTTCTTCCTGGAAGCCACCTTCGTGGGCCTGTTCTTCTTCGGCTGGAATCGCCTGTCGAAGATCGGCCACCTCACCGTTACCTGGCTGGTGGCATTCGGCACCAACTTCTCGGCCCTGTGGATTCTGATTGCCAACGGCTGGATGCAAAATCCGGTGGGTGCCGTATTCAATCCCGACACGATGCGCATGGAAATGACGGACTTTGCTGCGGTGGTGTTCAACCCCGTTGCACAAGCCAAGTTCGTGCATACCGTCAGTGCCGGCTATGTGGCGGGTGCCATGTTCGTGATGTCGGTCAGTGCCTGGTATCTGCTGCGTGGCCGTCATATCGATCTGGCCAAGCGCTCGATGGTTGTGGCCGCAAGCTTCGGCCTGGCCGGCGCGCTGTCCGTGGTCGTGCTGGGTGACGAAAGCGGTTACCTCAATACCGAACATCAGAAAATGAAGATCGCGGCGATGGAGTCGATGTGGCACACCGAGCCTGCGCCCGCCGCCTTCAACCTTTTCGCCATTCCCAATCAGGAGAAGCGCGACAACGACTTCGCGGTCGAGATTCCGTATGTGATGGGCTTGATCGGCACGCGCTCGCTGACCACACCGCTCTTGGGCATTCACGATCTGGTCGATCGTGCCGAAGATCGCATTCGCGACGGCATCACGGCCTACGCAGCATTGCAGCGCATCCGCGCCAACCCGGCCGATAGCGATGCCCGCGCCATCTTCGATAAAACCTGGCCGCACCTGGGCTACGGCTTGTTGCTCAAGCGCTACCACGAGGATATTACGCAGGCGACCGAAGCCGACATCGAAAAGGCCGCGTGGGATACGGTTCCCAGCGTGGGGCCGCTGTTCTGGGCGTTCCGCATCATGGTGGCCGTTGGGATGTACCTGATCCTGTTCTTCGGCGTGGCGTTCTGGCTGGCCTCGCGCGGCCGGCTCGAAGGGCATCCGCGTTTGCTCAAGATCGCCGTGTGGAGCTTGCCGCTGCCGTGGATCGCCATTGAAAGCGGTTGGTTCGTGGCCGAAGCCGGGCGCCAGCCGTGGGTGATCGAGGGCGTGCTGCCCACGTACTACGCCGCATCGGGCCTGTCGTTTACCGATCTCGTGATCAGCCTGAGCATCTTCCTGGTGCTCTACACGGTGCTGTTCATCATCGGTACGCGGATTCTCCTGAAGGCCATCAAGGCCGGGCCGAAGACCGACGCCGGCGCCGCCCAACCTGACGACCGCGATCCCGTGCGTGCCGCGCTCGCCGCATCCTGATCGAGAGTAACCATGGAACAACTTATCCCTTTCGACTACGGCACCTTGCGTGTCATCTGGTGGGCCCTGATGGGCGTGCTGCTGATCGGCTTCGCCGTCATGGACGGCTTCGATCTGGGTGTGGCGGCGCTGTTGCCGGTGCTGGGCCGCAACGACGGCGAACGCCGCATTCTGCTCAACGTGGTGGGGCCGGTCTGGGAAGGCAATCAGGTGTGGCTCATTACTGCGGGCGGCGCATTGTTTGCCGCCTGGCCGTTGATCTACGCGGCATCGTTTTCGGCGTTCTATCTGGCGATGATGCTTGTGCTGGTCGCGCTGATCTTGCGTCCGGTGGGCTTCAAATATCGCAGCAAGCTGACCGATCCCACCTGGCGCCGCACCTGGGATGGCGTGCTGTGCTTCTCGGGCGTGGTGGCCGCGCTGGTCTTCGGTGTGGCGATGGGCAATCTGCTCGGCGGCACGCCGATAGGCATGGATGCCAATAGCCTGCGTCCGATGTGGCACGGCAGTTTCTTCAGCCTCTTTACGCCGTTCACCCTGTTTGCAGGCGTGCTGTCGGTGGTCATGCTGGCAATGCATGGCGCGGTGTTGCTGGCGTGGCGCACGGGTGAACCGATCGCCTCGCGGGCGCGCGCCTGGGGAATGCTGTTCGCGGTGTTGACTGCAGCACTGTTTGCCCTGGGCGGCGTGTGGGTGGCGCACGGTATCGATGGTCACGTCATCACCAGCGCCGTCGATCCGCACGGGCCAGCCAATCCCATGCTCAAAACCGTCGCGGTGAGCGCGGGCGCGTGGATGAACAATTTCACGACCTATCCGGCCATGTGGCTGGGCCCGATCGCCGGCGTGGCAGGCGCGTTGCTGGCGGCGGTGCTCCTGGCTGTGCGTGCCCGGGTCACGGCGTTCCTGGCATCGGCCGTCTCGATCGGCGGTGTGATCGCCACCGTGGGCTTTGCGATGTTCCCCTTCATCATGCCGTCGTCTTTTGAGGCGCGTGCCGGCCTCACCGTATGGGATGCGTCGTCGAGCTTGATGACGTTGTGGATCATGTTGCTGGCGGTGTGTTTCTTTCTGCCCATCATCACCGTTTACACCTCCTGGGTGTATCGCGTGATGCGCGGTGAAGTCAATCAATCGACGGTGGACGACAGTCCCCACGCATACTGATCAGGAGGCATGCACCATGTGGTACTTCTCTTGGATTCTCGGCTTGAGCCTGGCCTGCGCATTCGGCATTCTGAATGCAATGTGGTTCGAGTTGCGCGAAGGGCATTCACACGATCCCTTCCGTCCCGTCGACCCGATGTCGCCGGCTGACGAGTAAGTCGTATGAGCCACGCTGCGACGCGCCTCGCTAGATTGCCGGGACCGCTCGCGCCCGCCGGCAGGCGTCTGGCGCCTGCTGCCGAAACGCGCCTCCCCACCGCCGATTCGGGCGAGCGGGTGCGCGCACGGGCGCACATGCGGTGGCTGTCGAGTCATGCACGACTCGCACGTCGGGCGTTGCTATGGGCAACGGCGCTGCCGTTGGTTGCCGGCGTCGCGTTGGTGGTGCAGGCCTGGCTGCTGGCCGCGGTGATCGATCGCGTCGTGACGCACGGTGCGCCGCTTGCCGACGAATGGCGCAGTGTGGGCGCGGTCGCCGCATTGTGGGCGCTGCGCACGGGGCTGAACTGGGCGGGCGAGCGGGCGGGCACCCGCGCTGCCGAAACCATCAAGTACGAGATTCGAACGTCGCTCTTCGCGCGGCTGGCGGCGCTGGGGCCAGGATGGACGCGGGCCAGGCGTTCGGGCGAACTCGCCGGTGCCCTGGTCGATCAAGTCGAAGCGATCGAAGGGTATTTTGCGCGCTATCTGCCATCGATGATCGCCGCCACCGTGTTGCCGATTGCGTTTTCGGTGGTGCTCATGCCCGCCGATATCGTGGCGGCGCTGGTGCTGCTGGTGACCGCGCCGCTGATCCCGGTATTCATGGCGCTGGTGGGGTGGGGCGCTGAAGCGGCCAGCCGCCGGCATCAACGTGCGATGTCGCGGTTGACCGGGTTCTTTGCCGACCGGCTGCGCGGTGCAGCCACCCTTAAATTGTTTGGCCGCGCGCAGGCCGAAAGTCAGGCCGTTGCAGCGGCCAGCCATGCGCTGCGCGAACGCACGATGACGGTGTTGCGCATTGCGTTTCTGTCTTCTGCCGTGCTGGAGTTTTTCGCGGCACTGGGCGTGGCGGGCGTGGCCACCTATTTCGGATTGAGTTATCTGGGATTTCTCGACCTGCGCAGCACGCCGCTGACGTTGAGCATCGGCATGTTCTGTTTGTTCATGGCGCCTGAGGTCTATGCGCCGCTGCGGCAGTTTGCCGCGAATTATCACGACCGGGCGGCGGCACGCGCTGCCGTCGCGCAACTCGACGTCATGTTCGAGGGACTGCCCACTCAGGATCGGACGCAGCACGAAGGCGTGCGTCCCGCCGTGAATGCGCGCGGCGCTGCGGTGCTGGTCGAAGGGCTTCGCGTGTCGCACGCGCCTGACGCCACGCCGGTGCTGTGCGACGTCGCATGGAGCGTGGCGCCCGGCGAGCACGTCGCCTTGATGGGGGCGAGTGGCGCTGGAAAATCGACGCTGCTGGAGGTGTTGGCACGGCTGCGCATCGATGGCGACAGTGTGCGGCTCGATGACGTCGCACTGAGCACGTGGGACGAACGCGCATTGCGATCGCGGGTGGCCTGGATCGGTCAGAAGCCCTTTCTGCTGGCGGGCTCGATTGCCGACAATATCCGCGTGGGCGTGCCAGACGCGAGCGATGACCAGGTACGGCATGCCGCCGACATGGCGTGTGTGACCGACTTTGCCCGGCACCTGCCTGATGGGTTGAACACCCTGCTCGATGCACGATCGCGCGGCGTGTCGGGGGGGCAGGCACAACGCATCGCGCTGGCGCGGCTTTATCTGCGCGACCCCGCATTGATTCTTCTCGATGAACCCACCGCACATCTGGATGCGCAGACGGCGGCGCGGGTGATCGACAACCTATTGCAATTTGCCGAGCATCGCACGCTGGTCCTGGCCACGCACGATGCCGCCATCGCTGCGCGCATGCAGCAGACCGTTACCTTGGCGGCAGGCCGGATCGTGGCGTGCGGCGCGGCGGCCGCTGAGTGCGGCAAGGGGCACGTATGACAACAGTTTGGCGCTGGTTGTTGCCCTTGTATGCCGAGCGTGCCGGGCGTCTGGCCGCTACCGTGGCCCTGGCGTTGATCGCCGTGGCCGCCGGCGTGGGCCTGCTTGGGGTGTCTGGGTGGTTTTTGACGGGGGCGGCGTTGGCGGGTGCGTTATCCACCTTCAATCTTTTCGTGCCGTCGGCGCTCGTGCGCATGCTGTCGTTCGTGCGCATCGGCGCGCGCTATTCGGAGCGGCTCGTGGGGCATGCCGCCACGCTGCACCTGCTTGCGGATCTGCGTCAACGCGTGTTCGACAATGCGTTGCAGCGCTCGCCGCGCAAACTTGCCGCTTTTCGCGGCGGCGATCTGGTCGCGCGCCTTACTGGCGACGTGGATGCGCTCGATGCCGTGTTCTTGTTCGTGGCGGTCCCTTTGGTGACCGCGCTGCTGTCGGGCGCCGTGATGACGGCCGTGCTGTATGCCTGGACCCCGGCCGCCGCGCCGATCTTTGCCGGCTTGGCGCTGGCGGTCGTGCTGGGTACTCCGATGCTGCTCGTTTCAGCATCGCGTCGTCCGGGCCGCGACGCGCAGGCCCAGGCCGGCGCATTGCGCACGGAAGTACTCGATCTGGTCGAAGGCCACGATGCCTTGTTGGGGCTGGGCGCCTTGACCGACACGCAGACGCGATTTGCGGCGCAGTGCGCACAGGCCGCGGCGGCGCGCAAGCGCCTGGCCGGATTGGCCGTCAATGGGCACGCCTTGGCGCATCTGGTGGCGGGCGCCGCCACACTGACGGTGCTGGTCGCGGGGGTCGATGCCGTGCGCGACGGCACATTGAGCGGTGCCTTGATGGCTGGCCTGGTCTTCGCCACGATGGCGTATTTCGAATCGGTGGGTGCGGTGGTGCGCGGCGCGGCGCGGCTGGGCGCGGCGCGTGCCGCCGCAGAACGCATCGACGCCGTGCTGCAGGCCGGTGACGATCCGCGCGATCCCGCACAGCCGCAGGCCATCCCGGCGCAAGGGGCCATCGTGCTCGACGGTGTCGATTACGCCTACCCGGCGCGCGGATCGCTGCCGCCGCAGCGGGTGCTGCACCAGGTGTCGTTGCAGATCGATGCCGGCGAACGAGTGGCGTTGCGGGGCGCCAGCGGTTCCGGTAAATCGACGTTGCTCAATCTCTTGATGCGCCTGGAGGACCCCACCGCGGGCGCGGTGCGCTACGCGGGCCGCGACTTGCGTGATGCCGCTCAGGCCGAGGTGCATCGGCGTTTCGCCCTGCTTACACAGGATGCGCCGATCTTTCTGGGCACCTTGCGCACCAATCTGCTGGTGGGCAACGGCGCGGCCGGCGAAGCGGATCTATGGCGGGTGCTCGATGCGGCCCGGCTGGGTGATTTTGTGCGCACGCTGCCACAGGGGCTGGACACCTGGACCGACGAATCGGGCGGTTCGCTCTCGGCCGGGCAGGCGCGCCGCTTGTGTCTCGCGCGTGCGCTGCTGTCGCCGGCACCTGTGTTGGTGCTGGACGAGCCGACCGTGGGCCTGGACGACGTTACCGAACAGGCCTTCCTCACCGATCTGGCGACGGCGGCGAGTGGTCGCACGGTCATCTTGGCCACCCATGCCGCGCTGCCGGCGGGTGCGGTGCATCGCGTGTTGCGATTGATGGACGGAAATCTGGTCTAAGCGCGGCGGCGCGGTTATAGTTGCCCCTGCTTCATTCTCCCAGGCCGCATTTTCATGCAGACCGACAACGTCGAACTGATTCGACGCACCATTCGCAGCGTGTCCGATTGGCCCAAACCCGGCGTCACGTTTCGCGACATTACCCCGGTGCTTCAGGACCCGCGCACCTTTCGCGTGCTTATCGATCTATTCGTTTATCGATATATGCGGCAACGACTCGATGTGGTGGCGGGCGTCGATGCGCGCGGCTTCATCGTCGGCAGCGTGTTGGCCTATGAGCTGAACCTGGGTTTCGTTCCTGTACGCAAGAAGGGCAAGTTGCCCTCGCGCACGGTCACCGAGGATTACACGCTCGAGTACGGTAATGCGTCGGTGGAGATGCATGCCGATTCGGTGCGCACGGGTCAACGCGTGCTGCTGGTCGACGATTTGATTGCGACCGGCGGCACCATGATCGCCGCGATCAAGCTCCTGCAGCGTTTGGGCGCCAACGTGGTCGAAGCCGCGTCGATCATCGATCTGCCGGAGCTCGGCGGCTCGGAAGCGATCGCGAAAACGGGTACGCCCCTGTTCTCGGTGTGCAGCTTTACCAACGACGCACCCTGATCCTGCCACGCTGGTCGCACGGCGGCGCATCACCTCGCGCCGTCATGTGACGGCCGTGCGCGCATGACTTCCAACGTAGCGCTACGCTGTGCTTTCCGTCAGGCGCGGCTGGATGAAATCCAGAAAGGCGCGCGTCTTGGCGGGCGGCGTGCGTGACGGCAGCAGCGCGAAAAGCGGGATCGGCGTCAAGCTCCATTCCGGCAACACCCGCACCAGCCCACCGTTGGCAATCGCGCGTTCCATCGCCGCGAACACCGGCAGCGGCGTGATGCCCAGGCCTTGGCCCGCTATGCGGCCGCTTACTCCGATGTTGTTTGCCGCAAGGCGTCCCGAGACCTTGACGCGCTGCACCTGTGCGCCCGAATGCAGCATCCAGTATGAATACGCATCGGTCATGTCGGGGCGCAGACACTCGTGATGTGCGAGATCGGACGGCACGCGCGGCTCCCCATAGCGTTCAAGATACGCGGGCGCCGCGAACAGATGATGCTGCATCAACACAAGTTGCCGTGAGATCAGCGTGGAATCGGGCTGCTGGCCGAACCGCAACACCAGATCGAATGGATTGCTGATCGGATCGATGGGCCGCATGCTCAGATCGAGATCGCATTCGATCTCAGGATACGTTTCGGTAAACGGTCCGATGACGGCGGGCAGGAACAACTGCGCCAGGCTGGTCGGGATCGAGATGCGCAACCGGCCCTTGGGCTGCACCGCCATCGTCAGCAACTGATCGTGCGCCACGCGCGCTTCGTCGACGATATGCCTGCAGCGCTCGAAGTACAGCGTACCGGCCTCCGTGAGCGTCAGGCGCCGGGTGCTGCGCGTCAACAACTTCATTCCGATCGCGTGCTCGAGCTCCGTTACGCGCTTGGACACGGTCGTGGTCGGCAGGCCGAGCGACTGCGCGGCGTGGCTGAAATTTCCTAGTTTGGCGACTTCGACGAAAACGGCAATGTCGTTGAGTTGGACGTCTTCCACGCGTGGCCTGTGTGTTGGATGGCGGTCGGATTGGGACCGCGACGAGAGAGTGATTGTATGCCGCGAGCCGGCCGCGATGTGGCGGGCGACGTGCCGGGCTATGGGCGACGCGACCGGTGCCGCATGGGCCTTGCGCGCGATGGCGCATGCCGCGTTCGATGTGGGCGAAAAGCAACTGATTGCGAGGGTTGGCAGACGCCAGCCCCCGTGAATCAGTCTGAGAATGTGGGCCTGCGACACCGCTCTCAGGTGGTGCGAAAGAGACTTGAATTCACCCGGTCAAGGCCGGAGATCAACAGTCTTTTTCGATCACCATCAAGGGCGACATCATGCAAAAAATCTGGACGAAACGCGCGCTGGGCGTGGCATTGGCAGCAGCGGGCCTGGCGGGCGCCGCCACCGCATCCGCGCAAGAATCCGCCATCACGCTCTATGGCATTCTGGACGCCGGCGTCGGGCACGAGCGCGTGTCCTTCGATACCTACGCGCCGCGTGCGAATCTGAACGCGCCGCGCGTGGCCAATGGCCGCGTGCATCAAAGCCGCACCGGTGCCATCGGCGGCGTGCTGAGCGGTTCGCGCTTCGGCATGCGCGGTACGCACGGCCTGGGCGACGGCAGCTACGCCAACTTCAAACTCGAATCCGGATTCAACACGTTGAATGGCCAATCGGGGCAGGGCGGCCGCCTGTTCGGGCGCGATGCCTGGGTGGGTCTGGGCAATTCGAGCTGGGGCGAGTTGCGCGTGGGCCGCCAGGGCAACGGTGGCGACAAGTACCTGGGGACGATCGATCCCTTTGGTACGGCTTACGGTGTGTCGGGTGTGGATACGGTCATGGGCGTCTCGGTGCGCGGCGACAACATGGTGTCGTACCACACCCCCAATATCAACGGGTTCGAATTCATGACCGGCTACTCGTTCCAGGTGGACGATGGCATGAACGAAGGCGACGAAGCCTTTGCCACGGCAAACAGCACGCGCCTGTTCACTGCCGGGCTCAAGTATGCGTCGGGCCCCTTCACCATGGTTGCCACCTACGATCGCCTCAATCCGCGCAACAACGCCACGAACGATCGGGACGATGGCCGACCCGGCAAGGCCGAGGCGCGCCTGCAAGCCTTCATGGTGGGCGGTGTGTACGACTTCGAAGTTTTCCGCTTGAGTGCCGCCTACAGCAACACGCGCGACGGTTGGTTGGGCACCAAAAATCTGGGCCGCATGCCGTTCGGCAGCGATGTGGCATTCGATCCGGATAGCGGTGGCATTGGCGGCATACAAGAGCCGAAAGCGCGCTGGGGCGACTTCGCCCTGGCCAATGGCTTCCGTTCACACGCGACGATGTTGGGTGTGGCCATTCCGTTTGGCGCCAATGAAGTTTATGGCTCGTGGCAGCGCGCCACGGCCAACAACAAAAAGCTGACGGGTGGCGATTCCACGTTCAGCGTGTATGCCTTGGGCTACAAGCACGCGCTGTCCAAGCGCACGGATCTGTATGCCTATGGCGCTTACACCACGAACTACGCGTTCGTGGATAACGCGAAGGGGCAATCCTTCGGTGTGGGCATGCGCCACGCGTTCTGATCGCAGGCGCTAGCGCAGGTTCAATGTAAAACCGTCTCCTGGCCAGAGACGGTTTTACGCTCATTCAGCGCTTAGGCACTCAGCGCTTCGGCCATTCAGCTCGTCTGCCATTGAACGCTTCGGCCATTCAACGCTACAGAAACAGCTTGTACGCCGGGTTGTCGGTCTCGTTCCAGTTGGGATAACCCAGCTCTGAAACGAACGCCTTGAACTGCTTCTTGTCCGACGGCGGCACCTGGATGCCAACGAGGATGCGGCCGTAGTCGGCGCCCTGGTTGCGATAGTGAAACAGGCTGATGTTCCAGTCCGGGTTCATGGCGTTCAGAAAGCGCATCAACGCGCCCGGGCGTTCCGGAAACTCGAAGCGATACAGCAGTTCGTTGGAGGCCAGTCCCGAGCGCCCGCCCACCATGTGACGCAAATGGGTCTTGGCCATTTCGTCGTGCGTGAGGTCAAGCGTGTCGAATCCGTGACGGCGCAGCGTGCTGGCTATCTTGGCCGGCTCTGCGGCCGAAGACACCTGGATGCCCACAAATACATGCGCACGATCGGCGTCCGAAATGCGGTAGTTGAATTCGGTCACACTGCGATCGCCTACCAATTCGCACAGGCGCCGGAAGCTGCCGCGCTGCTCGGGCATCGAGACGGCAAAAACCGCTTCGCGCATCTCGCCCACTTCTGCCCGATCGGACACGAAGCGCAGGCGATCGAAGTTCATGTTCGCGCCGCACGCGATGGCGACGACGGTTTTGTTCTTCCACTTGTTTTCAGTGACGTACTTCTTCGCGCCGGCGATGGCCAGTGCGCCGGCGGGCTCGAGCACGCTGCGCGTTTCCTGAAATACATCCTTGATTGCCGCGCAGATGGCGTCGGTGTTCACGACCACGAAATCGTCCACGTACTGACGAACGAGCCGGAACGTTTCGACGCCGACCTGTTTGACTGCCGTGCCGTCCGAAAACAGACCGACGTCGGTCAACATGACGCGGCGGCCAGCGCGCACGCTGCGCAGCATTGCATCCGAATCTTCAGTTTGCACGCCGATGATCTTGATGTCGGGCCGCAACTGCTTGATGTAGGCAGCCACGCCGGATATTAGACCGCCGCCACCGATCGCGGCGAAAATCGCGTCGATCTGGCCGGGATGCTGGCGCAGGATTTCCATGCCGATCGTGCCCTGGCCGGCAATCACATCGGGATCGTCGAAGGGATGCACGAACGTCAGCTTTTGTGCGCGCTCGAGTTCTTGCGCATGCGTGAAGGCGTCGGAAAAGCTCTCGCCGGCCAACACCACTTCGCCGCCCATGCGGCGTACCGCCTCGATCTTGACCTGTGGCGTGGTGGTGGGCATCACGATCACGGCGCGGCAACCCAGCCGCTTGGCCGACAGCGCCACCCCTTGTGCATGGTTGCCCGCCGATGCCGCGATCACGCCGCGCGCGAGCGCGGCCGGCGGCAAGTTCGCCATCTTGTTGTAAGCGCCGCGCAACTTGAAGCTGAAGACCGCTTGCGTATCTTCGCGCTTGAAGTAAATCGAATTGCCGAACCGTTGCGAAAGCAGCGGGGCGAGCTCGAGCGGCGATTCGACGGCGACGTCGTACACCTTAGACGTAAGAATGCGTTTGAGGTAATCGGTGGACATGGACGACAGTAAGAAGGGGGAACCGGCAGCCGGGCAGATTACCATAGCGCTCTTGATGGGCCGAGCGCGGTTTTTCGCACTTATCGGACTGATTTACGGATGGCGTAATGGAAGCTTCGCTGCTGGCGTTCATACAAAGTGCACTGGCCTATCTGGCCTTGCCGCAGGTCGGTTTGTCCGCGATTTTCGTGATCGCGTTGGTGTCGGCCACGTTGTTGCCGCTGGGCTCCGAACCGGCCGTGTTTGCCTATATCAAGGTCGCGCCCGATATGTTCTGGCCGGCGGTGCTGATCGCCACGGCCGGCAACACGATCGGCGGCGTGATGACGTATGGCATGGGATGGGCAGCCAAGCGCGCCGCCGACCGCATTCGTCACCGCGATGCGGCCGCCACGCACACCCCAGACGCATCAGCGGCATCAGCGGCATCGGCGGCAACGGCGGCAACGGCGGCACAGACTGCTGTGGCCCCCGGCGGACGGTGGCATCAGCGCAGTCATGCCTGGCTCGATCGCGCCGGCCCGCCGGCCTTGTTGCTGGCCTGGTTGCCGGTGATCGGCGACCCGCTGTGCGCGGTAGCGGGTTGGCTGCAACTGCGCTTTTGGCCCAGCGTCATCTACATGACGATCGGCAAATTCGGACGCTATGTGGTGATGACCGGCGGACTGCTTTGGTTGTTTCCCGGCGCATGAAAGGTCGCCGGCACATGAGCTCGAGCCAATCCCACGTCTTCTTTATATGTTCCGGCACCAAAACGAGGCGAGTCTTACAACGCGGTGGGATATGGCGCCAGTCGGAAAGCCGCCCTGTTGCATCGTGCGCCGCCCTTACAGAAGCCGCTATTTCAGGCCCTTGTGAGGCCGCGGACGCTACATTTGGCATGAAAAATCGGGGTTTCCCAGGGAAAACCCGTCATCGCGGCGTCCCTTGCCTTAAACTACCGCTTTAAGAGCCCTCACTCTGCTCCCCTCATGAATGCCCCCGTCGCCAGCCACCTCCTGACCGAGGCCATCTCGCCCGCATCGCAGTCGCGCTTGCGTGAAATCCCCTACAACTACACGTCGCTCTCCGATCGCGAGATCGTGACGCGGTTGCTCGGCATCGATGCCTGGCAGTTGTTGTCGGACCTTCGAGGCGAGCGCCGTACGGGGCGATCGGCGCGAATGCTGTACGAAGTGCTGGGCGACATCTGGGTCGTGCAACGCAACCCGTACCTGCAGGACGACCTGCTCGATAATCCCAAACGCCGCAAGCAACTGATCGAAGCGTTGCATCACCGTTTGAACGAGATCGACAAGCGTCGCGGAAGCGGGGTGGATCACGGCCCGCAAGCCGATGCGATGCGCGACGAGCGCGTGGTGGCTTTGCTGCAGCGGGCGCACGGCGCGGTCACGGCGTTCGAGAACAGCTTTGCCACGACCGATGGCTTGCGCCGCCAGACGCTCAAGGCGCTGGGTCGCATTACCCATAAAGACAACATCAAGTTCGATGGCTTGTCGCGCGTGTCCCACGTGACGGACGCGACCGACTGGCGCGTCGAGTACCCGTTTGTGGTGCTCACGCCCGATCGTGAAGACGAGATCGCCGCACTGGTGCGTGCCTGTATCGAACTCGGTCTGACCATCATTCCGCGTGGGGGCGGCACCGGCTATACGGGCGGCGCGATTCCGCTCACGTGGAAGTCGGTGGTGATCAATACCGAGAAATTCGACGCGATCGGCGCGGTCGAGTCCTGTACGTTGCCGGGGCTAACCGAGCCCGTGGCCGTGATTCATACCGGCGCCGGCGTGGTCACCAAGCGCGTGTCCGAAGCCGCCGAGCGGGCAGGCTTTGTGTTTGCCGTGGACCCTACCTCGGCCGAAGCGTCGTGCGTGGGCGGTAACGTGGCCATGAATGCAGGCGGCAAGAAAGCCGTGCTGTGGGGCACCGCGTTGGACAACCTCGCCAGCTGGCGCATGGTCGATTCCGACGGCAACTGGCTCGACGTCACGCGGCTGGCCCACAACATGGGCAAGATCCACGATGTGGAAAGCGTGCAGTTCGAACTCGCCTGGTCGGATGGTCGTCACAAGCCGGGCCAGACCCCGCTCAAGCGCGAAACGCTCACCATCGAAGGCCGCAAGTTCCGCAAGGAAGGTCTGGGCAAGGATGTGACCGACAAATTCCTCGCTGGCTTGCCCGGCGTGCAGAAAGAGGGTTGCGACGGCCTCATCACGTCGGCCACTTGGGTGCTGCATCGCATGCCGAAGCACACGCGCACGGTGTGCATGGAGTTTTTCGGTCAGGCGCGCGACGCGATTCCGTCGATCGTCGAAATCAAAAGTTATCTGGATGGCGCGGGCCGCGAGCGCGGTGCCATCCTGGCCGGCCTGGAGCATCTGGACGAGCGCTATCTGCGCGCGGTGCGCTACGCCACGAAGAGCAAGCGCGGCGTGTTGCCGAAGATGGTGTTGATCGGCGACATCGTGGGCGACGACGACAGTGCCGTGGCGGCCGCCGCCAGCGAAGTCGTGCGTCTGGCCAATACGCGCCATGGCGAGGGTTTCGTTGCGGTAAGCGCCGATGCGCGCAAGACCTTCTGGCTCGATCGTTCCCGCACGGCCGCCATTGCGCGTCACACCAACGCCTTCAAGATCAATGAAGACGTCGTGATTCCGCTGGGCCGCATGGGCGAGTACACCGATCACATCGAACGCATCAATATCGAGCTGTCCACGCGCAACAAGCTGCGATTGCTCGATGCCTTGGATACCTTGCTTGCGCAGCCGTTGCCACGCGCCAAGGTGGACACGTCCGACGAGTCGGATAATGCGCGCGCCGAGTGGCTGGACGAAGGCGCGCGCCAAGGCGTGGCGCTCGTGGCGCAAACGCGCCGCCGCTGGCAGTGGCTGCTCGACAATCTGGATGTGCCGCTGGCTGACCTGATCACGCACCTCGAGGCGTTGGCGCTTACGCCATTGCGCGATGCGCTCACCGATCGCCTGGCCGCGCAACCGCAAGCGCGCGTGTTCGACGTGGTGCAGGACCGCACGATCCGCTTGTCGTGGAAGACGGAAGTGCTTACGCCGTTCACACAGATTTTCGCCGGCTCGGCCGGAGAGTGCGTGCTGGACGAGATTCGCGCCGTGCATCAACGTGTGCTCAAGAGCCGCGTGTTCGTGGCGCTGCACATGCATGCCGGCGACGGCAACGTCCACACGAACATTCCCGTCAACTCCGACGATTACGAGATGCTGCAGGAGGCCAACGAAACGGTCGTGCGCATCATGCAGATCGCGCGCGATCTGGATGGCGTGATTTCGGGTGAACACGGCATCGGTCTGACCAAGTACGAGTTCCTCACCGCCGAAGAGCTGGCGCCGTTCCAGGCCTATAAGCGGCGCGTCGATCCGAACAATCACTTCAACGCCGGCAAACTCATGCCCGGTGCGGATTTGCGCAACGCCTGGACGCCCAGCTTCAACCTGATGGGCCACGAATCGCTCATCATGCAGCAGAGCGAGATCGGCGCGATTTCGCATGCGGTGAAGGATTGCTTGCGTTGCGGCAAGTGCAAGCCGGTGTGCGCCACCCACGTGCCGCGCGCCAACCTGCTGTACTCGCCGCGCAACAAGATTCTGGCGACCTCGCTGCTGATTGAAGCCTTCCTGTATGAAGAGCAAACCCGGCGCGGCGTGAGCCTGAAGCATTGGGAAGAGTTCGAAGACGTGGCCGATCACTGCACGGTATGCCACAAGTGCTACAACCCCTGTCCGGTCGATATCGACTTCGGCGACGTGTCGATGCAGATGCGCGCGTTGCTGCGCCGCATGGGGCAGAAGTCATTCAACCCCGGCACCACGGCGGCGATGTTCTTCCTGAATGCGAAGGACCCCACCACGATCAACGCCACGCGTCAGGCGATGGTGGGCGTCGGCTACAAGGTACAGCGCGCGGCGCATGACCTGCTGGCCGGCTTTGCCAAGAAGCAGACCAAGGCACCGCCTTCGACCGTGGGCCGCGCGCCGCTGCGCGAGCAGATCGTGCACTTCGTCAACAAGAAGATGCCGGGTGGCCTGCCCAAGCAATCCGCGCGCAAGTTGCTGGATATCGAAGACGCGAACTACGTGCCGATCATCCGCAATCCCAAGACCACCAGCTCGGAAACCGAAGCGGTGTTCTATTTCCCGGGTTGCGGATCGGAGCGGCTGTTCTCGCAGGTCGGCTTGGCCACGCAGGCCATGCTCTGGCATGCCGGCGTGCAAACGGTATTGCCGCCAGGTTATCTGTGCTGCGGCTATCCGCAACGCGGCAACGGCATGACGGACAAGGCCGAGCAGATCATTACCGATAACCGGGTGCTGTTCCACCGCGTGGCCAATACGCTCAACTATCTCGACATCAAGACGGTGGTTGTGAGCTGCGGCACCTGCTACGACCAGTTGTCAGGCTATGAATTCGAGAAGATTTTCCCCGGCTGCCGCTTGATCGACATCCACGAGTACCTGCTCGAAAAGGGCATGAAGCTCGAAGGTGTGAATGGCGTGCGGTACATGTACCACGACCCCTGTCACACCCCCATGAAGTTGCAGGAGCCGATGAAAACGGTGCGGGCGCTGGTGGGCGAGGAAACCATCAAGAGCGACCGGTGCTGCGGCGAATCCGGCACGCTGGCGGTGACCCGGCCCGATATCTCGACGCAGATCCGCTTCCGCAAGGAAGAGGAAATGCAGAAGAACATCGACCAGGTACGCGCGACCGGCCATGGCGGCGACATCAAAGTGCTCACGTCATGCCCATCGTGCCTGCAAGGCTTGTCGCGCTATGAAGGCGATACCGCCGCGCAGGCCGACTACATCGTGGTCGAAATGGCGCGCCATGTGCTCGGCGCGTCGTGGATGGAAGATTACGTGCGTCACGCCAATGAAGGCGGTATCGAGCGCGTGCTGGTGTAGTGGCAGCCAGCATGGCTTGAACAGATGAATGTAGGCGGCCTGGGTATGTCCTGGGCCGCCTTTCATTTCGCCGCAGCTCCGGCGCGAGCGGTGCGCATTGAACCTGGGCGCACGCCTGCCGTGTGCCTGATCCCTTTGCTTCAATAACGCAGCGCGTCGTCCCGCCCGGCAGATGCTGCCTGCGCCAGGGCTTTCGTAATCAGGCTGGTGGTCACATTGGCAAAATAGCAGGCGCCCAGTGCGCCGTATTTGTCTTCGTCCTGCGGCGTCAATGCGATGATCCCGGCGCATTTGCCAGCGCCGACGATTGCCGCCAGACCTTGTGCGATCGCCGCCTGAACCGGCGCGGCGTTCCAGTCGCTGCCATGACCCATCGCATGCGCCAGATCGTTGGGCCCGATGAACACGGCGTCCACACCTTCGACGGCAGCGATCTCACCGGCGAGTGCAATCGCTTCCGGCGTTTCGATCATCACGATCAGGCTGATCCCGTCGTTGCTGCGCTGTGTGTGACCCGCGCCGCCGAATGCGCCATAGCCCGCCGCACGGGTGCTGAAGGCGCTGCCGCGCTTGCCCAGTGGCGGATAGCGCACCATGTCGACCAGGCGCTGCGCCTGGTCTGCCGTTTCGACCATCGGCACTTGTACGGCACTGGCACCCATGTCCAGGATGCGCGGGATATCGCGCTCGAAGCAGCGCACCACCGGCACGATGCCGCTGGCACGCGCGGCGCGCAGCATGTGTTCGGTGGTGCCGAAATCCGCGCTGCCGTGTTCGTTGTCGATGATGATGAAATCGAATCCGGCATAGCCGCACATCTCGACGATCGCGGGACTGGGCAGGCCGTTGAAGACGCCGCGCAGGCGTTTTCCGCTGCGCAGCATCGCGGGCATGGCGCCGTCCAGGGGATAGCGGGGTTCGGTCATGCGGGTCTCCTTTCGTTATTCGCTTTTCGTTATTCGCTTTTGATGCCGGCGTCTTTGATCACGGCGCGCCACTTCTCGATCTCGGCGAGCTGGAAGGTGGCGAATGCGGCCGAATCGCGGCCGTCCGGCTGCACGCCCAACTGCAGCAACTTGGCCCGCACTTCGGGGATCTTGACGACGGCTGCGATCTCGGTCGCCATCTTTGCCACGATGGGTGCGGGCGTGCCGGCGGGTGCAAAAATGCCTTGCCACGACTGCATCTCAAATCCCGGCAAGCCCTGTTCGGCCAGGGGCTTCACGCCCGGCAGCTCGTCCAGCGGTTTGGCCGACGTCACGCCGAGTACCTTCACGCGCTTGGCGTCGATCATGGGGCGGGCAGCCGCCACGGTTTCGAAGATCACATCGATCTGGCCGCCGATGAGATCCACCATGGCCTGCGAACCACCCTTGTAGATGATCTGACGCATGCGAGTTTTGGAGATCGACTGAAACAGCTCGCCCGACAAATGCTGCGAGGTGCCGGCGCCCGCCGAGCCATAAGTGAGCCCATCGGGATCGGCGCGCGCCGCATCGATCACATCCTGCACGGTGTTGAAGCGGCTATCGGCCCGCACCACGAGCGCGTTGCTCACCATGCCCACGAGCGATACCGGAACGAAGTCCTTGACCGGGTCATAGCCCAGCGATTTGATGAAAAACGGGTTGACCGCATGGGTGGTGATGGTGCCGCCCATCACGGTGTAGCCATCGGGCTCTGCGCGGGCCACCTGCTGCGTGCCGACGAGCCCGGAGACCCCGGGCTTGTTTTCCACGATGACCGACTGGCCCAGACGGGTGCTCAATTGTTCGGCCATCAAGCGGGCCACACCATCCGAGACGCCGCCCGGCGAGAAGGGCACGATGTAGCGGATAGGTTTGGTGGGCCAGGCCGGTGCGGCCTGCGCATGCGCGAGCGGGCCGGCGAGCGCGAGCGCTGCGGTGCAGATCGCGCTGCGGATCAGATGCCATGTCATTATTTTGTCTCCATGATTGAATCGGTGGGTTGGTGGCGCCAGAGACGCTCCAGTCCTATGTTGTCGAATATGGCCGATGTTGTCGGTCGGGTCTTGTGTGTTGGTCGTCGGACACGGCCATGTGGTTGGCCGGGTCGTGTACGTTTGGGTCGTCGAAAACGGCCGTTGTGGTTGGTCGCCTCTGATGCGTTGAGTCGTCGCTTGTGTCGGTTCGCACCGGGCGTCAGTTAGCGTCGGTCGGGTGGTTGAAGACATCAGATTGGCAATCGCCTCATGCATGCCGAATCGTGTCCCGTTCCACGAGCAGGCAGGGCACGACCACATCGCGTGCGCGCAATACACCGTGCATCTGCTCGCTGAGCAATGCCACCGTGGCATCCACCATGGGTTCCACTTCCTGGCGCACGGTCGTCAGGCGATAGCCGCCCCAGGCCGCTTGCGGCACGTCGTCGAACCCGATCAGGCCCACGTCGTTCGGCACATCGAGCGCGAGTTCGTGGCGCATCACATCCAGCGCGGCAATCGCCATGTGGTCGTTGGCGGCAAAGAGCGCATCGAGATCGGAGCCGGGAGCGAAGAGTCGGCGGGTGGCGGCGCGGGCGAGATCGAAGTTGTATTGGCCAACCTCGCGTCGTGCAACCGTCATGCCGGCTTGCGCCAAGGCGTCGTTGAAACCGCGTTCGCGTTCGCGGCTCGTGGACGAGTCTTCCAGGCCTGCAAGAAAACCGATGCGGCGGTAGCCGCGTGCGACCAGAAGTTCAGCCGCCATGCGCCCGCCCGCGTAGTTGTCGGACGTGACGGAACTGGTGGCATGCCGCGCCAGGCCGCCGATATCCGAAATCCGGTTGAACTGCACCACCGGAATGCCCAGATCGGCACAACTGCCGGCCAGGGTGCGCGAGAGCCGGGCGGAGGCCATGACCACGCCGTCGGCCTGGTATTGCAGGATCTCGGCCAGCACGCCGTCGGCGGCCTCGTCGATCTCGGCAATGAACATGAGCACGTGATAGCCCTCGCTCTGCAACTTCTGCGAGAGCTTTTCGATCACCAGGGGATAGAACTGATTTTCGAGATAGCTCATCACGAGCGCCACGATGTGACTGCGGCGCGTGATCAGGCTGCGTGCCAGCGCATTTGGGCGGTAGCCGAGCTTTTGCGCGGCGGCCAGTACCTTGCGGCGCGTCTCTTCGGACACGCTGGCCCCGGGTGTGAACGTGCGGCTCACAGCCGACTGCGACACCATCGCCAAGTCGGCCACATCCTGCGCACGCGGCGCACTTTTCATGCGGCGCTCCAGCCGCCATCCAGCATGAGCGCGCTGCCGGTCATCAGGCTGGCGGCGTCGCTCGCCAGAAACACCACCGCGCCCATGACTTCGCTCACCTGCCCCACACGGCCGAGTGCGATGCGGTCGCACACCCAGCGCCGGAAATCGGGCGCCTCGAACATGGGCGCCGTCATGGCGGTTTCGATGAAGGTGGGGCATAGCGTATTCACGCGGATCTGCTGCGGCCCAAGTTCCCAGGCGAGCGCCTTCGTCATGCCCTCTACCGCGTGCTTGCTGGCACAGTAAAGGGTGCGCCCCGGGCTGCCCACATGGCCCATCTGCGAGGAGATGGTGATGATCGAACCGGGCTTTCCGGCAGCGATCAGGCGGCGCGCCACGGCACGGCTGGTGTAGAACGTGGCTTTCACATTCAGTTCGAGCACGGCGTCGATATCGCCATTGCTCAAGTCCACCATCGGCTTGGGCCGGTTCATCCCGGCGTTGTTGATGAGCATATCGAAGGGCTCGCGTTCGGCAACTTCCCGGTCGACTGCTGCGCAGTCCGTCACGTCCAGCACCAGCAGGTCGCAAGCGATGCCGTCCGCGCGCATGGCGTCGCACGCCGCGTGAAGTTCGGGCGCGCGCCGGGCCGCCACCGTAACGTGTGCACCCGCGCGGCCAAGCGCCACCGCGGCGGCCAGACCGATGCCGCCGCTGCCGCCCGTGACCAACGCGCGGCGGCCATCGAGCCGAAAGCTCGGCCCTTGAGGCAATGTGATCATCCGCGCGCCTCGATCGGTTCGTACCAGGGCAGATCCGGGCGGTTGCCGTAGCGGCGCACGCGGATATTGGCCTGTTCGCCATGGCCCGAGAAATTTTCCATGTGACACAACCGCGAACCGTATTCGCCGATCGTCACGCTGGCTTCATCTGTGAGCACGCGTTGGTAGGTGCAGGTCTTCAGGAATTTGCCGACCCAAAGCCCGCCCGTGTAGCGCGCGGCGCGGTTGGTGGGCAAGGTGTGATTGGTGCCGATCACTTTGTCGCCGTAGCTCACATTGGTTCGGGGCCCGAGGAAGAGGGCGCCATAGTTCGTCATGTGCGCAAGAAAGTAGTCCGGATCGCGCGTCATCACCTGCACGTGCTCGAAGGCCAGATCGTCGGCCACCTGCAGCATTTCTTCGTACGTATCGCACACGATCACTTCGCCGCAATCCGCCCAGCTTATGGCGGCCATGTCGGCCGTGGGCAGAATGGTCAGCTGGCGGTCGATTTCGGCCAGCGTGTCGCGCGCCAGTTGTTCGCTGTTCGTGAGCAGGATGCAGGGCGAGGTGGGGCCATGCTCGGCCTGCCCAAGCAGGTCGACGGCGCACAGTTCACCGTCGACGCTGTCATCGGCGATGACCAGGGTTTCGGTAGGGCCGGCAAAGAGATCGATGCCCACGCGGCCATACAACTGCCGCTTGGCTTCGGCCACATACATATTGCCCGGGCCCACCAGCATATCCACGGCCGGCACGCTGGGCGTGCCCACCGCCATCGCGACCACGGCCTGTACGCCGCCCAGCACGAGGATCTCATCGGCACCGGCCATGGACATGGCCGTCACGATCGCAGGATGGGGCTTGCCTTGATAAGGCGGTGCGGTGGCGACCACACGCTTCACGCCGGCCACCTTCGCGGTCAGCACGCTCATGTGGGCCGAGGCCAGCATCGGATACTTGCCGCCGGGGATGTAGCAACCCACTGCATTCACGGGAATGTGCTTGTGGCCCAGCACCACACCGGGGTGCGTTTCCACTTCCACGTCCTGCATCGAATCGCGCTGGATCTGCGCAAACTTGCGGATCTGTGCTTGCGCGAAGGTGATGTCTTCGATTTCGCGGGCAGACAACTGGCGGCGGGCCGCTTCAATGTCGGCTTGCGATAACCGGAAGTCGGCCGGCTCCCAATTATCGAACTTGCGGCTGTACTCGCGAACCGCGTCGTCGCCATTGGTCTCGATGTGTTGGATGATCCCTTCGACCGTGGCGCGCACCTTGGCATCGTCGCCGGTTTTCACGTCGGCCGAGCGGCCGCGTTTCAAATATCTGATCATGGTAGTCAAAGCCCCGAATGTGGATGCACTTGCGTGGCATGCGCTCAAGTGCGGTTCAAGCGTGCTGTGTAAACCAGCGTGTGGGACCACTTTCAGCGTCTTGCATACGTATGCAAATCAGTAGAAACCCTAGGTTTTGACGATTTGAGGCATATCGGAGGATCGGGAAATGAAAATGCCCCGCAGGGCGATCTGTTCCTTTTGGGATCAGATCAGCCAGCGGGGCATCCAGGTGGGCGCTGCCTAAGTGGGAGCAACGAGCCGGAGCTACGAAGCGGGCGCAGCGCAGCCTGGTCGACGCAGCCAGGCGACCGTCGGCGCCGCTGGGGCGCCGCGATCATTGCGCTGCGGGAGATCTGCGCCCGGGACTTACTTCGCGAAGAGCGAACCCAGATCGGCAAACGACTTGAATTCCAGGGCGTTACCCGACGGATCCATGAAGAACATCGTGGCTTGCTCGCCCGGCTCGCCCTTGAAACGGATATAGGGCTTGATGACGAAGTTCGTGCCGGCGGCCGTCAGCTTGTCAGCCAGGGCTTGCCAGGTGGCCATCGGCAGCACGGCGCCGAAGTGGCGCACGGGCACTTGATGATCGTCCACTGCGCTGGTGGCACCGGCGCTGGTGCACTCTTCGGGCGACAGGTGGGCCACGATCTGGTGACCGTAGAAGTTGAAGTCCACCCAGTGTTCCGAGCTGCGACCTTCCGGACAGCCCAGCAATTCGCCGTAGAACGCGCGGGCTTCGGCGATGTCGCGTACCGGGAAGGCCAGGTGAAACGGCGGCAGGGTCGTTTGGCCGGCGAGCGATTGAGCGGGAGCGGCGGCGGTGGCAGTGTTCATGGATGCACTCTCAAGACAATTGAATGGAGGGGAACTGATGACGCTAGTTTAGGAGCGTTTTTTTCGATTGAAAAATGATATTTTTTGGTTCTCACCATAAAATATATCGATGCTCAAAGAATTTGCGACCTTTATCGCTGTGGCGCGGGATGGCACGTTTACCGGCGCCGGGCAGCGGCTCGGATTGACGCAATCGGCTGTCAGCGCCCAGATCAAGCGCCTGGAAGAATATCTTGGCGCACCGCTTTTCGAGCGCACGCCGAAATCGGTGCAGCTCAACGCGTACGGTCGTGACGTCCTGCCCCAGGCCGAAGCCGCGCTTGCTCTGGTCGATCGCATGGGGGCGGGCGAGGAGCGGGCGCCGCGATCGGGTCTGCTGCGGCTGGGGGCGATCACATCGGCGCAACAGGATATCGTCGTTGCTGCCATGCGGATGCTGCGCGACACGCATCCCGATGTGCGGGTGCGAGTGCTGCCCGGCGTATCGCTGTCGTTGCTGGGGCAGGTGGATGCGGGCGAAATCGACTTGGCCGTGGCGATCCTGCCGCCTTTCGCACTGCCGCCCGAACTCTATTGGACGCCGTTGCTGTCCGAGCCGATCGGTCTGGCGATGCCGGCGCATTTGGGCGATATGCCGTGGCGCGAAGCGCTCGCCACGCAAGCGTTCGTGCGCTACGACAAGGCCTCGTTCGGCGGGCGCCTGGTGGATATGTTCCTGCGCCGGCATCGCATTACGGTGATGGAGTCGGTGGAGCTGGACGATATCGATGCGATCGGCAACATGGTGCGTCAGGGTTTGGGCGTGGCATTGATGCCCCGCACAGCGCGCCTGGATATGACAGGTATCGGCTGGTCGATCCTCGACGAACTCGCCTTCGAGCGCGAGATCGGTATCGTCGGGCGCAAGCGGGACGACGACCAGGGGTTGGCCGCCACGTTTGCAAAGTGCCTGGTGGCGGCCGCGCGGCAACGGTGATGCGGATATGAATCGGCGGGCAGCGATTCGACGCGTGACCGACGCGGAACGATTCGTGCTGTAGACGAGGCTTCGAATCAACCCCGCGCGAGCGCTCAAAGGACCGAATATGGATGACACCACCCCCAGCATGTCCACGCTGTTTCAGCAATTGGGACTGGACGACAGTGACGAAGCGATCGCCACGTTCATCAAGGACGGCCAACTGGCGTCCGAGGTGAACATCGTCGATGCGCCGTACTGGAGCGATGCACAGCGCCACTTCATCGGCGAGCAACTTGGCGCGGACGCCGCATGGGCAATCGTCGTGGATCAGTTGAACGAATCGCTGCACGAGAACTCGGTCAAGCGTCAGACCGGTCTGGATTGAGTTCGCACCGCAAGCCGGAGCCGCCCGCTGGGGCAGTGCTCCGGCACCAGCGCCGCCAAGCGTTGGGGTCAGGGCAATGCGCGGTGGATTGCCATGAGCCCCAGGCCGCGTGAGTCGACAGCCGCCCTTCCGTCTGTGTGACGCACACCGCGACGGTGTTGCATTGCAATAAGTAACCGCTCTTCGTGCTGTTTTTCTCACATTCGAGAATCGCCTTGTGCGGTGACACTTGGTCCGCACGGGCCGCCACGTCGATTGCAGGCCCGATATTCAAGTCGAGTCTGAAAAATGAAAACGTTGAGTCTGAAGTCCAAGCTGCGATTGGCGATGGTGCTGATGTGGGTTGGCTTGTTGGCGCTGGGTGGCTGGTCAGCCATGAACGCACGCGACATCATGATGCAGGAGCGTCGCGATGGCTTGGAGCGCATTGTGGAAGTGGCCAGCAGCATCGTGGGGGGCTTCGCCGCCCAGGTGAATAACCGCACGTTGACGCCCGAAGAAGGCAAGAAACAGGCGCTCGATCAACTGCGCAAACTGCGTTACGACAACGACAACTTCGTGTTCGTGGTGGATTCGGCGCCACTCTTGCTGATGCACCCCAACGGCACGTCGATCATCGGCAAAAACGTGGGCGACCGCAAGGACACCAACGGCAAGGCGTATTACCAAGAGATGGTGGACGTCGGCAAGCGCGACGGCCAGGGTTTCGTCGAGTACATGGCGGCGAAGTCGACCAATGCCGAAGACCGTGCGCTCAAGATCAGCTTCGTGTCGTACTACCAGCCGTGGGACTGGTTCATTTCGTCGGGCGTGCTGGTCGATGACGTGCAAACGGCGTTTTACAGCAACCTGATCAAGGCGCTCATCATCCTGGCCGTGATCGGCGCATTGGTGACGATCGTGATGATGCTGATCAACCGCAGCGTGACGCTCAGCCTGGGTGGCGATCCGTCGGAAGCTGCGGCGATTGCACAACGTATCGCGTCGGGCGATCTCACGCAGCGCGTGGCGGTGGGTGCAAACGATACGTCGAGCATGATGTATGCGATGAGCCGCATGCAGCACAATCTGGCGCAAACGATCGGCGCGATTCGTGAAGGCACGGATAGCCTGAACGTCGCTGCACGCGAGATATCGGCCGGCAACATCGACTTGTCGTCTCGCACCGAAGAGCAGGCCGCCTCGTTGGAAGAAACCGCGGCGAGCATGGAAGAACTGACGGCCACCGTGCGGCAGAATGCCGGCAGCGCCGGTCAAGCGGCGACGCTGGCGCAAACCGCGTCGGGCATTGCCGCCAAGGGGGGCGAAGTGGTCGGCAACGTGGTCACCACGATGGCCGGCATTACCGACAGCTCGCGCCGCATCGCCGAGATCATCAGCGTGATCGACAGCATCGCGTTTCAGACCAATATCCTCGCGTTGAACGCAGCCGTCGAAGCCGCCCGCGCGGGCGAGCAGGGCAAGGGCTTTGCCGTGGTCGCCAGCGAAGTGCGCAATCTGGCGCAGCGCAGCGCGCAAGCCGCCAAGGAAATCAAGGCGCTGATCGATGATTCCGTGACGAAGGTAGGTGCGGGCTCGACGCTGGTCAATCAGGCCGGGCAGACGATGGAAGAGATCGTTCAGGCCATCAAGCGCGTGACCGACATCATGGGCGAAATCACGGTGGCCTCCAACGAGCAGAGCTCGGGTATCGAACAGGTCAGCCTGGCCGTGACGCAAATGGATCAGATGACGCAGCAGAATGCGGCGCTGGTCGAACAAGCGGCCGCCGTGACCGCGACGATGGAAGATCAGGTCTCGCGATTGCATGAGTCGGTGTCGGCCTTTAAAGTGCCGGGCGCAGCCGCGCATGCCGGCGCGCACGCCCATGCACCCGAGCGCGCGCAGATGACGTCTCCGCGTGGCCAGTCGCCCGCCGCCATGTCGCTCGCGTTCGACCACTCGGGCGCTTAATCCCCTTATTCAGGTCAGGAGGTGCGGCGCATCGCCGCCTCCTGGCCTTTTTTCTTTTTCTGGTTGAAGGAATCTCGATGCCTATTCGCTCGTCCATCTCGCGTCGCCCCGTTGCGATCCAAACCACTGCTGTGTTTGCCCTCGTCTCGGCATTGTTTGCCGCGCCCGCCGCGCTGGCTGCCGTGACCGCATTCGACGTGCAGACGCGCGACGCGCAGGCCTTGGAAGGCCGTGTGTTCGGCCCGGCCGGCACCGCAGAGAAGATCTCCGGTGTGGCCACCATCGCACTCGATCCGCAAGACGCGCGCAACGCGGGCATCACCGATCTTAGCCTGGCGCCGCGCAACGCAGCCGGGCGCGTGGAAGCCCGCGCAGATGTGGTGATCCTGCGCCCCGCGAATCCCAATGGCACCTTGATCGTCGAAGCCCCTAACCGGGGCCGCAAACTGATCGGCGCCGTGGTCGACGAGGGCAGCGTGCCGGGCAGCAGCCGGTTGAAAGAAGCGGGCGATGCCGGCAACGGGTTTTTGCTTTCGCAAGGCTATACGCTGGCGTGGGTGGGGTGGCAGGAAGACGTGCCCGCGGATGCCGGCATGCGCATTGTGCTGCCCACGATCCCAGGCGTGACGGGGGCCTCGCGCGATGAGTGGGTATTCACGAAAGCGAGTGCCACCGAGCGTGTGGCGCTCAGCTACCCGGCCGCCACGCAAGCGCATGCCCGTTTGACCGTGCGCGCGCAACGCCTGGATGCACGTAGCAATCCCGCCGACTTGTCGTTCCGCTTTATCGACGACAACACGATCGAGATTGCACGGCCCAAGAACATGCCGGTCGATGCGATCTACGAATTCACCTACACCGCACGCGATCCCAAGCCGATGGCGATGGGCTTTGCCGCGATCCGCGACGTGACGGCGTTTCTCACGCATGACGTCACGTCCGCCAATCCTCTGGCGGTGAACGGCAAGCCTGCCATCGCCAAGACGATCGGCTTGGGTGTGTCGCAATCGGGCCGGGTGCTGCGCGACTACCTCTATCAAGGCTTCAACCAGGACGAGGCGGGACGTCAGGTTTTCGACGGGTTGCTGCTGCAGATTCCGGGCGCGCGCCGCACCTTCACCAACACGCGCTTCGCACAACTGTCGCGTAATCCCGGCCCGCACGCCGACGATCTCTATCCGGTGGATCAGTTTCCGTCGGCCTACGAGGTGAGCCGCGATCCGTTTACGGGTAAGCAAGACGGTTTGCTGCAGCAATGCCGCGCAACCGACACGTGCCCGCGTATCGTGCAGATCGATTCCGAATATGAGTTCTGGGCGTCGCACGCCAGCCAGCTCGTGACCGACGGTCGCGGCCGCGATCTGCCGTTGCCGGCCGAGGTGCGCGCGTTCATGGTGGTGGGCTCGCAGCACTTCCCCAGCCCGGTCTCCAAGGCGATGCCGACGTGCGCATTGCCCACCAGCCCCGTCAGCCCGGCGCCGGCCACCCGGGCCTTGTTGACGGCACTCAATCAGTGGGTGACCGTGGGCACGCAGCCGCCGGCGAGCCGTTATCCCACGCGTGCGCAGGGCACGTTGTCGCAGGCTCAAGGCTTGTATCCCCCCATTCCCGGCTTGCCCTATCGCGCCGCGTACGTGGCCTCGCATCGGATCACCGAGGGCGCCCGCCTGCCGATCGCACAGGGCGAGTATCCGCTTTATATGCCGCGTGTGGACGCCGACGGCAACGGGGTCGGCGGACTGCGTATGCCGATCGTGGCGGCGCCGCGTGGCACCTACGTGGGCTGGAATCCGAAGAGCAACAATCCGGAAGGGTTGTGCACGCAGATGGGCAGCGCCGTCCCCTTCGCGGCGACCCGCGCCGAGCGCATCGCGCGCAAGGATCCGCGTTTGTCGATCGAAGAGCGTTATGCGGACGACGCCGCGTATGTGGCGGCCGTCAAAGCTTCCGCGGATAAGCTCGTTGACCAGCGATTGTTGTTGGCTGACGATGCGGCGGCTGCCGTGGCTGAAGCGCGCGCGGGAAAGCTCGCCAAGCTTGATCAGTAGACATGACGGTCGCACCGCATCGGCATGATGCGGTGCAGCGCGCGGCGCTGAACGGTGCGGCGCTTTCATTGTCATGCTCGCGCATCATTGCTGACGATGACCTCGACCGTCGTGTCGCGCGCTGTGCGGTATCGTTGCTGCTTTGGGTGCGTCGATGAAGATGCGCAAAAAGGGCGACCTACCCACCAAAATCTGCGTGCGCTGCGGCCTGCCGTTTACCTGGCGCAAGAAATGGGAAAAGGTGTGGGACGAGGTGAAGTACTGCTCCGAGCGCTGCCGCCGTGGCGGCTGACGCGCGTCGTGAACACGTCTGCGGCCGGGCTCCGGCGCGATGCGCCTGGCCCTACTTGCCTTTGAACGCAGGCGGCCGCTTTTCGGCGAACGCTTTCATACCCTCCAGATAGTCGTCGGTATACCCCATCGTTTTCTGCATCTCGGCCTCCAGATCGAGCTGTTGCGAGAGCGTGTTGGCCGCGCTTGCCTGCACCAACTGCTTGGTGCCGCCATACGCGCGCGTCGGCCCAAGGGCCAGCCGATTCACGATTTCGTCCAGCGTCTGGCTGTAGGCGTCATCGGGGATGCACTTCCAGATCAGGCCCCAGGCTTCAGCCTGCGCCGCACTCACTGGTTCGCCGAACAGAAATGTGCCCATCGCCCGTGCGGTGCCGATCTGGCGCGGCAGAAAATACGTGCCACCTGCATCCGGCACCAAACCGATCTTGCTGAAGGCCTGGATGAAGGTCGCCGACGCCACGGCAAACACCACATCGCAGGCGAGCGCCACGCTGGCACCGGCGCCGGCTGCTACACCATTGACCACTGCCACCACCGGCACGGGTAGCGTGCGAATGGTTTGAATCAATGGCGCGTAATGCGCCGTAAGTCCAGCGCTCAGGTCGCGCCGCTCGCCTTCGGGTAGCGGTTTGCGATCGTTCAGGTCCTGGCCCGCGCAAAACCCGCGTCCGCGGCCTGTGATGACGACCCCACGCAGATCCTGCTGCGCTTGCAGAAACGCAAAGGCATGCTTGAGTTCGCCGTGCATCACATCGGTGAAACTATTCAGCCGGTCGGGCCGATCGAGCGTGATCACGCCCACGCCTTGACGATACGTGAAGGCAATCGCGCCATAGTGACTCGGATGATCGTCGTTTTCGGCCGTGGTAGAAGCCTTGGCGGCAGTAGAAGCACCAGAAGCAGTAGAAGTCGGACCCGTCATGCCAGCGTCTCCAGGATACGAAAATGCTCGGACGTATCGCCGAGCAGCAGTTCCAATGCGGTCAAGCGTTTGAAGTAGTCGCCGATTTCCATCTCGTCGGTCATGCCCATGCCGCCGTGCAGTTGAATGGCTTGCTCGCCGATGAAGCGGCCCGCACGCGCGCTTTCGATCTTCGCTTGCGAGATCATTTTTGCGCGGCGCGATGCATCGGTCTCGGACAAGGCGGCCACCGCGACGTAAGCCATCGACAGCGCCATTTCCTTGGCCACGAGCATGTCGGCCAGGCGGTGCTGCAAGGCTTGAAATGACGCCAGTGGCTGGCCGAATTGCCGCCGGTCTTTCAGGTAAGTGGCCGTGAGATCGATCGCGCGCTGCATTGCACCTGCCGCTTGAATCGAGAGCGCAGCGATGCCCCATTCGATGCCGGTGGCAAGCGCGCGATCGGCATCACGCCCATCCACCAGCAAGGCGCTGTGCGGCAAAGGCGCGTGCTCGAATACGATATCCGCACAGCGGCTGCGATCGAAGGTGGGCGCGTCGATCACGCGAACATGAGCGGTGTCGGCGGGCACTACGAAAATCGCCGTGCGACCTTCTTCCGTGCGCGCCGACACGATCCAATGGGTGGCGGCAGCGCCGTGCCACACCTGTTTCTTCAGGCCGGTGAGGCGATAGCCATCCGGTGCCGCGGTCGCATGCATCGACATGGGCCGCGTGTGATAGCGGCGATTGGGTTCCTGGTAGGCCACGGCGAGCACGACCGTGCCTTGCGCCACGCCAGGCAGCAGCGCGGCGTGATGGGCTTCGTTGTCTGTAGCGGCGATGAGCGCGGCGCCCATCACGGCGCTGGGAATCACGGGTTCATCGACCAGGCCGCGGCCCAGCGCCAGATGCACCGGCACCAGACTCGACGGGTCTTCGCCAAAACCTTCATACGCCGGCGCGATCGTGAGGCCCAACACGCCCATGTCGGCCAGGGTCTCCCACGCGCCGGCATCCACCACACCCTGCGCCTGGCGCGCGCGTCGTTTCGGCATCGTCCATTCGGACTGCACCAATCGCTCCAGGCTTTCAGCCAGCATGCGCTGCGATTCGCTATATAAAAAATCCATGGTTGTCTTCTCGCTTGGTTTGCTATCGATCGGGCGGTGGCGGCGTCACAGCCCCAGCAGCATCCGCGCGATGATGTTCTTCTGCACCTCGGTCGAGCCGCCGTAGATCGTGGTCTTGCGCATGTCGAGATAGCCCGCGCCCATGGCATAGGCCACGTCGTCACCGGGCGCATCGTCGGCATCGTCGGCGACCATCCAGCGCGGATCGTAGGCCCAGGCGTCGGGGCCGGCGGCCTCCATCTGCAAGCGGGCGAGCTGCTGCTGGATCTCGGAGCCGCGGATCTTCAGGATCGACGCCTCGGGGCCCGGCGCACCCTCATTGGCGGCGGCGACGCGCAGGAGCAGCATCTCCAGCGCGGCGATGTCGATCTCGACTTGCGCGATCTTGTCCTTCATCCGCACGTCGTCGGCCATTGCGCCGTCGCCGGTTTGATGATGGCGGCAAAGCGACTTGAGCACCTCGAGTTCGCGGTAACAATGCCCCAGGCCGGCGATGCCGATGCGTTCGTGCCCCAGCAGATACTTGGCGTACGTCCAGCCCTGGTTTTCTTCGCCGACGCGATCGCCGACCGGCACGCGCACGTTCTCCAGCCAGACTTCATTGATGTCGTGCCCGCCATCCAGCGTGGTGATGGGGCGCACCGTGACGCCCGGCGCACGCATGTCGATCAACAGCATCGAGATGCCGCTCTGCTTCTTGGCTTGCGGATCCGTGCGTACCAGGCAAAACATCCAGTCGGCATACTGCGCCAGCGTGGTCCACGTTTTTTGACCGTTGACGATATAGTGGTCGCCGTCGCGCTCGGCCCGGGTCGAGAGCGAGGCCAGGTCGGACCCCGATCCCGGTTCGGAGTATCCCTGGCACCACCAATCCTGCATCGTGACGATCCGAGGTAGCAGCCGGGCTTTCTGTTCGTCACTGCCGTACTTCAGCAGTACAGGACCGATCATGGTGAGGCCGAACGGCAAGAGGCGCGGGGCACCGGCCTTGTAGGTTTCCACCTCGAAGATCAGGCGCTCCATGGCATTCCATCCGGTGCCGCCATGGGCGAGCGGCCAATTGGGGGCGCCCCAGCCTTGCTCGGCCAGCGCCAAATGCCAGCGCACGTAATCGTCTTTTTCAAGCCGTCGATGGCGCATCACCTTGTCGCGGATATCCGCCGGCAGCTTGTCAGCCACGAATGCGCGCACGGTATCGCGAAAGGCGCGCTCTTCGGGCGTCCAGTTGAGATTCATGATGTGTCTCCTCCTTCTCCAATCTAGTCCCAGGGTGGGGTGGGGCGCAATTTCCCTTTTTGGAACACGCGCTTATCCTGAGCCGAATGGTGTGCCTGGCAGATGCTTGGCACGCGTGAGCAGGCAATCCGGGCGGGTAGCCCACGATGGCGACGCTTCGTGTGTCCGGAAGGCCCGGTTAAGCAATGAAGAATGGTCAAGCGCGCAACGGATACGCAAAACTCGACGTTCTGTTCCTCTCTTGAAGACGAGCCATGCCTAATACTGAGTCCGCCGCGATGCCGCAGGGCGCCGATCTGCATTACCGCACTGCGTTGGACAGCGGGCAGTTCCTGATCCAGCATTGCGTGGCCTGCGATCGGGCGGTGTTTTTTCCCCGCATGGTGTGTCCGCATTGCGGCAGCGTCGATCTCACCTGGGTCGCGCCCACCGGCGCCGGCATCGTGTATTCGACTACCGTGGTGCGCCGCAAGGCCGACGCCGGCGGCGACTATAACGTGGCCCTGATCGACCTGCAGGAAGGCGTGCGTCTGATGTCGCGAGTGGAAGGAATGCCGCCCGCCGACGTGCGCATCGGCATGAAGGTGCAGGCCCGCGTCGATCAGGTCGACGGACACGGCTTGCTGGTTTTTACCCGCCAGGGAGAACAGCAGTGACCATCGAATCTTTGAGAGGTGATGTCGCGATTGCAGGGGTGGGGCAGGCCGGCCTGGGCGATGCCACCGGCTTCACCGAAATGGAGATCCTCGTGCAGGCGGCGCAGCGCGCGGTGGCCGACGCGGGCCTGACCATGCAGGATATCGACGGCATCTGCACGGCCAGTGTTGCGGCCACCATGTGGGTGATGCCGGTGATCGAGCATCTGGGCATTCGGCCCACGTTCATCGACAGCACGATGCTGGGCGGATCGAGTTTCGTGGCGCACATCATGCCGGCGATTCAAGCCCTGGCAAGTGGGCAGTGCAACGCCGTGCTGGTGTGCTACGGCAGCACGCAGCGCACGTCCACCGTCAACCGGGCGGAAGTGGGGCGCATGCGCAAGCACATGGATCCGCAGCCGTACGAGGCGCCTTACGACCCCTTGTCGCCGATCAGTTCGTATGCGCTGGCGGCGGCGCGTCACATGCATCAGTACGGCACGACGCGCGAGCAATTGGCCGAGGTGGCGTTGGCCGCCAATCAATGGGCACAGCGCAATCCCGAAGCGCTGGCGCGCGAGCCGCTCACGCTGGACAAGATTCTGGGCGCGCGGATGGTGTCCGATCCCCTGACGGTGCGCGACTGCTGTCTGGTGAGCGACGGCGCAGGGGCCTATGTGCTCGTGCGTGCCGACCGCGCCCGCGATTTGCCGCAAAAGCCGGTATATGTGCTGGGCAATGCGACGGCGGTCTGGAATCGCCAGATTTCGTCGATGCACGATCTGACGATCACCGCCGCGCAGGAGTCGGGCCGGCGCGCCTTTGAGATGGCCGGCGTCACGCCCGCCGATATCGATGTGGTGGAGGTGTATGACGCCTTCACGATCAACACCATTCTCTTTCTTGAAGATCTGGGCTTCTGCAAAAAGGGCGAAGGGGGTGCGTTCGTGAGCGGCGGCGCGATCGCGCCTGGCGGGCGGTTGCCTGTCAACACCAACGGCGGTGGGTTGTCGTGCATCCACCCTGGCATGTACGGCATCTTCATCATGATCGAAGCCGTGCGGCAATTGCGCGGCGTAGCGGGTGAGCGCCAGATCGACGATGCGCAACTGGCGGTCGTGCACGGCAACGGCGGCACCTTGTCGAGCCAGTCCACCGCTATTTTGGGGACGGCCAACACACTTTGATTTCAAGACGCCCACGGCACTCGATTGCAGTGGCACATAAAAGAGCAACCCAACCATGGGTTGAGGAGACAGGGCATGACGTTCAAGGGCATTTCGGCCGGTGCGGCCGTGGCAGTCGCGTTGATGACAGGACCTGTGGCGCACGCCGCCGACTGGCCCGACCGGCCCCTCCGGCTGGTCGTGGGTTATGCGCCGGGAGGTCCGGTGGACACCACCGCGCGTGTCTTCTCGAAGTATCTGGGCGATAAGCTCGGGCAGACGGTGGTGGTGGAAAACCGGTCGGGCGCGAGCGGCATCATCGGTGCGCAAGCCGTCACGAATGCGCCGGCCGATGGCTACCTGCTCTATTTTGCGGCCAGCCCCACGATGACCATGTCGCCGCTGGTACAGAAAACGGAAAACTTCGATCCCCGCCGCGACTTCAGTTATCTGGGGTTGATCGTCAACTACACGAATGTGCTCGTGATCGGCCCGCAATCGCCGGCCACGTCGGTGAAGGAACTGGTCGACGCGGCCCGTGCCAATCCGCAAGCCGTGTCGTTCGGGTCGGCCGGCATTGGCGCCTCGAATCATTTGTCGGCCGAGCTGATGAAGATCAAATCCAATGCGCCCATGCTGCATGTGCCTTACCGCGGCAATTCGCCTGCCATGCTGGATGTGGTCAGCGGCAAGATCACCTTCATGTTCGACATCACGAGTACGGCGATTCCCTTTATCAAGAGCGGCAAGGCGAGCGCGCTGGCGGTGACGTCGCGCACACGCAATCCCGAGCTGCCCGATGTACCCACGATGATCGAAGCGGGTATTCCGGACTACGAAGTGACCGGCTGGTATGCGCTGGTGGGGCCCAAGGCCTTGCCGGCCAACATCGCCGCCAAACTCACGCAGGCCCTGGCCGATGTATCCGCGGATCCCGCATTCAGGAAGTCGATGATCGACGGCGGCTACACCATCGACAACGGTGGGCCGGCTGTCTTGCAGAAGCGCATCGCCAACGAGTACGCGCTCTGGGAAGACGTGATCAAGAAAGCCGGCATCAAGGCGGAGTGATGGCGCGGGCGCTATTCGATCCTGATATCGGCGGCTTTGATCACCTTGGCCCATTTTGCCAGTTCGGCGCCGATGAACTGGCCGAATTCGGCGGGGGTGCCGGGCTTGGGTTCCGCGCCTGCCGCGATCATGTTCCTGGCCAGTTCCGGATCGGACATGACCGCGACCAGATCGGCATTGACGCGATCGATGACCGCCTTTGGCGTTTTGGCCGGCGCGAGCACCCCCGTCCACGAATACGCTTCGTAGCCGGCCAGGCCTTCGGCGGCGATCGTCGGCACGTCGGGGACCAACGCCGAAGGCTCGAGATTGCCCACGCCCAGCGCCCGCACCCGGCCTGTCTTGATGTGCGGCACGGCACTCGGACCATCGGCAAACATTACCTGCACCTGCCCGCCCAGCAGATCCTGCATGGCCGGCGCGCTGCCGCGATAAGGCACATGCTGGATCTTGATGCCCGCCATGCTGTTGAAGAGTTCGCCCGCCAGGTGCGTGCCGCCGCCCGTGCCCGACGAGCCGAAGGAGAGCTTGCCTGGATTCGCCCGGGCGTAAGCGATCAGCTCTTTTACGCTCTTGACCGGCAACGACGGGTTGACCACAAGGATGATCGGAAAGATCGCCACCATGCCCACGGGCGCGAAGTCGCGCGTGACGTCATAGCTCAGATCGCTGCGCAGGCTGGGCAGCACCGTGTGATGGATCGACGCGAAGAAAAAGTTGTAGCCGTCGGGCTCGGCGCGGACGGCCAGTTGCGCGCCAACGATGCCGCCGGCACCGGCTTTGTTGTCGACCACGGTAGGTTGGCTCCAGCGCCGGCCCAGGGGCTGCGTGACGAAACGCGCGGTGACGTCCACCGGGCCACCCGGCGGAAAGGGCACCACGAAGTTCACGGCATGGGTGGGCCAGTCGGCAGCGCGCGCCCATGTGGGCAACATGGCGCTCCCGCACGCGGCAGCCAAAGCGGTCAGCATGTGACGGCGATTGAGGTCGGTCATGATTGTGGTCTCCATATGAGTGCCGCTTGCCCATCGCCGGGTGACGCTGGGGGGCCGCATCCCGTTCATCGCGCCGCATGCGGACGCGATAGACGGCCATTATTTACTGCGCACCGCCATTCGGGTTTTGGCTTTGCGAAACCCTGCCTTTACGGCTACCGATATGCCGCGATGCAAGGGGTGCCGATCGCACTCGCTGTGCGGCGGCACGGCAAGGCCGTCTTGTCCGAAGGATTGCGATCCAGGGAGTCGAACGCGTGAAATACGACACGATCAAGCAATGGGACTTTCCCACAGTCGAACAAACCTACACCGAGAAGGACACCATCCTGTATGCCCTGGGCATCGGGCTTGGCGCGGATCCGATGGATACGCGGCAGTTGGCGTATGTGTATGAAGCCAATCTGCGCGCGTTTCCCACGCAAAGCGTGGTGCTGGCCTATCCCGGCTTCTGGATGCGCGATCCGCGGGCTGAAATCGACTGGGTGAGACTCGTGCATGGCGAGCAACGGCTGCAGATGCATCGCCCGTTGCCTGCCGCCGGTACCGTCACGGCCAAAACGCGTGTGACGCATGTGATCGACAAAGGTGCCGAGCGCGGCGCGCTGGTGGTGAGCGAGCGCACGTTGCTGGGCGGGAACGGCGAGAAAATCGCCACGATTTCGCAAACCACGTTCTGCCGTGGCGATGGCGGATTCGGGCAGGGCGACGAGAGCCCGCCGCCACTGCCTCCCACCCCCAATATGCCGCCCGACCGAACCGTCACGCTGGCGATCTCACCGCGTGCAGCGCTGATCTATCGGTTATCGGCCGATCCCAATCCGCTGCACGTCGATCCCGACGTGGCGCGGCAAGCCGGGTATCCGCGCCCGATCCTGCATGGGTTGGCGACCTATGGTGTGGCGGCGCAGGCCGTCGTGCAAACCTATTGCGGGCACGACGCGCAGCGATTGACCGGACTCGACCTGCGCTTTTCGGCGCCGGTGTATCCGGGCGAGACGCTGGCAGTCGATCTCTGGCAAGACGGGCCCGGACGGGTGCGCCTGCTGGCGCGCGTGCCGGCGCGAGACAAGGTCGTGCTCAGTCACGGCACGGCAACTTATAACGAAGGCCTCTAAATGACGACGATACGCAGCAGCCCGCTTTCCGATATTCGTGTGCTGGACCTGAGCCGGATTCTGGCCGGCCCGTGGTGCACGCAAAACCTCGCCGATCTGGGCGCGGATGTGATCAAGGTCGAAAAGCCCGGCAGCGGCGACGACACACGCGGCTGGGGGCCACCCTATCTGAAAGACGATGCAGGGCAGGACACCTCCGAGGCGGCGTATTACTTGAGCACCAACCGAAACAAGCGCTCGATCGAAGTGGATATCGCCACCGCCGAAGGCGCCGATCTGATTCGCGAACTGGCGCGCAAGAGCGACGTGCTGGTCGAGAACTACAAAGTGGGCGGCTTGAAAAAATACGGCCTGGATTACGACGCATTGAAGGCGATCAATCCGGCATTGATCTATTGCTCGGTGACCGGCTTCGGGCATGATGGCCCTTATCGCGAACGGCCCGGTTACGACTTCATGATCCAGGGCATGGCCGGTCTGATGAGCATCACCGGCGAGCGCGATGATCTGCCGGGCGGCGGCCCGCAGAAGGCGGGCGTGGCCGTCACCGACATCGTCACCGGCATGTACGCATCCGTCGCCATTCTTGGCGCACTCGCCGAGCGACATCGCAGCGGGCTAGGGCAGCATCTCGACATCGCCTTGCTCGACTGCCATGTGGCGATGCTCGCCAACCAGAACTCCAACTTCTTCAACTCCGGCGTGGCGCCCAAACGCGCGGGCAATGCGCATCAGAATGTGGTGCCGTACCAGGTGTTTGCTGCAAGCGACGGCCACCTCATCGTAGCGGTGGGCAACGATAGTCAGTTTCGCGCCTTCTGCGCCATCATTGGCGCCGTCGAACTCGGTACCGATGCGCGCTATGCGACCAATAAGCAACGTGTGATCAATCGCGTTGCGCTGATCGAGCGGTTGACCGCGATCATGGCGTCAGGCAAGCGCGACGACTGGCTGCAAAAGCTCGAAGCCGTGGGTGTGCCATGCGGGCCGATCAACGATATCGAACAGGTCTTCGACAACCCGCAAGTGCAGGCGCGCGGACTGCGCCAGGAGATGACGCATCCCTTGGCCGGGCGCGCATCGGTCACGGCCAGCCCTTTGCGGTTCTCGGACACGCCCGTGCAGTACCGCCGCGCGCCGCCGATGCTCGGCGAGCACACCGAAGAAGTGTTGCGCGAGGTGCTGGGGATGGATGCAGCGAGCGTTGCCGCTTTCGAGCGTTCGGTGTGAGGCGGCACACTTGGCGCCAATGCCGCTCAGACGTTGGCCGGCAATGTCTTCAAGCATCGCGCAGGCGAGCGGCCAATCACCGCAAACTGCACCACGAAGAATAAGCTGGATGCCCACAGGCACGCGTCGACGCTGAAGCGTGCCGCGAGCAGCGCGCCGATTCCCCCGCCGATGGGGCGCGAGCCGTAGGTGGCTGCAAGAATGACCGACGACACACGACCCAACATCGCGTTGGGCGTGATCGTCTGCCGAAGCGTGGTGGTGGCGATCGTCCATAAAATCGGACCGGCACCGAACAGAAACATGGCTATGGCGGCGGTGCTCGGCGCGGCCATCTTCGACGTCGTCAGCATCAGCAGCGACGCCAGCAAGGCACTCGTCGGACCGACCATGATCATCGTGCCGAACGACACGCGTTTCGATAGCGCCGGTGCAAGCAGGGCGCCGGCGACCATCCCCGCGCCGTAGCAGCCCAATGTCAGCCCGACCCCGGTCGCATTCAATCCGAGCCGGTCGATTGCGTACGCCACATATACCGCCTGCAGAATGAACCACGCGGTATTGAAGAGCGTCGATCCAATCAATAGCGGTCGCAGCAGCGGGTGGGTCCACACGAATGCCGCGCCGTCGCGCAGATCGTGCCAGACGTGCTTGCGAGGCGGTTGGCGTCGCGTGTGTGCATAGGGTGACGACGCTGCAGCGGAATCAGCGGATGTCGGCGAAGCGGCGGAAGCAGGCGACAGGAATCCGCCGGTCGTGGCGTGCGGCAAGCGCAGCAACAGCAACAGCGCGACGATCGAGAGCGCGGTCGCCAGCATATATGCGGCCGGCGCCCCCATCATGCCGACCAAGCTTCCTCCGGCGGCCGGCCCCGCCACAAACGCGGTGCTGCGTGCCAGTTCGATCGAACGATTGGCAGCAGTCAATTGCGCGCGCGGCACCAGTTGCGGCACCAATGCGGGCGCCGCCACGCTATAGAGCACTGTGCCGGCGGCGCCGACGAATCCTAGCAAGGCCAACCCATACAGCCCGAGCGCTTGCGCCGCCAGCAATGCCACAATGGCAAGGAGGGCGCCCGCGCGCAACGCTTCGGCGGTCACCATCAGCGTGCGCCGGGCGTAACGATCCGCGAGTACGCCTGCCGGTAGCGCGAAGAGCAGGAAGGGCAGCGTTTGCGCGGTTTGCAGCGCCCCCGTTTGGGCGGCCGTGGCGCCGAAGGCCAGCACCGCCGCGAGCGGGGCAGCGGCCAGCGCGATTTGTTCGGAAAACTGCGCAGCGAAGTTGGATTGAACGAGCCGGCGAAACGCCGTGGCGCCAGTGCGGGAGCGTTGTTCGTCAACGGTAAGGGGGTGGGGAATCATGACGGCACCGAGTAGAGGTGACGCCAGTGTGGCGGGTACGGAAGTTACGCACACTCCGATTCTTGCGATGGCATGAGACGTTGCGGCCGAACGGCCAACGTACTCGAAGAACAGTTGAAGAGGGATGCGGCACTGGCGTCTCACCGTGCTTGAAACGTCCCTCAGCGGCTGCTTTCAGCTTCCCGTCATGAAACTATCATGAACGACAGTCAGTATGGCGCACCTTCAAACTCGCACGCACGCCGTCACATGCCCCGCTATCCGCTGCCTTTCCGTTTTCTACCGACCGCCATCGCGCGCGGCCTGATCGTTTGCGCAATCACGCTGCCGCTGGCAGCCTGCGGTGGCGATGATGACGATGCGCCCGCCACGCCGCCCGTGACAGCGCCGGGAACGCCCATCGTGACGCCGCCGGTGGTCGTGCCGCCGGAGACCACGCCGCCGGTCACACCGCCGCCTGTGACCGAAACGCCGGCACCCGAGCCCGAACAACCGCAGCCGGAACCCGAGCCCGAACCGGAAGTGCCCGTGGAAGCCACCCCGCAAACGATCTCCCTCGCCTTTGCGGGCCGTTATTCGGCAGGCGCCTTCAGCGTGAGCGCGGCAGAGATTCCCGCGTTCGATCCGGCGAGCAAACGCACGTTCATCGTCAACGCCCAGAAGGGCATGGTCGACGTGCTGAACACGCTCGACCCCGCCAATCCCACCTTGATCGGCTCGATCGACGCCACGAGCATCGCCCCGGGCGCCACCGTCAACAGTGTGTCGCTGCGCGATGGCATCGTTGCACTCGCCATCGAATCGGCCTTGAAAACCGATCCGGGATTCGTCGCGTTCTACCGCGCCGATACCCTGGCAAAACTCAGCCAGGTGGGCGTGGGCGCGTTGCCCGATATGCTCACCTTTACCCCCGACGGCAAGTATGTGCTGGTTGCCAACGAAGGCGAGCCTAGCGACGATTACCAGATCGATCCGGAGGGGTCGGTCAGCATCATCGATGTGAGCGACCTCAATGCGCCGACGGCACGCGTCGCCGCATTTACGCCGTTCAACAGCAAGGCGGCCGAGCTGCGCGCCGCAGGCGTACGCATCTTCGGCCCCAATGCCACGGTGGCGCAGGATGTGGAACCGGAGTACATCGCCGTATCCGCCGATAGCCGCACCGCGTGGGTTGCGCTGCAGGAAAACAATGCCCTGGCGCGCATCGATATCGGCAGCGCCACGGTCACGGCCATCTCGGCATTGGGTTTCAAGGATCATGGTCTGGTAGCCAACGCGCTGGACGTCAGCGACGAACCGGTCGGCATCAACATCCGCACCTTCGCCGGCGTGAAGGGCATGTACATGCCCGATGCCATCGCTTCCTATGCGGTGGGCGGCAAGACCTATCTTGTCACCGCCAATGAAGGCGATGCGCGGGCTTGGGGTGAAGACAATCCGGACTACTTCGGTGGCTTCGACGCAAGCAAGGGCTTCGTTGAAGAGTTCCGCGTGAAGCATCTGGTGCACCGTAGCGGATTCGATCGCCGCCGCGGCGACGATCTGCCGCCGCAATTGCGCGCGTTGGCGGCCGGCGCATTGCTCAACCCGGATGTCTTCGCTTATTGCGGCGCCAAGCCCGGCGATCCCGGCAAATGCCGTGATGACGATGTGCTGGGACGTCTCAATGTGACGTGGACGATGGGCTATCGCCAGGATGCCAACGGCAATCCGGTCATGTTCAATGCCGCCGGTGCCCAGGATGCAGGCGGCGACCGGTTGATGTACGACGCGCTGTATGCATTCGGCGGTCGTTCGTTCTCGATCCGTGATGAGGATGGTGCTTTGGTGTGGGACTCCGGTGCACAGTTCGAGCGCTATCTGGCCGGCGACACGTGCAAGGTGGGCCCCAACCGCGATATCGACTGCAAGCTGTATTTCAATTCGGGCCACGATGAGGGCGATGCGCAAGACTCGCGCAGCGATGCCAAAGGCCCCGAGCCCGAAGGCGTGGCCTTGGGCAAGATCGGCAACAAAACCTTCGCCTTCATCGGCCTGGAGCGCATGGGCGGCATCATGGGCTACGACGTCACCGATCCCACTGCACCCACCTTTGTCGACTACTACAACACGCGCAGCGACTGGACGACTGCGGATCCGTCGACGGTGCTGAGCACCGTGGGCGATCTGGGGCCGGAAGGATTGACGTTCGTGTCGGCCGCCCAGTCACCCACGGGCAACGCCTTGTTGATCGTCGGCAATGAAGTCAGCGGCACGACGGCGGTGTACACCATCGCGCAGACGTTGGCGCCTTGATTGAAGCGGATACTCGCTTACTTGAAAGCAGACGCCCGCTTACGCGACCGGCGCTTCGGCACCGGGCGCGTCCTGATGGCCATAGGCGCGCCGCACGTGCTCCAGAAAGGCGCTCATCGCTGCGCTGGCGTGACGTCGATTCGGATAATAGAGATACCAGCAGGGCAAGGTGGGGCTCCAGTCTTCCAATAGCCGCACCAGCTTGCCCTCACGTACCGGCTCGCTGACGTAATCCTCAAGAAGATGGGCCACCCCCTGGCCGGCCAGGGCAGCCTGCAGTTCCTGATGTGCTGAGCTCAATGTGAGGCGGCCCTGCGGCACGACGTTCAACGACGTGCCGTCTTTTTCAAACGCCCATGAGACGAGCGTACCGCCCGGAAATCGGCGGCGGATCGCATCGTGCGCGGCGAGCGCATCGGGTACTGTCGGCACGCCGCGGCGCTGCACGTACTGCGGCGAGGCCACGATGGCATAGCGCAACGGTGGCCCCAAGGGCATGGCGATCATGTCTTGCGCGAGCTGCTTGCCGAACCGTACCCCGGCATCGAATCCCTGCTCGACGATATCCACCATCGCCGCATCGCTAATGAGTTCGACCTTGACGTCGGGATGTACCTGCATGAAGTCGAAGACGAGCGGACAAAGCACATGATCCACCGCGGGTCCGGGCGCGTTGATCCGCAAGGTGCCCGTCGGGCTGGTGCGCAACTGATCCAGGTCATTGACCGCGACATGGATGTCGCGCAGCGCCGGCGCCAGCCGATCGAGCAGCCGTGCACCGGCCTCGGTCGGTGCCACGCTGCGCGTGGTTCGATTGAGCAACCGAATCCCCAGGGAGGTCTCGAGCGCATTCATGCTTTGGCTCAGTGCCGAGGACGATATGCCGCGCTCACTGGCCGCAGCGCGAAAACTGCCGCAGCGCACGATCGTGGCGAAAATCTCGAGGCTATCAAGTCGAAGCTGTGCCATTGCGCAGTTCTGCTCATCGATTCGTTAAGGGTGAGGCATCTTATCAATGCCGGTTGTGGCTGTCATAGTGCCAGCGAATAGGGGTAAGGGTCACCAACCACCCCACGCGGCATGGCATGACACCGTGTCGCGGTCACGGCATCGCACGCTGCATAAGTCGTGAACTTGCCGCAAAACCGGTCAACGCGCCGAGTATCGACGCGCTCACCTGATGTCTTCCCTGAAATCGGAGAACCCTGATGCACGAATCGCTTCTGTCGATCAATCGCCGCAAAGTAATGCTGTCCGCGGCAGCCGCCGGCGTGTCTGGCCTGGTGCTCGGCCGCGCGTTCGATGCGCCTGCTCTTGCGCAGGGTGCCGCGACTTCAGTGGCACACTCAATGTCGAACGCGGCCCACTACCACTTTCGTGTGGGCGATATCAAAGCGACCGTCGTCAGCGATGGTTTGATTGGCGGCCCACCAAGGATTTATGCCAACGATGCGCCGGAACTGGAGCTGAGCGAAGCGCTGCGGCAGGCGTTTCTACCGTCGGATTATCTGACGCTCAATCTGAATACGTTGCTTATCGAGACTGGCGGACGTCGCATCTTGCTGGAAGCGGGGGCGGGTCAGACGATGGGTCAGCATGGTGGGAAGCTATTCGCCAATCTGGCTGCGCTTGGATGGCGCCCAGACGATATCGATGTGATTGTCGTCTCTCACACGCACCCCGATCATGTCGGCAATCTTCGCGCGGCAGATGGGAGCAAGGCCTTTCCTCGAGCGACCGTATTTGCGCCCCGCGCCGATTGGGATTTCTTTGTACGCGGTGAACCGGATCTCTCGTATATGCCGGTGCCGGAGGATTTTCGGCGCCGCTTCGGCGCGGCCATCAAGCGCAGCCTCGAACCGATTGCCAAGGATGTCGAACTCTTTGACGCCGGAACGGAGATCGTCCCGGGCTTGACCACCCTGGTCGCGGCCGGGCACACGCCAGGCATGGCCACCTTTCTCGTCCACTCCGGCGACGCGCAACTGCTATTGACGGCCGACCTTGCGTATCACCCTGTCGTCAATATCGACCACGCCTGGTTGCCAGGCCCTGATCGCGATAAGGAGACCGCGCAAGCGGCGCGGCAACGCATCTTCGATCGCGCGGCGAGCGAGCGCATGCTCGTGCTCGGCTTTCACTATCCCTTTCCAGGTTTGGGCCGCATGCTCAAACTCGATCATGGCTACGCGTGGGTGCCTGCCCAGTGGCAGGTGTGAGGCACGTATGCCTCACACCGCCGCCGCCACCTGCGCCGGCGCCCGTTTGATCACGGCATAAATCAACGCCGTCACAACGCTGCCCGCAAGGATGGCGAGGATATACATCCACGGCCGGTTCATCGCCCCCGGGATCAGCAGCACGAAGAAACCCCCGTGCGGCGCGACCAGACGGCAGCCTGCCCAGGCCACCAACGCCCCCGTGACGATGCCCCCGATGACGCTGGCCGGAATCACACGCAGAGGATCTTTTGCGGCAAACGGAATGGCGCCTTCCGAGATGAAGCACATCCCCAGAATGCCGGCGGCCTTGCCGGCTTCGCGTTCGCGTGGGTCGAACTTGCGCTGGGCGATCAGCGTGGCGAGCGCCATCCCGATCGGGGGCACCATGCCGGCTGCCATCGTGACGGCCATGGGGCCATGAACGTTGGAGGCCAACAATCCCACCGTGAAAGCGTAGGCAGCCTTGTTGATGGGGCCACCCAGGTCGATGCACATCATCGCGCCCAGCAGCACACCCAGCGCGATCGCGTTGGTGGTGCCCATATTGTTCAGAAACGCGGTAAGCGACGCCAGGATGAGGGCGACCTGGCCACCCACCAGATAGATCATCACCATGCCGGTGATCAGGCTGGCCACAAGCGGAATGATCAGGATGGGCTTGAGGGCCTCGATGCTCGCCGGCAGATGCAAGTGCTTGCTGATGAGCCTGGCGCAATAGCCACCGATGAAGCCCGCCAGAATGCCACCGATGAACCCGGCGCCCAGGCTGCCGGCCAGTGCGCCGCCGATCATGCCGGGGGCGAGTCCGGGCCGGTCGGCGATGGAGTACGCGATGTAGCCTGCCAGCACGGGAATCATCAGCAAGAATGCGGCATCGCCCGTTTGCTTGAGCGCGGCGGCCAACGTGCCGGGCTCCTTGAACGCTTCGATGCCGAATACGAACGACAATGCGATCAGCAGGCCGCCTGCAACGACCATCGGCAACATGTACGACACACCAGTGAGCAGGTGCTTGTAGAGGCCCAGGCCTTCACGCGCTTCCGAATCCTTGCCCGCACGATCCGGGGCTGGCGTGTCGCCCGCGGCAGGTGCGCTTACGCGACCTTCCGCCAACGCGCGCTTGAGCGTTCCCGCACCGTCCTTCAGCGCGACGCCCGTCTTGCAGCGATAGATGCGTTTGCCGGCAAACCGCGCGGTATCGACTTCGATGTCGACGGCGAGCAGCACCACATCGGCGGCGGCGATATCTTCAGGCGTCAAGGGATTGCGCGCGCCCACCGAGCCGCGCGTTTCCACGGCCAGCTGGATACCGTTTTCGCGCGCCGCCTGCTGCAACGCTTCGGCGGCCATGAAGGTATGGGCCACCCCGGTGGGGCATGCAGTAATGGCGACGATGCGGGGTACGGCATCCTTTGCCGGTGACGTGGGCAGGTTGGCGCCGTCGTTGCCCTCAGCCGGGGCCGCCGGGGCGATCCGAGCGCGATCGGCAGCGGCCTGCAGGAATGCACCCGGGTCCTTCAGCGCTTCCGCAGGCGTGGCGGACACGCTGGCAAGGCCCGCCAACGGGCCATGTCGATCGGCGCCGGCTCCCACATAAAGCACCCAGTCGGCGGCGGCGATATCTGCAGCGTTCAGCGGCGCGCGGGCCGTGGTTTGGTGAGCCGCACGCACCTCGAATGCCGATTGCCATCCGAGCCGTTGCGCGGCGGCGTGCAGCAAGCGCGCGGTGATGCCGTTGGCAATCTCGCCGTCGGGGCCCGCGGATACGATGACGATATTCATGGTTGTCTCGTCCATGTTGTCGATGGTGTTGAATCGATCGCCGATACGACGACGTTATGTTCGATGCGATGCAGGGCAGGCAGATCCGGCAGGCCGAATCCAACCTGCGTGACGGCGTAGGTGCCGCAGGCCGCAGCCAGGCGCAACGTGGCCTCGGGCGGGAGGTGCTGGACAAGCGCGTGCACCATGCCGGCCAATAGCGTGTCGCCTGCGCCTACGGTACTGCGCACGTCAACAGCGGGCGGCACGGCGTGCCAGCCGCCGGTAGCGGTCATCCACGTGACGCCGGCAGCCCCATCGGAGACGACCACATTGGCCACGCCGTCATGCACCAGACGCGCGGCCGCCGCGTGCCATGCGGCGCGGTCGTGTGCGGGTAAGCCCAGCGCGGCCACCAGCTCTTCGACATTGGGTTTGACCAGCCACGGGCCGGTGGCGAGCACGGCAGCCAGTGCCGCACCGCTGGTGTCGATGGCGATGCGGGGATTGAACGGTTTGAGTCGGGCAAGCAGCGCGGTGAGCCACGCGGCATCGATACCGCGCGGCAGGCTGCCTGCAAACACGACTGCATCATGCTGGGGTGCCAGCGTGCACAGTTCGTCCGCCAATTGCGCGGCCTGCACGTCGTTCACCAGGAAACCAGGGCTGTTGAGATCGGTGTTCCGGCCTGCGGCCCCGACGTCGCTCGGCAAGGCGGCGACGGCATCGGCGTTCGTCGCGGCGACGGCATCACCATCGCTGTCATGTTGGCCATTGCCAGGTTCGCGACGTTCAACCACCTTTACATTGCAGCGCGTCTCGCCAGGAACGCGGATGAACGCGTCACGCCAATGGCGTTGCGCAAACAACTGCTCGAACATCGCCGCGTTGTTCTGGCCCAGAAATCCCGTCACGGTAAGCGTGTGACCGAGATCGCCGAGAGCTTGTGCCACGTTGATGCCCTTGCCGGCGGCATGGGTGGCGACATCGCGCACCCGATGCACGTTACCCGGGATCAAGGCGTCTACCGTCATCGTCATGTCGATGGCGGGATTGAGGGTGACGGTGAGGATGCGGGCCATCACGCGTCCCCGGCAACCAGCGCGCGCACGGCTTGCGCCGAAGGCGCCGCCAGTGCGTGTTGCGCCAAAGCGATTGCGTCGTCCCGGCGCAGCTCGCGGATGTCGGCCTTTACGCGTGCGATGGCCGAGGTGGACATGCTCAATTCGTCCACGCCGAGGCCCACGAGGATCGGTACGGCCTGCGTATCGCCGGCCAGCTCGCCGCAGACGCCTACCCACTTGCCCTGCGCATGTGCGGCGCGTACGGTGGCATCGATCAGCCGCAGTACGGCAGGATGCAGGCCATCCGCCTGCGCGGAGAGTTGAGGATGGCCGCGATCGATGGCCAGGGTGTATTGCGTGAGGTCGTTCGTGCCGATACTGAAGAAGTCGACTTCCTGTGCGAAGTGTTCGGCGATGAGCACTGCTGCGGGCACCTCGATCATGATGCCCACTTGCAGATCGACGGCCGATTGCGGCCCGGCTTCGGCGATCGCCCGGTCGACCATGGCGCGCGCCGCGCGCCATTCGAACAGGTCGCCCACCATCGGAAACATGATGCGCAACGGGCGGCCGCGGGCGGCTTGCAGCAAGGCGCGCAACTGCGCTTGAAGGACCTCGGGGCGCGTCAGGCTCAAGCGGATGCCCCGCACGCCCAGAAACGGGTTGTCTTCATGGGGCATCGGCCAGTACGACAACGGCTTGTCGCCACCCACGTCCAGCGTGCGCACCACGACGGGACGGCCATCGAAATCGTCGAAGAGCCTGCCATAGGAGGCGACCTGTTCGTCGTGCGTGGGCTCGCGGTCTTGCGCCATGAACAGAAATTCGGTGCGCAGCAATCCCACGCCCTCGGCGCCCGCGGCCACAGCAGCGGCGCCGGACGCGGTGTTGCCCAGGTTGACGCAGATTTCGACCTGATGGCCATCGAGCGTGCGCGCCGCCTCCTGGCTGTGCGCATCGGCACGTGTCTGCCGCACCTGGCGTTGCGCGCGCTGCGCGACGGCACGTTCCAAGGCGTCGGTATCGGGCGAGACGGTGAACGTGCCGCGTTCACCATCGATCAGGACGGGCACATCCGGCGCGAGCGCCAGGACGCCGTCGCCTGCGCCCACGATCGCGGCAATGCCCAGCGAGCGGGCCACGATGGCGCTGTGGGAGGTGGAGCCGCCGCGCGCGGTGAGGATGCCGGCGACGCGCGTGGCATCCAGGCGCGCCACATCGGACGGGCCCACTTCCGTCATGATCAATACGTATGGCGTATCGGGTTCAGGTGGCGTTTCGATGCCGCAGAGCCGCGCGAGCACGCGCCGTCCGATGTCGCGCAGGTCGGCGGCGCGTTCGGCGAGCAGGGCGTCTTTCAATGCTTCCTGTTCGGTGGCGGCCTCCTGGATGACGTCGGCCCAGGCGGCTTCGGCGCTTGCCCCTTTCTTCATGCGCGCGCCGGCCCGCTCGCGCAGATCGGGGTCGTCCAGCATCTCGAGATGTGCAGTGAAAATGCCGCGAATGTCGTTGGACGTGCAGTGATCGAGCCAGGTGGCGAGATCCGTGCGCACCGTGCCCAGAGCGGCATCGAGCCGGGCGTTTTCGTGCGCGGGCGATTCGCCCTGCGGCGGATAGACGAACGTGGGTACGACCGCCAGGTAGGCGGGGCCGCTGGCAATGCCGGGTGACGCCGGCACGCCGCGATGTTCCACACCGGGGGCCGGGGGCGGCGGCGCCGCGAGCACCGGCTTGGCGGCAGGCGCAGCCCCTTTATCGGTGGCGTGTGAGCCGTCGAATGTGCCGCCGATTGTGCAACCGAACGCAGCATCGTCAGCCGCTTCGTCGGCATCCACGATGGGGGGCAAGGGGTCGAAGGCTTCGCCCAGGCCTTGCTCGACGGCGGCGACCAGTGCCGGCAGGGCGGTTTGGGCGACGGCGGGCTCGGCGCTGAACACGAGTGTTTGCCCGCGGCGCGCACCCAGGCTGAGCAGACGGCTCAAACTCTTGGCCGAGACGGCGGCGTGGCCACCGGCCAGCCGCACGCGCACATCGCCTTCGAACGCCTTGGCGATGCGGGCGAGCTGGTTGGCCGGGCGGGCATGCAATCCCAGCGGGTTGGGCAGGCGCACGCGCGCCTGGGGCCAGTCGGGCGCTTGTTCGGCGCCCAAGGTGCGGGCCACGTGACGGGGATCGGTTTGATCAAGCAGTTGATCGCCTTGACCGGCCGCAAGCAGATCGCACAGCCGCACGACGACGGCCGTGTGTGACTCACCCATGCTGGCCAGGCAGAAGAGCCCGCGTACGGCCTCGCCATCGATGGCGACGCGATCTTGCGGCGTGACGAAAGCCAAGCCGGGGCGCGACACGTCGATATCGCTATCCAGCCACCACAGGCCATCGCCCATGGGCAACGGCGTCTTGGTCATCAGCGCACTGGCAAACCCGGCGGACGCGCAGGCTGCGTGCTTCAGCAGGCGGGCGCCGGCCCACACCAGCTCTTCGAGGTCGGTGGCGGGCACGCCCAGCGCGATCAGGCTCTCGTCCAGCATCAGCGCGGCGGGTCCGCCCTTGAGCAACGCCACGATGGCGTCGGCATCGGGCGCGGCGCGCAATGCCCCTTCCAGCGACTCATTGGATAGGGCGCGCGTGAGCATCTGCAGAATGCCAAGGTGCTCGTCCGATTGCGCCGCGATGCCCACGGCCAGATAGACGATCTGCCCGTCGCCCCAGTCCACACCGGCGGGAAACTGCAGGATGCGCACGCCGGTGGTGCGTACGCTGGCGCGCGAGTCGGGGGTGCCGTGGGGAATGGCCACGCCCTGGCCCAGGTAGGTGGCACCTTGCGTTTCGCGCGTCTGCATGCCAAGCAGATATCCGGCATCGGTCAGGCCGTCGGCCGTCATCGCTTCGGCCATTTGCGCCAGCGCCTGGGATTTGTCGGCCGCGTGACGGTGCATGCGCACCTGGTCGGCTGTGAAGTCGAGCATGTGTGTCTCCTGGACGTGCCATCGAGTAACGCTTGGCTTGCTGAATCGATTCAGCTATGCTGTTTGCACGTTAACTCAAAATCTCGCGTTGCGCATCCGGCAGATGGTTTAATCAGACGCAACGTCGCAGATCCGCCATGAAACTCAAAGATATCGCCGCGTTGGCCGGCGTCTCGGTAACGACTGCCAGCTATGTGATAAATGGGCGCGCCCAGGATCGCCGGATCAGTCCCGAAACGGCGCAGCGCGTGCTCGACGTAGCGGCTGAGTACAAGTGGCAGCCCGATGCCGGTGCGGCGGGCCTGCGGCGCGGGCAAACGCGCAGCATCGGCTTCATCGTGCCGGATCTCGAAAATCCCAGTTATGCCAAGCTCGCAAAGCAGCTTGAGCAGGGCGCGCGTGCGCAAGGCTATCAACTGCTGGTGGCCTCGTCCGACGATATCGCCGAGCATGAGCGAACGCTCGTCGCCACGTTGCGCGCGCGCCGTTGCGATGGTTTGATCGTGGCCAGTTGTCTGGCAGGCGACGATGGCGTGTATCGCCAGGCGCAAGACGCGGGACTGCCCGTGGTGGCGCTCGATCGCGAGCTGGATGCGGGTCGCTTCGTCTCATTCGTGAGCGACGATCGGCAAGCGGGTGAACGGTTGACGCAGGCGCTGATCGATCCGGCCCCGCCTTCCGTCGCCTTCATCAGCGCGCGTGAAGAACTGCCCATCAGCAAGTGGCGCCTGGCGGGCTTTCGCGACGCCATTGCAGGCTATGACGGCGACGTCACCGTGCGCCACACCACCACCTTCGCGCGCGAGTATGGCTACGAGGAAATGCGCGATGTGCTGGCCGCCGGCGGGGCGCTTCCCGCGGCGATTCTCACCACCTCCTATGTGCTGCTCACCGGCGTGCTGGATGCGCTCACCGAGCACCGCAGCGACTGGACCGCGCATACGCGGCTGGCGACCTTCGGCGAGGCCCAGTTACTGGATTTTCTGCCCGGCCGGGTCGATAGCATGGGCCAACAGCATGGCGCCTTGGCGAGCGGCGCGCTGGACGCCTTGCTGCGCCAGATCGAAGGCGTGCCCGTCGCGCCGGGTGTGCGTCGCATCGAACGTGTATTCAAGCAGCGGCGCGTGCATTAAGCTTCTGGTTTACCCGTCGTCATTCGCCAGGACTGACCATGACTGTTGTGCACGATCCGCATGCGATTCAAACGCTCGAGCAGCTCGAATCGATTTTCGATGGCGTAAGCGAAGCCGCGCTCAAAAAGGAATTGACGTACGTGCATCCTGCCTATCGGGCGATGATCGAAGCATCGCCCTTCGCGGTGCTTGCCACCGTGGGCGCCGACGGCATGGATGCGTCCCCTCGCGGCGACCCGGCTGGTTTCGTGGTCGTGCAGGATGAGAAGACGTTGCTGTTGCCGGAGCGGCGCGGCAACAACCGCGTCGATAGCCTGCGCAACATGCTGATCGATCCACGCGTCGGTTTGCTGTTTCTGATCCCGGGAGTGGGCGAAACGCTGCGTGTGAATGGCCGCGCCACCATCACTGCCGATCCCGAATTGCTTGATCGGTTTGCCATCGACGGCAAGCCACCCCGCTGCGTCGTGGTGATTCACGTCGATGCGGTGTACTTCCAGTGCAGCAGGGCCATCGTGCGTGCCAAGCTTTGGCAGACCGCCCCGCCGCGCGCAAGCGTAAACGTCCCAACTGCCGGAGCGATGCTCGCTGCGGTAACGGCGGGCGATATCGACGGCGGCAAGTACGATCGCGAATTGCCGGCGCGGGTCGAGTCCACCCTGTATTGATCCAGAGCCCCGGAGGGGATGGCATTCAAGACGGCGCGTTGAGGTGCCGGGATGACATGCCTGCTGCGGCGCTGCAGTTGAAGCGGCCACTGTAGCGTCGGAAACACGACGCCACAGTGGCCGCCGAACGGCGCAGGCGTTACGCCGTGCGGTCGCAGCGGATTGTGATCGGGTGATCGCGCAAAGCTACCATCACGGCATCGGTCACGTCGCCGTCCACGTCGGTCAGCACATACCCGATCTCGCCGTTGGTCTGCAGCGTTTGGCCGACGATGTTCAAGCCGTGGCTGGCGAGCAGGCTATCGAGCGTGGCCAGTGCACCCGGCTGGTTGCGGTGTACGTGCAAAAGGCGCGCGCAGCCCGACTGTTCGATAAACGGCAGTTCGGGGAAATTGACTGCGCCTTTGGTAGTGCCGAATTCCATGAAACGCACGAGTTTTTCAGCCACTTCGCGGCCGATGTTTTCTTGCGACTCTTGCGTGCTGCCGCCGATGTGCGGTGTGAGGATCACGTTGGGCAAGCCGAGCAACGGGCTGTCCAGCGGCTCGTCGGCGCTCTTGGGTTCGGTGGGAAACACATCCAGAGCCGCACCGGCGATATGACCGGAGGTCAATGCCGCGTGCAGGGCGGGGATGTCGACCACGCCGCCGCGCGATGCATTGATCAGGATCGCGCCACGCTTCATGCGCGACAGGGCGGCCGCGTCGATGATGTTTTCGGTCGATTTGCCGCCGGGTACGTGCAGCGTCACCACATCGGCCTGTTCGAGCAATTCGGCCATCGAGGTCGCGGCCCGCGCGTTGCCCAACGGGAGCTTGGCTTCCACGTCGTGAAACACCACGCGCATCCCCAACGCTTCGGCGAGCGTGCTGATCTGCGAGCCGATATTGCCGTAGCCGATGATGCCCAGCGTTTTGCCGCGGGCCTCGAACGCGCCGGCAGCGGTCTTGTCCCAGTGGCCTTGATGCACGCGCAGATTCTTTTCGGGAATGCGGCGCAGCAGCAGGATGGCTTCGCCCAGCACCAGCTCGGCGACCGAGCGCGTATTCGAAAACGGCGCGTTGAACACCGGAATGCCGCGTTGCATGGCGCCATCCAGATCGACCTGGTTGGTGCCGATGCAGAAGCAGCCGATGACGCGCGCGCTGTGCGCGGCGGCCAAGGCGTCGCGGTCCATCTGCGTGCGGGAGCGGATGCCCACGATCTCGGCGTCGCGCAGGGCGGCGTGCAGTTCCGCCGACGGCAGGGCCGACGAAAAGGTTGCGATGTCGGTATAGCCCGCGGCGGCAAAAACCGCGCGTGCGCTGGCGTGAATGTTCTCGAAAAGGACGATCTGTGCCACGTGGAAATCCCGGTGTGTCGGTTAAAGCAATCGTCTATTTTGACCGAAAACGCCGCCGGACCCGGTTACACCCGCGCTGTCACAAGGGAGATTCGGCTTCCGCCAGACGTTCAGCCGGGAACACCAGTGAAAAGGTGCTGCCTTTGCCGACCTCGCTCTGGATGTCGAGTTCCGCATCGTGACGCATGGCGATGTGCTTGGTAATGGCCAGTCCGAGCCCGGTGCCACCGACCGCACGTGAGCGTCCTCGATCGACGCGGTAGAAGCGCTCGGTAAGGCGTGGGATGTGACGGCTGGCAATGCCGATGCCGCTATCTTTGACGGCATAGCGCGCCGTGTTGCCCTCGCGCGTCCAGCGCACCGCGATCGCGCCGCCATCCGGCGTGTAGCGCACGGCGTTGGTCAGCAGGTTGGCCACGGCAGACGAGATTTCCGGTTCCGCACCCAGCACGTCGAGATCCGGGTCGATGTCCCAACTGAAGGTATGACGGCCGGCCGACAGCGCTTCGCTCTGCTGGCGCGCAGCGTCGATGAGCGGGCTCATGCGGACGCGCTGCGGTTCGGCCGAGGGTGAGGATTCCAGCGTCGACAGCGTGAGCAGGTCGGCCACGATCGATTGCATGCGCAACGCCTGCTCGGTCATGAGCGCCATATATTGTTCGCGCTGCTCGTCCGACAGCGCCTCTTCGGGCATGTCGCGCAGGGTTTCCAGAAAGCCCGCCAATACCGTCAGCGGCGTGCGCAGCTCATGCGAGACGTTGGCGACGAAGTCGCGCCGCGTGGTTTCAAGCTTTTCGATCTGCGTCACATCGCGCGTGACCAGCAGGCGGTGATCGCGCGCATAGGCTGTGAGCTGCATCATCAAGAGATGATCGTGATGTCCGCGCGTGACGCGCACCAGAATCGGCTCCGGCCATTCGGCCTGGTGCGCATAGGCCGAAAACTCCGGCGAGCGCACGAGGTTGAGAATGTTGTGGCCGCGATCGGCGGGCAGGCGCACGCCGAGATGTTCTTGCGCCATGCGATTGGCCCAGTCGATCTGCAGGTCGGCATTGAGCGTGACGGCGCCATCGGGCAGCGCCTGCGCGGCCGCCAACATGCTCTTCATGGCTTCCCGGCCGGCTTCGATATCGCGCGACTGCGCCCGGGTGTACCGGTAGAGCGGCGCGAGAATGTCGTCCCAGCGCCCCACCGACAGCGGCGGTGTGCTGTCGGGTTGCCGGGCCCACTGGGCAACCCGCTGCATCCGCACGGCGCGCCAGATCAGGATGATCGTCAGCGCGCCGATCATGACGAGATAGCCCCACGGCGCGCCCACACTCACATGGACGACCAGGGAAAGGATCGCCCAGGCGATCACGAGGAATGCCGTGCGCAGCCAGATCATGAACGGCTTTTTAACGCGTCGGAAGCTGTGCCGTAAACCGATACCCGCTGCCGCGGACCGTTTCGACATGCAAATCGTGTCCGCTGGGCTCCAGCGCCTTGCGCAGACGGCGAATATGCACATCCACGGTACGTTCTTCCACGAAGACGTGATCGCCCCACACCTGATCGAGCAACTGCGAGCGTGAGAACACGCGCTCGGGGTGTGTCATGAAGAAGTGCAGCAAGCGGAATTCCGTCGGGCCGATCTGCAGGCTGTGACCGCTGCCCGACAACCGGTGGGTGACCGGATCGAGCCGCAGGCCGCCCACGTCGATCAGATCGTCGGTCAACTGCGGCGCCCGGCGGCGCAGCACCGCCTTGATGCGCGCCATCAGCTCTTTCGGCGAGAAGGGCTTGGTAATGTAGTCGTCGGCACCGGCTTCAAGGCCGTCGACCTTGTCTTGCTCGGCGCCTTTGGCGGTAAGCATGATGACCGGTACCGTGCGGGTGCGTTCGTCGTTGCGCAGCTTGCGGGCCAGGGCGAGGCCCGAGGTGCCCGGCAACATCCAGTCGAGCAGGATGAGGTCGGGCAATTCGGCGCGAATCAAGGTTTGCGCCTGATCGGCGTCGAACGCGCGTAGAACCTTATGGCCCGCGAAGGACAGGTTGACGGCAATCAGTTCCTGAATGGCGGGTTCGTCTTCGACGACTAGGATGGTGCTGGACATGTTTGACCGGGTAGAGCACGCCGATGCGGCGCGAACATTGCGATAGTATGGCCGCAATATTTCAGGTATGTGACGGTGCGTCATATTGCATCGGCTACCATTGAGCCTTACACGGGAATTTAGCCATGAATCGCTCCACCTCGTCTTCGGATCGTGCCGCCGCGCCGGGCACGACGCACTTTGGTTTCGAATCGGTCGCCGAGTCGGAAAAAGCGCGCCGCGTGGCCGACGTGTTTCACTCCGTCGCCTCGCGCTATGACGTCATGAATGACCTGATGTCGGGCGGGCTGCACCGTATCTGGAAGGCGTTCACCATCAGCCGCGCGGCCATCCGCCCCGGCATGAAGGTGCTCGATATCGCCGGTGGCACGGGCGATCTGGCGCGTGCCTTCGCCAAGCGCGCCGGCGACACCGGCGAGGTGTGGCTCACCGACATCAACGAATCGATGCTGCGCGTGGGCCGCGATCGCATGACCGATGCGGGTCTCTTGCTGCCCACTGCCGTGTGCGATGCCGAGCACTTGCCGTTTCCCGACGGGCATTTCGATCGCGTCAGTGTGGCCTTCGGCTTGCGCAATATGACGCACAAGGATCGCGCACTGGCCGAAATGGCGCGGGTGCTCAAACCCGGCGGCAAATTGCTGGTGCTCGAGTTCTCGCGCGTGGCGCCGCCTCTGGCACCCGTTTACGATCTCTATTCGTTCAAGGTGCTGCCGTGGTTGGGCAAGCATGTGGCCAAGGACGAGGAAAGCTATCGCTATCTGGCTGAGTCGATCCGGATGCATCCGGATCAGGAAACGTTGTCCGACATGCTGCGGGCGGCCGGACTTGACCGAGTCCAGCATTTCAACCTGACGGCCGGCGTGGCGGCGTTGCACGAGGGCGTCAAGCTCTCCTGATCGCGCTGCGGCGTTTTCGAGCCCGCCGGGGGATGTGTCCGGCGGGCTTTTGCATGGACGCAAATTAGACGGAACTTGCTCCCCGTCCACTTGTCCATTATTCTTAGGCTATTCAGTTAACTGTAAGAAAGAGGCGACTGCGCGCCGATGACCATACCGGTTGTCGAAAACGTGCCCCTGTCGCCCTTGAGGAGCTCGACATGTCCACCTTTTCATTCCGTCGTATCGTTGCGGCTGCGGCGATCGCCATCGTCAGCACGACGATGCTCGTCACGTCGTTCGACGCCGAGGCGCGTCGCATGGGCGGCGGGTCCAGCGCTGGTCGTCAATCGACCAATGTGATGCAAAACCGTCAGGCCACCACGCCGCCGGCAACGCCGCGCGCTAATGCTGCCGCTGCGCCGGCAGCAGGCGCTGCCGCCGGTACGGCTGCGGCCGCCGGTGCCCGTTCGGGTGCATCGCGCTGGTTGGGCCCGATCGCCGGTATCGCCGCCGGTCTGGGTATCGCGGCACTGCTCTCCAGCTTCGGCTTGGGCGGCGCGTTCCTCGAATTCCTGTCGAGCGCCATCCTGGTGGCATTGGTCGTCTTCGCGGTGATCTTCCTGGTGCGCCGTCTGCGTGGCGGTGGTGCCCGTACGGCAACCCAAGGCGCCTACGGCGGCAATGCTGCTCGTCAAGACAACCGCGATTCGGACAACAAGCCGATGTGGCGTGAAACCTTGAAGCCGGCACCTGCTGCTCCGGTTGCGGCGGCCGCTGCCGCACCGATGGCTGCAACGACGGCATCGAATACCGGTTCGGGTACGCAAACCGACGCCAATGGCGACTGGTTCATCCCGGGCGACTTCGATACGCCGCGTTTCCTGGCGCAAGCCAAGGAGCAGTTCATCCGCATCCAGGGCATCTGGGATAGCGGCAATACCGATGAACTGCGCGACGTGCTCACCGACGACCTGATTGCCGAACTCAAGCCGCAATTGCTTGAGCGCCAGGGCACCAACAAGACCGAAGTGGTGCTGCTCAATGCCGAGCTGCTCGGTATCGAAACGGTGTCGGACGGCAATCTGGCCAGCGTGCGCTTCTCGGGCATGCTGCGCGAAGATCCGGGCGCCGAGGCGTTCCGCTTCGAAGAAGTCTGGAACCTGTACAAGCCGGCGCAAGGCGGTTGGTTGTTGGCCGGTATTCAACAAATTCCGGTCGAGTACGCCAGCTAAGCTTTATTGCCATCACGCCTGACAGCCCATGCTGACAGGCGCGGCGCCAGGCTCACCTCAAACCCACCCGTGCGGTGGGTTTGTTGCGTCTGGGGCGAGCGGGCCGTAAAGCGATTTGCAGGTGGTGCGCAGTGCGGTGGCGAAGTGTTGCTCGGCCGCGCGGCGCGGGCCCTGTGCGCGCATGAACATGGCGATCGGCGGCAGCGTCCACTCGAATGAGTACGGCACCACGGCGACGCCCGCAATCCGCACGAGCTCATCGGCAATGTCGGCCGGCACGATCGATACCGCGCGGCTGCTTCCCACAATCAGCTCGCCAATGAGTTTGGAGGAGTGGCTTTCCACCACCGGCGCGGGCGGGGTCAATCCAGCGCTCAGAAAGAGGTCGGTGACCTGCTCGCGAATCGGCGTGAGCGGTGCCCCCAGAATCCAGTCCAGTTCGGCCAGCGCCTGCCAATTCAAGGGGCCGCGCGATAGCTGGGCCGCCAGACGCCTGCTGGCGATCAGGCGGGGCGTCTGGCGGTACAGCACTTCGAAGGCGATGTGCTTGACGTCCGTGGCGGACGAGGCGCGACCGATCACGATATCCACGGTGTGCTCGCGCAACTGTGCGAGCAATTGGTCGCTGTTGCCTTCGTGGATCGACACGCTCACGCGCGCTTCGCCGGCGGCAGGCGCCCGCTGCATCGCCGCCGAGAGGATGTGGCCAGACACGAACGGCGTTACGCCAACGTGCACATGCGCACCCTGGCCGGACGCCACGGCTTCCATGTCCTGCACGAGGTGCCCCAGGTCATTCACCATCGCTCTCGCGCGGGCCAGCACCACCTCGCCAAGCGCGGTGGGCGCCATGCCGCGCACGGACCGGTCGAACAGCGGCGCGCCAAACATGCTTTCCAGCTCAGCCAGCGCGTTGGTGATGGCCGGCTGGCTGCTGGCCATATGCTCGGCGGCGCGCGTCAATGATCCGTGCTGCCGGATGCTCAGCAGCAGGATCAGATGCCTCATCTTCAGGCGGCCACTCAGCCGCCTGAGCACCTCGGCGGCGTCAAATGTGGCCACAGGCTCGTCCAAACATCATGAAAAAGTGATGAAGCGATAGTAAACCCAAATAATCTTCTAATGGCTCGACTTTAAAATCGAGTTTCTAATAGGCACCGCTCCCGAATCGGTCGGGTGCAAGCGCAAGAGGGCAAGACTATGAAGAGCACGGATCGTCAGGCAGCGTTGGACTATCACGAGTTTCCGGTACCGGGAAAAATCGCGGTCTCGGCAAGCAAGCCCTTGGTCACGCAGCGCGATCTGGCGCTGGCCTACACCCCCGGTGTGGCCGCCGCATGCGAAGAAATCGTGGCCGATCCGCTCAACGCGTTCCGGTTCACGGCACGCGGCAACCTGGTGGGTGTGATCACCAACGGCACGGCTGTGCTGGGCCTGGGCAACATCGGCGCGCTGGCCTCCAAGCCGGTGATGGAAGGCAAGGCAGTGCTCTTCAAGAAATTCGCCGGCATCGACGTTTTCGATATCGAGATCAACGAAAGCGATCCCGACAAGCTGGTCGAGATCATTGCGGGTCTGGAACCCACCTTCGGCGGCATCAACCTTGAAGACATCAAGGCGCCCGAGTGCTTTACCGTCGAGCGCAAACTGCGCGAGCGCATGAAAATCCCGGTCTTTCACGACGATCAACACGGCACGGCGATCACGGTGGCGGCGGCCTTCATCAACGGCCTGAAAGTGGTCGAGAAGGATATCAAACAGGTCAAGGTGGTGGTGTCCGGTGCGGGTGCCGCAGCGTTGGCCTGCCTGGAACTCATGGTGGATCTGGGCCTGCCCAAATCGAACATCTGGGTGACCGACATCGAAGGGGTGGTGTACGAAGGCCGCACGGTGCTGATGGATCCGGACAAGGCGGGGTTCGCACAGGCGACATCGTTGCGCACCCTGGGTGAAGTGATCGATGGCGCCGATATGTTCCTGGGCCTCTCGGCCGGCGGCGTGCTCAAGGCCGACATGGTGGCGCGCATGGCGCCGCGTCCGTTCATCCTTGCGCTGGCCAATCCCACGCCAGAAATCCTGCCCGAAGTGGCGCATGCCGTGCGTGACGATGTGGTGATGGCAACAGGCCGTTCCGACTACCCCAATCAGGTCAACAACGTTCTGTGCTTTCCCTACATCTTCCGCGGCGCCATGGATGTGGGCGCCACCACGATCACGCGTGAAATGGAGATCGCGGCCGTATACGCCATCGCGGGTCTGGCCGAAGAAGAGCAGAACGACGTCGTGGCAGCGGCTTACGGCAGCTACGACCTGGCGTTCGGCCCGCAGTACCTGATTCCCAAACCCTTCGATCCGCGCCTCATCGTGCGCATCGCACCCGCCGTCGCCAAAGCGGCGATGGATTGCGGCGTGGCCACGCGGCCGTTGAGCGACATGGATGCCTATGCCGAGCAATTGCAGCAGTTCGTGTATCGCTCCGGCGCGTTCATGAAGCCGCTGTTTGCCGCGGCCAAAGCCCATGTGCGTGACGGCGGCCGGGCGCGCATCGTGTTTACCGAAGGCGAAGACGAGCGCGTGCTGCGCGCGGTGCAGGTGGTGGTCGACGAAAAACTGGCCCGACCCATTCTGGTGGGCCGCCCCGAAGTGTTGACGGCGCGCATCCAGAAGCTGGGCCTGCGGCTCAAGCTCGGCCAGGATGTGGAAGTGACGAGCCCGCATTACGACGAGCGCTTTCATCAGTACTGGACGACCTATTGGGAATTGATGTGCCGCAACGGCATCACCAAGGAAATGGCGCGCGTCGAAATGCGTCGCCGCTTGACGTTGATCGGCGCGATGATGGTGCGGTTGGGCGACGCCGACGGCATGATCTGCGGCACCGTCGGCGCGTATCACGACCATCTGCGCTTCATCGATGAAGTGATCGGCAAGGCACCGGGCGCCAAAACCTACGCCGCGATGAGCATTCTGCTGCTGGACGAGCGTACGCTGGCCCTGACCGATACGCACGTGAACGACGATCCTTCGGCCGAGCAGATCGCCGAGATCACGGTTGCGGCCGCCAAGGTGATGGAGGGCCTGAACCTCGCGCCCAAGGTGGCGTTGCTGTCGCGCTCCAACTTCGGATCGAGCAGTTCGGCATCGGGCGGGAAGATGCGCCGCGCGCTCGACCTGGTACTCGAGCAGGCGCCCGATCTGGAAGTCGACGGCGAGATGCATGGCGATTGCGCCTTGGACGAGGCACTGCGTTCGCGCATTCTGCCCACGTCGCGTTTGAAGGGTGCGGCCAACCTGTTGGTCTGCCCCAACGTGGATGCCGGCAACATCGCCTACAACCTGCTCAAGACCGCAGCCGGCAGCAATGTGGCCGTGGGCCCGTTCCTGCTGGGGGCGAATGCGCCGGTGCATATCCTGACGTCGAGCTCGACGGTGCGCCGCATTATCAATATGGCCGCGCTGACCGTCGTGGACGCCAATCGCGCCGCGCTGAAGGCGGAAACGCTCTGACGCCGCACGCGCGTCGGCCTGCGGTCCGGTGCGCGCATGTGCGAGCCCGGCGGGCATCCTGCCACCATCCGGGCAGACGACCCGCAGACGACCCGCAGACGACCCGCAGACCGACCCGCAGACCGACCCGCCACATGATCGTGAATGGCCGTCGACCGAACGCCCCCGCTGGAGATGCCCGCGGGGGCGTTCTGCCGCCCGTGCCACGCATCGCGGCAGCGGGGCGGACGTGTTACGGCGGGAGACGGCGGTGCAACTTACCGGCGTGGGCTGAATCGAAGCTGAGCGATCTATTTTTTGGCCGGGCCAATACCCGGTAAACTCCCAAGACGTGGCGAGTCCGCCACGACGATTGTCCGGATTGCCGACGCATTGCCCATGTTTTCCCTCCCTGGATTGCCCCCACCCGATCGCGTGTTTGCACGAGCGATCAATGTGCTGCTCACGCGCGAGGCGTGGGCCCGCGAACGGCTGGCCCGGCACGGTGGGAAAACGGTGCGGTTTGCGTCGGGCAAAGTGAATCTGAGTCTGACGGTCACGTCCGAGGGATTGCTGACCGCCGCCGATCCGGCGATCGTGCCCGATGTCGTGTTGACCGTTCCACCCGAAAAGCTGTCGTGGGCGCGGTTTGCGCCGCCCAACGATGCGGGCGCGGCATTTCTGGAGATCACGCATATCTCCGGCGATGCGGGTCTGGCACAGGTGGTGTCCGATCTGGCCAAGCATTTGCGCTGGGACGCTGAGGACGATTTTGCGCGGCTGGTGGGCGATGTGCCGGCCAATCGGCTGACCGCCGGCGCCCGATCGTTGGCACGTGGCGCCCGGCATGCGGGCCGGAATGCGGCGGCCAACGTGGCTGAATACTTATCGGAGGAGCGTGGTGTGATTGTCGGTAAATCGCTGATGCAGGGCTTTTCGCACGATGCCGACCGGGTTCGGCGCGATGCCGAATCGCTCGCCGCACGCGTGGCCGATCTCACCGCGCGTCTGGATCGCCGCGATATGGGCAGGTCGTAGTCCATGCTGACGCTGCTGCGGTTTTTTCGTATCGTCTGGATTTCGCTGCGCTTCGGCCTGGACGAACTCGTGCTGTCCAGCTTCAACCACCCGGTTGCAACGGGCCTCTTGCGCGTCATCCGCTTCGGTACGCGGCCCAAGTCGCCGCGCGGCGTTCGACTGCGACGGGCGCTCGAAACGCTGGGCCCCATTTTCGTCAAGTTCGGTCAGGTGCTGTCCACTCGTCGCGATCTGATCCCCGCGGATATCGCCGTCGAGCTGGCGCTGCTGCAGGATCGCGTGCCGCCGTTTCCATCGGCGGAAGCGGCCGCCTGCATCAAGGCCGCCTTGGGTGCGCCGCCCGAAAAGCTATTTGCCCATTTCGAGGTCGACCCGGTAGCGTCCGCCTCGATTGCCCAGGTCCACTTTGCCGTGCTGCACGACGGCCGCGATGTGGCCGTGAAAGTATTGCGCCCCGGCATGCTGGGCGTCATCGATCAGGATCTGGCGCTGCTCAAGCTCGTGGCGCGGGTGATCGAAAAACTGGGACCCGACGGCCGCAGGCTCAAGCCGCGCGAAGTGGTTGCGGAGTTCGACAAATACCTGCACGACGAGCTCGATCTGGTGCGCGAGGCATCCAATTGCAGCCAGTTGCGCCGTAATTTCGGTCCGGATACCGGGCGCGGCGGCATGCTGATGGTGCCCGAGGTGGTGTGGGAGTACACCGCCACCACGGTGTTCACGATGGAGCGCATGCGCGGCATTCCGATCAGCCAGATCGATCGGCTGCGGGCGGCGGGAGTCGATATCGAGAAGCTGGCCCGCAGTGGCGTCGAGATCTTCTTTACCCAGGTGTTTGCGGACGGTTTCTTTCATGCCGACATGCACCCAGGTAATATTTACGTGTCCGATCAGGCGGAAACACTGGGTCAGTACATCGCGCTGGACTTTGGCATCGTCGGGTCATTGTCCGAATTCGACAAGAACTATCTCGCGCAAAATTTCCTCGCTTTTTTCCATCGGGACTACCGTCGTGTGGCGCAGTTACACATCGAATCGGGTTGGGTTCCGGCGGATACGCGCGAAGAAGAGCTCGAAGGCGCGGTACGTGCTGTATGTGAGCCATACTTCGATCGTCCGCTTTCTGAAATCTCGCTCGGCCAGGTGTTGATGCGTCTTTTCCAGACGTCACGGCGATTCAATGTCGAAATTCAGCCTCAACTGGTACTGTTGCAAAAGACGTTGCTGAATATCGAGGGCATGGGGCGCGACCTGGATCCGAATCTGGATCTCTGGAAAACGGCCAAGCCTTATCTCGAACGCTGGATGCATGAGCGTATGGGATTTGCCGGCTTGCGGCAGAAACTGAAAAAGGAAGCCGTGCATTGGGCACAGCTTCTCCCTGAAATCCCCCGGTTGGTTCACGACAATTTGAACCGACCGCACGCTTCTCCGGTCTTAATCAATGAATTGGTGCTGCTACGACGTGCGCAAGAACAAAATAACCGCCTGTTGACAGCCATTGCAGCCGTTTTGGCGGTTGCGGTGGCGGTAGGCATTTGGGCGATCACACGTTGATCAATCACAGGCAGTCCACCTGACCGGCCTAAAACGGTCATGGAAATATAACAAGACGGTCACGATGGATTCGTGCCACGAGGGGATAACGGTGTATGCGGCCACTCAAGCGTGCCGCCACCGACCCGCCATCCCCATCGGCCAGGACTGACTTCATGTTTGCGCGGGAACACGACATTAAGGGCTAGATCATGCTTTATCCTGAACTCTTCAAGAATATGGAAGCGGTGCGCTGGAATATGGGCACCGATATCCCGTGGCATTTGTTCGATCGCAGCAAACTCACCGATGAGCAGGCCCAAACCGTCAAGATGAACGCCATTACCGAGTGGGCGGCTCTGCCCGCGGTGGAAATGTTCCTGCGTGACAACCGGGAAGACAGCGACTTCAGCGCCTTTATGTCGGTGTGGTTTTTCGAAGAGCAGAAGCACTCGCTGGTGATGATGGAGTATCTGCGCCGTTTCGTGCCGGATATGTGTCCGACCGAAGAAGAGCTGCACAAGGTGCGCTTCGATTTCGATCCGGCCCCCGAGCTCGAAACGTTGATGCTGCACTTCTGCGGCGAAGTGCGCCTGAACCACTGGTACCGCCGAGCGGCCGAATGGCATACCGAGCCGGTCATCAAGGAAATCTACCGTACGTTGGCACGTGACGAGGCACGTCACGCCGGTGCTTACCTGCAGTACATGCGCCGGGCCCTGCATAACCGCGGTGAGTCGGTCAGCCAGCACGCACGCGTCGCGTTCTCGAAGATCGGCGTATTGATGGCGTCCGCGTCGCGCACGCCCCAGGCGTTGCACCCGACCAATCTGCACGTCAACAAGGACATGTTCCCCAATGACACCGTGCAGTCCAAACTGCCCGAGCCGGGCTGGCTGGAGCATTGGCTGAACAGCCAGATTCACTTCGACAACGATTGGGAAGGCAAGGTGGCCTCGCGCATCCTGCATATCCTGTCGAAGCTCATGGATCGCAGTTTCGATACGGTCAAGGACCTGAATCTGTTCCGCAAGGAGATGACCAACAGCCTCGCCGCTCAAAAGCACAGCGAGAGCGGCATCATCCAGGTGCCGGCCGGAGTGCTGCGTTGAGCGCAGTGCCCGCCGTGCCCCAGGCGCGGTTCGAGGCCAAGGTGATGTCGCGGGAGGCGTGCGAAGCGGCCGTGGCGGCGGGCCAATTCGCTCGCCCGCTGGTGTTCACCAATGGCGTGTTCGATCTGCTGCATCGCGGGCACGCGACCTATCTGGATCAGGCCGCTCAGTTGGGCGCCACGTTGATCGTGGCCATCAACACCGACGCTTCGGTCAAGCGGTTGGGAAAGGGCGACGATCGCCCGCTCAATACAACAGTGGATCGCGCAGCCGTGCTGGCGGCGCTGAGTTGCGTGGATGCGGTCACGGTGTTCGAAGAACAGACGCCCGAAGCGCTGATCGCTGCTTTGAAGCCGGATTTGATCGTGAAGGGCGGCGATTACGACATGGCCGTGCTGCCTGAGACCGCGTTGGTCGAATCCTGGGGCGGGCGCGCAGTGGCGATCCCCTTCGAATTCGAACGATCAACGACCGCGTTGGTTGAGAAAATCCGGGGGCGATGAGTCTGGCACCTGGCTGCCATCGGGTGCTACCCACGGCGCTGAAATGCCTTTGGGTATCGTGGTCGGTGTTGTATTCGGTGCCGTATTCGGTGCCGTCTCGGGGAACGCGTTGGGCGCCGCATTGGGTGCCAGATAGGGAGCGGGAGAGGGCGTCGGCATGGCGCCCTGCGTGCTTCTCGAACGCCCAGCAGGCGCTGCCGACGACCCCGTAGGTGGGGCGACGGGGCTGCCGTAGATCGGTGCTGCCGGCGTGCCCAGACTCGATCCGCTCGTCGGTCCTCCGGTCGTCCCAGCGGCAGGCGCGATAGCAGGCCCCAACGGGCCGCCAGCGCCGCGATTGCTGCGTGCGTTGCCACCGGCCGCTTTGGCAGGCGCCAGTCCCGTCATACCTGACTGGCGGGTATCGGCCGGCTTTTCGGTCGCGGGTGGACCAAACCGCAACAACTGATTGATGGCATCGAGATCGGCTTCGGCCAGAATGCCGCTCGTCGCTTTCAGGCGCAAGCCGTCGATCAGGGTGTTGTAGCGCACCTGCGCCAGATCGCGCTGGGTCGCATACAACTGCTGCTCGGCGTTGAGCACATCCAGATTGATACGCACGCCAACTTCATAGCCCAGACGGTTGGCCTCGACGGCCGAGCGGCTCGAGCGCTCGCCGGCTTCCAGCGCGCGTACGCGCAGCAGCCCCGTCGTGACACCGGTGTAGTACTGGCGTGCCAGTTGCAGGGCCTGGCGGCGCGACGTTTCCGCATTGAAGCGGGCGCGCTGCTCGAGCTGCACACTCTCCGTGACGCGTGACGAGACGGCGCCGCCGGTATAGAAGGGCATCGACACGACCACACCGATGGTGTTGTCGATCGGGCGTCCCGAACCGGGATTGGTCAGACGCGAGTCGGTAGCGCTGCCCGACGAGGCGCGCAGGGCGACGATCGGGTAGAAGCCGCTGCGTGCGATCTCGATATCGCGTTGCGCGATGCGGGTTTGCAGCTCTGCGCGCACCACTTCCAGGCTGGAGCTCTGCGCCTGCGACGACCATGCCTCGAGGCGCGCCGGTTGTGGCGCCGGCAGTGGCGTGCCGCCGGGCAGGCGGGCGAGGCTGCCGGGTGGGTTGCCGACGATCTGCGTCAGGCGGTCGCGCTGCACCTCGAGCAGGTTCTGCAACTGCAGTTCTTGCGCCACGATCAAATCGTAGCGGGACTGCGCCTCATAGGTATCGGTGATCGTGGCATTGCCGAGCTCGAAGTTGCGTTGCGCCGATTCCACCTGCTCGGCAATGGCGCTTTTCTCAGCGACGGTGGCAGCAAGCTGATCCTCGAACGACAGCACGTTGAAGTAGGCTTCGGACACGCGCAACAGCAGATCCTGAAACGCCTGCTGCAGCTGGACTTCGACGTCGGCGACGACGAGCTTCGATTGCTCGTAGGTTTTATAGCTGCCCCAGTCGAACAAGGGCTGCGTGAGCACGAGATCCCAGGTGACCCGTGTGCCGGAGGTGTCGCGGCGAAAGCCCGAGGTGCTGCGCACATCGCGATACTCGCCGCCGGCCTCGGCCGACACATAGGGGAGCAGATTGGCGCGGGCCTGCGGCTGCCGCTCGAGGCCGGCGCGATAGGCGGCGCGTGCAGCCGAATAGGTGGGGTCGCTGACCAGCGCGTCGCGCCAGGCCTGCATCAGATCCTGCGAATGGCTGGTCGCCGCGCTTGCCCATAGGGCCAGCGCGCATCCGATGCGGGCGGCCAGCCGGGCGGTGTGCACCGTTTAGAACTTGAATTGCGAAACGGTCGCGCCGCGCAACGGCTTGATGACCGTTTCGAACAACGTCACGGTTTCGAACGTGGCCGCCGTGGTGCGCGTGATGCGGCAGGCCGTCATCACGGGCGCCTGCCCGACCACGATGACCATGCGGCCGCCCACGCGCAACTGATAGCGCAGGGCGTCCGGTACGACCGGGACCGAACCGGTGACGAGAATCGCATCGTATTCGGTGGAGCCCCAGCCATTGCGGCCATCGCCGGTTTCGACCTTGACGTTCTTCACGCCATTCTGCTGCAGATTGGCCTGAGCGAACCCGGCCAGACGGCTATCGATTTCGACCGACGTGACCTGCTGCGCAATATGGGCGATCAAGGCGGCCTGATAACCCGACCCCGTGCCGATTTCGAGCACACAGTCGTTGGCGTTGAGCAACAATTCCTGCGTCAGGCGAGCTTCGACCTTCGGCGCCAGCATGGTTTCGCGCGTATCGGCGCCGTTCACCGTCAACGGCAGCTCCAGGTCGGAAAACGCCATCGCACGCACCGGGGCCGGCACGAACGCTTCGCGGCGCACGTCGAACAAGGTGGCGAGCACCGTTTCGTCGAGCACATCCCAAGGCCGGATCTGCTGTTCGATCATGTTGAAACGGGCTTGTTCGAGATCGGGGAGCGTGGAAGCGTTCATGATGACGGAAATTAGGAGTAGCGGATAAAAGGACGGCGCGCGGTCTATTGTACCGATTCGTGACGGCGGGCTACCACAGCGCGTGGAAGTGATGCACCGGCCCGTGACCGGAGCCCACATTGAGCGTGTCGGCAGCAGCCAGGGCCGCGGTGAGGTAGTCCTTGGCGCGCCGCGCGGCTTCGGGCACATCGTTCGTTTGCGGAATCAGCGCAGCCAGCGCAGCCGACAGCGTGCAACCGGTGCCGTGGGTGTTTTTGGTGAGAATGCGGCGGCCCGGCAATTCGATCATGCGATCGCCGTCGAAGAGCAGATCGACGATGTCGTCACTGGGCAAATGCCCGCCTTTGAGCATCACCCAGCGATGGCCGGAGTACGCCAGCAGATTGCGCAGCTTCTCGGCCACGCGGCGCATTTCGCGGATCGTGTCGACCTGGCGTTCGCCGAGCAGCACGCCGGCTTCGGGCAGATTGGGCGTGAGCACGGTCGTTTGCGGCAACAGGGCTTCGCGCAGCGCGCCGACGGCTTTGCGCTCGAGCAGCATGTCGCCGCTTTTGGCGATCATCACCGGATCGAGCACGATGTGGGCCGGGTTGTGCTTGGCGAGCTTCTCGGCCACGACCAACGTCACGCGCTCCTGGCCCAGCATCCCAATCTTGACGGCAGCAATGGCCACGTCATCGAACAGCGTATCGATCTGCAAGCCGACGAAATCGGGGTCGACCGGCGAGATACCGGTCACGCCTTTGGTGTTCTGTGCCGTCAGGGCAGCGATCACGCCGCATCCATAGGTGCCCAGCGCGCTCATCGTCTTGACGTCGGCGAGCACGCCCGCACCGGCTGAGGGATCCACCCCGGCAATGCTGAGGGTGTTGTAGATGGGATCGGCCACGGTCAACCTTTGTGCGCGGTAATCAAGCCTTCGGTGGGCGAGCTGGGTTGGGCACTGTAGAGCTTCTTGGGTACACGTCCTGCCAGATAGGCTTCGCGGCCGGCTTCGACCGCCTTTTTCATGGCGCTGGCCATCAGAATGGGATCGCGGGCGCCGGCGATGGCGGTGTTCATCAACACACCGTCGCAGCCGAGTTCCATGGCGATGGCGGCATCCGAGGCCGTACCCACGCCGGCATCCACGAGCACCGGCACGCGGGCCTGGTCGATGATGAGGCGCAGGTTCCATGGGTTGAGGATGCCCATGCCCGAGCCGATCAACGAGGCCAGCGGCATCACCGCCACCACGCCGATATCCTCGAGCATGCGGCACTGGATGGGATCGTCGGTGCAATACACCATCACCTGAAAGCCGTCTTTGACCAAGGTGCGGGCGGCAGCCAGCGTTTCCGGCATGTTGGGAAACAGGTTCGTGGGGTCGCCCAGCACTTCCAGCTTCACCAGCGAGTGACCGTCGAGCAGCTCGCGCGCCAGACGCAGCGTGCGCACGGCATCATCGGCGGAATAGCAGCCCGCCGTGTTGGGCAACAAGGTGAACTGCGAGGGCGGAACGCTGTCGAGCAGGCTGGGCTCGTTGGCGTTCTGGCCGATATTGGTGCGGCGGATGGCGACAGTGACGATCTGCGTGCCGCTGGCGTCGAGCGCCTCGCGGGTTTGCGCAAAATCGCGATACTTGCCGGTGCCGACGAGCAGTCGCGACGTGTAGGCCTTGCCGGCGATGGTAAGCGTGTCGGGAGCGGATGTGGTCATGGGGCGATGCGTGAGGTTCGCGGGCGAGCCGCGATGAAAGGCGTAGGAGGCCGCGCACGAGGCGGCGCTTAATCCGCCATGATAAAGCAGTGTGGCGGAAATGCGGTCCGATTCAGTCTTTCGCGTTCCGCACGCCGTCCAGCGCTGCGCAAAGTGTGGCGGTGGCGTCCACCAGGCGGGGGCCGGGGCGGTACAGCAGGTCGGCATCGATGGCGATCAAGCGGCCGCGGCGCGCGGCGGGCAGGCCCAGGCGTTGCCAGAATTGCAGCTTGGATGCCGTGTCGGCGTCGCTAGCCACGCCGGTGACGATCGCATCGATATCGCTGGCCAGCAGCGCTTCGCGCGACAGTTGGGCGGCTGCCGTCGGCAATCCGGCAAACACATTGACGCCGCCGCACAACCGCAGCGCATCGCTCACGATGCTGCTGCCGTTGAGGGTGTAGATCGGCGCTTCGGCCACGGCGATGAATACCCGCACTGGCGTGCGTTGCGCGTAGGTGCGTTCAAGCTGATTGAGTTGCTGCTCGAGCGCCGTCGCACGGGCATCCGCGACCCCAGTCGTGCCAAACACTCTGCCGAAATCGCGAACCGCTTCAGGAATCGCGCGTAGCGTCGTGGGATCGCTGGCATACACGGGCGGCGCGCCTGCGCCCAGCACCTGCAGCAACCGGATTGCCGGTGCGGCTTGCCAACCCAGTATGAGGTCGGGCGCCAAGGTGGCGACGCGCTCGGCGTTGGGCTGAAAGCCTTCACCCACTGACGCAATGGCCGCGGCCTCGGGCGGGTAGTCGCTGCCGGCGTCACGTCCCACCAACTGGCGACCGGCGCCGGCCGCGAACACGAGTTCGGTAATGTGCGGCGCGAGCGACACCGCGCGTTGCGCCGGTGCCGCGAGATGCAAGGCCTGGCCGCGATCGTCCACCACGTCGATCTCGGCACGAGCCGCGCCAGGCAGTATCGCGGCGAGCACAAACAACACACCCGCCACAGTCGCAAAACGATGGCGGGTGCAGGCCGCGCGGCCGATCGGCCACGCCTGAACCGCCGCGTGCTTCTCAGGCGCGGCGGTCATGGCTTTACATCTTCCAGTTCAGATTGAAGAAGACGTTCGAGCCGGGCGTGTAGTAGCTGTTGGCCAAGGTGTAGTCCCGATCCAGCACGTTGTTCCAACGCACCTGCGCTTGCAGGCGATTGGTGATGTCGTACGACGCCAGCAGATTGAGCAGCGTGTAGCCGCCCAGGCGCGTGGTGTTTGCCGCATCATCGTAACGCTTGCCCGACACGAGCACTTCCGTGCCCACCTTGAACGCGCCGAAGCGATGGTCGGCACCGAAACGGAACACTTGCTTGGCGCGACGGGCCAGTTGATTGCCCGTCTTGTCGTCTTCCGGATTCGAGAAGTCGGCGCTGCCGCGCAAGGTGGTGGCACCGATGTCGTGTTCGGCAGACAAGGTGACGCCTTCGAGCGTGGCGCGATTCACGTTGTACGGCAGATAGTCGGGCGGGCCGCTGGCGATCAGATCCTTGACCTTGTTGCGGTACACCACGGCCGACAAGCGCGTGGCGTCGCCGGTATAGCGGATGCTGGCTTCCACATTGCGCGAGCGCTCGGGCTTCAGATCCGGATTGCCATAAAACGGGAAGTACAGATCCTGGAACGTCGGGGTCTTGAAGCCGGTGTTGCCGGCCACGCCCACCCGCACGCGCGGCGTGAGGTCGAAACCGTAGGCGATGCCGCCCGTGGTTTCGTCGTCATACACCGAGCTGTGATCGTTGCGCGCGTTGAGCTGCACATGGTGCGGACCGAACTCGCCGCGATAGATCAGGCCCACCGAATTGGTGTCGCGATCGTTGGGCGAATAGGATGTGCTGCCGGTGACGCGTTCTTCGAGGCGCTCGAGCACTAGCGAGAGTTGTTGCTGCTGCGTGAGCTTGAAGTTGTTCTGCCACGTATACGTGTGCTGTTCGCTACCGAAGCGCGAGGGGAACGACGACAGGTTGCGCTGGTCGTCGCGGCCATAGCCCAGGCGGGCCACGCTCTGCCAACGATCGGTGATGTCGTCGGTGCTGGTGATCGTGTAGACCTGCTGGCGCGTGATCGCGCGGTCGTTGTAATACGCACCGGTGAGGAAGTCGGGACCGGCATCGTACTGGCCGTTGATGCGCGCCGAGTAAGCCGTCACACCCACGTGATGGCCGGGCGCCCAGCGATAACCTAACGAACCCGAGAAGTCATTCTGGTAGTAGCCGTCGCGATCCGGATTGTGCGAAAAATTCTTGGGCGAGGTCGCGTTGAATCCGCGGCTCTGGCCGTAGCCGGCCGACAGCGAGTAGTCGAACCCTTGTGACGCGCCCGACAAGCCCAGGCGGGTGCGGGCGGTGCCGTAGGTGCCGTAGCCCACCGAGCCATAGGCCGACAGCGGACGGTCTTCGTTGCCGCGGCGCGTGATGATGTTGACCACACCGCCGATGGCGTCAGCACCGTACAGGCTGCTGGCCGAACCGCGCAGCACTTCCACGCGCTCGATGGCGTCGGGTGGGAAGGTTTCGAGGAACGCCAGGCCCGTCACCGGCGAGTTGACGCGAATGCCGTCCACCAGCACCAGGGTCTGGTTGGAGTTCGCACCGCGGATGAACAGGCTGGACGACGTTTGCGGACCGCCGTTATTGCTGTACTCGATGCCGGGCGCACGCGAGAGCACTTCGGCCAGGCTGCTCTGGCCGGCGGCATCCAGCGTTTGACGATCGATCACGGTCACATCGCCCAGCACATCGCGCGCATCTTGCGGCGCACGGGCGGTGACGACGATGGTGTCGAGCGTGTTGGCGGGAGCGGTGGTTTGCGCGACGGCGAAGAGCGGAGCCAGACAGGCGGCAAGGCCTGCGCACTGGCGCAATACGGGGGATATCATGAGAGCTTGAACCCAGGTGTGACGCGCGACCCCGCACGTCGTTCACGAAAATGGCGCGGCAGCCTCATCGGGCAGCGCACCGTGTCGAAACCGGCCGGTATCGGGCTGGCCTGCAGAACGCAGGCTGACCGTTGCGGGGGCAGCACAGGCTGGGGGCGAACCCTTCCTGTTTCCCGTTTAACTTTCGCAGTGCGCGGCTTCGAAGCTCGTTGGCTCGAAGCCGGCGCGCCGAAAGCACCGTTTCGGGGCGAAACTGTATCACGGGGTAAGCGCTCCTTTGACCTGTTTGGTACGATTGAGGGTTGATTTTTCGGCGCTTTTTGCGTTTACGCCACATTCAGGGTCACGCGTGTCCACTCCCAGACTTCATTACCCCCTCTCCGCCTACACCCACGGCGGCGCTTTTGTTGAAGCGCTGGCGCAGCGCATCCTGATTCTGGATGGCGCGATGGGCACGATGATCCAGCAATACAAACTCGGCGAAGCAGACTTCCGCGGCGAGCGTTTTGCCGACCACGATAAGGATCTGAAGGGCGACAACGAGCTGCTGTCGCTGACGCGCCCCGACGTCATTCTCGCCATCCATCGCGAGTACCTCGAGGCGGGCGCCGACGTGCTCGAGACGAACACGTTCGGTGCGACCTCGATTGCGCAAGGCGATTACGACCTGCCCGACACGGCCTACGAGCTCAACGTCGCGTCGGCCAAGCTCGCGCGCCAGGCCTGTGACGAGTTCAGCACGCCCGAGAAGCCGCGTTTCGTGGCGGGCGCCCTGGGTCCGCAACCCAAAACGGCCTCCATCTCGCCAGATGTGAACGATCCGGGCGCGCGCAACGTCACCTTCGATCAATTGCGCGAGGCGTATATCGAGCAGCTCAACGGCTTGCTCGATGGCGGCATCGATATCGTCCTGATCGAAACCATCTTTGACACGCTCAATGCCAAGGCCGCAATCTTCGCCACCGAAGAGGTGTTCGAGGCGCGCGGTGTACGGTTGCCCGTGATGATCTCCGGCACCGTCACCGATGCGTCGGGCCGAATCCTGTCGGGGCAAACGGTTGAAGCCTTCTGGAACTCGGTGCGTCACGCCCGCCCGGTCACCATTGGACTGAACTGCGCACTCGGTGCGGCGCTGATGCGCCCCTACATCGCCGAGTTGGCCAAGATCACCGACACCTATGTGTGCGTGTATCCCAATGCCGGCCTGCCCAATCCCATGAGCGACACGGGCTTCGATGAAACGCCGGAAGATACGTCCGCGTTGCTGGAAGAGTTTGCCCGCGCCGGTTTGGTGAATATGTCGGGCGGCTGCTGCGGCACCACCCCGGATCACATTCGCGCCATCGCTGCGAAGGTCGGCAGCCTCACGCCGCGCGTGGTGCCCGAGATCGCCGTGAAAACCCGGCTCTCCGGCCTGGAGGCGCTCAACATCGATGAAGACACGCTCTTCGTCAACGTTGGGGAGCGCACCAACGTCACCGGCAGCAAGATGTTTGCGCGGCTGATCCGCGAGGAAAAGTACGACGAGGCGCTCGCGGTCGCGCGCCAGCAGGTCGAGAACGGCGCACAGATCATCGATATCAACATGGACGAAGCCATGTTGGACTCGCTGGCGTGCATGCATCGCTTCCTGAATCTGATCGCCTCCGAACCGGATATCGCCCGCGTACCGGTGATGATCGACAGCTCGAAGTGGGACGTGATCGAAGCCGGCCTGAAGTGCGTGCAGGGCAAGCCGATCGTCAATTCGATCTCGATGAAGGAGGGCATCGAGCCCTTCCTGCATCACGCCAAGCTGTGCCGCCGTTACGGCGCCGCCGTGGTGGTGATGGCGTTCGACGAAGAGGGCCAGGCCGATACGCTGCAGCGCCGCAAGGACATCTGCGGCAAGGCCTATCGCATCCTGGTCGACGAGGTGGGTTTTCCGCCTGAGGACATCATTTTCGATCCCAACGTGTTTGCGGTCGCCACCGGCATCGACGAGCACAACCATTACGCCGTCGATTTCATCGAAGGCACCAAGTGGATCCGCGAGAACCTGCCGCACGCCCGGATTTCGGGCGGGATTTCGAACGTGAGCTTCTCGTTCCGCGGCAATGAGTTGATGCGCGAAGCGATCCACACTGTCTTTCTGTATTACGCCATCGGCGAAGGCCTGACGATGGGGATCGTCAACGCCGGGCAGTTGGGCGTGTATGCGGATCTGGACAACAACCTGCGCGACTTGGTCGAGGACGTCATCCTCGATCGCGATCCGCCGGTCGGCAAGACCGATCCGGCCGACGAGCGCACGCCTACCGAACGTCTCGTGCAGTTGGCCGAAACGGTCAAGGGCTCGGGCGCCAAGAAGGAAGAAGACCTGGCCTGGCGCGACCAGGAGGTCGAAAAGCGGCTGTCGCACGCGCTCGTTCTGGGGATCACGGCGTTCATCGTCGAAGATACCGAAGAAGTGCGCCAGAAGATTTTCGATCGTGGCGGCCGCCCGATCGAAGTCATCGAAGGCCCGCTGATGGACGGCATGAATATCGTGGGCGACCTGTTCGGCGCCGGCAAGATGTTCCTGCCGCAGGTGGTGAAATCGGCACGGGTGATGAAGCAGGCCGTGGCTCATCTGATCCCGTTCATCGAAGAGGAAAAGCGGCAGATCGCTGCGGCCGGCGGTGACGTGCGCGCCAAGGGCAAGATCGTGATCGCCACCGTGAAGGGCGATGTGCACGATATCGGCAAGAACATCGTATCGGTGGTCCTGCAGTGCAATAACTTCGAGGTCGTCAACATGGGCGTCATGGTGCCGTGCGCCAAGATTCTCGAGACGGCCAAAGCAGAGAAGGTCGACATCATCGGGCTCTCCGGCTTGATCACGCCCAGCCTCGAAGAGATGGCCTATGTGGCGTCCGAGATGCAGCGCGATGATTATTTCCGCAGCCGCAAGATGCCGCTGTTGATCGGCGGCGCCACCACCAGCCGCGTGCACACGGCCGTCAAGATCGCGCCGCATTACGAAGGCCCCACCATCTACGTGCCCGATGCCAGCCGGTCGGTGGGCGTGGCGACCAATTTGATGTCGTCGCAGGCCGAGGCCTATATCGCCGAGATCGCGTCCGACTACGACGACGTGCGCCGGCGTCATGCCAACCGCAAGGCCACGCCGCTCTTGCCGCTGTCCGATGCGCGCAAAACCAAGCCTGCCATCGACTGGTCGACGTACACACCGCCGCGGCCCAAATTTATCGGCCGCCGCACGTTCAAGAATTACGATCTGGCCGACATCGCCCAGTATCTGGATTGGACGCCGTTCTTCCAGACATGGAGCCTCTTCGGCCAATACCCGGCCATTCTCGACGACAAGGTAGTGGGCGAGCAGGCACGCAAGGTATTGGCCGATGGCCAGGCCATGCTCAAACGCATCATCGAAAATCGGTGGTTGTCGGCCAATGGCGTGATCGCTTTCTATCCGGCCAACACGGTCAATGAGGAAGACATTGAGGTGTATGCCGACGAGTCGCGCGAAAAGGTGCTCTTCACGTGGCGCAATCTGCGTCAGCAAGGCGCCAAGCGTGAGGGCGTGGAAAACAAATGCCTGGCCGACTACATCGCACCGAAGTCGACCGGTGTGGCCGATTACATTGGCCTCTTCGCGGTAACGGGTGGGCTGGGCATCGAGAAGAAAGAAGCCGAGTTCGAGAAGGCGCTCGACGACTACTCCAGCATCATGCTCAAGGCCATGGCCGACCGCCTGGCCGAAGCGTTTGCCGAGTGCCTGCACTCGCGCGTGCGCCGCGACCTGTGGGGCTACATCGCCGACGAGTCGCTCACCAATGAGGATTTGATCGCCGAGAAGTACCAAGGCATCCGGCCCGCGCCAGGCTATCCGGCCTGCCCCGAGCACATCGTCAAACGCGAGATGTTCGACGTGCTGGACTGCGAAGACATCGGCATGCAGCTCACCGAAAGCTACGCCATGATGCCCGCCTCGAGCGTGTCGGGCTTTTACTTCAGTCATCCGCAGTCGCAGTACTTCAACGTCGGCCTGATCGGCGACGACCAGTTTCAGGACATGGTCGAGCGCAGCGAGCGTCGCGAAGAAGACGTGCGGCGCTCGCTCGCCGCGCAGTTGGGCTGAACGCAATGACCCAAGGGGAGGCGCGCGCACCTGTCGATGTGTCGGGCGGCACACCCATGCGTCGCCAGGCCTTGGGTGCGTTCGTGCGCGAGGCGCGGTCGCGGCTCACGCCGCGCATGGCAGGCTTGCCCGATGGGCCGCGCCGGCGCACGCCCGGTTTGCGGCGCGAAGAGGTCGCGCAACTGTGCGGCATCAGCGTCACCTGGTACACCTGGATCGAGCAGGGGCGCGACGTGGTCGTGTCGCCGGCTGTGTGGGCGCGACTCGCAGGGGTATTGCAAATGGCGCGCGCTGAACGCGCGTACCTGTTCGAGCTGGCCGAATGCGCCGATCCGCAAGCCCCGCGTGACGACCCGGTCGGCATGCAAGGCGTGCTCGATGCCTGCGTGGCGGCGGTCGATGCGCCCGCCTATGTGCTGGATCGCGCGTGGAATATCCTGGCTTTCAACGGTGCGTTCGACACGCTCTTTGCTGGCTATACCACCCGCGATGCGGCCCCCAACTTGTTGCGCTACATCTTCATGGCACCGGAGGCTCGCGCGCTGGTGGTCGATTGGGAGCAGCGCGCCCGCCGCGTGGTGGCGGAGTTTCGCGCCGATGCCGGGGCGCATCTCGATGAACCGGATGTGCAGGTGCTGGCCGAGTCGCTGAGCCGCGACAGTACGGTCTTTGCCCACTGGTGGACGCGCCACGCCGTGATCGAACGCGAAGGGGGCTTGCGCGAATTCGACCATCCGAAATCGGGCCGGCTGCGCTTTCAGCAAGTCACGTTTCGCCTGGCCACGCATCCTGAGCTGAAACTGGTGATGTTGCTGCAGGACAAGGCGGACGCCGAGTCGGCGGGGTAGTGCGGTGGGCGAGCGCGTGCCGTTAGACCATTAGCTGAGTCTTGCAAGGTGCTCGATCGTTTCAGGAAAATTTTGTACGAGCTTAATCAGTGCACAGGCTTGGGCGTTTGGTTTTGCACGCCCTTGCTCCCAATTCTCCATCGTGCGCACGTTGGTACGCAGATACATCGCAAATACGGGTCGGGAAAGATTCAACCGATGCCGTAGTTCGACAAGCTCAACGCCGGTTATGTCAGCCAAAGGCTTAAGCCGCACTTTATGTTCGCGTAGCGTGACTTGCCCTGTGCGCGCGTCGGCAAGTGCATCGAATCCTTCCGCGAGTTCGTTGAATAAATTTCTTTTCATGATCGGCTTCTTATTTCCGCTTCCAGCATTTTACGCAGCAGCTTCTTCTGCTCGGCAGTAAGGTCATCCTGCATATCCTTGCCGTAGGCAGTAAAAAGCCAGAACTGTGAGTGGCCAGACCACCAGTAATAGATCACGCGCAGCCCGCCACGAGTGCCTTTCTGGCGGCGCGCATCGGGGAAGCGAATCTTTCGCAGTCCCCCAGTCTCCGGAATCACATCGCCTGCTGTTGGGTTTCTGAGCAGAAGCTGTTGCAAAGCGCTGAATGCCGTATCGTCGAAAAACGCATGTCTGAAACGGCTAAAAGCGGGTAGTTCTACAAAGACGGCGTCCATATTATACGTAAGTTGCGTATTGTTGTGGTGCTGGAAGCTGAAGCTGCAGCTGCAGCTGCTTACATCGCTTCTACAGAACTAGCTTCTCTCAAATTTGGCCGATCAGAAGCTCCAAACAAAAGCTCTTGTGCAGGCGAGCTAGCGTCTTACTTCACAATGACTAGCTACCGGGCCCCCCAAAAGCAAAGGCGGCCCGAAGGCCGCCTCTCTACTGCATCCTTGCCGGTGAGCGTTTTGTCCTAGCCGCCCACCAAGCCATACCTACAGCTTGTGATACACCTCGGCGCCGCGGCGCACGAACTCTACCGCTTTCTCCTGCATGCCCAGCTTGAGCGCGTCGCCTTCAGAAACCTTCTGATTGGCTGCGTATTCGCGCACATCCTGCGTGATTTTCATGCTGCAGAAATGCGGGCCGCACATCGAGCAGAAGTGCGCGACTTTCATCGAGTCCTTCGGCAGGGTTTCGTCGTGGAACTCCTTTGCGGTATCCGGATCGAGCCCGAGGTTGAACTGGTCATCCCAACGAAATTCGAAGCGCGCCTTCGAGAGCGCGTTGTCGCGGATGGCCGAACCCGGATGACCCTTCGCCAGATCGGCGGCGTGCGCCGCGATCTTGTAGGTGATGATGCCGTCCTTCACATCTTTCTTGTTCGGCAAGCCAAGGTGTTCCTTGGGCGTCACGTAGCACAGCATGGCCGTGCCGTACCAGCCGATCAAGGCTGCGCCGATGCCCGACGTGATGTGATCGTAGCCGGGGGCGATATCGGTGGTCAGCGGGCCCAGGGTATAGAAAGGCGCTTCATGGCAATGCTCGAGCTGCAGATCCATATTCTCCTTGATCATCTGCATCGGCACGTGGCCCGGGCCTTCGATCATGACCTGCACGTCGTGTTGCCACGCGACTTTCGTCAGCTCGCCCAACGTTTTGAGTTCTGCAAATTGCGCCTCGTCGTTGGCGTCGTAGGCGGAGCCGGGGCGAAGGCCGTCGCCGAGCGAGAAGCTCACGTCGTAGGCCTTCATGATTTCACAGATCTCTTCGAAGCGCTCGTACAGAAAGCTTTCCTTGTGATGCGCCAGACACCACTTCGCCATGATCGAGCCGCCACGCGACACGATGCCCGTCATGCGGTCGGCCGTCATCGGAATGAAGGGCAGGCGCACGCCGGCGTGAATGGTGAAGTAGTCCACCCCTTGCTCGGCTTGTTCGATCAAGGTGTCACGGAAAATTTCCCAGGTCAGGTCTTCGGCTTTGCCGTCCACCTTCTCAAGCGCCTGATAGATCGGCACCGTGCCGATAGGCACCGGCGAGTTGCGGATGATCCACTCGCGGGTTTCGTGAATGTGCTTGCCGGTGGACAAATCCATCACCGTGTCGCCGCCCCAGCGAATGGCCCAGGTCATCTTCTCGACTTCGTCGTTGATGTTGGAACTGAGCGCGGAGTTGCCGATGTTGGCGTTGATCTTGACCAGGAAATTGCGGCCGATCGCCATCGGTTCCACTTCGGGGTGGTTGATGTTGGCTGGGATGATGGCCCGGCCGCGTGCGATCTCGTCGCGCACGAATTCGGGGGTGATCGTAGCCGGGATCGCGGCGCCGAACGATTGCCCGGGATGTTGGCGCAGCAACCGTTTGACCAGCTTCTCGCCATCCGGGCCGCTGGCGCGCAGCGATTCCAGATAGTGTTCGCGGCGCAGGCCCTCGCGTAACGCCACGTACTCCATTTCGGGTGTGACGATGCCGCGGCGGGCATAGTGCATTTGCGACACGTTGGCGCCGGCCTTGGCACGGCGGGGCGGTCGCTGCAGATCGAAGCGCAACGCCGTGAGTTGCGGGTCGGTCAATCGGGCGCGGCCGTAGTCGCTCGACGGGCCTGCCAGCACTTCGGTGTCGCCGCGTTCGTCGATCCAGGCGCGGCGGACTTCCGGCAGGCCGCGCCGAATGTCGATTTTCACGGTGGGATCGGTATACGGACCGCTGGTGTCGTATACCGTCAGCGGCGGATTGGTCTCACCGCCAAACATCGTGGGCGTGTCGGCCTGCGTGATTTCGCGAAACGGCACGCGAATATCGGGTCGCGAGCCTTGTTCGTAAATCTTGCGGGATTGCGGCAGCGGTGCCACGGCGGCGGCATCGACTTCCGCGGTGGCGGCTAAAAACTTGGGATTGGCGTTCATGAAAGCTCCAAAAAAGTTGGAGCCGATCGGGGAGATCGATATGCCGGGCAAGCGGTTTGCTACTGCCAGCCGGAAAGCGCTCCCAGCATCGGCATTATCCGTACTGGTCAGAAGGGACTCTCTCAACCGAAACCGGGCGATGCCCGCAATCAGTACCCCTGCGTGAGCGGCAATTATAGGGTGACGAGTGATCAATCTCGATGTGCCAAGTGGATAATCGCTTTTACATCTTGAATCAGAACACTTGGACGAGGGCGGGTTTGCCCCTGTACACTTTTTTGTAACTGCCGATTTTAAAAATTCGGTTCCCTGGAACCAAGTACATAGGAAGAAACACTATGCCCATCAACGTCCGTAAATTGGCGCCTGCACTGGTTGTGCTCAGCTTGGCTTTGGCAGGTTGCCAAACGCCTTCGCAACGCGCCGCCGGCACCACGCCTGCGACGTCGACCGCACCTGCCGGCACGCCTGCACCCGCGACATCGCCGGCCGAAGCGTCGACCAGTTCGCCGGTCGAGTTCTATCTGGCTCAGCCGCAGAGTGCCCCCGGCATGATGGAAGTAAAGCTGCCCGACGGCGCCCTGTACATGCAGCGTCAAGCTGTGCTGACCCGTGACGACCTGTCCGAGTCGGCCGCGCTCGTCGACAAGCAAGGTGTGAACTTCGTAGGTCTGCGCTTCACTGAAGCTGGCGCACGCAAGCTGACCGACATCTCCACGCAAAACATCGGCAAGATGCTCGCGCTGGTCGTTGACCGTCAACTGGTTGCCGCGCCGCGCATCTCGGAGCCGCTGAACCGTGGCGTGTTGGCCTTCAGCGTCGGTTCGGCGCAAGAAGCGACCGAACTGGCTGCCCGCATCCGCGGTGATGCCGCTGTGCCGCCCGCAGGCGTGGCACCGGGTTCAACGGGCGCTCCCGGTTCGATGGGCGTGCCGCCCGCCGCCCCGCGCCGTTAAGCGACAAAGCCATATCGGCACTCGCAAGGGTGCCGTTCACCGCGCCGTTGGTTCATCCACGGCGCGGTTTATTTTTGGGTGGCGGCTTGGTGCGTGATCGGGCAGCAATGGCGTAGTCGTCGACCATGATGCGCGCGACGTTTTCGACGGTGCGGCGCTGGTCCTCTGTCAGGGATTCGTACTCGCTGCGCGAGATCGATGCAAAGGGCCAATCGCCGTCGCCTGCTGTCGACGCGCGGCCTTCCATGAGCCGATGTTGTTTCGGCGGCGCGGCGGGACCGTACCCCGGCGTCGCCGGTGCCATGGAGCCTTTGCCCGTTTCGAGCCACTCGGGATTGACCTCAAGCGCCCGCGCCAGATCCATGATGCGTCGCGACTGCTTGCGCTGCCGACCCTCGTAGCTGGCAACGGCCGCTTGCGACATGCCTGACGCCTCGCCCAGTTCTCGCTGCGTCATCCCGCGCAGATGGCGGGTATCCCTCAATCGGTCTGAAAATGTCTTCACAACCCGATTGAATCTTGCACCTCGATCACAATGGTGATTACGTCATCACGTATGTGATTTTCTAGAGAGCAAGTGTCATGCGATACCAACCTGGACTTATCGTCCTGCAAGCTGCGGGCGTCGCCGGCAGTGACTACGCGGCGTTGTTGATGGACCAGGGCTACGACGTGCAGGCCTTCGAAAGCCCGTCAGCGTTTGCGCGCCTGCATGAGCCGCATGGTGCGGTGGCCATCTTGCTGGTGGGCGATGCGCAGCCGCTCGATGAGGCGATGGCATGCATTCGTCGGGTGGATGCCACAACGCCCGTCGTCGTCGTACGGGCCGGTGCCGACGTCGCGCTGCGCGTGCTGGCGCTGCAGGCCGGCGCGGATGCGTGTTACGCCTCGGATGTGCCGGCGATTGAACTCGCCGCCGCGCTGCGTGCGGTCACACGTCGCCTCGCGCAGCCGGGCGCAAGGGGCTTGTCCGCAAATCGGGTTGATTGGACGTCCATCCTGCGCCGATCGCATCGCGACGTGTCGCCGGGCTGGCGGCTGCTGGATGGCGGCAGCACGTTGGTCAGTCCGAGCAACGATTGTCTGCGGCTGACCGCCTCGGAACGCGTGCTGATGGTGTTGCTGATCGGCATGGCCGGGCGGCCGCTGCACCGTAGTGATATGGCCGAAGCTGCGTGGCCGAGCCATGCCGCCGTCGGGATCGGCGCGAACAAACCGCGCAGCGTAGATGTGCTCGTCTCCCGCTTGAAGCGCAAGGCCGAGCGCCAGGGCATGGTGCTGCCGGTGATGGCCGTGCGGCGGTGGGGGTATATGTTTTTGGGTGACGTCATTCCGTCATCGGTTGCGATGTGCAGCGATTGACGCCGATGCTTGAAGCGCCGCAGCCGTGCTATCCAGTGCATCCGTTCCACGCAGGGATGGCGGCTGGCGATCTGTAAGGGGCGACCGCCAACGTTGACTACGCTTTGGGGGTCGCCACGATCACGAGGTTATCCCGATGCATCAATTCGGGATCGGTCATGCTGCCCAGTATCTGCGCAATCCGCGTTGAGGGCTCACGCAAGATGCGGCGTGTATCGGCGGCTGAATAGTTGATCAGCCCACGTGCGCATTCACGGCCGGCGTCGTCCATGCAGGCCACCACATCGCCTCGCTCGAACTCGCCTTCGACCGACACGACACCGATCGACAGCAAACTCTTGCCTTCTTGCGTGAGGGCGCGCACAGCACCCGCATCCAGCACCACGCGGCCGCGCAGGCGCAGATGGTCTGCCAGCCATTGCTTGCGTGCCGACCATACCGGCAGCACCGCGCGCAACTCGGTGCCGATCGCCTCGCCTTGCGACAAGCGGGTCAACACGTTTTGTTCGCGTCCGCTGGCGATCACCGTGTGGGCACCGCTGCGGGCAGCGCGCTTGGCGGCCAGAATTTTCGTCAGCATGCCGCCGGTTCCCACCGTGCTGCCCGCGCCACCCGCCATGGCTTCGAGCACGGGATCGCCCGCCTGACCTTGTGCAATGAACGGCGCATCGGGCTGCTTGCGGGGATCCGCGCCATACAGGCCGCGCTGGTCGGTCAGAATGATGAGGGCATCGGCTTCGATTAAATTGGTGACCAGCGCCCCTAACGTATCGTTGTCGCCGAACCGAATTTCGTCGGTGACCACGGTATCGTTTTCATTCACGATCGGCACAACGCCCAGGCGCAGCAGCGCAAACAGGGTCGATCGTGCGTTCAGATAGCGATGACGATCGGCAAGATCTTCGTGGGTGAGCAGGATCTGTGCGGTATGCAGGCCGTGCTGGGCAAACGCGGCCTCGTAGGCTTGCACGAGGCCCATCTGGCCCACGGCCGCCGCAGCTTGCAATTCGTGCATCACGACGGGGCGCTTGCGCCAGCCCAGCCGTGCCATGCCCTCGGCGATGGCGCCGCTGGACACGAGCACGACCTCGCGGCCTTGTTGGCGCAAGGTGGCGATCTGGGCAGCCCAGTGCGCAACGGCGGGGCGGTCCAGGCCGCGGCCCTCGTTGGTGACCAGGGATGATCCGACTTTGACCACAATGCGATGCGCGGACGCGATCGCCGAGGCCGAAGAGGAAGAAACTGCCTCACCGGCAGCAGGTGAGCCCAAGTCGGAGTGCATCATCGTTCGGTATTGGAGCGGGTCTCGTCGAAGCGGGGATCGGTGGGCTCAACCCGGCTGGCGTCGGAGCGGGTTTCGTCGAAGCGCGGATCGGGTGCGATGTAGCTGCCATCGGCGCGATCCTGCGTTTCGTGCTCGGCGCGGGCTGCGGCGTCCAGCGCATCCTGCAACGCGTAGATCAGATCCTGCGTGCCATCGCCCGTCAGGCCGGAGATGGCGAATACTGGGCCCTTCCAGCCGTAGTCGGCCACGAAGCGCTTCTTGGTTTCTTCGGCATCGGCCACCATGTCGAACTTGTTGAGCACCAGCCAGCGCGGCTTGTCGGCCAGCTCCGGATCGTAGCGGCGCAATTCCTCAACGATGGCGCGGGCGTCCGACACGGCTTGCGGAACCGGATCGAAATCCGGATCGGGCGACGACACATCGACCAGATGCAAAAGCACCCGCGTACGCGCCAGATGTCGCAGGAACAAGTGACCCAGACCGGCACCCTCGGAGGCGCCTTCGATCAGCCCCGGAATATCGGCCACGACAAAGCTGCGGGCTGCCGACGTACGCACCACGCCCAGGTTGGGATGCAACGTGGTGAACGGATAATCGGCGATCTTCGGGCGCGCATTGGACACGCGGCTGATGAACGTGGACTTGCCGGCGTTGGGCAGGCCGAGGAGACCCACATCGGCCAGCACCTTGAGCTCGAGGCGCAGCTTGCGTTGCTCGCCTTCGCGGCCCGGCGTCCATTGACGCGGCGCGCGGTTCACGCTCGACTTGAAGTGCAGGTTGCCCATGCCGCCGTCGCCGCCGGCCGCCAGCGTGACCTGTTCGCCGTGGGTGTTCAGGTCGAACAGCTGATCGCCCGTTTCGGCGTCGTGAATGATGGTGCCTACCGGCACGCGCAGCGTGATGTCGGGGGCGGCGGCGCCGAACTGATCCGAGCCGCGGCCGTTCTCGCCGCCTTTGGCGCGATGCAGGCGGGCGTAGCGGAAGTCGATCAGCGTATTGATGTTGCGGTCGGCGATGGCGAAAATGCTGCCGCCGCGTCCGCCGTCACCGCCGTCGGGGCCGCCGAACGGAATGAATTTTTCGCGGCGAAAGCTCGCCACGCCATTGCCGCCTTTGCCGGCGACGACTTCGATGGTGGCTTCGTCAACGAATTTCATGATGGGTGTCGATATAAAAAGAGTGGGAGAGCAGAGTGGCCGGCATCACCGTAGCGATATGCCGGCCCGAGCGGTATGACGCCTTTTGGGCCGCCATGCAAAAAGCCCTGCCGCGCGCGACAGGGCTTTCAGCATACCGCTAGATCTATCGTTGCTCGCGCGAGATTACTCGGCGGCTGCGACGATGGACACGGTGCGCTTGTTCAAGGCGCCCTTGACCGAGAACTTCACGTTGCCGTCGACCAGCGCATACAGCGTGTGGTCTTTGCCGATGCCGACGTTCACACCAGGGTGGAACGAGGTACCGCGCTGACGCACGATGATCGAGCCTGCATTGATGAGTTCGCCGCCAAATGCCTTGACGCCGAGTCGCTTCGATTCTGAGTCGCGACCGTTACGCGTAGAGCCGCCGCCCTTTTTCTGTGCCATGTTTAGCTCCTGCTAATTAGCGACCGATTCAAATCGGATCCGAGGCGCGAGCCTTAGATCGTGATGTCGCTGATTTGAATTTCGGTGTAGTTTTGACGGTGGCCCTGACGCTTCTGATAGTGCTTGCGACGGCGCATCTTGAAGATCTTGACTTTGTCGTGGCGGCCATGCGCAAGAACCGTTGCCGTGACCGCAGCGCCCGTGACGAACGGCGTACCAACTTTCAGTTGATCGCCTTCGCCCACGGACAGTACGTCCAGGGTGATTTCTTGCCCAATGTCAGCCGGTATCTGTTCGATTTTAAGTTTTTCACCGCTGGCAACACGATACTGCTTGCCACCGGTTTTTATGACCGCGTACATGGGATATTCCTTGGAAAATTCAGCGAATAAATGCTGAGCCAAAGATTCTAGCGCGGGATCCCGAAGAAGTCAAAAAGCTGTGCTGGGGCAAGACCTTAGCGCCGTACGGGTGTTGTTTTCAAGCGGCGCACCCTGGAGCGCGCGGATGGCTCAATCCGGCACTACTCCCGGGCCCCCCTTGCGCCCGCCCGTATAATCTCAGGCGAAATCCCGCATTGCCCCGGGCGCCGCGCATACGCTTTTCAGCGACCGCACCTCGTTGCATGTTGTTTGATGCCTGATGAGCCGTCCGGCTCCTTGATTCGGAAACGTCTTGAACCTGCCTGAACTGATTGCCCCCATCGCCGAGGACATGAAAGAGGTCGACGCGGTCATTCGCGCTCGTCTCGACTCCGAAGTCGTTCTGATTCGAACCATTGGCGATTACATCGTGGGCGCCGGCGGCAAGCGCATGCGACCCGCGCTGGTGCTGATGATCGCGCGCGCCCTGGGTTACGAAGGGCGCAATCATCACGTCCTGGCCGCTGTCGTGGAGTTCATCCATACGGCCACCTTGCTGCACGACGACGTCGTCGACGAATCCGATCTGCGCCGCGGCCGCCAGACGGCCAACGCCGTCTTCGGCAACGCCGCCAGTGTGCTGGTGGGCGACTATCTGTATTCGCGCTCGTTCGAAATGATGGTGGATGTGGATTCGATGCGGGTCATGAAGATCCTGTCAGAAGCCACCACTGTGATCGCAGAAGGCGAAGTGCTGCAATTGCTCAACGTGCACGATCCGGATGTGTCGCAAGAACGCTATCTGCAAGTGGTGCGCTACAAAACGGCAAAGCTGTTCGAAGCCGCTGCCCGCGTGGGCGCGGTCATCGCCAATGCCACGCCCGAGCAGGAAGAGGCCGCGGCAGCCTATGGCCGCCACATCGGCACCGCCTTTCAATTGGTGGACGACGTGCTCGACTACAGCGGCGCGGCCGACGCACTGGGCAAGAACGTGGGCGATGATTTGCGTGAAGGCAAGCCCACGCTGCCGCTGATCCGCGTGATGGAAGTGGGCACGCCCGAGCAACGCGCCATGATCCGCACAGCGATCGAAACCGGCGACGCCGATTTCGAAGCCGTGGCCGCCGCGATTCGCGAAACGGATGCCCTGGAGCACGCCCGCGAGGCGGCGCGCCAGGAGGCAAAGTTGGCACGCGAAGCACTCGCCGGCTACCCAATTTCCGTTTATCAAGAATCTCTGTTAGAATTTTGCGCTTTCGCGGTTAACCGAGATCGCTGAAGAAAAAAGGTTGAAAGACCTGGGTCAAACGACATGCGGCGAAAGCCTTTCACGTTGATTGGCCCGAGCAGGAAGTTGGGCGCACTTCGCTGATGGACGAAAGTCTCGAGGCCACGTTATTGAGCGTAAAGTTCAAACGTGATGTGGGCACAACAAGCAGGTCACCGTAGTTCGCACGATAGAAAAGTACGCGCAGCACGAAAAATGCCGTGAATACCGCCTACAATGCACGACGGTAAATTGCACGACAACGGGGCGTAGCTCAGCCTGGTAGAGTACTGCGTTCGGGACGCAGGAGTCGGAGGTTCGAATCCTCTCGCCCCGACCATTGATTTGGTCAACACCTTGTACCAGCAAGGACCAGAAAGCACAGCTTAAGCTGTGCTTTTTTGTTTTCTGGCGCCGCTATCATTGCTGCCGTTGTTACCTTGGCGCCATGACCTCGCTGCCACGAGCGCTGCCGGCGCGGCCAGCCCGCGTTCGGCTCTGCTTTTCCCCGCCGCTACCGCCGCAATCCCGCCAGCAACGCCCGCATGCTCGCAATGGCTTTCACTGCGGCTGCGCGCGGATCCTCGGCACTTGCAATCCACAGCGATGCATTGAGCGCGGCGCCATTGACCAGATAAGCCGTTGCTTCGGCATCCACGGGCTTGATCACCTTCTGATCGATCAACGTTTCGATGCTGCGCTTCGTGCTGGCCAGACAGGCGCTCTGACTTGCCCAGCGCGTGGGGTCGCCTAGCACGGCCGGGCCGTCGAGCAGCACGATTCGCTGAATTTCAGGTTCGAGTGCCAGCTCGATCCACGCCACGCTTTCCTCGACGAACCCGTCCCAGGGGGTGGCAGCCCGGTCCACGATCGCCTGCAGCCGCAGGGCGGATTCTGCATCGATCTGCGCAATCACCGCCTCCAGCAGGCCTTTTTTGCCGCCGAAGTGATGGTAAAGCGCGCCGCGGGTGAGATCGGCATCGGCCGTCAGATCTTCCGTGGCGGTGTCGGCATAGCCCTTGGCACCGAACGCCTTGCGGCCGGCGGCGATGAGTTTGCCGCGCGTGCTGGCGATCATGTCCGAGCGTTTTTGACGCGTCATGACGTCCCTTCTCCTGAATCATGCATTGACATACACGATGTATGTAAATTACTTTGCTCACATACACTGTGTACGCGAGTGACGTGCGTCGTGCAAGTGCCTTTCGATTAAGGATGACTAATGAACGCGATTCAAAATCAACAAATTGTTCTGGCCGCGCGCCCCGAGGCCGACCTGCAACTTACCGACTTCCGATTGGAGGATGTGGCGGTGCCCGTCCCCGGCGCAGGCGAGGTTCTGCTCGAGACCATTTATCTCTCGATCGATCCTTACATGCGTTGGTGGATTCGAGGCGAGAAGTCCTACAACGATCCGATTGAGATCGGTCAGATGATGGTAGGGGGCACGGTGTCGCGCGTGCGGCAATCCCGTCATCCCGAATGGCCGGTGGGGACGTGGGTATTGGCGTTCTCGGGATGGCGGCGTTTTGCGGTGTCGGATGGCAGCGATTTGCGTCGCATCGATCCCGCTATCGCCCCACCATCGACCGCGCTCGGTGTGCTGGGTATGACAGGATTTACGGCCTATGCCGGCCTGCGCAATATCGGTAGGCCGAAAGCTGGCGAAACCGTGGTGGTGGCAGGTGCCAGTGGGGCAGTGGGATCTGCGGTGGGCCAGATCGCACGCATTCACGGTGCGCGCGCGGTCGGCATCACGACCGGCGCCGAAAAGCTCGCGTATGTGAAGAACGAGTTGGGCTTCGATGCGGTCGCAGATTACAAGGCGCCGGATTTCGCCGAGCAGTTGGCCCAAGCAAGCCCGAATGGGATCGACGTGTACTTCGAGAACGTGGGCGGCAAGGTGTGGGACACCGTGCTGCCGTTGTTGAACATGTTTGCACGCGTCCCGGTGTGCGGGTTGATCTCGCAATACAACGCGCCGGCGGGCCGAGTGACAAGCGACGATCGGCTTCCCAATGCCATGGCGCAAATCATGGGCAAGAGCCTGACGTTGCGCGGGTTCATTCAAACGGAGTTTGCCGATACGCAAATGGACGATTTTCTGCGTGAGGCGGGGCAGTGGATCGCGGACGGTAACTTGCGTTATCGCGAGCATGTCGTGCATGGGCTTGCGGCAGCGCCGCAGGCATTGATCGGATTATTGAAGGGGGAGAATTTCGGAAAGACGCTGGTCCAGGTGGGCGAGCCCTGAGCGAGTGCCGTGGTGAGGGCGCGAGTACGTGTGACCGCGATGGCAGCGCGCTCATTGATTGTCTGGAACCCGAGTGCGATCATGGCAAGCGCACGGGCCCGCCTTGCCTTCTCTCATACTCAGTCGCCAAGGCCTGCCGGAGCTGGTGAAAAAATTCCCGCGACGATGACTTCCAAGAGTAGAGTCGCGGTAGCGCCTGCTGCTTTTCCACGTGATGCGGATTGAGGTTCAAGCGTAGTCGCCTTTGTTTTCCAACGTTCTCCGGGGGACTTATGGAACAAATTCTGATTGACTTGATTGCAGGCGCGGCAGGTGGCAATGCCGTAGGCAAGACGTCACCCAGGTTCGACCTGGGTACGATCGGCAATACCGTCGCAGGCTTGGTTGGCGGCGGCATTCTCGGCCAGATCGTGACGCTGCTGATGCCGGCTGTTGCTGCGGCGGTGCAGAACGGACACTTCACGATTCAAGCCGTTATTGCGCAACTGGTGGCGGGCGGTGCGGGCGGCGCCCTATTGACCGCGATCGTAGGTGCGGTGAAAAACCGCAGCAAAGCGGTTTAGACGCGACTCCTGCCGTCACGCCATTGCGCCCGACAACGTTCTGCTATACGACCGCCAATGCGGTAGCGTGCAGCGTTGGCGCGGGCGATGCTCGCTTCAGAAATGTACGAACTTCGTTTACATACGTTTCGCCGTGAGCGGCGCCTTTCCAGTGCTCGACCTTTCGCGCATCGAGTGACAACGCGACGATCTCATCGGCCACCTCGGCGGGATGCAGCAGGTCGTTGCCTGCCAGCACGAGCAGGGGCACAGGGTTGCGTTGCACGGCGTCGCGCGTCACGCTATAGACGAAATCGCGATCGAAGAGGTTGCGTCGAAATCCGGCAACATCGTCGACGGTGACTGACGCGTCGCGTTGTTGCACGCCGGCGGCCCATTCGTCGAATGTTTCGGCGCGGCTGTCGGCGTTTTGTTCGGTAAGCCCAATCGGCTGCTGCAACACCGCCGCTGTGACACGGTTGGGTGCCTGTTCGCAGAGCTTCAATGCAAAGGACGCGCCGATGCATGACCCCAGCACATGAAAGCGGTCGACGCCCAACGCATCCAGTAAACCAAGATGATCTTGAACATACGTGTGCCACCCATCGCCGGCGCGCACCGGTGCGTGTGAGCGGCCGGCGTTACGCTGATCGATCGCAATCACGCGATAGTCACGGGCGAACGCTGCGATCGGATCGGGCCAATCGCGAGGTCGGCCATCGCGCGTCGTACGCCACAGTTCGATGTGCGAGAGCAGGCCGCCGGGTGCCAGGAGCAGCAGAGGATGGCCCTGACCGTATTCTTCGTAATAAAGGTCGGCGTCGCCGATCTTGAGTGTGGGCATGTCGAGGCCTTAGAAAAGTGACGTTCACGCGACTACGCGATGGCGTAAGGGCGTACGTGCGTAAGGGCGCAGGGGCGTAACGGCATAAGGGCGTTACGGCGTAATGGTGCAACCCCGCAACCCCGCAACCGCGCAATGACGTGGTCACGGGACTGCGTGATCGCAACCGTCGCGCGGGAGCGTTGTTCGCCCGCCGTTGTCGCCGGGCGTGGTCTGGATGACAGATTGGTCGATGGCAATGCAAGGGCCTCAGTTGATGGCAACGTTGGCGGCCTTCAACAGCGGCGGAAACGTTTGCACATCGCGTGCAATGCGTTCGACGAAAGTTGCCGACGCACGGCCGACGGGCTCGAATCCCAGCCCCGTCAGCTTGCCGCGCAAACTGCCTTGCGAGACCACGTTGCTTACCGCGTGCTGGATGTCGGCAATGATCGGATCCGGTGTGCCGGCTGGGGCAAGCAAACCGAACCAGCCCGTACCGGCGTCCACGTCAAGGCCTGCCTGCTTGACGGTGGGCGTATCGGGCACGACGGCACTGCGCGTGTCCTGCACCACCGCCAACGCACGCAGCGCGCCGCTTTCGATCTGGCTCGTCACCGCCGGCAAGGCAACGATCGCAGCGTCCGTTTCGCCGCCCAGCACACCGATGACGGCCGGTCCCGCGCCCTTGTAGGGGATGTGCTGCAACGTGCCGTCGATGCGCGCCTGCAATCGCGTCAATGCGATGTGGTTGCTGTTGCCGAAGCCCGGTGTGCCGATGTTGACCACGCGTTCGCTGGCCAGTTGACGCAGGTCCTGAAGCGATTGCAAGGAAGATGCGCTGCGCACCACGATCACGGTAGGCGCTGTGGCCACGATGCTGATCGGCGAGAAACTGCGCGTGGCGTCATAGTTGATATTGCCTTTGAAGAGCGTCTCATTGGCGACCAGCATGTCGCCAGTCAATAGCAGCGTGTAGCCATCGGGTTCGGCGCGAGCCACCTGTTCGGCACCGATATTGCCGCCGGCGCCAGCACGATTCTCGACGACGACCGGCACGTTCCAGCGTGAGCCGAGCGCGTCGGCCAAGCTGCGTCCCAGTACATCCATTGCGCCGCCGGGCGCGAGCGGCAGGATCAATCGAACAGGCTTGTCGGGCCATGCGGCGTGCGCGGCGGATGTGAGCAGCGTGGCTGTGATGACGGCCAGGCAAGCGGTAAAGCGGGAGAGAGCGTTAGGCATTGGGGCACATTCGGATTAAGACTGATTTCCGACTGTGGACCCGTGCTCAGCCTACGGGAACGATTGACTGGTGATAAAGAAATAAGCCACACCGCATATGCCTTACCGCGATTAGCTACCCACCATTGCATCGTTCCGTTTTCTTTGCGGCCGTAGTTTCAGTGCAGCGGCCGTAGGGTAGCCGCCGCGCTTCCAAGCCAAAGTGCAATACGCATCGAGGTGTTGGCGATCGGCGGCGTCTACGCCAACAGATCCCCGAGAAACACATACGCAAAGCCAAAGTAGATGAACACGCCCACGAGATCCATGATGGAAGTAATCATCGGCGAACTCAGCGTGGCGGGATCGGTGCCGATTCGGCGCGCGGCAAACGGCAGCAGCCCGCCGATGATGCCACCCAGCATCGTGCAGCAGAGCATGCTCAAGCCCACGACCAGCAGCACGTCGCTGTTTACGTCCTTGCTGAAGTACGCCAGGATGGCTTCGAGCATGGCGATGCACACGCCCAATGCCAACGCCAACGGGATCTCGCGTTTGATCACGAACCACACATCGCGCCAGCGCAGTTTCAGTTCACCCAGTGCCATGGCGCGGATCACCAACGTGGCCGATTGGCTGCCGGTGTTGCCGCCCATGTCGACGATGGGAGCAATGAATGCCGCGAGGATGAGAACTTCAGTGAGGATCTCTTCCTGGTGTGCGACGAACGTGCTCGTCAGGATGCCGAACACCGTGAGGATGACCAGCCAGAACACGCGCTGTTTGAACATGCTTGCAAAGCTTGAGCTGCGCAGACTGAGATCGGCGTTGCCCAACAGGGCCGTGCCGCCGAATTGCGCGAGCCGCTTGCCCTCATGCAATCGATCGAGGTCCATTGCGTCGTCGACGGTCACGATGCCCTGCATGCGCCGGTCGTCGTCTGTCACGGGTATCGCCAGCAAGTCGTGGCGACTGATGAGATCGACGGCGTCTTGTGCGGGCGCATCGGCATGAACGGCAACCGGTTCGGGTCGCATCAGCGTGGCGACCTGAGCTGACGGTGGTGCCATGACCAATTCGCGTAGCGATACTGTGCCGATCAGCCGTGCGCCGGAATCGATGACATAGATCACATAGATCGTTGCCGAACTCGACGCCGCGGCACGCAGGGTGTTCAGTGCGTCGGCAGCCGTGAGCTGGGCGGCGACGCTGGCATAGCGTGGCGTGGCAATGGCACCGGCAGTGCCGGCGGGATAGGAAACGTGCTTGAGGATGTGGCTCATGGGGAACACTCCTTTTTCTTTTCTTTGGTTTTTATTCAAGGGCAGACTGCGCGGCGGGGAGCGAAGATATCGTCGGGTGCGCAGGGTGCCCGCAATTGAGGCACTGTGCTGGCGGCTCCCAGCACGTCAGGGCAGAAGCGACGCCGTGGTGATGACAATGCCGACGGTGACGATGCTGTTCGCAGCGTTGCGACCGAAGGTGTGGCCCGCGCTGGCATCGATCTGCATTCGATCGGGAGTCACGTCGTGTCGCAGGCTCACCTGCCATGCCGGGCGTTCGCCCGTCACGCCGTAGGCTTCGATCGCCGCGCGGGTGCGCGGTGCCACGCCCATGTCCAACGCAGATGACCATATTCCGCGGCCCCGATAGCGATGCGTATTTGTGTTCCACGCGCGCGTCACGCCTGCATTGACGTGTGCCATCAAGGTGTCGCCAGCGAGGGGGAATGAGGCGATACCGATGGCGCTGGTGTCGCCCAATGCATGGCGATGGCTGCGGCGATCGCGTTGATCGGCAAGCGCGACGGCAAGCCCCGGCGACGCGTCGTCATAGCGCTGGATGACGTGTTTGACTTGCCACGTGGTGAGCGTGCCGCGGTCGATGCCGCTTACACCGCGCGCGCCGCCCAAACCCAGCTCAGTGCGGTCGGCGGGGCTGCACGCGGCATTGAGCCACAGTGTCTTCTCGGATGGGCCTTCGTTGCGGGTGCGTTGCATCCAGCTTTCGATCTGGCAGGCGCCGGGTGCCACGACATCGGCGTCGTCGGTAATCAAGGGGCGGCCGGCGACGGCGGGGAACGCCGCCATGACGCCGGTCGCCAGCAGGGCGGTCTTCAAGGCGGCCTTCAGGGCGGGCGCCAGCGGCATGGCGGCAATGGTGAGCGGGGCCGACCGCTCGGCATGGCGGTTCGCCGGCCATGTGCCAAGCATGAACGGATACTTTTTACGGGTGGTGCGAAACATGATTGTTCTCCGGTCGCCATGCGCAACCGGAACCGCTCATGCATCAGGAATGAGCGGTCTCGCGGCGCGGCGAAGGCGTCGTTGTTGTGGGTGCGGGAGATGGGGGGCGCCTAGGGCCACTCGGGTCGGGATCCATAACGGTCTCCTTAAAAAAAACGCAACGTACAAACGTGACACATGCGTGCCGCCGTGCGACTGAAGCCAGAGGCTGTACAGGGCGCAGACAAGCGGAAGCAGACGACGGACGCAAACGACGGACGCAGACGGACGAACGCAGACGGACGAACGCAAACGAACGGACGCAGACGAACGAACGCAGACGAACGCAAACGAACGGGCTCAAACGTACGGGCTCAAACGTACGGGCGCAAAACAACGGAACGCTCAAGACGTCGTCGTGCTGCAGTAATTGGGTGTATCGACGGGAACGTCGACGAACAGAACCGTCGTCGACGAATGCCGCTACTCGTGTTGTGGCGAGATAGCGGCAGGGGAAGCCTGCGCGTTATCTTGCCGAGGGTGTGGCCGATGCATCACGCACCGGCCGGCGACTTTCGCTCGAACAAGGAGCCACGTGGGCCTCCGCAGAAATTGGAACAGGCGGAAGTATAGGGAGCTCGCCGCGTCGGGTAAATGGCTTTTTCAATTGGTCCGCGCGATCAGCCTGCTGTGCAGGCGCCGTGTTCTGCGACACTAGCGCGCTTTCATATTCAGTACGTTGACCGCCATGATTCTGCGACGCGCGATTCCTGCCGATATTCCTGAAATGTTCCGGGTGCGAACCGGCGTACGCGAAAACCATATGTCGATCGCTGAGATGGCAACGGTGGGCATCACGGCCGACTCGATCGAGGCCATGTTGGCGGGGTCGGTACGCGGGTGGGTCATGCAGGAGCGTGACGGCTTGGCGGCATTCGCTTTGGCGGACGGTGCGGACGGTTGCGTCTTCGCCTTGTTTGTCGATCGAGGCCACGAAGGAAAAGGCATCGGTCGCCAGCTGATGAATGAAGTGGAAACATGGCTGTTTTCCCTCGGCCTGCAAGAGATTTGGCTCGAGACCGATGTTGATTTGCGTGTGCGCGCGAACGGCTTTTATCGGCGTCTGGGTTGGCAAGCGGCAGGCTTGCAGGGCGACGGTCAACAGCGTTTCGTAAAACGCCTTTGATCGATTCCCGCAATATTGCAGTGCAAGAAAAGTCTTGCGAAGAAGCGTAGAATTAGTTGGGATGTCATCTATATTCATCCTATCGACCTATCATGCCTGACGCTTCTACTGCGCATTTCGGGCGATTGGTGGCCAATACCGGGCGTGTCTGGCGCCGGGCCGTCGATCGCAAGCTCCAGCCCTTCGGCCTTACCGAGGCCACCTGGCTGCCTTTGGTGCGGATTGCGCGCGCCGCTCAACCCATGCGGCAGAAGGATCTTGCTGCGGCGCTCGCGCTCGACGGCTCGTCCGTGGTGCGGCTGATCGACGCGCTTGCCGAGGCGGGACTGGTCACGCGGCAGGAGGGTGCAGAGGATCGCCGGGCGCGCGAGATTGTGTGCACGCCTTCCGGTCTTGCCACAGTGGCCAAGGTTGAAATGATGGCGCTGCAGGTGCGTGAGGAGGCGCTGCGTGATCTGCCGCCGGCGCACGTTGCGATCGCCATGGACGTGCTGGATCACGTCTGTGCCGTGCTGGGCAATGTGGTCGAGGAGGAAACGGCATGAGCGCGATTCCCACGTCTACTGTATCCGGCGCGGTGCCGTCGGCGGGCACGGCGGCACAGGCAGCAACGATGCCTCCACGTGTGCCGCTGTGGTTATTGGCGCTGTTCACATTCAGCGGCACGCTGGCGATGCATATCTTTGTGCCGGCCCTGGCGCTGGCAAGCGCGGACCTGCAAGCCAGCAGTTCGGCCATGCAGATGACCGTCAGCCTGTACATCCTCGGTCTGGCGTTGGGGCAGCTCGTGTACGGGCCGTTGGCCGACCGCTTTGGGCGCCGTCCGATTCTGATGGTTGGGCTGTCGATCTACACCGTGGCCGGTGTGGTGGCGATGGTTGCACCTGACGCGTATTCATTGATCGCCGCCAGGCTCTTTCAAGCCCTGGGCGGCTGTGCGGGGTTGGTGCTGGGCCGGGCGATCGTGCGCGATACGGCGCTGCCCGCGCAGGCAGCAAAACGCCTGGCGTTGATGAATTTGATGGTGACCCTGGGGCCGGGTGCGGCACCGATCCTCGGCGCGCTTCTCGCCGGTAATTTGGGCTGGCGCTCGATTTTCGTCGTGCTCACCTTGCTCGGCGTGGTCAACCTCGTGCTGGCCTGGAAGATGTTGCCCGAAACGGGCACGGCCAATATGAACGTCAGCGCTGCTACCTTCGTGCGCCATTACAAGCATCTGCTGCGTTCGCCGGCGTTTCTGGGCTTTGCGGTGGGCGGGGGCGCGGCCACGACGTCGATGTATGCCTTCATCGCATCGGCGCCGTTTATCTTCTCGGGGCAGATGCATCGCCCGCCCGGCGAAGTGGGACTCTATCTGGCGATTCTGGTTTCTGGCGTGTGGGTGGGCAGCATGCTCACAGGCTGGCTGATCGCGCGCGTGCCGCTCAATCGTCTGATGGTGGGGGCCAATTTGTTCAGTGTATTGGGCGCGGTCATTTTCCTGGTCGTGGTGCTGTCGGGTCAGATGACACCAGCGTGGGTGATTGCACCGATGTTCCTGTTTACTGTAGGGGCAGGGGTGGCATCGCCCGCAGCACTGACGCAAGCCGTGAGCGTGGATCCGTTGGTGATCGGGTCGGCCTCGGGCTTGTATGGTTTCGTGCAGATGGCGGTCGGCGCCCTGTGCACCGCCGTCGTGGGGTTCGGCAGTTCGCCGGCGCTGTCGGCCGCGCTCGTGTTGGTGGGGGCAGGCATCGTCGCGCAAGCGGCTTTCTGGGTGGCCTTGCGTCAGCCGACGCGCAATCGGCACTGACCCGACGCTACCCCGGCACTGAAGACCGGCGGCGGTGAGTCACCGGTCATGGTTGAGCCCCCGGCGGCGCATGGCGTCATGTATTCTGCTGGGCTGTCGGCGGCACGCCGGCATTCCCGTTTTTTTGTTCGAAGGACGACCCGCATGGATGCCCTCTATTGGCACGATGGTCAGTGGACCACTGAAAACCCGAAACTACTCGGCCCCGCCGACCACGCCTTTTGGATGGCCAGCATGGTGTTCGACGGTGCGCGTGCATTTCGCGGACTCACACCCGATCTCGACTTGCATTGCCAGCGTGTGATTCGCTCCGCCGAAAAAATGCTGATGAAGCCGCAGATCACCTGGGAACGTGTGTATGCGCTGTGTCTGGAAGCGGTCGCGCAGTTTCCGGAAGGCAGCGAGCTTTATCTGAAGCCGATGTTTTATTGCGCCGACGGTTTCTTGCTGCCCGACGCCGACAAAACCCAGTTCGTGTTGCACGTGTTCAAGGTGCCGATGCCGGGTGAGCAGGGCTTCTCGGCATGCATCTCGAGCTTCGCACGCTCGTGGTCGAATATGGCGCCTACCGACGCCAAGGCATCGTGCCTGTACCCCAACGGTCAGCGCGCGATTCGCGAGGCAACGAGTAAAGGATTCGACAACGCCATCATGCTCGATGGCGATGGCAACGTGGCCGAGTTCGCCACCAGCAATCTGTGGATCGTGAAGGATGGCGTGGTGGCGACGCCCGCCGACAACGGCACCTTCCTGAACGGCATTACGCGCAAACGCGTGCTGGCGTTGCTGCGCGAAGATGGTGTGACGGTTGAGGAGCGTACGATCACCCCGGCCGATATCGATCAAGCCGACGAAGTGTTTTCGTCGGGCAACCACGGCAAGGTGGTACACGTGAGCCGTGTGGAAGAACGCCATTTTGAATACGGTCCGATGGCGCGCCGGGCGCATCGTTTGTATATGGCGTACGCGGAAGGCGGTCGAGCGAAGGCCAACGTTGCTGCGTGAATAACCTGCTGCGCGATTGCTGCCTAACTTCTGCGTAGTTGCTGCGTAATTGCTGCACCGGCTGGCGCGCAAGGCAGCATTAGTCGTGCATGTCACCCGTTTATTCGGTGCACATGTTTTCGGAAGCACGCAGATGCCGGAAGACGTTGGAAGCAAAGTGCCGAGCATGCGGAATCCATTTCGCGTCCTCGGCCTTTTCATTTTCGCCGCGCCACAATACGATTGTAAAAAGTGGGCAAGTTCGCGTCGGGCACGATAATCGCGCCCGGCAGGCGTCGCCGCATGTCGCGGCGCCCGACTCTTTTATCGAGATCAATATGAAAAAAGCGATATTGCTTCTGGCGGCAGGCACTCTGGCACTGAGCGCACTGGGTACGGCCCAAGCAGCGCAAGAATCGAAGGGCTGCGCGGCAAAAATTCAAAATATCAAAGCCGACCTGGAAAACGCGCGCGCGCACAAAAACCGCGCGCAGATTTCCGGTTTGGAAACGGCCTTGTCGCGTACCCAGGCCAACTGCACCGACGCGTCCCTGGCCAAGGAGCGCGCCGACGATGTCGCCAAGGCGCAAGACAAGGTTAAAGAGCGCGAACAGGACTTGGCGGAAGCCCAGGCAAAGAACGACAAGAGCAAGATCCGCAAGGCGACGTCCAAGCTCGATGAGGCCAGGAAAGATCTCGCGCACGCACAAGCGGAAATCGGCAAGTAAGTCGCTGGCGCGACATTGCATCGCCAGCATTTGGCGATCCGCCCGCTTTACCCCCGTGCCGTATCTGAAACGTCCGCCACCCGTGCGGACGTTTGTTCATCTTGCGGCATGAACCGGGTTGTGCCGCTGCCTCGCGCTTCATGCTGCATGACATCGCGCGGCCGGCCTTGCGCATCCAGCAGCACCTGGCCGATGCCTGAGCCATTCCATAACCGCTCGCCAGCCTGGCGGCGGTCCGGCAAGCGGTTGCGAATCTCCAGATGCCGGCGTTTGGTGAGCCAATTCAACGGTGAATGCCGCGCATAAAGCCAACGATTCGCGCGATCCAGCCAGTTCAGGAGTTGGGGTGGGAATTCATTCTTGATGCCGCTGCTGGTGATCTGCCAGACATCGGGACCGCGATCGCGATGACGGATCCGGATGTCGTACATGAACGAATAATGCACGTCGCCCGACAGCACCACGTAATTGCCCGGGGTGCGCGAGTGGCGAAAGATGTTCATCATCACATTCGCCGCGCCACGATGGGCCATCCAGTTTTCGGCGTCGACCATCAGCGACTGACCTGCCCAGGTAAACACGCGTTGCACGGTTTCGATGAGCTTTACACCAAACATCGGCGCAGCCGACACGATGACGGCAGAAGGCTCGTCAAGCAAGGCCTGCTGAAGTTCGCACAGCGACTCCCAATCCATCAGGCCCGACGGCTGGCTGGGAAGACGCGTACTGCGCCAGCGTTGCGTGCGCGTGTCGAGCACGATCACCTTGGGCTGCGTGGGCAGGACGTACCCCCACTTCGAGAACGCCAGCAGATCGCCGATGAGCGCGTCCTGATGTGCGCCGTTCATCCGATTTTCCGAGTCGATGTCCGACGTGAGTGCACGCGCTTTGGCCCGCAGGCCGACGAACGCGTCGGCGTTGTTGCCCCAGCCCTGGCATAGCGCATAGGCCAGCAAGGCATTGCCCACGATACGGCGCGAGAAGGGATGGCCGTAGGCTTCCTCTTCCCATCGGGCCGACAGATTCCAGTCGTCGGTAACGTCGTGATCGTCGAAGATCATCAACGTGGGCAAGTGCGCCATCGCGCGCGCCGCTTGCGGCAGGGTCGCTCGAAACCCGGTCAGATCACGTGCTTCTGCGCGATAGGCGTCGCGATGCTCGGCGTCGATCGCCGGCATCGGGACCTCGCCGATCAGCGCCCACGGCGTAGGCGACCACACCAGCAGATACATCGCGAGCACTTCAGCAAGCGTGACCAGGTGATTATGTGCGCTCGATGTGGTGAAAATAGGCTTTTTCACGCCTCCGAAGAAGCGCTCGCGCAGGGCCTCGTTGGCACGAAACGCCGGCAACAGCGACTCGCGTCGATAGTAGGTCGCGGGATGCGCATACAGTTCCGTGCTGTCGGCTACCGTCGCACCCTCGAGGGTCTCGCCGTACAGCCCGAGCCGCGCGATCAGGGCGTGGACGGCGGCCAGCATCGGGCCCGCGACGTCGTCGGCGTACACCTGATCGCCGCACAGCATGAGCATCGACGGCCGGCTCGTCGGCTGGCCGATGCAGGCTTGCACCAGCGCATCGGCGCGCGCCATGCCGTCGTCGGCGCAATGGTGCGGCTTGCGGCAGGAGCCAAAGAGAATGTTGTCTGCGCGGGCACGCAAGACGAAGGTGGGGCAGGAGGCCGAACCGTGGACCAGGTGCGGTGCCCAGTCCGCAATGCCTGTGGTGTCGTTCCCCGCGGTCGCGTGCAAACGCAGGTCGTAATCGATCTCGGTGTCGACCGGCAAGGGGTCGTCCAGCGTGACGTCGATGAAATGCAAGAACGCATGCGTGCCGACCGGCAGTATGCGCAGCATCTGGTCGTCCAGTTCAATACTTTTCACTTGGCGGTCTGCTGCCGCGGTGTGACTCAATTGGAGGGTGATGGATAGCGGGCGGCTTCCCACCAGCCATAACAACACACGGCCAGGCTCGAGCCGCCGAAGCAGGGGGCCGGCGAGCACGGGAGGCAGATCGACAGGGGATCCAGCAGGGGTGGGAACGCGCGTTGACATGGCGCCAAGCGTAGCAAAAACAGGGCCTTCAAATGAGGAGGATCATCTATGACAAGTCATGTTGCAGGGGGTGGGATTGGTCGGCACGCGTTTCATGATCAATCCCTCGGCGGGGATGTTTTTGATGCTTAGAAAAGATTCTGTTATTTCGTGACCGATATCGACAAAATGCGCCAGCACACCCATTTTCAGATGTTGTAACTCGTTGATTTTGTGCGACAACGTTCTCGCGTCTTCACATTTTGACGTTCGCCCTGCGTATTGCCGTTCCCGTTACAGCGCGTCCATACTCCCTGCAGAAAATCAAAACGGCAGGTAGAGGAGAGGACGATGGACAAGGCAGGAGTTGGGCTGCGCGCGATCGGTGCAGCGAGTCTGGTGGCGATGCTTGCGGGCTGCGCCGGCATGGCGCAGAACGAGGCTGATCGACTGAATGTTGCTGGGCTGACGCAACCGGTGAAGATCGTGCGCGACAAGGCAGGTGTATCGCATATCTACGCGCAAAACACGCACGATTTGTTCTTTGCGCAAGGGTTCAGCGCGGCGCGCGATCGGCTTTGGCAACTGGATCAATGGCGTCGCCAGGGCGAGGGCAAGATGGCCGAGCAATTCGGCCCACGCTTCATCGCTCAGGACCGTGCTGCCCGCATGTTCCTGTATCGCGGCGATCTCGAAAAGGAATACGCCAGCTATCACCCCGAGGCCAAGCAGATCCTGGAAGCCTTCGCTGCGGGGATCAACGCTTACGTGGATGAGGCCCGCGCCGATCCGGCGAAGCTGCCGCCCGAGTTTCGGATGACGGGCACGCAGCCCGGCTACTGGAGCCCGCAGACGTCGCTGATCCGCATCTACGGCATTACGCGCAACGTAAAAGACGAGGTGCAACTGGCCGAACAGATCGCCGCTGTGGGTACCGCTCGCGCAACCGCGCTCAATGTGTTCGAGCCGCCGATTACGCCGCAGGTGCCGGCGGGCCTGGATCTCACCCAGTTCAATACGGGACTTCTCGCCAACTACATGCTCGCGCGCGATGGGCAGAAGTTCAAGGCGGAGGACTTCCCACGCAGCCCGTTGACAGTGGCTGAACGCGAAACGCTCGCCAAGAACCTTTCCGATGCGCGCATGGCCGTAGCCGACATGGGCCAGAACCCTTATGCGCCGCGCTACGAAAGCAACAACTGGACGGTCTCGGGCAGTCGCACGGCGACCGGGAAACCGTTGCTGGCAAACGATCCGCATCGCTCGATCAGCATGCCGTCATTGCGTTATATGGTGCACTTGAATGCGCCAGGCTGGAACGTGATCGGTGCGGGGGAACCGGCCTTGCCTGGCGTATCCATCGGCCACAACGATCGCGTGGCGTTCGGCCTGACCATCTTTGCATTCGGCGACGAAGAAGATCTCTACGTGTACGACACGCGTCCCGGTGCACCTGATGAGTATCGCTACGGCAACGGCTGGGAGCGCATGAACACGGTCGATGAGACGATCGCAGTGCGCGGTGAAGCCAACCGCAACGCACCGATCAAATTTACGCGTCACGGTCCGGTGATCCATGAGGATCCGGTCAATCACAAGGCCTATGCCATCCGCGCGGCGTATCTTGAGTTTCCAGGCACGGCCGCGTATCTGGCGAGTTTGCGTTTGAATCAGGCGCAGGACTGGAATGAATTCGTGGCCGGCATGAACCGCCATTACACGCCCGGCGAAAATATGGTGTACGCCGACGTCGATGGCAATATCGGCTGGTTCGGCGGCGCCTTGGCGCCGGTGCGGCCGCAGACCGATTGGTCGGGCATGCTGCCGGTGCCGGGCGATGGCCGCTACGAGTGGAATGGGTTGATCCAGGGTGACGCCTTGCCGCGCATCTTCAATCCGCAGCAAGGCTATATCGCGACGGCGAACGCATACAACCTGCCGCCGGGGTACGTGCACCGCGATGTGTCGGGGCGCACCTGGGCCGAGCCGTTCCGTCAGCAACGGATCGACGAAGTGCTGAGCGGCAAGAGCGGCTTTACGCTGGAAGACATGAAAGCGCTGCAGTATGACGATGTGTCGCTGCCGGCACGTGAGATGGTGGGCTACGCCAAGCAGCTGAATTCGGTGCAGCCGTTGGCGGGCGAAGGCATTCGTCAGCTGCGCAACTGGAACGCGACGATGGCCACGGATTCCACCGCAGCCACCATCTATTCGTACTGGATGCCCGAGGTGGTGCAGCGCGTGACCGAAGTGGCCGTGCCTGCCAATGCGCGCAAGCAGTTCGGCAAGCTGCAGACGCGGCAAGTGCTGGACATGCTGAAACGCCCGGGTCCCGCATTCGGCGCCGATCCGGTCGCAGGCCGCAATGCGCTGCTGTTGCAGGCGCTGGATGCCGGCATGCAAAAGCTCGTGGCCAGCCGTGGCAACGATGCCAAGAACTGGGCGTGGGGCAGTCTGCACCACATCAAGTTCGATCATGCCTTGGCGCCGTTCATGCCTGAAGATCAACGTGCGAAGTACGCCACCGAGCGATATCCGGTCAGCGGCGACAACGACACCGTGCATCGCGGGACCTACCGCGCCTCCGACTTTCGCCAGATCAGCGGCGCGTCTTTCCGGCAAGTGATCGACGTCTCGAACTGGGATCGCTCGATGGTGCAGAACACGCCGGGGCAGTCGGCCGATCCGACGAGCCCGTTCTATCAGAACCTGTTGAAGGGTTGGGCGAGCGGCGAATATTCGCCGATGCCGTTCAGCGCGCAAGCGGTCGAGCGTGAAAAGCACGATACGCTGACCTTGCAGCCGTCAGGCGCGCGGGCACCGGTGGCGCGATAAGGGCATGGGCAAGGCGAGTGCGGTAGACGGAAGACATTGCCGCGCTCGATGATTGCAGGACGATAAGCTGGGGGCGCCAATCGGCGCCCCATTTTTTTTTCACATCTATCAGCTACCCGACTCGGCATGGGCGGTATCGAAAAAGTAGTCCTTCCACGATCCGGCTTTATTGCTTAGCACGCCAAGCTCCTGCAACTTCGTGGCGTACACGAATGTTTGCTGCGGCGTGATGGTGAAGTCGTTTTCCGGATCGTTGATGATGGCGCGCACAAAATCGACGGGCAGTTTCGATTGCTGCTGGCGGATGAAGACGTCGGCCGAAGCATCCTTGTTGGCGCGGATCCAGGTGGCGGCTTCGCTCAACGCGGCGTAGAACGCTTTGTAGGTTTTCGGATTGGCGTCATGAAATTTCTGCGTGCTGTAAAGCACGTTGAACGTTGCCGGCCCACCCAAAATGTCGTACGAGCTGATGATCTTGTGGACGTTCTTGTTGCGCTCCAGCGCTTGGTAGTAGAACGGTGCACTCGAGAAATGCGTGTTGATTTCCAAACCGCCTGAGATGATGGCGGCGGTGGCATCGGGGTGCGAGAGGCTGATGGAAATGTCGTCGAACTTCTTTGCCTGATCGCGGCCGTAACGCTTGGCACTTTCGATCTGCAAAGTGCGCGACTGAAAGCCCACGCCAGCTGCAGGTACGGCGATGCGATCCTTGGCGCTCAGATCGTCCAGGGTTTTTACGGCGGGATTGTTGGTGATCAGGTAATTCGGCAGTGAGCCCAGTGCCGCCACGAGCTTCACGCTCTGCCGATTCAGCGTGCGGTCCCACAGCACCAGAGCAGGCGGCACGCCGGCGGACACCACGTCGAGATTGCCGGTGAGCAGGGCGTCGTTCATCGCGGTGGCCCCCGAAACCTGGGTCCATTCCACATCGATATCGAGCCCCGCCTGCTTGCCGTGCTTTTCGATCAGGTTTTGATCACGCACCACATCCAGAATCAGGTACGCGATCCCGAACTGCTGTGCCAGGCGAATCTTGCCTTCGGCGCTGGCCGTGCCGGTGGCGCCGAGCAGACTGAGTAGCGCCGCGCTCAACGCGAGGACGCGTGTGGGGTTGAACCTGAATATCGCCATGATGCCGCGCTCCGTTGTCATTGTAGGTAGAGCGGGCGAGGTTAGCGAGGGCGGTCGGCCTCGCAAAAGACCGATTCGTCAGATGCTTATAACCGCTGCGCCGATAACGACGATTGCCACGGCGATCGACCGCTACGCGCGCTTGATATTTGGTGCCGCGAGGCCTTCGATCATCACGTTGATGCAGGCTGGCTTGCCACTGGCCTGGGCATCGAGCACGGCTTGCGCCATGTCGTGCGGCGCCGTCACGAATGCGCCGAAGCCACCGAACGCGCTGGCGACCTGATCGTAGCGGGTGGGCAGCAATTCGCAGCCGATGGTGCGGTCTTGTCCGTAATCGCGCACCTGGATCTGGTACTCGGCGTTCCAGCGCGCATCGTTGCCGACCACTGCCACGAAGGGCAGGTCGTAGCGTACGGCGGTGTCGAACTCGGCCGAATGGAAGCCGAACGTGCCGTCGCCCAGCACCGCCACCACTGGTGCCTCCGGGACGGCTACGCGTGCCGCCGCGGCAAACGGCAGCGCCGCGCCGATGGATCCGGCGATCCCATTGATTACCCGGTGTGGCGCCGATAGACACGCTTGCGCCCACTGTCCGATTTCGCCGCCGTCGACGACCAGGACGCTATCGGGGTGACTATCGAGCAAGGCCTGCAGCGTACGGCAAGCGGCAACGGGATGCAGCCGCGCGTCGTGCGGAGAGGTCGCGTCGTCCCAGGCTGCAGGGCGAAATGCGATCGCAGCGCGTACGTCGTGGCGCCAGGACGAAGGTTTGGTGCCATGGCCATGGTCAGCTGGCTCTGAAGACGATGTGGCAGGCGTCGTGGCAAGGCGCGCACGAGCCTCAGTGGCGGTGAGCAATGCCGCGATGGCCGATGCTGCATCGGCCGAGGCGGCATGCGTGAGGCGATCGCCGAACGCGTTTTGCGTGCGTTCGAGTTCGTGGCGGTCGGCGTCGATCTGCATCACGACGGCCGCGCCATTGAAGGCAGGCGTTTGCCCGAATTTGAGGGTGAAGTCCAAACGTTTGCCGAGCAGCAGGATGCAATCGCTTTGCGCCAGCATCTCGCTGAAGGCACCGAGGCTGGGATCGCCGATGCCGCGCGGACTTTCCATGCCGACGACCGGCACGCCGAGCGCATGCTCGAGCGCTGCCGCCTGGCCGCGGGCCGTGCGCGTCATCGAGGCCGGGCCTGTCAGGATCAGCGGCCGGGTGGCTGCGCGCAAACGCGCGACGATGGCTTGGGCAGATGCGGGGTCGAGCGCTAACGAATGAGGTTCGAATGCGGCCGCAGCATGCGGCGTCAGGGCCGACACGTGTGCTTCCAGCACATCGGTGGGTAAGCTCACATGCACCGGTCCGGGGCGTCCGGATCGGGCCACGACGATGGCGCGCGCGATGTCCTGCGACAGCGCCTCGGCCGATTGCGCCGTCCATGAGGCTTTGGTGAGCGGGGCGGCCAGATCGGCCTGGCGCATTTCCTGAAACGCGCCCATGCCCAATTGCGTGAGCGGTGCGTGGCCCGAAAGCAGCACCACGGGCGACTCGGCCTGCGATGCGGTGTACAGCGCCGCGATCGCATTGGCGTGGCCTGGGCCGCCCGTCACGAGCGCGATGCCGACTTTGCCGGTAATGCGGGCGTAGGCGTCGGCCATGTGTACCGTCGCGGCCTCATGACGGGTATGGATCAGGCGAATGCCCGACTGCACGCACGCGTCGAAGATCGGCATGATGTGGTTGCCCGACAGCGTGAAAAGCGTGTCTACGCCAGCGTCGGATAGCGTGCGGATCAGCGCGTCTGCGCCGCGATAGGGGACTGCAGGGGGCATGTCGGTCTCCGGATTTTCTTTTTATGGTCGTCGTCTGCCATCATCGCCGAGTCCACGTCGGCTGCCAAGCCGGTAAGCCGCGCGCGTCAGGGCAGGAGTGAGGTGGGAGACGTTGCCGCGACTGCGCCAGCGCCGCGCGCGGCAGCCAGATCCTCGGGCGTGTTGATGTTGGCGAATGCCTGCGCCGCTTCCGGTTCGTCGAAAGGCACGGCAATCATGCCGATGGCGTTTTGCCAAAGGCCGACTTTGCGATCGCCGGCATCGAGAAAGGCAGTCAGAGCGGGGAGCAGGTCGCGCTTGAGCACCATACAAGCGGCCTGGCGACGTCCGTCGGCGACGGCAAAGGCGCCGGGCCTGTCGGTGGCGAGCGCCGCCGCAAGCAACCGATCGACCAGATTGAGCGGAATGTACGGGGCGTCGCAGGGGGTGGCGGCAAGCCAGGGCGTCTTGCAGGCGGCCAACCCGGCGGCCAGGCCCGCCAGCGGGCCCGCATACGCGCCCCAGCGGGCATCGTCGGCATATACCGGCCCGAAAGCACTATAGACGTCATGATGACGATTGGCGCTGACGATCAAGGTATCGACCTGGCGTTGCAGGCGTGCCGCAACATGAGCGGCAATCGTTCGATCGCCCAGCATCAGCAAACCCTTGTCCGCGCTATCCATTCGTGCGCCTTGACCGCCCGCGAGCAGCAGGCCGGTGACCGGCGGACGAGGAATCATTTGGCGACCACGTCCATGGCGGAAAACCGGGAAAACGGCGTCGACGTCTCGGCTTTCACATTCCACACGGCGCCGGGCGCCAATTGCGAGGTGCTGTCGGTGGTGCTGCCCACTTCCTTGTTCTGCTCGTCATAGAGTTTGAAGGTAACGGAAAGCGCATCGATCAGCCGATCCGACACGTTCGTGACGTTTCCGGTGATGGTGGTGACCCCGGAGGTCATATCGCGATTGGCGGCAAGGCCGGAAACGTTCACGCCGCGTGCGAGCGTTTGCGCCAGCGAGATCTGGCAGGCGAGGGCAACGACGGCAAAGGCAAGCAGTTTTTTCATGACGAAGTCTCCAACGTGCCGAAGCGCCCGGGAGGCTGGGCGGTGGCGTCAGGCAGCACGATAGTGGGGCCGGATGAAGACTGCAATGTCTGCGCCCAGTCACGTTGTATCCAGCTGTCACGTTTTTGTCCCGATTCGGCTTTTGAGCAGGGTGACGCGGATGAGAATGAGCGGTCGAAGACGACTGGTCATGCCGACGGCGTTGCGCAATCGTCGCTTATGAGAGACACTTGGATGTACGTATTCTTGAGAACCCATCGCTTCATCGATTGGCTTTCGACGCTGCGGGATGCAAGCGCCAAGGTTGCGATTACGCGTCGAATCGAACGGGCTGTGGAAGGTAATTTCGGCGATGTCGCGTCCCTTACAGGAGGGCTGAGCGAGATGCGCGTACACACCGGTCCCGGCTATCGCGTCTATTTCGCCAAACGAGATTCAACAGTCTACCTACTGCTGGCGGGTGGCACCAAAAGTGGTCAACAACGCGATATCGATACTGCGCGCGTGCTCTGGCGGCAGATTCAGACGAGAGAAACCTATGACGAAAGCTAAAGCAAAACCGGAATCACCTCTGGTCCTTTCATCCGACGTAACGCTTGCGCCTTGGGATGCTGCAGAAGTGCTGACGGACGATGAGACCATTGCGCTTTATTTGTCGTCTGCAGCAAGCGAAGCGGATCCAGATGTATTCCTGAATGCTTTGGCTACGGTTGCGCGGGCGAGAGGCATGACCGAGATTGCACGTAAAACGGGACTAGGGCGTCAAGGCCTTTACAGGGCCCTGGCGCCCGGTGCCAATCCGCACTATCGCACCGTACGTAAGGTGCTGGATGCGATCGGCGTTCCTTTTTTCACACCGTCGCGATCGGCGTGACCGGTGAGCCGATCGCGTGCGGCAGGCGTAGCGGTGGGGCGGTCAACATGAAGCGATGGCGGCCATGGGCATGGAGCCAGTCGGCCAGGTCGCCCAGATACCAGAGTTCGGCCAAGGGCAACCCAAGCTTGAACAAGCAGTGATGATGCAGCGGCAACATCGCGCGCGGACCCGTGCCCTCACGGGCTGGAAACGCTTCGACCGCATAGTTGTCGGCGCAGATGGCGGCGATGCCGCTCGCCGTGATCCAGTCGAGCAGGCCGGCATCGGTGCCGTCCAGCGCCGCGCCGTAACTGTGCAGCACCGCCGCATCGGGCTTGCCGTTCATTTCGACCACGGCTTCGGCGAAGCCGGTGCGAAGAACGAGCATGTCGCCCGGTTCGACCTCAATGCCGTCGGCATCCAGCACCTGCTGAATATGCGACAGGCCGATCAACGTGCGGCCGGTGCCGAAGTGGCGTTTGAGATCCAGCAGCACCCCGCGGCCTTGCATGCCGTGATGCGCGAGATTTTCAATCCCCAGTTTGTGCGCGGCCGATGGGCCCTTGGCCTCGCCGTGGCAACTGCAATCGTCACCATCGGCAGGGCCGGTGATGTGCTCGCCGGCGCGATAGCCGTTGTAGTACACGCGTTCGGCCACGCCGTCGCCGTCGGCGTCGAATAGTGCGCCCACATGGGCCAGGGCGTCCCATTGCGTGGAGTACTGCATCGAAAGCAGCACTTGATCGTCGCTCAGCACATCCAACGCATCGGGATTGACGCGCTGGAGCGGAAAGTTGAGATACGGCGTGCCTTCCAGTCGCGTGGGGCTGAGCTGCGGCGGATGGCGGCGCGGGTTCATCACGTTGCCGCCCGGCAGATCGAGCGGCAGCGACAGGCAGAATGTCTTGCCGGTGAGGATTTCGCGCGCGCCTTTGAGCACTTGCGCTTCGGTCAGCAGATTGACGCGCCCCAGTTGGTCGTCGGGACCGAAGTCGCCCCAGTTCGACCCATCGGGTCGTTGCTTGTAGCGTGCCACGATTTACTCCTTGAGAAGAAACTCGACGACCGTGCGATTGAAGTCGTCCGCCGCTTCCCAGTTCGACAAGTGGGAGACGTCGAACTCGACATACGCCGATCCGGCGATCGCTTGATGAATGGCTTGACCTTCAGCCGGTGTGGCGGCAACGTCGTGAGTTCCTGCGATCACGAGCGTGGGGGCCACGATCTCGCTCATTTGGGCGCGCAGGTCGGCGTCGCGCAGCGCCGCACAGTTGCCGATATAGCCGGTGTCGTTGGTGCGGCGAAGGATGTCGATGAGCACTTGCGTGAGGCCAGGTTCGCGCGTGCGAAACGCCGGGCTGAGCCAGCGATCGACAATGCCGGTGGCCATGTTGTTCAGTCCCGTCTGCCGCACGGTATCGATGCGCGTCTGCCAACTCGCTTCAGTGCCCAATCGCGCCCCGGTGTTGCACAACACCAGCTTGCCTACGCGGTCGGGATGCGCGAGCGCGAGCGCCAGCCCCGTGGTGCCGCCCATGGAAAGGCCGCAGAAGTGCGCACGGGGGATGTCGAGCGTGTTAAGCAATTCGACGACGTCGCCGCTCAGTTGGTCGAAGGTGTATTCGCCTTCCGGCACGCTGGAGGCACCGTGGCCGCGGGTGTCGTAGCGCAGCACGCGAAAATGCTGCGTGAGCGCGGGGATTTGTCGCGCCCACATATCGGCCGACGTGCCGAGCGAGTTGGAGAGCACGACGACGGGGGCGCTCTCGGGTCCATCGATGACGTAGTAAAGACGGGTCTGGCTAAGGTCGGCGTAAGGCATAGGGGGCGTAGTCGTCGGTAGGTTTGAGAAAGGTGAAGAACGTTAAAGAAAGTTCTTGCCGTCGAGATAGGCTTTGCGCCACCGCGTGATGTTTACGCGCTCGAACAGATCGACGGCCGTGAAGGGATCTTCGGCGATCAGCGCTTCGGCTTCGGCGCGTGAATCGACATCGACGATATAGATGCCGCCGCCGAGATCGGTGCCGTCATCGGCGAGCTTGGCGCCGCACGCGAGCAGCTTGGCCTTGTTGCGTTCCAGGAACTCGAGATGGGCCGCGCGGGCGCCTTTGCGCACATCCTGATGGCCGGGCTTGTCGAACGTTTCGATCAGATAAGGCATGGTGGGTGTCCTTGGAAAACTAGATGGCTGAGGGATGGCGGGCAAGCGCCGTCACCTTGACGTCCATGTAGGGAAACAGCGGCAACGACGACAGCAACTGATGCAGCGCGTCGTTGCTTTCCACGTCGAAGATGCTGACATTTGCATAGCGGCCCACGACGCGCCACAGGCTTACCCATTGGCCGTCCTGCTGCAGCTTCTGGGCCAGGGCTTTCTCGTCGGCCTTGAGTTTGTCGGCTTGCGCGGCGGGCATGTCCACCGGCAGATTGACCTGCATTTCAACCATGAAAATCATTGTGTGTTCCTTGAGATTGAACCGGCGTCGTGGCGCGTGCTGGGTCACGCGCCGACGCGTTCAGTGGTAAAGAGGATGAGTGCGTCCCGTAGGATGGGGGCGTGCACGCAGCGGCGCTCGCCGCCACGTGCGTGCCTGCTCACCAGACCGATGGCAGGGCATAGCCTAGAGGGCGTCATTGAGTTGCGATCAGGCCGCAAACTGCAGCGGCAGACCGGTTATGCGCTCGAGCTCGGCGCGTGTCATGTCGCCGAACATTTCGGTTACGGTCACGCCTTTCGCAGCGATGTCGAACACGGCCACGTCGGTATACACGCGCGACACGCAAGCCACGCCGGTCAGGGGGTACGTGCACTGTTCGACGAGCTTGCTGGCGCCCTCGCGGGTCAACAAATCCATCATCACGAAGACTTGCTTTGCCCCGATCGCCAGATCCATGGCCCCGCCCACGGCGGGGATGGCGTCCGGCGCGCCGGTGTGCCAGTTGGCGAGGTCACCCGTCTTGGACACCTGAAAGGCGCCCAGCACGCAGATGTCGAGGTGGCCGCCCCGCATCATGCCGAATGAGTCGGCGTGATGAAAGTAGGCCGCGCCAGGCAGCTCGGTGACGGGCTGCTTGCCGGCGTTGATCATGTCGTAATCTTCCTGGCCCTTCTCGGGCGCCGGGCCCATGCCCAACATGCCGTTTTCAGTGTGCAGGATGATTTCACGGCCGGCGGGCAAATGATTGGCCACAAGCGTGGGCAAGCCGATGCCGAGGTTGACGACGTCGCCTTCCTTGATGTCCTGGGCCACGCGGGCGGCCATCTGGTCGCGATTCAAACGAGTGCTCATGCTGCCTCCTTGGCCGGCGCCGGAGCGATGGCGACGACGCGTTGGACGAAAATGCCTTGGGTGGCGACGGCTTCGGGATCGAGCGTGCCCAGTTCGACAACTTCACGCACCTGCGCCACGGCCACCCGGGCGGCGCTGGCCATGATGGGACCGAAGTTGCGCGCTGTTTTGCGATAGACCAGATTACCCCAGCGATCGCCGCGGTCGGCTTTGATCAGTGCGTAGTCGGCATGCAAGGGATACTCGAGCACATAGCCGCGGCCGTCGATCTCGCGCGTCTCGCGGCCTTCGGCCAATGGGGTGCCGTAGCCGGTGGGGGTAAAGAATGCACCGATGCCGGCGCCGGCCGCGCGGATGCGTTCGGCCAGATTGCCTTGCGGAACCAGTTCGAGTTCGAGTTTGCCGCTGCGGTACAGACCATCGAAAATCTGCGAATCGACTTGACGCGGAAACGAGCACACGATCTTGCGCACGCGGCCCGCACCCAGCAGCGCGGCCAGGCCGGTGGTGCCATTGCCGGCGTTGTTGTTGACGATGACGAGATCGCGCGCGCCTTGCGCGAGCAGCGCGTCGATGAGTTCGATCGGCTGACCGGCTGGACCGAAGCCGCCGATCATCACTGTGGCGCCGTCGGGGATGTCTGCCACGGCCTCGGCCGCGCTATCTAGGATCTTGGAAATCATGGATCTTCAGTGTTCCTGGGCTATGCCATAATGTTCGCTATAAGAACAAACCGTCTTTAGACGAACGAATTGAACAAGGGGGACAAGATGTCCGAAAAATTGCAATCGACGAAAAAGAAAATTCGGCCGGGCGCTGCCGCAACTGCGACCGCGCGCGTGGTGGTTAGGAAGACGGCTGCCAAGTCGGCCGGTCGATCCGCAACTGCTGGCGTCAACGATAGCGCTGTCGACCAGGGTAACGGGGCGGCGCCGAGCGAGCGCCAGGCCCCCGGCGACGGCTATGTGCAATCGTTTGCGCGTGGCCTGGCAGTGATTCGCGCCTTTGGCCCGGAGCACAGCAGCATGACGCTCAGTGCGGTGGCCGATCGCACGGGATTGACCCGTGCCGGCGCGCGCCGCATTCTGCTCACGCTGGTGCATCTGGGTTACGTCACGCATGATGGCCGCCTGTTTACGCTCACGCCGCGCATTCTCGAGCTCGGTTATGCGTACCTCTCGGCCACACCGTTGTGGAACCTGGCCTTGCCTTACATGGAGCAGGTGGCCGAAACCACGCGCGAGTCGTGTTCGGTATCGGTACTCGAAGGCACCGATGTGGTCTATATCCTGCGGCTGGCCACGCACAAGGTGATGTCCATCAACCTTGCCGTGGGGAGCCGGTTGCCGGCCTGGGCGACGTCGATGGGGCGCGTGTTGCTGGCAAGTTTGCCCGAGCCGGAACTCGACGACCTGCTCTCGCGCAGTGACATCCGTGCCTACACGCCCGCCACGATCACCGATCGCGCCGCACTCAAGAAGCACATCGCCCTCGCGGGCACGCGGGGTTATGCCTGCGTCACGAAAGAACTCGAGCCCGGTCTGCAATCCGTGGCAGTGCCCATCATCGATCGCAGCGGCCGGGCGATCGCGGCGATGAACATCAGCACGCACGCCAGCCGCTACACCCGCGCCGAAATGCTGCGCGTGTTTCTCCCGCCGTTGACCCACGCCGCGGAGCACATCAACGCCGCGCTCGCGCGCCGTTAGCGACGCCGAGGGCAGGGGCGACGGCAACGACATCGACGCGCATGATTGTCGTGGCGTCGACCACGACGTCGCGCGCATTGCATCGTCAGCGGTGGCAGGCCTGGACGTCATGATCAAATGGGCGCCACACCCAAGGTGGTGCCGCCGCAAACGTAGAGCGTCTGACCCGTGACGAAGCCGTTGTCCGGCGAGAGAAAGAAGAGGGCGGCGCGCGCCACATCTTCCGGCGTGCCCAAACGTTTGACGACGATGCTGTTGATGATGGCCTGGGTGCGCGGCGCGCCTTCAGGATTGCTGCGTGTAAACAGCTCGGTGGCGATCGGGCCCGGTGCGACGGCGTTGACGGTAATGCCGTCGCCGCCCAGCTCCATGGCCAGGGTGCGTGTCATGCCGATCATGCCGGCCTTGGTGGCCGAGTAGACCGTGCGCTCCGGTTTGCCCAGGGCGGCGCGCGACGCCATATTCACAATGCGCCCGAAGCCTGCCCGGCGCATGGCCGGCAGTGCCGCCTGCACCAGAATCATGCTGGCGCGCAAATGCAGCCCGACCACGAAATCCAGATCGGCCAGCGAGGCATCGTCGATCGTGGCGGGGCGTGTGGCCCCGGCATTGTTGACCACGCCGACGATGTCGTAGCGCTCCGCGATTTCGCCAGCAACGCGCTGGGTTTGCCCGGCATCGGTGAGATCGGCGGTCATATCGATCACGCCGGGGATAGGTGTGGCAGGCGGACGGATATCGATATTGACCACGCGCAGCCCTTGCGCGACCAGGCCGAGAGAGATGGCGGCGCCGATGCCGCCGCTGGCCCCGGTGACGATATAGATCTGTTCTTTCACGCTATGTTTCCTTCAGGTAGAACGTGCGCCGTTCGTTCATGCCGCCGGTGCGGGATGCACGCCCAGGTAACCCCACAACAATACGGCGACGATGTAGATCACGCCAACCCACAGCATCATGATCACGGTGTAGCCCATCACGTCGCGCAGCTTGAGCTTGGAGAGCGCCAACGCCGGCAGAATCCAGAACGGCTGTACCAGGTCGTTCCAGGCATTGCCCAGCATGACGGCCATCGTGGTTTGATTGAGCGCACTGCCCAGCGACTTGGCGGCATCGATCATGAACGGGCCTTGAATCACCCAGTGACCGCCGGCCGACGGCGCGAAGAAGTTGATGACGTAGGAGCTCAAGAGGCCCCAGAACGGCAGGCTTTCGGGTGTGGCCACATTGACGAAGGCATGCGAAATCGTGTTGACCAGGCCGGATGCGGCCATGATGGCCATGATGCCGGCGTAGAACGGATACTGCAGGATGATGCCCGAGATAGTCTTGATGCCTTCGGTCAGGCGCGCCACGTAGGCGGCCGGGGTGCCCAGCAAGATGATGCCCAGAAACAGGATGATGAAGTTGATCATGTTCAGATCGAGCGAGCCGCCCGTCTGAAAGTGCACGATGGCGTAGCCGATGCCCAGCAGACCGATCAGACCGCTCAGGATGCGGCTGTTGTTCAGCCGGGAGGCCAGCGTGTTTTCGGTTTCCATGTCGCCGGCCATTGCGGTCGTCTTCTCGGCCTTGTCGATATCGGGATTCACTTCGACCACCTTCTCACCGGCTTTGGGATGCAGCCAGGCATTGAGCAACGGCAGCGTCACCAGCACCACGAGCGACGTGATCAACATCGGTGCGGAGAAAATCGTTTCCGAGAGCGGGATGGTGCCCATCTGTTTGGCGAGCGGATGGTTGGCGGTAGAGACCAGCACCGGGATGCTTGCCGACAACCCCAGGCCGTACATCGTGAAGCCGCTATAAGCGGCCGCGATGATGAGGGGGTAGTGCACGCCCTTGATCTTGAGCGCCAGCTTCTTGGCGACGACGCCGCCGATCACCAGCCCGAAGCCCCAGTTCAAGTAGCTGCCCACGCTGCCCACCAGCGTGGCGACCACGATGGCCATGTAGGGCGTGTGCACGCGCGCGACGATGCGGTTGAGCATGCGGTCGGTAAGCGGTGCCGTGGCGAGCACGTAACCCATCGCCAGAATAACGGCCATCTGGGTGGTGAACGCCAGCAGGCTCCAGAAGCCATCGCCCCAGGCCTTCGTCATCTCCATGACGCCCTTGCCCTCGATACCCACGGCAAGCAGCACGGTCAACAGGGTCAATGCAATGGCGAAAACGAACGGGTCGGGAAGATACTTGCGCATCAGCTCGGTGAAAAACGCAGTGAGCTTACTCATGATGGTTAATGCTGCCTCGAAATTATTGTGAGTGTGTCGAACGGTGGTCGCCCAGCGCGCCCGTAAGGACGTGCCTGACAACGGAAATCAGGAATCGGTGCGTGAGGCGGGCGCGGCGGGTGGCTTGGGTTGGCCCTCCGCGCGGCTGTCGAGCCACGCGGCCAGGGCACGCAGGTCGTCGCTCTTCTGGCGCAGCAGCGCTTCACGGTCGGCGTCGCTCCACCGATAAAAACCTTCGCCTGTCTTGGCGCCGAGTTGACCATCCGCCACTTTTTGCGTGAGCAGTGCCGACGGCGTGGTGCGGTTATCGAGATCGGCGTAGAGGTAGCTGGCAATGGCGTGATGCACGTCCAGGCCATTGAGGTCGCGTTGCTCGAGCGGGCCGGATAGCGCCAGACGAATGCCCAGGCTCCATTTCACCACCTCGTCGATATCCTCTGCGCTGGCAATGCCTTTCTCGAGCAGCGACATCGCTTCGCGCGCCAATGCGTGCTGGATGCGATTGGCGATGAACCCGGGGATGTCCTGCTTTACGAGTACCGGGCGCTTGCCGCCCTGGCGCAGGAGCGTCATCACGCGTTCCACGGTGCCGGTACTGGTGGCGGCGTTGCGGACGACTTCGACCAGCGGAATCACATCTGCCGGCATGAAGAAGTGCGTGCCCACGAAACGGTCGGGACGCTGCGTCGATTGCGCGATGCTCGTAATCGACAGGCCCGACGTGTTGGTGGCGAAGACCGTGGCGGGGTCGCACACGGCATCGAGGTCGGCAAAGATCTTTTGCTTGAGCGCCAGGTTTTCAGGCACTGCTTCGATCACCAGCGCAGCCGATGCGGCGGCCTGCAATTCGGCCGCCAGCGCGATGCGGGCAGACGCCTCGCTGCGCGCCGCGTCGGGTAGATCCGAGAGTCGCATCGCCAAGGTGCTTCGGGCGCGCTCGAGGGCGCCGGCCACTGGGTCGATCAGGGTGACGTCAAGGCCGTGTCGGGCAAACAGTGCGGCGATGCTGCACCCCATTGCACCGGCACCCACGATAGCGACGCGCGAAAGGGAAGCGGTCATAACTGTCTCGTAAATGTTCGCGATACGAACGTGCGTACGTATCGCGAATGATTATTTTGGGCGATGGTAGCGAGGGGGGATGACGCGATCCAGAATGAACCAGTCTAAATGTCCACCAGATGGACGCGCGGCGACGCGATTCGTTGATCTTTCGATGCGGCAACGCAGCAATTCTTGCGTGCCGATGCCTAGTACGTACGCCGCTTCGCACCAAGCGCGGAGGCGCAGTGGGCCTGGAATCCGAGGGTGATTTCGACGGGCTGCAGGCGCATCCGCGCGTTCATGCTGCGGACGTTGACGGGCAGCGCACGCGTGCGCGGAGCGGCGATAGGCGGTATGGGCAGGGCGTCAGCAACGACGGCCCCTGTGTCGATGGGGTGTCCGCAGCAATCCGCATCCCGTGGCGCTGCGGTGGCGGCCGCTCAACCCGAGTTGCGCAATCCCGCTGCGATGCCGTTGATCGTGAGGTGAATCACCCGTTGTTCGCGTTCGTCCATCGCACCATTGCCTTTGGCTTGGCGGCTGCGGTGACGGCGGATGAGTTCGATCTGCAAATAGTTGAGCGGATCGATGTAGGCAAAGCGTTCGCGCAGCGAAGCTTGCAGCGATGGGTTGTCCGCCAGCAATTCGCGTTGCGTCAACAGCTTCAGCACCTTGAGTGTGCGGGCGTGCTCTTGCGAGATGATGCCGAAGATGCGATCGCGAATCGCCTTCTGCGGCACCAGTTGCGCATAGCCGGCGGCGATCGTGAGATCGGACTTGGCGAGCACCATTTCCATATTGGACAGCATCGTGCGAAATACCGGCCAGTCGCGCGCCATGCTGCGCAAGAGCGCCAGGCGTGCGCGCTGCGTGCCCGGCGCACCCTCGGCACCCTGCTCAAGATATTCTTCGATCGCCGATCCCACGCCGTACCAGCCGGTGAGCATCAGACGGCATTGCGCCCACGAAAAGCCCCAGGGGATGGCGCGCAGATCTTCGATGCGCTGCCCCTTCTTGCGGGAGGCGGGGCGGGAACCGATATTCAACCCGGCGATTTCATTGACCGGCGTGGAGGAAAAGTAATACTGCGTGAAGCCCGAGGTGTCGTAGACCAGGCCGCGATACGCGCGCTGGGCGCGGGCCGACATATGCGCCAACGCCGCGCCGTAACGCGCGAAGTGCACTTCTTCCGCATCGCGTGCCGCGCGTTGCGGCACCAGGCTCGTCTCCAGGGTGGCTGCCACCAGCAATTCGAGATGCCAGCGGCCCACCTCGGCATCCTTGTACTTGCTTTGAATGACTTCGCCTTGTTCGGTGAGCCGGATCTGGCCGTCGACCGTGCCGGGCGGCTGCGCCAGGATGGCATCGAAGCTCGAACCGCCGCCCCGTCCCACCGAACCGCCGCGGCCATGGAAGAGGCGCAGTTTGACCTTGTGACGGTTGAATACGTCGAGCAGCGCACGTTCGGCTTCGTACAACGACCAGTTCGATGTGAGAAAGCCGCCGTCCTTGTTGCTGTCCGAGTAGCCGAGCATGACTTCCTGCGCTCCCTCCTGCGAGCGCGCGATGCGGCCCCGCACTTCGGGCAGCCGCAGCCATGCGTCCATGATGCCGGGACCATTTTCCAGATCGGGGATGGTCTCGAACAGCGGCACGACCATCAGCCCGTCATTGCCGCCGCGGCCCTCGGCATCGGCGGGTGATGTGAGTCCGCCTTCGCGTTGCAGCACCAGCACTTCGAGCAGGTCGCTCAAGGTTTCGGTGTGCGACACGATGGCCTGGCGAATGGCGTGCTTGCCGAAGCGCGCGCGGGCCGAAGCAGCGGCGCGAAAGATACCGAGTTCGCGGCGCGTTTCCTCGCTGTACTCAACCCAGGGGGAAGAGAGTGGGCGGCCCTGGGCCAGCTCGGCGCGCAGCAGGGCCACGCGCTCGTCTTCGGAAAGCAGGTTGTATTCGAGGGGCTTGCCGTCGTGCTGCATGCCGGCGCGCGTGAAGAGCTCGGTCAGGGTGCGTTCGTGCACGTCCGAACTTTGGCGCAGGTCCAGCGTGGCCAGGTGAAAACCGAACACGGCCACGGCTTGCCGCAGTCCGCTCAGGCGCAGGCGCGCGATGGGCGCGGCATGGTGTGCGGCGAGCGAATCGTCGATGATGGCGAGGTCGTGCGCGAAGGCGTCGGGACCCGTGTAGGGCTCAGCCTGGGCGGTGGGCCGGCGTGCCGGACTGCTGCCCGTAAGCACACGTGCCGTCGCGTCCAATCGGGCATACATGCCCACGAGGGCGCGGCGATACGGCTCATCCTGACGATGCGGCGAAACATCGCCGCCGGCATCGGCCAGCGTTTGCAGCGCATCGTCGGCATCGATGAGCAACGTGCTGATCGACAACTCGGCTCCCAGCGCATGCACGTCCGTCAGGTAATAGTCGAACAGCACCGTGGCCTGACGCAGGGTGGCGCGATCGAGCGTGCCGGCGTCGACGTTGGGATTGCCGTCACGATCGCCGCCGATCCAGCTGCCCATGCGCAGGAAGGGGGCAAGCGGCGCGGGCGGCTGCGCGAAGGGTGCCGGCGTATCGCGCTCGAGCAGGCGCGACATATCGGCATACAAGCGCGGTACCACCGTGAGGAACGTGCTGCGGTAGTACGACAGCGCATTCTCGATTTCGTCTGCGACGGTGAGACGCTCGTAGCGCAGCATCCGCGTCTGCCACAGCGTGGCGATGCGCCCCAGCAGATTGCGTTGCAGTTCGGCGGCTTCGTCGGACGTCAACTCGCGGTCGTGCTGCATGAGCGCGGCCGCGATTTCGCGATGCACGTCGAGCGTACTCTTGCGTTGTACTTCGGTAGGGTGAGCAGTGAGTACGGGCATGACGAGCGCGTCGTCCACCCATTTGCGCACGCGGGCGGTGCCCACGCCCTGCGCCTTCAACATGCTCAAGGCATCGCGCAGGCTGCCACGCGAGGGCGTATCGTCAGCCAGAGCCCGTTCGCGTTGCCGGCGGTTCTGGTCGCGGTCTTCGGCGATGTTGGCCAGATGCAGAAAGTAGCTGAATGCGCGTGCGACCGAGTTGGCGTCATGTCCCTTCAACGTCCGTACCTGCTTGGCGATCGCCTCGCCATCGTGTGGCGCATCGGCGCGGCGCAGGCTGACGGCATGGCGCCGCAACGCCTCGATCGTGTCGTAGATCCGTTTGCCCTCGCACGCCTGAATGACCTCGCCGAGCAATCGCCCGAGCAGTCGAATGTCATTACGCATGGGTTCGAGGGAGACTAACTTCGGGCGCACAGCAGACATGAAAGGAGTTCCAAGGTCGGGTGTTGCAGGGAAAATCCATTGTACGCACGGGGGCGCGTCGTGACACACGGACCTGCAGGCGGATTCGCGCAGACATCGACGGCGTTGGGTGCACGTTGAAAGTCGCTGTGTGTACGTTAAAGTTCGTCTTTATCCCCCTGTCGCCGTCTGCTCAACGCTATGTCTGTCTTGCCATCCACACGCCGTGCGCTCGTCCTGTTTTCGGGCGGTCAGGATTCGACCACCTGCCTCGCCTGGGCGCTCGATCGCTATGCGCGCGTCGAAACGGTCGCGTTCGATTACGGCCAGCGCCATCGCATCGAACTCGATGCCCGCCTGAAAGTGCGTGCTGCCATCGTTTCGCAGTACCCGCATTGGGCTGAGCGATTGGGGGACGATCATCTGCTGGATCTGTCGGTACTGGGTGAGATCGGCGGCACGGCGATGACCGAAGATCGCGCCATCGAAATGCAGGCCAATGGTCTGCCCAACACCTTCGTGCCGGGTCGCAATTTGATGTTCCTGACGCTGGCGGCTGCGTTGGGCTACCGGCGCCAGATCGACGTGCTCGTGGGCGGGATGTGCGAAACCGATTTCTCAGGCTATCCGGATTGCCGCGACGACACGATCAAGGCCCAGCAAGTCGCCTTGGGGCTAGGTCTGGGTGCCCGGCTCACGATCGAGACGCCTTTGATGTGGATCGACAAGGCCGAGACCTGGGCGCTGGCCGAGCAGCTTGGCGGCCAGGCCCTGGTGGACATCGTGGTTGAGGAGAGCCACACCTGCTACCTGGGCGAGCGCGGTGCGCGCCACGCCTGGGGCTACGGATGTGGGCATTGTCCCGCATGTGCATTGCGCGCGGCGGGGTGGGGGCGCTGGCAGGCGGCCACGTCGGCCGCCTGAGGCTGCTCGACGATCAACGATCGCGCGAGTACACCCGTACGGCACGATTACCGGCCTCGCGACCGTCGGCCACGCTATCGGCCTGTGCCTTGGCGAATGCGCGGCGCTCCGCTTCGGCCTCGTCGACCGTGAACGGCACGGCAGCGCGATCGAAGCCGGTGTGGCCATCCGCTTCCCAATGTTCGGCCTGTTGCTCGATGTCGATGGCACCCGCCCGTTGAAGCACGGTAGTCGCTGTTTGCAATTGCGCCTCGTCGGCGACTTCCACGATCACCAGCGCGCCACCGCGGCGCATGGCCTCGTGATAATGGCCGGTTTCTTCAGAGCGATCGTCGGGGCCAAACATATTGGCGAAAAAGTGTTCGATGGTTTCGAGCACGCTGCGCTCGGGATGCGCATGCGCATCGGCTTCTGCATCGGTCGAGCCGGGTTCGCGCGGGGCGAGCTCGTGGGATGTGGTGGCAGCGCGCGCATGCACGTCGATATGTTCGATGTGAATGCCGGCATACACCAGCGCGGCCGAGGTTTCGTTCGCACGGTCATACGAATCGAATACGCCGATAACGGTTTGGGCCATGGTCGTTCTCCAAGTATCGACGAATGAGGGCAGCGGGCAAAGCAGGTGGCATGCCTGCTGCGTCAAGCGCTAGCGTAGCGCGCATTGCGCGATCGGGGAAAACTTCTCATGATGCCCGATCCGGCGGCGCCGTATCGCCTGCGCCCAAGTCGCGCTGCATCAGCACGGTATCCAGCCAGCGCCCGAACTTGAATCCTACGGATTGCAGCGTGCCTGCCGTGCGAAAGCCGTGGCGGGCATGCAGCGCGAGCGAGCCCGCGTTGGCGCTGTCGCCCACGTTGGCGATCAACTGGCGCCAGCCCCCGGCTTCGCATCGGGTAATCACCTCGGCCAGCAACAGGCTGCCGACGCCGCGCCCGGTCATGCCGGGCTTGATATACACCGAGTCTTCCGCCGTATGCCGGTAGGCCGGACGCGGCCGGTAATGCGTGGCGTAGGCGAAGCCGACGATCTCGCCGGCGCTTTCTGCGACCAGATAGGGCAGGCCGAGGCCAAGCACATTCGCGCGGCGCTGCGCCATCTCGGCGATCGACGGCGGCTCGGTTTCGAATGAGCCCGTGCCGTGCAGCACATGGTGCGCATAGATCGCCTTGATCGCAGGGAGGTCGGCATCGGTGGCGTCGCGCACGCGCGGCGCGTCTCCGGCGGACGACGCATCATGCGGCGTGGCTTCGTTGGTGGGGTTGGCGCACATGATGATTGAAGTAGGAGGCGATTGAGAAAGAGGAAAGAGGAAGGTGGATTGCGGGTGAGCAACCAAGTCAGCAAGCAACTGAACGAGCAACTGAACAAGCAACGGAACAAGCAACGGAACAAGCAATTGAACAGGCAGTGAGCAAGCAACTTCACAGGCAACTGAACAGGGGAGCGAAGAAGGGATCCCGAAAAGCGCGCTGTAAAACGGAAGCCGACCGTCATTTCAAGGCCGATGTGCGTCCGGCGTCAAGCCGCACTATCATGTCGGGTTTTCCATCCGCGACTTTCCCGCTTCCCAGACCATCATGCCGCACTATCGATCACGCACGACTACCCATGGCCGCAACATGGCCGGCGCCCGCGCTCTCTGGCGCGCCACCGGCATGACGGACGGCGACTTCGGCAAACCCATCATTGCCGTGGTCAATTCGTTCACCCAGTTCGTACCGGGCCACGTGCATCTGCGTGACCTGGGCGCGTTGGTGGCCAAGCAGATCGAAGCGGCCGGCGGCGTAGCCAAGGAATTCAACACCATCGCCGTGGACGACGGCATCGCGATGGGCCACGGCGGCATGCTGTACTCGTTGCCCTCGCGTGAACTCATCGCCGATTCGGTCGAGTACATGGTCAACGCGCATTGTGCCGACGCCATGGTGTGCATCTCGAACTGCGACAAGATCACCCCGGGCATGTTGATGGCCGCAATGCGCCTGAACATCCCCGTCGTGTTCGTATCGGGCGGCCCGATGGAGGCCGGCAAGGTCAAGTCGCCTACCGACGGCCGCGTGATCGCCAAGATCGATCTGATCGACGCGATGATCAAGGCCGCCGACCCCAAGGTCAGCGATGCCGAGGTCGAGGCGGTCGAACGCAGTGCGTGCCCCACGTGCGGTTCCTGTTCCGGTATGTTCACGGCCAATTCGATGAACTGCCTGACCGAAGCATTGGGCCTCGCCTTGCCGGGTAACGGCACGATCGTCGCCACGCACGCCTGGCGCCGTGGCTTGTTCGAACGCGCCGGCTCGTTGGTCGTCGAACTGTGCAAACGCTATTACGAGCAGGACGATGCCTCGGTATTGCCGCGCAATATCGCATCGCGCTCGGCGTTCGAGAACGCGATGACGCTTGATGTGGCGATGGGTGGCTCGACCAACACCGTGCTGCATTTGCTGGCAGCTGCGCAGGAGGCGGGCGTGGATTTCACCATGGCCGACATCGATCGCATCTCGCGCAATGTGCCTTGCCTGTGCAAGGCGGCACCGCTCACCGACAAGTTCCATATCGAAGACGTGCATCGCGCCGGCGGCGTGATCGGCATCCTGGGTGAGTTGGGCCGTGCCGGCCTGCTCGACCTCGAAACCGGCAACGTCCACAGCGGCACCTTGGGTGGTGCGATCGCCGCCTGGGACATCAACGGCGGTGCCGGTGACGAGGCACAGAAGTTCTATCGTGCGGCGCCCGGCGGCGTGCCCACGCAGGTGGCGTTCAGCCAGGATCAAACGTTTCTGACGCTCGATCTCGACCGCAAGGACGGCTGCATCCGCAGCGTGCCCAACGCCTATTCGAAAGACGGCGGCCTGGCTGTGCTGTACGGCAATATCGCCGAGAAGGGCTGCATCGTGAAAACGGCCGGCGTCGATGAAAGCCAATGGGTGTTCAGCGGTCGTGCGCGCGTATTCGAAAGCCAGGATGATGCGGTCGAAGCCATTCTTGGCGACGTGGTGCAACCGGGCGACGTGGTCGTCATTCGCTATGAAGGCCCCAAGGGGGGACCCGGCATGCAGGAGATGCTGTACCCCACGTCGTATCTCAAGTCCAAGGGTCTGGGCAAGCAGTGCGCGCTGTTTACCGACGGGCGTTTTTCCGGCGGGTCATCGGGCCTGGTGATCGGCCACGCCTCGCCGGAAGCGGCCGAAGGCGGCACGATCGGGCTGGTGGAAGACGGTGACGCGATCGAGATCGACATCCCCAATCGTCGCATCGCCTTGGGCGTGGACGATGCCACCCTGATCGCGCGCCGCGCTGCGATGGCAGCACGCGGCGCCGACGCATGGCAGCCGATCGGCCGCGAGCGTTATGTGTCGCAGGCCTTGCAGGCGTACGCCGCATTGGCGACCAGCGCCGACCGCGGTGCGGTGCGCGACGTGTCGCAACTCAAGCGCGGCTGACCGCAGCGGGGCCAGGCTCGGCCCATAACGAAGCGAAGGAAAGGGTGGCGATAGGCCACCCTTTTTCTATTCCAGGCTGACACCAGCTCTGCGCCGCCACCGTCAGCAAGGCGAGAAGGGGCGCCAGTTCGCGCCGCGCCTATCCGTACAAAAGTGTACTCAGAATATTCATGAATATCAGTGTTCGAACAATACTGTTTGGCTCATGATCCGCCTCCATGACGAATGTCCGCGTGGACCGCCTGTGCACCGATGCCAGGCAAGTCTGAATTGGAGCCAACGCAATGAATATTCAAACTCGGCACGTTGTCGAAAGCTCGCACATCGTGACGGCATCAATTCGAGCCGCTGGGACGGCAGCCCCGGACGCCCGCCGCTGGCTCGTCTTGGTCGTCCTGCTGACGGGCACGCTCCTGCCGCCGCTGGATTTCTTCATCGTCAACGTATCCTTGCCGGCCATGCGAACCGCTCTGCAAGCCTCTGCCGACGTCTCGCAGTTGGTGATCTCGGTGTATGCCGCGGCCTATGCTGTCACCCTGATCCTGGGCGGTCGTTTAGGCGATCTCTATGGCCGCAAGCGTGTCTTCATTGCAGGCATGCTTGGCTTTGGCGTCGCCTCGGTATTGTGTGGCCTGGCACCGTCGCCGGGCATGCTCATCGTCGGTCGCCTGTTGCAAGGAATTTCGGCGGCGATCATGGCGCCGCAATCATTGGCATCGATACACGCCCTCTTTCCGGCAGGCGAGAAGAATCGCGCGCTCAGTCTTTACGGTGCGACATTCGGCCTGGCCTCGGTGGGTGGACAACTGCTTGGGGGTGTCCTGGTCTCGGCAAGCCCATGGGGGCTGGGGTGGCGCAGCGTTTTCCTGATCAACCTTCCCATCGTCATCGTGGCCGTTCCTGCTGCAATGGTGCTGCTGTCGGAAAGCCGGGCCGAGCGTTCGCCTCGTCTGGACGTGCCCGGAGCATTGCTGTTGGCGGCGGGCTTATTGGCGCTTGTGGTGCCACTTATCGAAGGGCAGGAACGTCACTGGCCGTGGTGGTGCACAGTGCCGCTGGTCCTCAGCCTACCGACGTTATGGCTCTTTTGGCAGTATGAAAAGGCGCAGGAGCGCGCCGGCAGGACGCCTCTGGTACTCCCCTCACTTCTGGCCGTGCGTGGATTGCAACGCACGTTGGCATCGACCTTCTTCTTCTACGCGCTCGCTGCGTTCTTCCTGGTATTTGCCGTGTATGAACAGGCCGGCCTGGGACACGATGCATTGGCAGCCGGCCTGGCCATCCTGCCGCTCGGCGTCGGATTTTCACTCGGTCCGTTGTGCAGCGCATACATCGTCCGGCGACTGGGTTCGCGTACCGCCAGCTTTGGCATGGTGCTGGAGGTGCTCGGTTTGGTCTTGGTCGCAACGCTGGCGTTCGCCGGCGAGTCGTCATGGCTTGCGTTGCCCTTGTTCCTCACCGGCGTCGGGCAGGGTATCGCTCTTCCTGCGCTGGTGCGCCTGAACGTGGACCATGTTGAAACACGTTGGGCAGGACTGGCTTCGGGCTTGGTCAACGCCACCTTGCAGATCAGCGCTGCGGTGAGCGTTGCCGTGTTCGGCGGACTATTCGTTGCCATCGCGCCTGATGGTGCCAGCGCTCACGATGTGCGGCTTGCCTTTGCAGTGGCTTCACTGGCCATCGGCGCATCGCTGGCATTGGCAGCACGACTGAGTTGGAAACGCCAGAACATTTAGGTCCTCATCGATGTACTGAAGCTCAAGATTGAGCGAAAGGAGAAACGCATGACAAAGACGTGGTTGATCACTGGATGCTCTGGCGGCTTCGGTCGCCATCTGGCGGAAAAGGCGGCGGCACGTGGCGACAATGTCGTGGCGACGGCACGGGACCCCGGAGCGCTGCGCGACCTGGCGAGCCGATTCCCGGATACGCTGCGCGTTGCCGCCCTGGACGTCACTGACTCGGGGTCGATCCATGCAGCGGTGGCATTGACTGCCGAGGTATTCGGCAGACTGGACGTGTTGGTCAATAACGCCGGTCACGGATTCATGGGTGCCATCGAGGAAGCGGTTCCAGACGAGTATCGTCCGCTTTTCGATGTAAACCTGTTCGGCTTGATCGAAACGACACGTGCGGCGTTGCCGCTGATGCGTCGCTCGGGCAGGGGCAGGATCGTCAACCTATCATCAGGTGCCGGCCTGATCGGCACGGGCGGGCACGGCTATTACAACGCCACCAAGTTCGCGGTGGAAGGCCTGTCGGAAGCGCTCGCGCAGGAAGTGGCGCCGATGGGCATACGCGTGATCATTGTCGAGCCTGGCCCGTTTCGCACTGCATTTCTGGGACGCTCGATTGCGCTCGCCAGGCAGCGAATCGAGGACTATTCAGCGACCGCAGGCGCGGCCCGCGCCTATCGCGACGGCAACGACGGGCGCCAGTCGGGCGATCCGGTCAAGGCCGTCGCAGTGATGATGCAGGCGATCGACGCTGAGGATCCACCGCTGCATCTACCGCTTGGTCCACGTGCGCATGCGAGTGCCGAGCGCAAGTTGGCGGCATTGCGCAAGGACATCGATGCCTGGCGCGAGATCTCGATTGACACCGATTTCGATCAGGCATCGACTTAAGCGCGCAGCCCTTTCATCGCGTCAGTAGTCGCCACGGTAGAGCTCGCCGGCCAGCACATTGCGCCAATTCTGCCAGGTCAGCCGTGGTGCCTCGGTCTCCTCGCGGTTGTAGGGCGCGTCATAAACGATGTGCCGCCAGGACGGCTTCACCGCACCCTCGATGCGCGGTTTGTCGTCGATGATGAGGTCGCCCCGCACCAGAGTCTTGTCGCGCGTGAGGATCATCCGCTGGGTGGCCCCGCGGCCCAGGTGGCGCTCTACCCACTGATACTTCTCCGCCACGCAATTTTCATATTGCGTGAGCGGCGAGGTGCAGATGCGCACATCCCAGCCCATGGCCAGGAGCGCATGAAAGGCCTCGACCGCGCCCGGAACCGGTGGCAGATTGCGGATGAAACCGGGTGCCGTATAGATCGCCTCGGCTTTGCCCCGCAAGGCGGGCGGGTAGTCGTCGAGAATCTTGAACGACCGCCGATCCTCGTAGGCCACCGGGGGGATCTCGGGGTAATGCGTGGCCCACGCCACGAGGAATGCATGCTCGAAATCGGCAAGGACGCCGTCCTGGTCCAGCAAGATCAACATGGGAGTGGCCGCAGTGAATGGAGGCTGCGATCTTACTAAACCCGGCCACTGCCTTATGCGCGACACCGTCGACGCGGCCCGCTTCGAGTGCGCAGAGGACGATGACAATGAAGAGGGCCGAACAATCGAACAAGTGTGCCGAATGCATTCGGGTCGGCGCCGTTACGGACGGAATGCGGCACGATAGCCACAGAGTGCGTGCAATTAGGGCATAGAACGTTTAGAATCAAAATTGTTCCATTTTGTTACTCCAGCAGAGGCATGCGCGCCGCTGCTGTACGCCCTTTTTTGGTCTACACATAGCGATGACTGCGAGCGACCGGCCTGATGCTCAGGCAGAAGAAGCGCTGCTGCTCGAAGCGGCCGGGATGGTGCCGCTCGAAACCGGTTATCCGGGGTCGCCCCGCCGGCGGGCATTCGAGGCTTGGCGTGACCAGAGCCCCGCCCATCGTGCTGCGGGCGATGCGGCTGAGCGCATGTTGCATGTGTACGCCCAGCGCGCGGGCGCCTATTTCGAACAGGAAAGCGCGGCGCCGCGCCTCAGCCGCCGTCAATGGCTGACCCGTGCTGCGTTGGGCACTGCCTTGGTGGGCGCCGCGAGCGTCGGCGGCAGCTACGTTTTGCCGTGGCGCGAGTGGCTCGCCGATTATCACACCGGCATCGGTGCGCGCCGCGAGGTCGCATTGCAGGATGGCAGTGTGCTGATCCTCAATACCGATACGTCGGTGGATGTGCGCTTCGACGCCACCCGTCGCACCATCGTGCTCACGCGCGGTGAAATCACGGTGCGCGTCGCACCCGACCGGGCGCTGGCGGCCCGGCCTTTCGTGGTGATCACGGCACAGGGGCAGATCGACGCCGCCAGCAGCCACTTCGCCGTACGCCAGGATGACGGTCGCACGCGGGTGGCGGTGCTGTCGGGATCGGCCACGCTTGTGGACAAGCGGCCGGGCGCCGCGGCTCCCCGTACGCTGCTGGGGGGCTGGCAAACCGTATTCGGCCCCGGCGTGGACGATCTCCAGCCGGTGCCGGCGGACAATCGCGTGCTGGCATGGACGCACGGATTGCTGATCGCCCAGGATATGCGCTTGCAGGATGTTGCCGCCGAGTTGACTCGGTATCGCCGCGGTGTCGTGCGCTGCGCCGCGGACGTTGCCGATCTGAAGGTGACGGGCGTTTTTCCCGTCGAGGATACCGATCGGGTGCTGGGCACGCTGCAAACCACCTATCCGGTTCGCACGCGCTATGTAACCCGCTATTGGGTCGAACTCGTCTCACGCTAGCCCCGGGCGGCGACGCATTTTGTTTCGCAATGCTGAATGCCGACAGTCAAGGCACGCGACGTGCAAGCTATCGTCGAACCCGTTACGGGATCGACGCATTCAGATCGACGTATTCAAGGAGTAGATATGCCAGCCGACCACAGCGCCGAGGTGCAGGAAAAGCCGCGCCGCCGCCACTTTTCAATGATCCGCGAGTTTCACCTCGCGGATTTCTTTACGCTGGGCAATGCCGCCTGCGGCGTGGCCGGCGTCTTTCTCGCGATGGTCTATCTGGTCACGCAAAATCCCCAGCACTTTCTGGCGGCGGCCGTGATGGCGCCCGCCGCCTTTGCGTTCGACGTGCTGGATGGCCGGATTGCACGGTGGCGCCAGCAGCATTCGGCATTGGGTCGCGAGCTCGATTCGCTCGCCGACGTGATTTCCTTCGGCGTGGCACCTGCCGCGTTGGGCTTTGCGTCCGGCATGCACGGCGGCTGGGATGTGGTCGGCATGATCTATTTCGTGTGCTGCGGTGTGAGCCGACTGGCCCGCTACAACGTCACGGCCGAATCGATGTCCGGCGAAAGCGGCAAGGTGAGCTACTTCGAAGGCACGCCGATTCCCACCAGCGTGGTCATTACCGGCGTGCTGGCGTGGGCAGCCTGGCAGGGCCGGTTGGGCGAGGCGCTGTGGGGTGGCAGCATGGTGATCGGCCCGTGGGATCTGCACCCGTTGAGCCTGCTGTTCGTGCTCTCCGGTACGTTGATGATCAGCCGCACGCTGCGCATCCCGAAGTTTTAAGCCCTAAACCATGGGGGCGTGGTGTGCGGTCATTGAAATCGCAAGTACCGTTGCAACCGACGGCGTACAACGTGCGATAGCGGCACAAACGCAGCGCGTAGGGAAAAAAGGCGGACATGATGTCCGCCTTTTTTCATGCCGCCGGTCTTTTGCGTTCGGCCAGGAAAATACCGCCCAGCACGCAAGCCAACGCCACGGCGTGATAGCTCGCAAAGGGTTCGCCCAGGATCAGGACGGACATGATGGCGCCGAAGATCGGCACAAGATTGATGAACAATCCGGCGCGGCTTGGGCCGATCAAGGCCACGCCTCGCATGAAAAGCAGTTGCGCGATGAATGAAGGTCCCAGCCCGATGTACATCACGATCGCAAACGCCTTGGGTGTGGCGGGCATCAAGAGATCGCCGGATGCCGCTTCGATCAGAAACAGCGGCAAGCTCGCCACCATTCCCACGCATGCGAGTGCGGTGAAGAACACGATCGCCGGCACCGCCGGGCGATGCGGCAGGCCCAGCGCATAGCCCGCATAGCAAATCCCGGCAATGACCACGTAGATGTCGCCGATGTTGAATTGCAGCGTGGTGAGCGCTTCGAGATGACCGCGCGTGGCCATATACAAGATACCGACCAGGGTGAGCGCAACGCCGGCCAACGTGAGCGCGTTTGTGCGCTTGCGCTGGAACAGAAAGGCGCCGATCAGCACGAATACCGGTATGGCGCCTTGAATGATCGACAGGTTGATGCCCGACGTATGGCTCGCCGCCACATAAAGCAGATTGCCGTATGCCGTCATGCCGCCGATCGCCATCGGCAGGATCAACTTCCAATGCGGCAGCAGGGCGCGCCAGTGCGTGGCGACGTCGCGGCGCGCAATGACGATCAGCGACACGGCGCAGATCAGCCAACGGAAAAAACTCAGTGCCATCGGCGAGATCTCGCCCACAGCCATGCGCGCGGCCACCATGTTGCCTCCCCAGAACAGGGTCGTGACGATCAGCAGGAAGTAGGCGCGACGGGAGGTGTTTGAGGGCTGCACGCCGGGATTAGACCACGCGCTCGATGACGTCGTGCGATCGGTGCGAATCGTCTCGTGTTCAGCGTCCGGTGGGGAAGCCTGGCGGGTGCGAAGCTTTCATCGAATGCGCGATTTGAAAGCTAAACCGCATTTTTTGCTGGTGCGACGTCAGTCCCGCGTCAGTGATAACCCTTGGATTCAGGCAGCTGACAACGGACAGAAAGCGGGTTGGTAGCTTGACTCTCTAATCTTCGATCGCGGCCATGACAGTTAGGGCCGGCGCCGGAACCGGCGCATATCGCCACGGCTCGTTGCGGGCCTGAGGATGGAGGAGAGCAACATGGAATCAACCACGACAAAGTTCAAGAAAGACTATTACGGCGGGGCGCTGATGGTGCTCATCGGCGTAGGGGCGGTGACGGCGGCGATGAGCTACCACATCGGTACGTTGGCGCACATGGGGCCGGGCTATTTTCCCGCCGCGTTGGGTGTGCTTCTGGCCATCGTGGGCGCAATGATCGCGTTTTCGGCACGCTCCGGTCAGCCCGAAGCTCCCCCGCCGGGTCATCACTCCGCGATCCCCGATATACGCGGCAGTGTGTGCATTCTGCTGGGCATTCTTGCCTTTCTGCTGTTCGGGAAATACGGCGGCTTGCTGCCGGCCACGTTTGCCATCGTCTTCATTTCGGCACTGGGCGACCGCAGCAACAGCATCGTGCAGGCGGCCCTCCTGGCGGTGTGCATGTCGGCCATTGCCGTCGTCGTTTTCTGGTGGGCGCTGCAACTGCAGTTGCCCCTGTTCCGTTTCGGTTGAGCCATCATGATCCAACAATCGCTTCTCGATCTCTGGTACGGCTTCGGTGTTGCCTTTCAATGGCATAACCTCCTGTGGTCGTTCTTTGGCGTGCTGGTGGGCAATCTCATCGGCGTGTTGCCCGGCATGGGCGCGCTGTCCGCCATTTCGATCCTGCTGCCGCTGACCTACGTGATGCAGCCGGTGCCCGCCATTCTGATGCTCGCCGGCATCTTCTACGGTTCGCAATATGGCGGGGCCATCGGCGCCATATTGCTCAATCTGCCCTCGCATCCACCGCATGCCGTGACGTGTCTGGATGGGTATCCGATGACCAAGATGGGCAAGGGGGGTACGGCGCTCGGCATCACGATGATCTCCTCGTTCTTTGCCGCCTCGGTCGGCATCATCGTGATGATCTTCGCGTCGCCTTTGCTGGTGGAAGTGGCGTTCAAGTTCGGGCCCACGGAAATTTTCTCGATCATGTTGCTGGGCTTGCTCGCCGGTGCCACGATGTCGCGCGGCTCACCGCTGAAAGGCGTGGCGATGACGCTGTTCGGGCTGATGTGCGGCGTGGTCGGCACCGATGTGAATACGGGCACGATCCGCTTTTCATTTGGCTTGATCGACGTGTCTGATGGCCTGGAGCTCGTGGCAATTTCGATGGGCCTGTTCGGCGTGGCCGACTTCCTGATGAGCGTCAATCGCATGACGGCCATCGGGGGCGGCATGAAGCTGCGCCTGCGCGATATGCGGCCGAGTCGCGCCGAGATGAAGGAGGCATTTTTTCCGATGGTGCGCGGCACGCTGGTCGGCACCTTGTTCGGCGCCATGCCCGGCACCGGCCCGACCATCACCACGTTCATCGCCTACGCGCTCGAACGCAAGGTGTCGAAAACGCCGGAGAAGTTCGGCACCGGCATGATCGCCGGGGTCGCGGCACCCGAAGCCTCGTCGCATTCGAAAACGCAGGTTGACTTCATCCCGACGATGAGTCTGGGTATCCCCGGCGATGCCGTGATGGCGTTGATTTTGGGGGCGTTGCTGATTCAGGGCATCCAGCCGGGTCCGCAGTTGATCACCGAACACCCGGATATGTTTTGGGGCCTGATCGCCAGTTTCTGGGTGGGCAATGTGCTGCTCATCATCCTGAACGTGCCGTTGATCGGTGTGTGGGTAAAACTGCTGCGGGTGCCATACCGGTTTCTGTTTCCCTCGGCGCTCTTCTTCATTGCGGTGGGGGTGTACAGCACGCAGAACAGTCTTTTCCAGATCTGGGAGGTGCTGGCGTTCGGCATCATCGGCGCAGTGCTGATGACGCTGAATTTCTCCGTCGCCCCGATTTTGCTCGGCTTCGTGCTGGGTCCGATGGTGGAAGAAAACTTCCGGCGTGCGTTGCTGCTGTCGCGCGGCAGCATGACCGTTTTCATCGATCGTCCGATCAGCGCGTGCTTCATTGCGGCGAGCGCATTATTGATTCTGGTGCAGTTGTGGTCGTTCGTTCGGAAGGGAAAAACGAAAACGTCGAACCTGCTGCCGCAAGTTCCGACGACCGAAGGGCCACCGAAGTAATTTATCGGCCGCACGATTTCTTGTTGGATCACGCTCACGCGTGTGGGTTTTGTGCCGAGGGCGTTTCGCTCTCGGCAATTTTTTTGTGCGCAGCGAGGGGCGTTGTGTCTTGGCGGCGAAGGGCTGCGCGGCAGGATGCGTGACGCGCGCGATCGCTTAATGCTCGTCTTGCGACAACGAGCTCAAAAGCCGCCGCCGCTCGCGGCTATTTGCCAGGTGAATGCGCATGGCGGTGCGGGCCGATTCGGGATCGTGGCTGGCAATGGCCGACAGGATGCTTTCATGCTCCACGTACACCTTCTCCAGATACGACGTGGGACTGGTGTCGCCGGGCACTGTCTGTGCCAGCCGCGATCGCGGAATCACCGTGGCACCGAGCGCGCCGAGCATCGAACTGAAGTGCACGTTCTGCGTGGCGCGCGCGATCTCGAGGTGAAACTGAAAATCGGCGACCACGGCATCTTCACCGTTGCGCACGGCATGATGAAAGGCCGCTTGCGCGTCGCGCATCGCCTGTAGATTGGCATCGGTGCGACGCAGGGCAGCGAGCGATGCGGCCTCGGCTTCCAGCCCGATGCGCAGCTCGAGCATCGCGATCACATCGTTGATGGTGGCGAGTTGTTCGGCGCCGATGCGAAAGGGAGCGCTCTCGCCCAGTGCGTTGACGAACGTGCCCACGCCATGCCGGGTCTGCATCAGTCCTGCCGCTTGAAGCTTTGAGATTGCTTCGCGCACGACGGTTCGGCTCACGCCGAACTCGCGCATGATCTCCGCTTCGGTAGGCAACTTGTCGCCCGGTGCCAAGGTGCCGCTGCGAACGCGCCCGGTGAGCTCGTCGACCAAAGCTTGCGCCAGATTGCGCGGCTTGCGGGGGAAAGTGGGGGAACGGGCATCCATGGCTACTACTCCGATATTGCCGTCAGGCAGCTAGAGTGTAACGGAACCCTGCCGACTTGTTCTGTTGTCATACAACGATTGGCAATGCCAATCGACTGAGAAGCCCGTTTTAGCCGGAATTTGCAAAGGTTATTGACGATTCTGCCGTAATCAGGAAATATAGTCGTACGACAACCGACAAAATCGGGCAATTTCCTTAGGAGACAAAATGGCATTTCCGTTTAAGGCGACTGTGCGCGCCCTGGCCCTCATGGGCGCGTTGACCGCTGCGTCCACCGCCGCCTTTACCGCCAGTGCGGCCGACGCATGGCCCGCCGCCAAACCGATTCGCCTTGTGGTGCCGTTTGCGGCCGGCGGCACGTCTGATGTGCTGGCGCGCACGCTGGCCAAGGAAATGCAGGGTGAGCTGAACCAGACGATCGTGGTGGAAAACAAGGGCGGCGCGGGCGGCGTGCTGGGTGCCGACAGCGTGGCCAAGTCGGAAGCCGACGGCTACACGCTGCTGTTGGGCACCATTGCCACCAATGCCATCAATCCTGCACTGTTGCCCAACATCGCCTACGATGCGGCGCGTGACTTTGCGCCGGTCATTCTCCTGGGCAGCATCAGCAATGTGCTGATCGTGGGTGAGGCGCAGCCCTACAAAACGGTCAAGGACGTGATCGACGCGGCCAAGGCGAAGCCCGACACGCTGGCCTTCGGCTCTGCGGGGCAAGGCACGTCGCAGCATTTGTCAGGTGAAGTGTTCAAGTTGCTCACCGGCGCACAACTCACGCACGTGCCGTATCGCGGCAGCGCACCGGCGGTGCAAGATTTGATCGGTGGACAAATTCCGATGTCGTTCGAAACCGCATTGGTCGCGTTGCCGCATATCGCCAGCGGCAAGATCCGTGCGCTCGCCGTGACCTCGGCCAAGCGGACGCAGGTGATGCCTGACGTGCCCACGATGCAGGAGGCCGGCGTGCCGGGCTTCGACGTGAGCAGTTGGCAAGGCATTTACGCGCCGGCCGGCACGCCCAAGCCGGTGGTGGACAGGCTCAATAAAGCGCTGACCACGATCATTGCGAAGCCGGATGTACGCGCGAAGATGGACGCGTTGGGCCTGGAGTACACCGTCAATACGCCCGAGCAGTTCGCGGCTTTCCAGAAGACCGAGCAGGCGAAGTGGGCCAAGGTCATCAAGGACGGCAATATCAAGACGCAGTAAATCACGGCCCAGTAGATCCAGACGCAGTAAATCAAGGCGCGGTAAATCCATACGCAGTAGACCTGCGTGGGCGGGGAGGGCGTCATTGGCGTCAGCCCCGCTCCTATCGATCCGCTAGACCCCGACTGAAGTCTTATCTGCCAGCGCGGCGTCCCACAGGCTCATGAGCGTGGCGATTGCCGCGTTCAGCGCCGCGAGCTTCACACCGTCTCTGGCGGACACCGCCACCCCCAGCAGAAAACAGTTGAACGCGATGCCCATGGCGCGGGCATCGGTGCGCTCGTCGAGCTCGCCCGCGGTCACGCCGCGTTCGACGCATCGCACGAATCCTTGAAGCGTTCGCGCGCGCGACGCCGCCAGCGGCTGGGTCAGATGCGCGTGCGCAGGGCTGGGCGCGCTCATGGTGCCCAATGTCACCATGCAGCCCTTGGGATGCCCCGGCTCACACTGCATTTTCGTGGAGCGGCGCAGCGCAAGCTCGACGGCCGCCCTCGGAGCAAGGCCATCGTCCCAGAGGCAATCCGTGACGCGTGCGTAGGTGTCCAGGTAACACTGCACCGCCTCCGCATACAGGGCTTCCTTCGAGCCGAATGCAGCATAGAAGCTGGGGCTGGAGATGCCGCCGCCCATGCCGGCTTTCAGCTGGCTCAGCGATGTGACCTCGTAACCCTGTTCCCAGAAAAGATGCATCGCTTGCTCGACAGCCTGCTGTCGGTCAAATGTTCTGGGGCGACCCATCTGTGCCATCTTGGCCTCCGTTGTCCAAGACTTAAATACTACTCGATACAAAAGTCCTTGACGAGCGTCCGACGGGCAGCCTACATTTGTACCGAACGGTATATATGTAATCCAGACTCAATGCGCCTAAGGTGCGATGAGCTCACCCCTTCGATAGGACATTCGCTTGTGAATCATTCTTCCAGCCAGACGGCAGCGGCAGCGCCGGATCGCTTACCCATGGCCGCGCTATTGGCCCTGGCCATGACCGGCTTCATTTGCATCGTGACGGAGACGTTGCCTGCGGGACTGCTGCCGCAGATCAGTTCAGGACTTGGCATCAGTCAGGCGATCACGGGCCAGATGGTGACGGCTTATGCGCTGGGTTCGTTGCTGGCGGCCATTCCGTTGACGATTGCGACGCGCGGCTGGCGGCGGCGCAATGTTCTGCTGCTGACCATCGTCGGCTTCTTCATCTTCAATTCGATCACTGCGCTTTCCAGCCACTATGTGCTGACGTTGGTCGCCCGCTTCTTTGCAGGTGTCGCAGCGGGGCTCGCCTGGAGCCTGATCGCGGGTTACGCCCGACGCATGGTCGCACCGCATCAGCAAGGTCGTGCCTTGGCCGTCGCGATGGTCGGCACCCCGATTGCCTTGTCCCTGGGTGTGCCGCTGGGCACCCTGATGGGGTCGATCGTGGGTTGGCAAACCGCATTCTGGATCATGTCCGGCTTGGCGCTGCTCTTGATCGGGTGGGTGATCGCCAAGGTCCCCGACTATCCCGGACAATCCGCGCACGAGCGCCTGCCACTGCGAGAGGTGTTCACCCGTCCCGGGGTAAGGCCCGTGCTTGCCGTCGTGATCGCCTGGATGCTGGCGCACAACATGCTCTACACCTACATCGCCCCATTTGTGGCGCCCGCAGGGCTTGGCGAGCGTATCGACCTCGTGCTGCTGACCTTCGGTGTGGCAGCGCTTGTCGGCATCTGGTTTGCCGGCATGCTTGTGGATAAGCATTTGCGTGCCACCGTATTGGCTAGCCTCGCGGCATTTGCCTTGACCGCGCTGCTGTTTGGTTTCGGTGCGCGATCCCCCATCGTGATCTACATCGGTGTGGCCGTGTGGGGCATCACTTTCGGCGGTGCCGCCACGTTGCTCCAGACCGCTTTGGCCGATGCGGCCGGTAGCGGCGCCGATGTGGCCATGTCGATGAATGTGGTCGCGTGGAATGCGGCGATTGCGGGCGGCGGCGTCATGGGCGGGATGCTGCTCGGCTCCGTGGGGGTTGGCGCCTTTCCCTGGGCATTGACGATCCTGATCGCGGTGGCGCTCGTGGTTGCCTGGCAGTCGCGATCGCATGCCTTCCGTCCGGGCGTGCGCCGCGGCGGCCCGGCCGCTGTCGGGCATTGAAGCAGGAAAGCAAAAAGCGCAGTCAGGGACTGCGCTTTTCGTTTCGAGCGGTGGGCGCAAGCGGCCGCCATCCTCTGGCTGAGCCACTTGCTGCGACGCGTGTGACGCGCCGGCCACCTCTCGTCTTACGCGTCGCGTGCGGGTTCGCCGTCCGTCGTGCGCACCAGTTTCAGCGGGTTGCCGCGCTTGAGGGCGTCGGGCAACAACGCATCGGGCAGATCCTGATAGCAGACCGGCCGCAGGAAGCGGTCGATTGCCGTGGCGCCCACCGAGGTGAACGACGCATTCGAGGTCGCAGGGAAGGGGCCGCCATGCACCATCGCATGGCTGACTTCCACACCCGTGGGATAACCGTTGGCCAGGATACGGCCTGCACGACGTTCCAGCACGGGCAGCAGCCCGCGTGCGGCGTCGATGTCGGCGTCGTCGAGCATGAGCGTGGCCGTGAGCTGGCCTTCAAGGTGCTCGGCCACCGCGCGCATTTCGGCCAAGTCGCTGCACCCGATCACGATGGAGCTGGGGCCGAAGACCTCGGCTTCCAGCGCTTGCGAGCCCAGCAGGTCTTTGGCGCTGGCACCAAATACGACGGGGCCTGCAGCGCAGCTTTCGGCTTGCGAGGGTTTGCCTTGGCCGATGGCCTTGACGCCAGGTTGCGATCCCAACTCGGCCACGCCGCGTTGATACGCATCGAAGATGCCGGGCGTGAGCATGGTCGCTGCACCTTTCTCGGCAACCGCTTTGGCAGCGGCCGCGCGAAAACGATCCAACGCCGGGCCTTCGATGCCGATGACCAGACCGGGATTGGTGCAGAACTGACCCACGCCCATGACGAGCGAATCGACATAGCCGCTGGCGATCGTTTCGGCACGTTGTTCCAATGCCGCCGGCATCAGGAACACCGGGTTGATGCTGCTCATTTCGGCATACACCGGAATCGGCTCGGCACGCGATTGCGCCGTGGCGACCAACGAGAGCCCACCCTGGCGCGACCCGGTAAAGCCCACGGCTTTGATCGCGGGATGCGCGACCAAGGCTTCGCCGATGTCACGTCCTGCGCCGATCAACAGCGAGAACACACCTTCGGGCAGCTTGTGCTGAGCGACCGCTTTCTGAATGGCGCGGCCCACCATTTCGGACGTGCCCAGATGCGCGCTGTGTGCCTTGACGATGACCGGGCAACCCGCAGCGAACGCGGAGGCCGTGTCGCCGCCGGCGACCGAGAAGGCCAGCGGGAAGTTGCTGGCGCCGAACACGGCAACCGGGCCCAACGGCAATTTCTGCAAGCGCAGATCGGCGCGCGGCAGCGGCGTGCGGGCCGGCTGCGCGGGGTCGATCGTGGCCGTGAGGAAATGGCCGTCGCGCACGACGCGAGCAAACAGTCGAAGTTGACCGACGGTGCGGCCGCGCTCGCCTTGCAGACGCGCCAGCGGCAAGCCGCTTTCCTGATGCGCGCGCTCGATCAGCGCATCGCCCAGGTCGAGAATGTTCTGGGCAACCGTTTCGAGAAATTGTGCGCGCGTTTCGAGCGGCAGGGCGCGAAACGGGTCGAACGCCTTTTCGGCCAGACCGGCCGCGCGCTCGACATCGTCGCGCGTGCCCAAGCCGAATGCGGGTTCGAGTTCAGCCCGCGATGCGGGGTTGATCGCGCGTTGCGTGCCGGCGCTACCGCGCACGGCAGCGGCGCCAATCAGCATGTCGCCTTGTAAAGTCATATGCAGTTCCTTATTGAGGACCGAGCTTCTTGATCAGCGCGTCCAGCATCTCGAATTCTTCGGGCGTCAGATCCGTCAACGGTGCGCGCACCGGGCCGCCATCATGGCCGACCAGCTTGGCGCCCGCCTTGACGATACTGACCGCATAGCCTGCGCGGCGGTTACGAATGTCGAGGTAGGGCAGGAAGAAGTCGTCGATCAGTTTGTTGATGGTGGCGTGATCGTCGGCAGCAACGGCATTGTAGAAATCCATGGCCGTCTTGGGGATGAAGTTGAAAACGGCCGACGAGTACACGGGCACGCCGAGCGCCTTGTATGCTGCGGCGTACACCTCAGCCGTGGGCAGGCCACCCAGGTACGAGAAACGGTCGCCGAGTTTGCGGCGGATGCGCACCATCGGTTCGATTTCGCCGATGCCATCCTTGAAGCCGATCAGGTTGGGGCAACGATCGGCCAATTTGACCAGGCTGTCTGCCGTCAGACGCGAATTGGCGCGGTTGTAGACGATCACACCGATCTTGACCGACTTGCATACCTGCTCGACGTAGGCGCAAATGCCGTCTTGCGACGCTTCGGTCAGATAGTGCGGCAACAGCAGGATGCCCTTGGCACCTTGACGCTCAGCTTCCTGGGCATAGGCAATGGCCGTACGGGTGGGGCCGCCGGCACCAGCCAGAATGGGTACCTTGCCGGCGCACGTGGTGACGGCGGTGCGCACCACATCCGAATATTCCTGCGGGGCCAGCGAAAAGAACTCACCCGTGCCGCCGGCAGCAAACAACGCAGTGGCGCCATAGGGGGCCAGCCACTCGAGGCGCTCGATATAGCTCTTCGGACGGAAGTCGCCTTGTTCGTCGAAGTCGGTAATCGGGAAAGAAAGCAGGCCTTGCGAAACGATTTCTTTGAGTTCTTGCGGGGTCGTCATGGATAGCGGTCCGTTGCGAGTGGCCCAAGGGCCGAGGGCTGGAAGAAAGTAAAGCGGTGGCATCGCCGATGGTGTGGACGATAGCCGTTAAGTGATAGGTCATCGTACAACATAACCGCATCGACGGCTAGGGGGGCGCCATGCCAATGCATCAAAAAACACGGTTTTTAACTGCTGCAGCAGACGAGTTGCGACGAAACGAGCGTCCTCCCGTATAATCTGGGTCGTACGATGACATAGACTTCATGGCCGTTTGGGACCCAGCCCGAAGCGGCCGCGTGCGAGGACGACAAATCATGCAAGAGGCGGTAAAAACGGCGCCCATTTCGATCAAGGTCCATCCGGCCGACAACGTCGCAATTGTGGCCAATGATGGTGGCCTGCCGGCAGGAACGGTGTTCCCGGATGGACTGACGTTGCGGGAAGGTATTCCACAAGGTCACAAGATCGCCCTGGTCGACTTGAATGTGGGCGACCCCGTCGTCCGATACAACGTCGTCGTGGGATTTGCGGCCGTGGCATTGCCCGCAGGCAGTTGGGTCAATGAGCGCGTCACCACCATGCCTGAGGCGCTGGCGCTGCACGATCTGCCGATGGCCACGCGCGCGGCACCCGAGATGGCCCCGCTCGAAGGCTATACCTTTCAAGGCTTTCGCAACGCCGATGGATCGGTCGGCACGCGCAATATCCTCGCCATCACCACGACGGTGCAGTGTGTGCAAGGCGTGGTTGAACATGCCGTGCGCCGGATCAAGGCGGAGATGCTGCCGCGTTATCCCAACGTCGACGATGTGATCGGTATCGAGCATACCTACGGTTGCGGCGTGGCGATCGATGCGCCCGATGCCGCGATCCCGATTCGCACATTGCGCAATATCAGCCTGAACCCCAATTTCGGCGGCACCGCCATGATGGTGAGCCTGGGTTGCGAGAAACTGCAGCCCGAGCGCTTGCTGCCGCGCGGCACGATTCCCATTCGTGCGGGCGCCGGCATGGCCGGTGAAACCGCCGACGACGGCAGAATCGATACCGTGGTGTTGCAGGACGACGAGAACGTGGGTTTCGAATCCATGATCGACGCCATCATGCAGACGGCCGAACGCCATCTCGCCATTTTGGATCGCCGCCGCCGCGAGACCTGTCCGGTCTCCGATCTCGTGGTGGGTGTGCAGTGCGGCGGCAGCGATGCGTTTTCCGGTGTGACCGCCAATCCGGCCGTCGGCTTTGCCGCCGATCTATTGGTGCGCGCAGGCGCCGCCATCATGTTTTCCGAGAACACGGAAGTGCGCGACGGTATCGATCAACTCACGTCGCGCGCGGCTACCCCCGAGATCGCCGAAGCCTTGATCCGCGAGATGGATTGGTACGACCGCTATCTCGCGCGCGGCATGGCGGATCGCAGTGCCAATACGTCGCCCGGCAATAAAAAGGGTGGGCTGTCCAACATCGTCGAGAAGGCGATGGGATCGATCGTGAAATCCGGTTCCTCGCCGATCGCGGGCGTGCTGTCGCCGGGCGACAAGCTCGATCGCAAGGGGTTGATCTTCGCGGCGACGCCGGCGAGCGATTTCATCTGCGGCACGCTGCAGTTGGCGGCGGGCATGAACCTGCATATTTTCACCACCGGACGCGGTACACCTTACGGTCTGGCGCAGGTGCCGGTAATCAAGGTGGCTACGCGCAGCGATCTGGCGCGCCGGTGGCACGACCTGATGGACGTGAACGCCGGCCGCATCGCCACGGGCGACGCCACGATCGAAGATGTGGGCTGGGAACTCTTCAATCTGATGCTGGACGTCGCCAGCGGGCGCAAACAAACCTGCGCCGAGAAGCTCAAGCTGCACAACGCGCTGGCGCTCTTCAACCCCGGGCCGGTGACCTGATCGCAATTGCGTCCGTCTGCGCGCCGACGCGCAGGCGGATTGCTGACGCGGACCCGGATCGTCAACGTACAGCCGGATCGCTGACGTGCGGGTGGATCACCAACGTACAGCCGGCCGGCTCACAGCAGCTTGCCGGGATTCATCAACTGGTTGGGATCGAGCGCGCGCTTGATCATCAGCATCAAATCCATCTCGACGGGCGACTTGTAGCGGCGCAACGCGTCGCGCCGGAGTTGTCCCACGCCGTGCTCCGCGCTGATGGTGCCGCCGCGCTGCACGACGATGTCGTGCACGCAGCGATTGAGCGACGTGGTGAGCCGAGCGAAGTCGTCGTCCGGGATATTCAGCGGCAGCAGCGCGTTGTAATGCAGATTGCCGTCGCCGACGTGTCCGAAATTGATCACGCTGGCCTGCGGGAACCGCGCGGCAACGGCGGCATCCGCTTCGTCGATGAACGCCGCCAGGCGCGAGATGGGGAGGGCGATGTCGTGCTTGATCGCTTTGCCGCCGCGCACCTGCGCTTGCGAGATGCCCTCGCGCACCCGCCACATCATGGCTGCGCGGGCGGCATCGTCGGCGACCTGCGCGTCGTCGATCGTGCCTGATTGTGTGGCCAGCGCCAGCGCCTGCCGCAGCCTGTCTGCGAGATCGTCATCCGGGGTGCCGGCGAGTTCGATCAACGCATGATACGCATGGGCGTCGCGCAGGGGCATCGGCGCATCGTCACGCTGCGCCGCGTCGATATCGAGGCACGATGCGGACATCATTTCGAACGCCGTCACGCTTTGCCCAAAGGTGGCTTGCAACGACGTCAGCAACGCCACGATGCTTGCAGGCGTGGACGCACCCACCCATGCCACGGCGCATGCGGGTGCAAGCGGTGAGAGTTTCAGTACCGCGCCGGTAATCACGCCCAATGTGCCCTCCGAGCCGATGAACAAGCTCTTCAGGTCGTAGCCGGCGTTGTCCTTGCGCAAGCCGCGCAACCCATCCCATACGCGGCCGTCCGGCAGCACGACTTCGAGCCCGAGCGTGAGTTCACGGGCATTGCCATAGCGCAGCACCGCAGTGCCGCCTGCGTTGGTGGCGAGGTTGCCGCCGATCGTGCATTGCCCTTGCGCACCCAAACTCAGGGGGAAGTGCCGCGCTGCCTCGTGCGCGGCCCGCTGTACATCGGCCAACAGCACACCCGCATCCACCGTGAGCGTGTTGTTGATCGTATCCACTTCGCGAATCCGGGTCATGCGCGACAGGCTCAACACGACCTGCGCACCGCTGGCGTCCGGCGTGGCGCCGCCACTCATGCCGGTATTGCCGCCTTGCGGCACCACCGGCGTTCCCGTCTGATGGCACAAACGCATCACGGCCGACACTTCGGTGGTCGTGCGCGGCCGCACGACCACAGGGGTACGGCCCTCATATCGGCCGAGCCAATCGCGCAGATAAGAAGCTTGCTCGGCGGGATCCCGGATCACACCGGCCTCGCCCACGAGGTGCGAAAGGCCGCCGATCAGGTCGCGGGCGTGCATCAGGCGCGATGCCAGCCGAGCAGCACGCGGGCGACGGCCATGCCGGTGGCGGCCTGGGTCGGCTCGACCACCGGAATGCCCAATTCGTCCTGCAGCCAATCGCGATAGGCGGCCATGCCGGCGCAGCCGAGCACCACCACATCCGACTGATGATCGTCGCGCAGACGGCGACCCACGTCGAGCAACCGTTCTCGCGTACGTGTTTCGTCGGACAGTTCGACCACGCCGAGCTCGAGCGGCAGTTCGGCCGCGATGCGGCCGGTAAAGCCGCTCGCGCCGAAGAAGCGCGCATGGCGCGAAATGGATTGCCGCAGGATGGCGATGACGCCAATCCGCTGGCCCAGCGTCATGGCGGTGAGCATGCCGCATTCGCTGATGCCGAGTACGGGTTTGCGCGTGACTTCGCGCACCGCGTGCAGGCCCGGGTCGCTGAAGCAGGCGATCACGAACCCGCCGGCGGCATCGCCATGCTGCGCGTCGAGCGCGCGCACCAATCGCGCAAGCGGCAGCGTCACACTTTCGACGTCCATTTGCGTCTGTACGCCGGGTGGGCCTTCTTCGAGGGTCACGCTCACGATCTTGGGGCCGCCGGCCACCCGCAACGGGTCGAGCGCCGTGTCGAACGCCGCCGTGACGGCTTGCGTGGAATTCGGGTTGATCACGAAAATGGTGCGATCCATGGGCGGTATCCTGAAAAGGCGCGGGTGCTTCGCGGGCCGGCGGCCAGTGCGTCGAGTCTAGCAGTGGGGTCGTGCGCGAAGCCTTGTCCATTTGTGCGCCACCCTTAACCCTTTGTTATGCTTTTCCCTCACCTTCTCGCCCATTGCCCATGCAACTGAACCTGCGCCAAATCGAAGTCTTTCGCGCGGTCATGACGACCGGCTCGATCAGCGGGGCGGCCAAGTTGCTGTTCGTCTCGCAGCCGGCGGTCAGCCGATTGCTGTCGCATACCGAGCAGCGGCTGGCGTTTGCGCTATTCGAGCGGATCAAAGGCCGGCTTTATCCCACGCCCGAGGCACGGCAGCTCTTTCGGGAAGTGGAGCAGGTGTATGCGGGTGTGCGGCGCGTGGGGGAACTGGCAAGCGAGCTGGCCGAGCGGCGCAGCGGCATTCTGCATATCGTGTCCAGCCCCAGTCTGGGGCACATGTTGATTCCGCTGTCGATCGCGCGCTTTCGCGGCGCGCATCCCGACGTCAAGATCACGTTCTATCCGTTGCCTTATCAAGCGCTCACGCAGGCGTTGCTCGAGAGCCGCGCCGAGCTGGGCGTCACCATCGTTTCGGATGCGCATCCCAATCTGCTGCAGCAGCCATTGGGGCAGGGGCAACTGGTGTGCATCTGCCCTTACAACCATCCGCTGGCCCACCGTGCGCAGTTGACGATCGCCGATCTGCAGCCCTATCCCCTCATTTCGTATGGTGCGGATACGCCGTTCGGCGTGCTGGTCGATCAGATGTACCAGGAGGCGGGGCACACGCGCCGCGTGGCAGTCGAAGTGAGTTCGCCGCAGAACGCCTGCTCGCTGGTGCAGGTGGGCGCCGGCATCGCCATCGTGGATGCGTTCAGCGTCAAGAGCCGCACGTCGGGCGACTTCGTGGTGCGCCCGATCGCACACGCCAAAACGTTGACGGCCAATCTCGTGCAATCGCGATTCGAACCGCTCTCGCAACTGGCGCAAGGCTTTGTCGATACCTTGCGCGCCACCATGCAGGAACAGGGCTTCGCGCTCGACCCGGATGCCGCGCCGGAAGCGATCTCCGGGTAATCCTCAGGTTAACCATGCGTTATAGGGCACCGATAAAAAAGCAAGTGGAGGCGTGATCGATCCGCATTAGGATGACTGACGATTCGACGGGTTGTGTTCCGAATCGCTTCTTCCTTACGGAGACCAGATGGCTGCGCCGCTTGACGCGAAAGGCGTCTTCACGATTTGTCCTACCCCCTTTGACGACACCCTTGCGGTGGACACCCACAGCATTGGCACGTTGGTGGACTTCCTGCTGGGCACGGGGGTGACCGGGTTGGCGATTCTTGGCTTTCTCGGCGAGCTGCACAAGCTGTCGAACGCCGAGCGGCGGCTGGTGCTGGAAACCTTTATCAAGCATACCGACGGCCGTGTGCCGGTGTGGGTGGGGGTGCGCGCGCACGGTATCACCGGCGCCATCGAACAGGCGCGCGAAGCGCAGGAGATGGGTGCGGCGGCCGTGTTTGCCGCGCCGCTCGATCATGCCAACGATGCCCTGCTGTTCGATTACTACCAGGCCGTGGCCCAAGCGATCGACATTCCGGTGGTGATTCACGACTTTCCGGATTCGTTCGGCACCGAGATCAAGCCGGAAGTGGTGGCGCGGCTGGGTCGAGAGGGCGGCGTGCACATGATCAAGATGGAAGAGCCTCCCGTGGGGCAGAAGATCAGCCGGATCCGGGCGCTGGCCGGCGATGACGCGATGAAGATCTTCGGCGGGCTGGGTGGGGTGTACTTCCTGGAAGAGCTGCAGCGCGGCGCCGTGGGCACGATGACCGGCTTCGCGTTTCCAGAGATACTGGTCGCCATCTACGACGCGTTTGCCGCGGGCGACCGGGCGGGCGCAGCCGCGATCTTCGATCGTTACTGCCCGCTGATCCGTTACGAGTTTCAGCCCAAGATCGGCCTGGCATTGCGCAAGTACATCTATCGGCAGCGGGGCGCGATTGCGAGCGATGCGCTACGCGCGCCCGGCATGCGCATCGATCCGGTCACAATAGCCGAACTCGAGGCGACCGTCGCCCGGGTCGGCCTGGCCTTGAACGGCAGCCGTCAACCGATCAAGCGTTAAAGGACACACATCACATGGATCTGGGACTCAAAGGCAAGCGGGCGTTGGTATGTGCCTCCAGTAAAGGATTGGGGCGCGCCTGCGCGATATCGCTGGCGCGCGAAGGCGTGAACCTGGTGATGGTGGCGCGTGGCGCCGAGGCATTGGAAGCGGCTGCCGAAGCGATTCGTATCGAGAGCGGCGTGACGGTGACGGCCATTGCCGCCGATGTCACCACCCAGGAAGGCCGCGAGAAAGTGCTGGCCGCCTGCCCCGATCCCGACATCCTCGTCACCAATGCCGGCGGCCCGAAGCCGGGCGATTTTCGCGAGTGGTCGCGCGACGACTGGATCGCCGCGATCGACGCCAATATGCTCACGCCGATCGAGCTGATCCGCGCCACGGTCGATACGATGATCGCGCGCAAGTTCGGGCGTATCGTCAACATCACCTCCGCCGCAGTGAAGATGCCGATCGAGATTCTGGGCCTGTCCAACGGCGCACGCGCCGGGCTGACCGGTTTCGTGGCCGGACTGGCACGCCAGACCGTGGCGCACAACGTGACGATCAACAACCTCTTGCCCGGTCCGTTTGAAACCGATCGGCTGCGGCAGACCGCCGCCAAGACGGCGGAGAACACCGGCAAGTCGATCGACGACGTGATGGCAGCGCGATTGAGCGGCATTCCCGCCGGCCGCTACGGCGATCCGGCCGAGTTCGGCGACGCCTGCGCATTTCTGTGCAGCGCCCAGGCCGGGTTCATGACCGGACAGAACCTGGTGCTCGATGGCGGCATCTATCCCGGCACGCTTTGATTTTTTAACTGAAGAAGCACGATGACCTTGCCCACCGAGTTCGATCTGACGATACGCAACGGCCGCATTTCGACGGCCAGCGATACTTATCATGCCGACATCGGCGTGCGCGACGGCGTTATCGTGGCGATCGGCAGCGGCTTGGCGCCGGGCGCGCGCGATATCGATGCCGCCGGGCGGTGGGTGCTGCCGGGGGGCATCGATAGTCATTGCCACGTCGAGCAGCTATCGGGCATGGGCATGATGTGCGCCGACGATTTCTACAGTGCCTCGGTGTCGGCCGCGTTTGGCGGCACGACCACCATCATTCCGTTTGCCGCGCAGCATCGCGGCGATCTGCTGCCCGAGGTGGTGGCCGATTACGCGAAGCGCGCGGCCGAGAAGGCCGTCATCGACTACGGCTTTCACCTCATCGTGTCCGACCCCACCGAGCAGGCGCTCAAGCACGATCTGCCGGCGTTGATCAAAAGCGGCATCACGTCGTTCAAGGTGTTCATGACCTACGAACGGATGAAGCTCGACGATTTTCAATTGCTCGACGTGCTGGACGTGGCCGACCGCGAAGGCGCGCTGGTGATGGTGCACGCCGAGAACAACGACATGATTCGTTGGGTGGCGCGACGGCTGGTCGAGCGTGGCATGACCGCGCCCAAGTATCACGCCGTCGCGCACACGCCCCTGGCCGAGAGCGAGGCGACGAATCGCGCGGTTGCCTTGGCGCGGATGATGGATGTGCCGCTGATGATCGTGCACGTGGCAGGACTCGAAGCCGTGCGCGTGGTGCATTCGTCGCAGGCGCTGGGGCTGCCGATCCATGCCGAAAGCTGCCCGCAGTATCTGTTTCTCACCGCCGAAGATCTGGATCTGCCGGGGCTCGAAGGGGCAAAGTTCTGCTGCAGTCCGCCGCCGCGCGATCCCGAGTCGCAGGCCGCCGTCTGGCAGGGTCTGCTCGACGGCACGCTGCAGATGTTTTCGTCCGATCATGCGCCGTACCGCTTCGACGAAAGCGGCAAACTGCCCAAGGGCGAGGCCACCACGTTCAAGGATATGGCCAACGGCCTACCGGGGCTGGAGGTACGCATGCCGCTGCTGTTTTCAGAAGGGGTGATGACGGGTCGCATGACCATCGAACGGTTTGTGGCGTTGACCGCCACCAATCACGCCCGCACCTATGGCCTGCATCCGCGCAAAGGCACGATCGCCATAGGTGCCGATGCGGACATCGGGATCTGGAATCCCGAGCGGCGCGTGACGATTTCCACCACCATGCTGCACGACAATGTGGGCTATACCCCCTATGAAGGCCGCGAGGTGCGGGGCTGGCCGGAGATCGTGGTGAGCCGTGGCCGCATCGTCGTGGAAGATGGCGTGCTCGATGCCGAGCGCGGCAGTGGCCGGTTTCTGGTGCGCGGCACGCCCGAGCCCGTGCTGCGGCAGCGTTTGAACGGCAACCCCAATGCGCTGGTGCGCAAGTATTTCGGGAGCCGGCACAACCAATAGGCACGATCGTGCAGCACGCCGAGATCGCCACGCCCGCAGAGGCCAAGATGGCGCCGGTGCCGGGGAGGAGGACCGAGAGTGATGTTCGGCCAGGGCGACCTGGCATGCGTTTTTACCTTTACGCCGCACTGCTTCACCTTTGCCGCCCAGCGGCGGCCGGCGCCCGACCGTTCGATCGATGAGCGGGCGAGCGCCGGACGTGCACGGGCCAAGCCGCCTCTTCCTTAAGGACTACTGCCATGACACGCTTTTCCCTTTCGCTGCATCGTGCAGGCCGCGTCGGCCTGGCGCTATTGATGAGCGGCGCCTGCGCCTCGGCGGCCTGGGCCGCCAAGCCTCTGGTCACCGGGGTCGACGCCACGTTTGCGCCGCATGCCATGCCCAAGCTGGGCGGTGGGCTGGATGGATTCAATATCGAACTCGGTCAGGCGATCGCCAAGAAACTGGGCACCACGATCGAGATCGAAGGTACCGAGTACGCCGCACTGATCCCCGGTCTGAATGCCAAGAAATACGATTTCGTGCTGGCGCCCACCACGGTCACACCGGAACGTGCAAAGGCATTGCTGTTTTCGGAAGGCTATCTGAATACCGACTACACCTTCGTCGTGGCCAAGAAGGCGCCGGACCTCACATCGCTTGAAGAGCTGAAAGGCAAGACGGTGGCGGTGAACAAGGGATCGGCCTATGAAAACTGGGCGCGCGACAACGCGGCCAAGTACGGTTTCAAGTACGACGTGTACGCGACCAATGCCGATGCGATTCAGGCCGTGCAATCGGGTCGTGCCGATACCAACCTCGCCGGCAACACCGTCTCGGCCTGGGCGGCGAAGCAGAACCCCGCCGTTCGCACCACGATGACGATTCCTACGGGGCTCGTGTGGGCGCTGGCATTTCGCCTGGACGACAAGGCCGGCCGCGATCGCGTCTCGATGGCGCTCAAATGCCTGAAGCAGGATGGCACGGTCTCCAAGCTCGCACAGAAGTGGTTCGGCTTTACGCCGGCTGCCGGCACCGCAGCAGTGACGATCGTGCCGGGCCAGGGCGTGCCGGATCTGCCGGGTTACGACGCCACGCCGGTGAAGCTGGAATGCGCCGCATAACGCGATTGGGCGGGTGAACGACCTCGAAAGGCATGGCCGGCGCCATGCCTGCACGCATTCTGGAGTACGTGATGGCGACGCCTATCCTGCGGATCTCGAATCTGCACAAATCCTACGGCAGCACTGCGGTGCTCAAAGGCATCGATCTCGATGTGCATCCCGGTGAACTGGTGTTCATCATCGGGCCGTCCGGATCGGGCAAGAGCAGCTTGTTGCGCTGCTGCAATCGGCTGGAGGAATCCACGTCGGGCTCGATCGTGGTCGACGGCGACGATATCACCGCGCCGCGCGCCGATCTGAACCGCATTCGCCAGAACATCGGCATGGTGTTTCAGCACTTCAATCTTTATCGCCACATGACCGTGCTGGGCAATGTGACGCTGGCCTTGCGCCGCGTGCAAAAACTGTCGCGCGCCGATGCGGATGCGCGCGGTCATGAAGCGCTTGCGCGCGTGGGTCTGGCGGAGAAGGCGACCGCTTATCCGGACGCGCTGTCGGGCGGGCAGCAACAGCGTGTGGGCATTGCCCGGTCGCTCGCGCTGCGGCCCAAGGTGGTGTTGTTCGATGAGCCCACCAGCGCGCTCGATCCGGAACTCGTGGGTAGCGTGCTCAACGTCATGCGCGAACTCAAGGACGACGGCATGACGATGATGGTGGTCAGCCACGAAATGGGTTTTGCGCGGTCGGCGGCCGATCGGGTGGTGTTCATGGACGGTGGCGTGATCGTGGAGGAGGGCACACCGCAGGCGGTGTTCGGCGCACCGCAACACCCGCGCACGCAATCCTTTCTGTCGCGCATGACCGAGCACGCCGCCTGAGACGGGCCAGGAACACCATGGATCTGAAAGCACTGCAGTTTTCCTTTTTCAATGCCGAGATCGCGTGGCGGTATCTGCCCGACATCCTCCAAGGGATGTGGATGACGATCCAGTTGGGCGTGGCCGTGGCGGCCACCGGTCTGGCCCTGGGGTTGCTGCTCGCCATCGTGCGGGCGCTGCGCGTGACACCCATCAACTTCTTCATCGTGTGCTTTGCCGACATCCTGCGCGCTCTGCCGCCGCTGGTGGTCATCATGGTGCTCTTTTTCGCGTTTCCCTATATTCAGATGCCGATGTCGGCATTCACCGCGACCTGGTTATCGCTCTCGCTGGTGCTGGCGGCGTTCGCCGAAGAGATTTTCTGGGCCGGCATTCTGTCGGTGCCCAAGGGGCAGGCCGAGGCCGCGCGCTCCACGGGCCTGTCGTGGCTGCAAAGCATGGCGTTCGTGGTAATGCCGCAGGCGTTTCGCCTGACGGTAGCCCCGCTCACCAATCGGGTGATCGCCATCACCAAGAGCACGGCCCTCGGATCGGTCGTGGGGTTGAGCGAGGTGCTCAACAACGCGCAATCGGCCAGCAGCAATGCCGGCAATGCGACGCCGCTCACGCTGGCCGCCATTGCATGCCTGATCATTTTCGTACCCGTGGTGTTGCTCGGGCGCTGGACCGAAACCCGGTTCAAGTGGACGCATTGAGGCCCTGCCATGGACGATATTCTTCAGAACTTTTTCAATCTCGATATCTACATCAGCGTGGCGCCGTACCTGTTGCAGGGACTGGGCCAAACGTTGATGCTGTCGGCGCTTGTGATTCCGGTGGGCATCGTTTCCGGGCTGGCGATCGGCGTGCTCTCGATCACCTTGAAGCGGCGCTGGGCGCGCCTCCTGTTGGCGATCTACATCGACTTCTTTCGCGCCTTGCCGCCGTTGGTGCTGCTGATCTTCATCTATTTCGGCACGCCATTCCTGGGGCTCGATCTCCCTAAACTTCTGGCGGTGGCCATCGGCTTCATGCTGAATAACTCGTCGTATTACGGCGAGGTGTTTCGTGCGGGCCTGGAGAGCGTGCCCAAAGGGCAGGTCGAGGCGGCACGCTCAACCGGTTTGAGCGCCGTGCAAACGCTTTGGTATGTGCAGATCCCGCAAGCCACACGCAATGTGATGCCGGACCTGATCAGCAACACCCTGGAAGTGGTCAAGCTCACGACGCTGGCCAGCGCGGTGGCAATGCCGGAGTTGCTGCGCGTGGCGCGGGATGCGCAATCGCTGGTGTACAACCCGTCGCCGATCGTGTTGGCCGCGCTGTTCTATCTGGCGCTGTTGTGGCCGGTGGTGCGCCTCTTGAGCCGCTTCGAGCACCGCAATCTGGGCGCGAAAGGATGATAACGTTGCGGCCATGCTGCGTATTCTAGGCAAGGCCTCCTCCATCAATGTTCGCAAGGTGCTCTGGACCTGCGAGGAACTCGCTCTGCCCTTCGAGCGTGAAGACTGGGGGACGGGATGGCGGTCCACCCACTCGGCCGAATTCCTTGCGCTCAATCCGAATGCGATGGTGCCGGTCATTCAAGACGGCGATTTTGTGCTGTGGGAATCCAACGCCATCATTCGCTATCTCGCCACGCAATATGGCGGCACGGCGCTCTACCCGGCACAGGCCCGGAATCGGGCGAAGATCGATCAGTGGATCGATTGGCAAGCCTCGGATCTGAATCGGTCGTGGAGCTACGCCTTCATGGCGCTGGCGCGGCAGTCGCCCGCGCATGCCGATGCAGATGCCGTTGCCGCCTCGTGCGCGGCCTGGTCGGGTTTCATGCAGGTGCTCGAGCAGCAGTTGCAGCGCACCGGTGCGTACGTGGCCGGCAGCACGTTCTCGCTCGCGGATATTCCCGTAGGGTTATCGGTCAACCGCTGGTTCAGAACACCCTTCGCCCATCCCGACCTGCCGGCCGTGACCGCGTACTTCGCCCGGCTGGGTGAGCGTCCGGGATTCTGCAAACACGGCGATAACGGCACGCCGTAAGGGCACAACGCCCTGACGGCGTCATCCGCCCGCCGCGATACCCGGTACCCCTTGACGAATCGCTTTCGAAAAATCGTCGCTCGGCGTCGTGGCTCGGGCGCGGTCGGTGATACGGCCGCGGGCGCGATATTCCTCGATCGTCGTCGCGCCGCTGAATACACCGAGATCGAGCAGGTATTCCGGTAGATAGCCGGAAGCCAGCAGGCGGTAATCCCAAGGCAGGCCATCCACGATCCGCTTGGCCATGTGATACACGATCGTCGTGCAGTTGGCCGTCACGGTATTGTAGAAACGCGGCTCGGCGGGCAGCGCATTGGCTTGTTCGACATAAGCAAGAAACAATGAGCGCCGCGCTTCGGGCGACATGTTCACGCGAAAGAGGTAGTCGTCTTCGTCGCGCACGTTGGTTCGCACGCGCACGATGTCGCGTTCGTCGGCCGCCACCACGCTCAATTCGAATTGCTTGAAAAAGCCGCCCAGTTCGGAAAACGATTCATGCCGCTCGCGGCGGATCTCGACGGAAAAGACGATCTGTTCGCCGCCTTCGAAGCCGAACGACACCAGCGTGTGGGCGATCGCGGGCATGCCCCAATACGACACGATCATGTCGGTGGACTGAAGCTTGGTCAGATCGTAGTGGCGGGTTTCCCACCGTGGCGTGACATCGGTATTGCTCCTCCAGTCGAAGTTGCGAACGTTGGTGAGGGTGACGCGGTCGCCGTCCACCACGCCCTGAGCCTGCTGGGCCACATCCGGCGCCCAGTCGCGGTTATTCGTGGGCACGATCGTCCACCACCATAGGCAGACGCCCAACGTGCCGATGGCGTAGAGGGCAAGGGCCTCCCGGGGACGCTGGCGCACGCAGACCAGCGCGGCGATGGCCAGGACGGCGGTCAGGAAAATCAACGAGAGCGTGCCCACGGAGGCGAGCGGACGCTGCACCCAAAGCGCCAACCCGGTCCACACTGCCGTCGCCACGATTGCCACCCGCAGCAGAATGCGGGCGATCATGCGCGCTCACCGTTGGCCGCGACTGGATGGCGGCAGGCGCGCCGGCCGCGCGTTCGGCCGCGCCGCGCCCGGTCGTTGGCGAAACGGCGTGCCGACGCATCGCGTGGGAGGTGAAGGGTGGGTGCCGGACAGATCTGCGGCGAGTGCGGATCACGTCCACAGTCGGGCACGGAGGAAGGGGCAAGCGGGGGCTGCGGCATGAGCGGACTCGAATGGGGACGGCACGATCATACCGGCGCGCGCGATGCTTTAGAATTTCGGCCATGCCGATCGCGCCACACCGACGCCGGGCGTCCCGCCCCTACCTGCACCGATTGTTGTGCCTGTTGGTGTTGGCGTTCGTCGTTCGCGCCCTGATTCCCACCGGATTCATGCCGCGCGCCGATCCCGCGCATGGGGGCGAGATGGCCCTGTCGCTGTGCACCGCCGCGGGCGACATGGTGACGATGAGGGTCGATATGGGGCGCTCGGCACCCGATGCGCCCGATCCCCAGCATGCCAGCGCGGACTGCGCGTTCAACATGCTCAGTCATCAGGCGCTGACCCTGCCGCCGTGGCCGACGGTCATCATGTCGGCCCCCCAGGCGCGAAACGTCGCGCCGCCGGTCATTCGCCAGGCCGCGCTGCCGGCGTTGCCCGCAGCCGGACCGCCTTTGGGGTCGAGGGCGCCACCGTCGCTCGCAGTCTGATTTGCCGTCGCGTGGCTGCACCCATTGGGCTGCCGGCCATAGGCGAGGCGTTTCGATCTTCGGGGGTGATGGCGCCAACTCGGCGCGCGCCCGAAGTGTGTGGCTCAAGACAGGAGGCAGCAATGCCTGATACCCCCATTTTTTCACCCGTGGCCAATCCTGGCCGACGGCTTTGCCTGGGCGCCCTGGGCGCCACCGCGCTGATGCTGGCGGGCTGCGGCCGTGCCGACCCGCTCGAGGTGCACGGCACCGATATCACCGGCGCGAAATTTGCGCGATCGTTTTCGCTCAAGGATCCCGCGGGTCGCGTTCGCACGCTCGAGGAGTTCAAGGGCCGTGCGGTGCTGGTGTTCTTTGGTTTCACGCAATGCCCCGATGTGTGCCCGACGGCGCTCGTGCGGGCGGCGGATGCAAAGAAGCTCTTGGGCGACCAGGGCGATCGGTTGCAGGTGGTGTTCATCACGGTGGATCCCGAGCGGGACGTGCCTGAAGTGCTGGGCGCCTACACCACGGCGTTCGATCCGGATTTTCTCGGACTGTATGGCGATATCCCGACCACGGCGGCCACGGCCAAGGAATTCAAGGTGTTCTATCAGAAGGTGGCCACAGGCGACTCTTACACGATGGATCACACGGCACTGAGTTATTTGATCGACCCGCAAGGCAAGGTGCGCGTCATGATCCGCGACGATCAGAGCGCGCCGGATCTGGCCGATGACATCCGCCAGGTGCTGCGCGACGTTTGAGCGTGGCGAAAGGCATGATGCAAGCGAATGCAGCGCGTTGGCCGATGCCTGGGACGGTTTTTGCTATCCGGCTTGAGCCACGCGTTTACATGGATAACAATCGAGAAAGAGGATTTTGTATGTCACGCAAATTTATCGGTCACGCTTTGATGCTGGCTGCCTTTGCTTTTTCAGGCGCCGCAGGCGCGCAGTCGGTAGGGCAGGCGCACGACATCGTCGTGTCCGACGCCTGGGTGCGCGCCACGGTGCCGCAGCAGCGCGCAACGGGTGTATTCATGCGCGTTACCTCCGGCAAAGACGCCCGGCTGGTAGGCGCCAGTTCACCGGTAGCGGCCGTGACGGAAGTGCACGAGATGGTGCGCGAAAACGACGTGATGCGCATGCGCCAGGTCAAGGCGGTCGACTTGCCGGCGGCCAAGGTCGTGGGCTTCGAGCCTGGCAGTTACCACATCATGTTGATCGATCTGAAGCAGCAGATCAAGGAAGGCGACATCGTGCCGGTAACGCTCGAGATCGACGTGGGCGGCGGGCATAAAAGCGTCGTGCTCGAGGCGCGTGCCCGCCCCTTGAATACCCGCGCGCAACCCGCCGACGCGCACGGCGCAAAAACGCAAGGTGCTTCCGGCGCGCATGGCGCGCATTGAGCGCGGCAGTCCGTATCCCCCCGGGTGAGCGGGCCGGTGAGGCGACACCCGCCTCACGCCGATCGCGGCCATCTGCCCGGCGGTCGATTCAAATGCCCGTCGCGCTTGCTTGAACGCCGGCCGCAAGCATCTGTGCTGTCGCGGCCGATAGCGTCCACCCCAGATGGCCATGGCCGGTGTTGTAGAACACGCCGGGGCGCTTGCCCGCACCCACGCGCGGCATCATGTTGGGCATCATCGGGCGCAAGCCGCTCCAGGCCACGATGCGCCCCGTTTCGACTTCGGGAAAGTGCCGGCGGGTCCAGTCGATCAGCGGTTGCACGCGATCGGCGCGGATGTCTTTGTTGAAACCGTTGAACTCGGCGGTGCCGGCCACTCTGAAGCGGTCGCCCAGGCGGCTGGTCACGATTTTCGCGGCCTCATCGAGCAAGCTCACGTGAGGTGCCGCCGCGATGCTGCGGGAATCGTCCAGGTGGACGCTGATCGAATAGCCTTTGACCGGATAGATATTGACGGTGTCGCCCAGCATGGCGGCAAACCTGCGGCTTGCCGCGCCTGCGCAGATGACGACGGCATCGAAAGCCAGCGTTTGCGTGGTATTAGCCTGGTCGCCTCGCGATCCATGCCTGGCGATCTGGATCAGATGTTGCCCACCCGCCTGGCAAATGCGTTGCACGTCGCTGTCCATCGTAAACGTCACACCGCGGCGTGCGCACGCGTCCGCCAGGCCGCGCGTGAATTTATGGATGTCGCCGGTCGCGTCGGAGGGCGTGAAAAAGCCGCCGTAGCAGTCTTGCGTAAGCGCCGGCTCGATGTGGCGGGCTTCGGCCGGTGTGACGGCATGACGTTCCAGGCCACCCTCCCGCAGCAGCAAATTGGCGCGCTGCGCGGTCTCGAAGCTTTTTCGGTCGTGATAGATGTGGAGAATGCCGCGCCGCTCGAGATCGAAGTCGATGCCTTCGTCTTCCGCCATCGCGTAAAGATGCTCGCGGGCTTCGATGGCCATGCGGGTGGTGGCGATGGTGTTGGCGCGGTAGTGCGGAATGTTGCCGACGAAGGCGGCCAGCCAGGCATATTTGTGCAGGCTGAACGCCGGGTTCAAGCTGAGCGGCGCATCGCGCCGGAACATCCAGCGCAATCCCTTGAGCAGGGTGGCTGTGCTGTTCCAGACTTCGGCATTGCTGGCCGAAAGTTGGCCACCGTTGGCGAACGAGGTTTCCATCGCGGGATAGCGTTGCCGATCGATGACGGTAACGTCGTGGCCGAGTTTGACGAGGGCGTAGGCGGAGGTGACACCGGTGATACCGGCGCCGATGATGGCGATACGAGACATGAGGCGGAGTCCAGGCAAAGGGTGGTTGCGGCCCATTGGCCACAACACCCCATCTGTCCTTTGACCTGAGAGTTTCACCGGCCGCATGGCCGGTTCCCCTTCGGTGGGCGCGATCATGCGCCGCTCTCCAGATTGTCTTGCCTGCGTAGTCCGGTGTGCCTGAGAGTTTCCGGGGTGGTTGCTCCGTCGGCGTCAGCGCGAGGGCTGATCTCTTCTGCGCAGGGTTTGATCGACAGCGGTCACGATAATCGAAGGCCGGTCTCCACACAAGGGCCTGCTCCAGGTAAAAGCGGCATGAACAGGTTGAGCCGTGCGATCAAAGTGAGCGGCCTAAGCCCAAGCAATCGGTTCACAGGTCAAGCCGTTCTCGAATCATGGTGCCGGACCGCTTACCCGTCGTGCAAACGCCTGCGGTGGATTCACCTTCGTTACGCGATTGCGCTGAATCCGCCTGCGGGACGGGCGAGCGTCGCCGCGAAGCGCTCGCTGTCCTGCTGCAGCACATCGATGTGTTCGACGGCACGCGCATCGCCACCCTGGCGAGCGACGTCGCGCAACGCGTCAAAGGCTTGCGCGCTCGTGGTAGCGGTACTTGCGATTGTCATTGCGTCCCGGATCTCGATCTGTGCGCGTGAGGCGCCGGCGAGCACTTGAGTCAGATGGGCTTGCGCCTGGGCCAATGCCTGCGCGTTGCCGTTTTCGCGCGCGATGTCGATCATCGCCGTGGCGCCTGCTTCGATGGCGGTGTTGAAGGCCTCGACCTTTGCGTCGATGTACTTGTCGATCGCCGCTTGCGCAAGGCCGTGCGCGTCGCCCTCGAGCAGGCTGTCGTTAGCAGCGTCGAGCTTCATTTTCTGACTCGCGATATCGGCGGCCATCGAGGTGTCGGTCCATTGCGTCAGAGGAGACGACATGGCGCGCTGAAATGCGTCGAGCATCGCATTGGCTTGGGCAATCGATTCCGGTTTGCCCGCGGCCACGGCTGCCGCGATCTCAAATGCGTGATGGGCGGTCTGAGGGTCGGAGAAGATCGGGTGCGACAGGTCGGTGGTGGAAACGGTGTTGGCGGTCGCGCTTTGGCGCAGGCCCATCAGTGCGGCGTCGGGCTCGGTGTGCTGGGTCTCGCTAAGCGCGGCAGGCGCGGGGCGCGACGCACTCTCGGTGCGCAAGCGATCCAGTGCGCCGGCCGATAACGTGACCTGCGCGGCAGGCAACGACTTGCCGGTGATGGCGTCGCGGTCGGCGGCGCTGATCGGCGATGCGGGGGGCGTTGCGGAGATTGCGGCAAGTTCGGTAGCGGGCAGGGCAGATATGGCAGTCATGGCGCAGGCGTCCGGAAAACGTGAAGGTCCAGCGCGGTCTACGGCAGGCTAAATGTAAAACTTAAGAGGTCGTCAGTGGCCTGGGGGCGCGGCGAGAATCGCCACCGATGTGTGCGTCTGAAATGCGTTGAAGCATATTCACCGAATCCCCCCAATCCTGGGCATTCGTTTTCTCTTGCGCGGGAGTAAAGTGTACGTATCATCGCGGCGCGTGCGTAGTGCCAAGCGGTGCCAGGAGCGTTCAAATGAAGCGGTATCAATTACGTGCAGTCGGCCTCGCCCTTGTGTTGGCGACGGTAAGCAGTCAGGCGCTGGCGGGCCCCGGTTGGGGCGGTCGCGGCTATGGCGGGGGCTATCACGGCGGCGGCTATCACGGAGGTGGCGGTTATCGCGGCCCGAATGGCTGGTGGATCGGCGGTGCACTGGCGCTGGCCGCTGCCGGCACGGTGATCGCCATCAATTCGCAGCCGCGTTACAGCTATGCGCCGCCCGTGTATGCCCAACCCGTTTATGCTGCTCCCGTGTACGCGCAGCCGGTGTACGGCGCGCCTGTCTATGCCGCACCGCCGGTGCAATACGCACCCGCTCCGGTCTATGCGCCGCAGGTCGAATATGCACCGGTACAACGTGTGGCATCCAGCGGCCCCGATGTGGTGGCCTATCCCAGCCGTGGCCAGGGATCCGACCAGCAGGGCCGCGATCGCTACGAGTGCCATCAGTGGGCCGTCAACCAAAGCGGGTTCGATCCATCCTACGTCACGCAATACACCACGTCGGCCAACACCGAATCGTATCGTCGCGCCGTAGGTGCCTGCATGACCGGCCGTGGCTACAGCGTGAACTAGCATTCACGACATCCGGGGCCCGGCGCCCGGGCTCAAAGCGGGCCGTGGAAGGTCTGGGAGCGGGTCGGATACAAACATGAATCGCGCCGTCCGTGTGGAAAACCCACATTGGACGGCGTTTTTTCGTCCATTGATTGGCCGTGGCTGCTACAGTCACAGTCCATCCACTGGACGTTTTGCATGTCATCCGCCGCCGCTTCCTCGACCCCCTCTCCTTCGAACGCCTTGCCCGCCGCCCGACCGCACTCTCTTTTCGAAGATCTCGCTGCCTTGGTCATCGGTACCTTGCTGGTTTCGTTCGCGCTGGCGCTCTACAAGCAGTCGGGATTGCTGACGGGCAGCACCGCAGGGCTGGCATTCCTGATCCATTACAAGACGCAGTTGCCGTTCGGCGCGACGTTTTTCGTGATCAACATGCCGTTTTACTGGCTCTCCCTGCGGCGTATGGGACTGGCCTTCACCCTCAAGACCATGGCGGCTGTGGGACTGATTTCGGCCTTTGCCGAGCTGCATTCCCGTTACCTGACCGTGGCACAGCTGGAGCCGTTCTATGTGGCACCGCTGGGTGGGGTACTGATGGGCGTGGGCTTGCTGGTGCTGTTTCGCCACAAGGCGAGCCTGGGCGGCGTCAGCATCCTTTCGGTCTATCTTCAAGAACGTTATGGCTTTGCGGCAGGAAAATTCCAGATGATCGTGGATCTGTGCATTATGCTTGCGGCTCTGTTCGTCGTAGGCACGCCGGCGTTGATCGCATCGATCGTCGGCGTAACCGCGCTCAACCTCGTCGTGGCAATGAATCACCGCCCTGGCCGCTATGTCGCGGGATAAGCATCGGGCGGCTTCGGCTGCAGGGTGCCCATGTTTCATCGCGAATTAGCCTGGCTCTACCTCAAGGGATTGTTGCTTGCCGTCGTCTTCGGCGCCGTTGGCGCGTTGGCGGCGGAAGGGTTTCGCCATGGGCTCGAACTCGCCACACAGGCCCTGTTCGGCCGCGATTCGGACATCTCCGTCATCATGGGCGATCTGGCGTGGATCGCGAAGCTTGGGGTGCCGGCTGCCGGCGGGCTGCTCGCCGGATTGATCCTGGTGTACGCCGACCGCTATCAAAAAGCGCGCGGGTTTGGCGGGGGCGACTATCTCGAAACGATCGACGGCCGCACCGGTGCCATCCCCGCAGTGCCGTCGCTGCTGCGCTGCCTGTCGTCGTTCTGCTCGATCGTATCGGGCGGGTCGATCGGTAAAGAGGGGGCGATGGTGCAACTCTCGTCCACCGTCGCTTCGATGTTTGCTCGCCGCATCGACTGGCTGCGCGGCGAGCGTTTTCAAATGACGATCGCCGTGGCGGCCACCGGTGGGTTGGCTGCCGTTTATCACACGCCGCTGGCGGCGGCGATTTTCATCGCCGAGATCGCCTTCGGCGGCATCGAGTTCCGGCGTCTGGCGCTGTTGTTCACGGCCGCCGTGGTCGCGACCTGGATCGTGTCGGCCATGGGCCAGTTCACGCCCACTTATCCTTTGCCGATCCATGCCTTCGATCTGGATGCGTCGGCATTGGCCGTCACGATCGTCGTTGGCGTGGTGGCGGGATTGGGCGGCGCCTTGATGCTGGCCGCCATCCGGTCGGGCAAGAGCCTGTTTGCGCTGGTGCCGGGCGGCGTCGTGGCGCGTATGACGTTGGGCGGATTGATCGTAGGCGGCATCATTTGCGTGGCGCCCGAGGTGGCCGGCAACGGCTTCTTCCCCATCACCCAATTGCTGGGCGGCGACATGCTGACCACGGCAGTGCTCGCCCTGCTCGCGTTGAAGATCATCGCCACGGCAGCCACAGTGGGGTCGGGCGCGGTGGGCGGCTTGTTCACGCCCGCATTATTGATCGGCGCGCTCAGCGGCATGAGTTGCATCGCGGGCCTCAATGCGTTGTTCGGCACGGACCACAGCCCTGTGTTGTTTGCGGTGGTGGGCATGGCAGCAGCCTTGGCTGCCACCACACAAGCGCCGTTGATGTCGACGTTGATGGTGTTTGAAATGACGCAAGAGCCCTTGCTGATTTTCCCCATCATGCTGGCCACCGTGGTCGCCTATGGCACGGCCAACGTGGTGGGGCAGCCGGGCACGTATGCCATCATCGATCGGCACCGCCTGCGGTTCGCCAGCCGCAGCCGTTTGTATGAGCTCACCGCCAGCGCCGCCATGCGGCCGCTCGACCGCTACGTGCTCGACACCGCCACGCTGCAAGAAGCCTGGGATGTCGGGCACGAGGCCAAGAACCGCTTCGTATTTGTATTGAATGCCGATCATGCGTTCGTGGGCGCGGTCTGGATGCACGACATCGTCGACGAGATGGCGCGCGGTGAAAGCGATGGCACACCGCGTACCTTGCCGTCGCTGATCAGCCCCGAATTTCCCACGCTGTTTGCAAGCGACCGTCTCGTGGATATCTGGGAGAAAGTGGTGGCGTCCCCCGCGGAACGGTTGCCCGTGCTCGCCGACGGCACGAGCAAACGCGTGATGGGTGTGCTGCCCAAGAGTGTGGTGCTGGAACAGGCACGCCGCGCGTTTGTGTGACGTGCGCGCGGCATGAACGTCGATCAAGCGTTGCCCGGTTGCCGGTGAACAGATTCAGGCCAACCCGTCCGCTGTTTCCATGACGCGCACGCGTTCGCGTGGCGCCGCGGTGTCGTCGGGACGATCGAGTTCGGCGCGCAGCCGCGGCAGGCTGTCGGGATAACGTGCGGCGATGAACGCGATCATCCGCTCCCGAATGTGGCAGCGCAGATCGAAGGCCGTACCCGAATCGCGCGCGCTTACCAGCAGACGAACCTGCATGGCCCGATCGGTGGCATCCGTGACGTGCAGGACGCACACGCGCTTATCCCAGAGCTCGCAGGCTTTGCACAGGCGTTCGAACTCGGCGCGTACAGCATCGACCGGCACGCCGAAATCCAGCCACAAAAAGACGGTACCCAGGATGGTGGACGATTGATGCGTCCAGTTTTCGAACGGGTTCTCGATAAACCATTGCAGCGGCACGATCATCCGGCGCTCGTCCCAGATGCGAACGACCACGAAGGTACCGGTGATTTCTTCGACCCGGCCCCATTCACCATTGACGATCAACACGTCGTCGATACGGATCGGTTGCGAAAATGCGATCTGCAAGCCGGCGATGAAATTGCCGAGCACGGGGCGCGCCGCGATACCGGCGACCAGCCCGGCCACGCCGGCCGAAGCCAGCAGGCTCGCGCCGAATTGCCGCGCGCCGGGCAGCGTGAGCAACACGAAAGCGAAGCCCAGCAAACCGGCGATGAAGTAGGCGCTGCGGGCCAGCACCCGCGTCTGCGTGAGGATGCGCCGCGCTTTCAGGTTGTCGGATACATCGAAGGGATTCTGCGCGATGATGGTTTCGCTGATCGACTGAATGCAGCGGATGGCCAGCCACGTGAGCGCCAGAATCAGCGATACCGTCACCCCATAGGAAATCGGGGTCAGGTAGGGCACGCCGGACGGCGCACCGGAGAGCACGACGCGCCAGGCGAAGAGCACGAGGCACATCCGGCTGGCGCCGAACGCAACGGTGGTCGCGTGCGTGGTGAACGGGCGCCGACGTGCGATGCGTCGCAGCAGCGCGATGCCCACGCGATGCAGCATGATCGCCAGCAGCGTGGCGGCCAGTCCGAAGCCTAGAATGAACATCCAGGCGCGGAGCGGGTCGCGAACCGCTTCGGGAAGAAAACTAAAATCCATATCGGGAGTCGTATACGGGCTTTAATAGACCGAGGATACCCAACAATGCGCGCTGCCGGGGGTATAAATGCCGCAATGCAGCAAAGAGTTACGGTTAACCGATTGTGCAGGCGTGATCTAAGTGCGGGCCGACGAAACGGCGCCGCCGGATCAGTCGAACGCTCGAGGCGAACTGAGTGGGCAGGGATGAATCGCCTGCTTATGCATGAGCCGGGCACATCAGGCTGATCGATTGTGTACCGACGAACCGGATGCGCAGGAATGAGTCGAACAGAAAGAGGGAGATGCAATGCACGCTCAAGATGACATGCGAATCCGACTATTGATCATCGATCCGCAAAACGACTTTTGCGACACGCCCGCTGGGTTGTTGCCTGAAGGTGAGACACCTGCGCTTGCCGTACCCGGTGCCCATCAGGACATGGTGCGCCTGGCAGCGTTGCTGCATCGCTGTGGCGCGCATATCGATGCGGTGGCGGTCACTCACGATACGCACGATCGTTTTCACATCGCGCATCCTACCTACTGGCGCGATGGCGCAGGCGCAGCCGTAACGCCCTTCACGCCCATTACTGCGCAGGATCTGCGCGAGCAGCGGTTCGCGACCGCCGATCCCGACGAGCATCACTACGCCCTGGGCTACTTGGACACCCTCGAAGCGCAATCGCGTTATTCGCTGATGGTGTGGCCCGAGCATTGCATCGACGGCACGTGGGGCCACGCTGTGCATCCCGCCGTGGCGGCGGCATGCGCGCAATGGATCCATACCACCGGTAAATCAGTACTCGATATTTACAAGGGCAGCAATCCGCGCACGGAACATTACAGCGCGGTGCGCGCCGAGGTGCCGCATCCCGACGACCCCGGCACGCATACGAACACGTCGCTGCTCGAATGGACGGACGACGCCGACGTGCTGTGGGTGGCGGGCGAAGCCGCGAGCCACTGCGTGCGCGCCACGCTGGACGATGTGCTGGCCCATCGCGGTGACCTGCACGCGCGGCCGGTGGTCGTGATCGGCGATTGCATGGCGCCGGTGGCGGGATTCGAGGCGCTCTACGCGCAATATCGCGCTGAGGTGATTGCGCGCGGGGTGCAGTGGCGCGAGAGCGCGTCGTTGATGGCAGCCTAGACGGGGCGCAGCGTCAGCGCGGATAGCACACCCTCGCCGACGAGGTCGCTATCGGTAGCGATTCGCCGAGATCGCATGCGGCGATCCGCTCAAGCCCGCTCGGCATAGGCGCTACGGGCGCCATCCAGCAGCGCCTGCACCAGGCGATTGTCCTGGTCCGCCAGCCGGCAGGCAAAGGCGATCTGTCGTGATGGGCCGTGTTTGCCCAAAGGCAAGACGCGCACCGGATGCACCTGCAATACGCCGGGGCCGGGGTCCGGCAGCACCGATACCCCCAGTCCTTCGGACACCATGGCCGTCAAGGCTGCCAGCGACTGCACGTCGATGCGGGAGCGCGCCTCGGGGGCGTGTTTGGCCACATAACGTGCGGCAATCCGCCCGCCAACAGTACTGCGGTCGAACCGGATCCATTCATAGGCGGCAAAGCACTCTGCCAGGGTACCTGTGCGCGCGGCCAGCGGGGCGATGCCAATGAGTTTTTCCTTCGCCAGCGGGGTCCACGAGAGCCGGCGCGAGCCGCCGGTCTCAGGTTGCGTGATGATCGCGGCATCGATCTCGCCGCGATTGAGTTGATCCACGAGTTCGCTCACGCGTCCTCGCACCGGCCGGACGTCAAGTTGCGGATAGCGTGCGGCAACGCAGCGCAGCAACGCCGGCATCAGACTCACCTGCAGCGGTTCGATCGTACCCAGCCGCACGCGCCCGGCCAACGCCGGCGAATGGCGGCGCCGCAAGCCATCCAGGCGCTGCAGCGTTTCCTGCACGGCATCGTTCACTTCGCGGGCGAACGCCGTGGGTCGTGCAGAGAGTGATGAACGATCGAAGAGCGGTTGGCCGAAGTAGGCCTCCATGTGCTTCATCTGCAGGCTGACGGCACTCGGGCTCAGATTCATCTCCGTTGCCGCTGCCGCAAAGCTCCCGCAGCGCAGCACGGCATTCAATGTTCCGAAGGCTTCCAGCTTCATGAGGTTTTCTCATCAAAGACTACACATAACCTCGCTTTATATCATCGGCGCGGTGCACTAGCATCACTGCACCATAACGACATCTCCCGCGCCGCATTGCCTACCCGCATCGGACCCGGGACACGGAGACAGACGATGAATAAAACCTTTGCATGGTTGCGCGCCGCCACAGTTGTGGCGATCGCCGGTGCGTGCGCCGGGGTAGCCCAGGCTGCCGATACGGCACCTGCCAAAGTGACGATCCCGCAAGCGATGACGATCGTAGTTCCCTTCCCGCCGGGCGGCAGCAACGACGTCTTTGCGCGCGTGCTGGCCGAGCGGTTGTCGGCCAAGCTGGGCAACACCATCATCATCGAAAACCGTCCGGGTGCAGGCGGCGCCATCGGTGCGGAGTTCGTCGCGCGTGCGCCCAAGGATGGCTCGGTGCTGATGCTGTCCTCCTCCACCTTTACCACCAATGCCGCCGTGCAGCCGGCGCTCAAGTACAACGTCAACGACAGCTTTGACGCGATCGCGATGCTGGCCACGAGCCCGATGGCGCTGGTGGTGGGCAAGGACAGCACCTACACCGATGTCAAAACCTTGCTTGCCGACGGCCGCAAGGAGAAAGGCAAGCTGAACTATGGTTCGGCCGGTCTGGGGTCGGTCAATCAGATGGCGGCGGAAATCCTGGCGGGGGGCGAAAAGTCGACCTATACACATGTGCCCTACAAGGGCATGTCGCAAGCCTTGAACGATCTGGCCGGCGGCCGGGTCGATTTCGTGATCGGCAGCTTCGCGTCGATCTCCTCGATGCTCAAGGGCAATCGTCTGCGCGTGCTGGCCGTGACCTCACCGCAACGTTCGCCGTTCTATCCCGATATTCCCACCATTGCCGAAGTGCAGCCCGGCTACTCGGTTGAGTTGTGGTGGGGCGTGCTGGCGCCTGCTGGCGTGCCTGCCCCGCTCGTCGAGCGTGTGAATGCCGAGGTCCGCTCGATCGTCAGTGAAGAGAAGATGAAAGAGATGTTCGCGCAGGAAAGTGCCACGCCTGCGGCGCTCTCGGTGGCCCAGTTCGAGCAACTGGTAGCCTCCGATGCTGCAAAATGGAAGCAGGTCGCGCAAGAGCGCAACATCGTCGCCGAATAACCCAGGCGTGAAGGAGCGATCGGGGCGTGCCGTGCCTGCGGATCGCCCCGCCGCCGAACCAAAGGACACCCGATGCGAAGCAAACTATTCGTGCCCGGCTCGCGCCCGGAGCTTTTCCCCAAGGCCCTGGCCAGTGCTGCCGACGGCCTGTCGTTCGATCTCGAAGATTCGGTCACCGAGCCGCGCAAGGACGAGGCGCGCGCCATCTTGCGCGCGTTTCTGTTGTCTGACGCTGCTCAGGTGGCCCATGGCAAGACCGTCATCGTGCGCGTGAATGCGTTGGATACGCCGCACTTTGCGGCTGATGTGGCGGCGGTCACGCAGCCGGGCGTGCATCTGATCAACGTGCCCAAGGTCGAAACGCCGGAGGATGTGTTGCAGGCGGCGCAGGCCGTCGAGGCGGCCGAACGCGCCAATGGCGTTACGGTGCCGGTCAAGCTGCTGCTCAATATCGAATCGCCCCGCGCCTTTCGCGCTGCGGCCAGCCTGGCTTGCGCGCACGAGCGCGTTGCCGGATTGCAGTTGGGCCTGGGCGACTTGTTCGAGCCGTTGGGCATCGATCGCCGCGCCATTGCCGCCATCGATCAGGCGATGTTTCAGATTCGCATGGCGGCGGGTGAGGGAGGCGTCTTTGCCTACGATTCGGCCTTTGCGAATATCGCGGACGTCGAGGGCTTCCGCGCCGAAGCCGCGCAGGCGCGACGCCTGGGATTCCTGGGCAAGAGCTGCATTCATCCGAGTCAGGTCGCGTTGGCCAACGAGGCGTTTCGGCCCACCGACGACGAGATCGCCCATGCCGTCAAAGTGGTGGCCGCCGCGCGCGAAGCCGACGCCGAAGGCCGTGGTGCCTATGTGGTGGACGGCAAGATGATCGATGGCCCGTTCGTGCGCCGCGCCGAACGCATTGTGGCGACGGCACGTCAGTTGGGGCTGGTGGCATGAGCGACGCGCACACCCTTTCCGCACAGGCTGCTGCCAGTATCGACGATCCGCGCACGGCGTCCCGCACGGGTCCGTTGAGCGGCATTCGCGTGCTCGATCTGAGCGCTTATATCGCCGGCCCCTATGGATGCACGCTGCTTGCCGACCAGGGCGCAGAGATCGTCAAGATCGAGCCACCGGTGGGCGATAACCTGCGCAAGTATCCGTCGACGCTCGATACCGAAAGCCGCGCGTTTCTGGGCGTGAACCGCAGCAAGCGCGGCATCGCGCTCGATCTCAAGCAGCCCGATGCATTGGACATCCTGAAGGATCTCGTGCGCACGGCCGACGTGCTGGTGCACAATTTTCGGCCGACGGTGCCGCCGCGCCTGGGCATTGGCTACGAGCAATTGCGCGAGATCAATCCGCGTCTGGTGTATTGCGCCGTCAGTGGCTATGGCGATACCGGGCCGCTCAAAGACAAAGCCGGCTACGACCAGGTGCTGCAGACGATGACGGGCATGTGCGCCATGCAAGGCAAGGCCGGTGGCGCGCCCGAGATCCTGTACGGCTCGATCGTGGACTATTACGCCTCGGCGCTACTGGCCAGCGGCGTGGCGTCGGCGCTGTATGAACGCGAGAAAAGTGGCGAAGGCCAGTATGTGGGCATCTCGCTGATGCGCAGTGCGTTGGCCTTGCAGTCGGCGCGGTTGATCTGGGCGGACGCCGAACCGCGTGAAGTGGGTCGCGACATGCGCTCAGGCGGGATCACCGGCATCCATCCCACGCGCGAGGGTTATCTGTACATCTCGGCCAATACGCCGCATTTCTGGGCGGCGCTGTGCGAACGCACGGGCTTGCAGGCGTTGGCCACCGATCCGCGTTACGACTCGGTGCGCAAGCGTGCGCAGCATCATGCCGAGATTGTGCCGCAATTGCATGCGGCATTGGCCGCGCGATCGGCGCTCGAATGGGAGCAACTGTTCGGTGAAGCGGTGCCGTGCGCCGCGGCGCGTACCGTGGAGGATATGTTCGATTTTCCGCAGGTGCTGGCCGAAGGCATGGTGGCCGAGTACGACCACCCGGTGGTGGGCCGTTATCGCGGTTTTGCCGAGCCGATCCGCTATGGTCGCACGCCGGGCTCGGCGCCGTATGCCGCGCCGGTGTTCGGGCAGGACACGGATGCGGTGCTGGCGGAGTGTGGTCTATCGGCCGAGCAGATCGCGGCGCTCAGGGCGCGGGGTGTGGTGCTGTAGGTCAAGGACGGTGGGCTTACGGCATCAAGCCGTGGGTGAGTGCATAGGCACGCAGCGTGTCGCCTCACGCCCCTAAAAACGTGAAGTCCATCGTGCGGGTGTGATAGTGCAGACCGCCGTCTTGCACGATCAGGAAATCGGCGCGAGCGGGGCCGGCGTTGTGATGCGAGTGGGGCGCGCCGGCCGGCGTGACGAGCGTGGCCCAAGGGGTCCAGTCGTGTGCCTGACCATCCACCGTCGAAAAGCATTTCTCGCCCGAGACCACCAACGTGAGCGCTGCGGCATTGTGGCGGTGCGACGACTGCAGGCTTTGCGGCGGCAAGGTGTTGAGCGATAGCGTGAGCGTGGGATGGATATTGCGCGACGCGATCAGCGTATCGCTGGAAAACACCAACGCCATGCCGGACGTGCCGGGATCGGGTTCGGTGGCATGAATTTTAAGAAGTTGCGCAGCGATATCGGCACCTGGGCAATGCACGGGTTGCAGGGTAGTGGCCAGTGCCGGATGCGCTTGCAGCCCGAATTGTGCGAGCAGCGGTTCGTCGCTCACGCTCCACAACACGGCTGCCTCGCCGCCGGCGCGCCAGGTTAACGCGCCACCCGGCAGTGCCAGTACATCGCCCGGCGCCCAGGCCAATGTTTCCTCGCCCACCGTCACCGTGCCCGCTCCGGCGATCACATACCAGAGCGCGCCGCTGGCCCGCAGATCGACGGATAAGGTGTCGCCGGCGTTGATCCGGGCATAGCGGGCGAGCATGAGCGGCGTGGTGGCCGGCATTGCACAGCCCAGGGCCGAAGATTGATCGCAGTCGTACAGACCGGTGGGGCTATCGGCGGCCATGGCGGCGCGCGCGGGGGTATCGAAGAGGCGTGCAGGAACAGCCGGCAGCTTGACGTTGAAGGCGTTGGCCGAGTTGAAGTAGCGGGCCCGCGCTTGCGCGTCGGTAGCGGGTTGTGCCACCGTTTGCACGCCCATGGCGGCCATCGAGGGTTTGGCCGCGGTAAGACTATTTCCAGAAGACATAACGTTTTTCCAGCATATTGACGCCGCCGAAGAACACCAGGCTAATGGCGGAGGCAACGAAGATGGCGGCCCACACTTGGACGAAGTCGATCTGCAGCACGGCCTGGAAAATCGTCCAGCCCAGGCCGCCGGTGGCGCCCAGCATCTCGGTCACGATGGCCACGATCATGGCGCGCACGGTCGAGACGCGCATGCCCGCAGCGGTGAGCGGAATGGCGGCCGGTACCCGCAGTCGCCAGATGATGGCGGCGGGGCTGGCACCGAAGCTGCGCATCAGATCGACCGCGCGGCGGTCGACCCGATCCAGCCCCGATAACGCATGCAGAAAGACCGTGAAACCGACGGCAATCGCCACCATCACGATCTTGGACGTGGGCCCGATCCCGAACCACAGCAGAATCAGCGGGGCGTAGGCGACCACTGGCACCGAGTTCAGCGCCGTTGCCATGGGCAGCAATACGCGGCGTGCGCGCGGCATCATCGTGAGCGCGATGGCCAGAACGATGCCCACCGCGCTCCCGGCGAAGAAGCCTGCAATCGCCTCCCACATCGTCATGAGCGCTGCATTCCACAGCAGTTGGTGCTGCGCGACAATGGCGGCAAGAATGCGGCTGACGCTGGGCAGCACATACACCGGCAAATCCAGCAATCGGGCGGCCGCTTCCCACAAGATGATGACGCCCACGATGCCGATGGCGCCGTTGACGAGAGTGCGCCGTGAGGCGTGAGAACGTGCGCTCATGTTTGCTCAGCCTTCCAGAAGACGAATTTCTTTTCCGCCAGTGCCACCAGGCCGTAGAACGTGGTGCCGAGCAAACCGGCCACCAGGATGGCGGCCCACAGCGCCACCACCTGTTCGTTGTACATGGCCTGCAGCAACAGCACGCCCAAGCCCACGGTGTCGCCGAACCATTCGCCGGCAATGGCCCCCAGCAGGCTCAAAGTGCAGGCCAGCCGCAGCGCGACGAAGATCTGCGGCAGGGCAGCCGGCAGCAGGAGCTGGCGCATGAGTTTGAAGCGCGACGCGCCGAAGCTGCGCAGCAGATCGACCTGACGCGGATCGACCGATTCGATGCCGTTGAGCGTATTGACCGTGACGGGAAAGAACGTGAGATAAAACGCGATCACGGCTTTGGCGAGGATGGTGTTGCCGAACCACAGCACGACCACGGCGCCGAAGGCAATGACCGGGATCGTCTGGGAGATCACGAAAAGCGGAAAGATGATCTCGCGCAGACGGCGGGATTGCGAGAAGACGACGCCGTTGAACACGCCGACGACTGCGCCCACGCTGAAGCCCAACAGCGTTTCGGAGGCGGTGCGCAAGAATCCGGCAATGTAGGCGTCGGGCACTTGCGCGATCGATTGCAGGATGACGCTCAGGCGGGGCAGGTAGTAGGGCCTGACACCGGTCGCGATGACCAGGCCCTCCCACAACGCCGCCACGACGAGCAGCGCGGCCGCGCCGCGCAGCACCGACATCGCGGCGGGACGCAAGGCTGCGGCCGCGGCGCTCATGGCAGACGATCCTGCATCGGAATGGCTTTCAGGAAACGATCGTCGAATGCGACCGACACGTCGACCTTCTTGGTCAGCACATTGTTCTTGAGCAGGAATTCCTCAGCCTTCTGCAACGCAACCGGATCGATGGTGAAAAGCCCTTCGGTTTTCGCCTTGCCCGAGGTCATCAAACGATATGCCTCGGTGAGCATGGCTTCCTGGTGCGCACGATCGAGCGTGGGCGAGGTTTTCATGACGATATCGACGGCTTCCTTGGGATTGGCCATCGCATCGCGCCAGCCGCGAATCGAGGCGCGCAGAAAGCCCTCGACGAGCTGCGGTTGCTTGGCGGCGGTATCGCGCGAGACGATGAGGGTGTCGCGCGGGAACGTGATGCCGTAGTCCTCGGCCACGAAGTATTTCAGATCGTCGGCCCTCATGCGGCCCTTGATCGTGTTGAGTTCGTTGTACCAGGTGGCCGTGACCACATCGATGTCGCCATTGACGAACGGCGTCACGCTCACCTGCTGCGGCTGGATGTCGACTTTCGCGCGGTCGATGCCTTCGTTGCCGAGCATGCCGAAGAGCACATAGTTGGCGCCGGTGAACCAGGTCGTGACCTTCTTGCCTTCGAAGTCCTTGAGCGTCTTGACCGGGCCGTCCTTGCGCGTGACGAACACGAACGGCGTGATCTGGTGTGCCACGCCCACCGATACGATAGGCATGCCCTTGTCAATGGCGGCCATCACGCTATCCGAGCCGCCGGAGAGGCCGAAGGTGTCCGCACCGGTGGCAACCAGGTTCTCGGTCAACAGATTCGGGCCGCCCGGATTAATCGTGAGATCGATGCCTTCCTGTTTGTAGTAGCCCTTTTCAAGCGCGTAGTAGAACCCCGCGAACTGCGTTTGCGGCAACCACTTCAGGCGCAAGGAGGCTTTCACCTGCGCTTTGGCATCGGCGGCTGCCGCAGGCGTCAATTGCGCGACCGCCAGCGTGGCGGTGCAGGCCAGTAAGGTAAGCAAACGTCGAATGGTCATGATGTTTCCCCTGTGTTGTGTGGGCAAAGCAACTGGCGTCGTGATGCGCGGTCGCGCAGCGACTTGAAAGCGGCAATCAGAATGGACGCGTTCCCGCGACGGTGGTGCGATGCATGACGCGGCGGTACCGGTTGTCGTCATACGGCGTGGCGCAATGCATGGTGCAGCGGTTGTCCCAGATGATGAGGTCGCCCTGCTGCCATTTGTGGCGGTACGTGAACGCGTCAGAAATGGCGTGTGCGTTGAGGGCGGCCAGCAGCGCCGCGCTCTCTTCGGCGGGCAAGCCGTCGATCTGCTTGACGATGTCCTGACCCACATACAGCGACAGGCGGCCGGTGGTCGGGTGCGTACGCACGACGGGATGGACGACGTCGGGCGTGCGCGCCTTTTGCTCATCGGTGAGCGGCGCGCGATCGGCGAAGGCGCGGCTGTAATAGCCTTCGTACGAATGCGTGGCCGTCATATTGCGGATCCGGGTTTGCGTGGCGGGCGGCAATGATTCCCAGGCGAGATGCATGCTCGCGAACAGGGTGTCGGCGCCTTCCGGCGGGACTTCCACCGAATACAGCAGCGACCCCATGCTGGGCTCGGCCACATACGACAGGTCTGAATGCCAGTTCCACCCTTCCTTGTGGTTGCCGATCGGCTTGCCCTGTTCGCTGACGTTGGAGAGCACATAGATTTCGGGCAGGCCGGTGGTGAGGAACTGCTTGAGCACGTGGGTGAGCAGGTCGCCGAAGCGGCGGCTGATATCCACATGGCGGGCGTTGCTCAGCGTTTGGCCGCGCACCAGGATCAGCGAGTGCGTGTCCAGTGCGCTCACCAGCGCATCGACCACGGCGTCGCTATCCGGATTCGACAAATCGAGATCGGTGACTTCGATGCCGAAACCGGGGTGCAGCGGGCGCGAGGAAAATGGGGCGGGGGTGGCCGTGCTCATACGTTGTGACATGGACATGATTCAGCTCCTGTAAGACGGATCGTCGCGATCGAGTTGACGGATGAAGGCGGGCCATTCGCGCTCGCCGGCGATCAGGATGTCGCCCTTGTTTTCCCAGAACTGGCGTGCGGCTTTCTCGCACACTTCGGGCGTGGGGGCGAGGATGGGGCCGGCGCCACCGGCCGTGGCGGCCTGCATGCTGAGCTGGATGCGTGCGGCGCGCTCGAAGTAATACAGCAGCATGAAGGCCTCGCCGGGCGTGCGGCCCAGCGTGAGCACGCCATGATTGCGCATCACCATCACGCGATGATCCGCCAGATCGCTCACCAGACGCTGCTGCTCGTCGAGATCGATGGCCACGCCTTCATAGTCGTGAAACGCCTTGCGCTGATAGAAACGCATGGCGAACTGCGAGAGCGGCAAAAGCCCTTGCGCTTGCGCGGATACGGCAATGCTGGCATCCGAGTGGGTATGCAGCACGCAAACGGCATCGTGCCGTGCCTGGTGAATGGCGCCATGGATCACGAAGCCGGCAACGTTTACCGTGTGCGATGTGGGGCTGAGCACGTTGCCGGCGAGATCGATCCGCACAAGCGATGAGGCCGTGATCTCCTCGAACAGCAAGCCGTACGGATTGATCAGAAACTCGTTCGTCGTGCCGGGCACGCGCATCGAGATGTGGTTGTAGATCAGGTCGTCGAGCCCCAGGCGGGCCACGAGCCGGTAGCAGGCCGCGAGGGCCACGCGTGCCGCCCATTCTTCAGGCGCAACGTGCGGGCGCAGATCGGGTTGGGCGCTCATCAGTGGCTCCCGGTTTGGGCGGTGAACGACTTCATGCTTTCCTCCTCGATGGCTTCGAGCAGGATGCGTTTTTGCGCGATGAATTCGGGCGACGTGACGATATCGGCGTTGCGGGGGCGGCTCAGTGTGACCGGCAATCCAGCTTCACGCGGCCAGGACGCGCGGTCATCACGAGCACGCGATCGCCGAGAAACAGGGCTTCGTCCACGTCGTGCGTGATGAACAGAATCGTGCGGCGGTGCTTTTGCCAGACGTCCAGCAGCCAGCGCTGCATCATGCTGCGCGTAAGCGCATCCAGCGCGCCGAACGGTTCATCCAGCAGCATCAGGTCGCGCTTGAACATGAACGTGCGCATCAGCGCTACGCGCTGGCGCATGCCGCCCGAAAGTTGATGCGGATACTGCTGCTCGAAGCCGGCCAGGCCGAACTCCGGCAACATGGCCAGTGCTTCGCGGCGCGCGTCGCTTTTGCGTGCGCCCTCCATCTCCACGGCCAGGATGGCGTTGTCGATCACGGTACGCCAGGGCAGCAACAGATCGCGTTGCGGCATGAACGACACCTGCCCCAGCAGATCGCGCGCGCGGCAGGGCTTGCCCAGAAACTGCAGGCTGCCGCCGTCGTCGGGTTCTTCCAGGCCGGCCACGATGTTGAACAAGGTGCTCTTGCCGCAGCCGCTGGGGCCGACCACGGTGACGAATTCGCCAGGGGCGATGTCCACACTCAAGCCGTTCAGGGCCTGCACGGCGCCGAAGGTTTTTGAGATGTTGGTCAGGGCGAGGAGGCTGCCGCTGCGCGAGCGCGCCGCGGTGGTGCCGGCTGCAGTCGCTGCCGGTGCTGACACCGATGCCGCCAGTGGGGCAACGCCGGCCGGGGCGTTCAGCGCGGCAGCGGCTGGCGCAGTGGCGGGCACGCCGGGAAACATACCGGAAAGTCGATGAGCGGTCATGGGGTCTTCGCAGAGGTGATCAGACGATCGAGGACGTCGGTCAATACGCGGGCGCCGGCGTAAAGATCGGCGGGCGCGGTGTATTCCGCCTCGTTGTGCGTGATGCCGTCACGGGACGGCACGAAAATCATGGCGGTGGGGCAGGTCGCATGCAGATAGCGGGCGTCATGACCGGCGGCCGACGGCAAGTCGCGATGGGGAATGGCAAGTGCCGTGGCGGCGCGATCGATGTGTTCGCGCAAAGCGTGCGGGAACGTGAGCGAATCGGCGGCCGACAGGCGCACGACCTCGACCGCGCAGGGGCCCCGATGCGCCGCACAGATGGGTTCGATCCGATCCGAGAGCGTCCGCAGCGTTTCGGTATCCGGGTGGCGCAGGTCGATCGAGAACACCACGCGGCTGGCGACCACCGACGGGGCGCTGGGCGTCACATCGAAGCGGCCCACCGTGAACTTCACGCAATCCTGCGCATCGTGGATCTCGGCGGCCAATGCCTGCACCATGGCCGTGGCAGCCAGCAGGGCATCCTTGCGTTCGGCGCGGGTGGACGTGCCGGCATGCGCCGCCTCGCCATGCACCGTGACGCGATAGGTGTGCTTGCCCTGGATCCCGGTGACCACGCCAACCTGAAGGCCTTCGCGTTCCAGCACAGGTCCCTGTTCGATGTGCGCTTCGATGTAGGCGTGCACGGCGCCACCCAGCGCGCGCGTGGGCATCGTGACAAGGCCGGGTGCCAGCGCCGCCAGTGCGTCGGCCACCGTCGCGCCCTCGGCGTCGGTGACCGCCAGCGTGTCTTCCAGGCTGCGGGCGCCGGCAAACGCGGCCGAGCCGAGCATGCCGGGGGCGAAGCGCGAGCCTTCTTCATTCATCCACGCCACGATGTCGACCGGCATGTCGGGTTGGCGGCCGGCATCGATCAGGGCTTGCACGGCTTCGAGCGCCGCAACCACACCGTATACGCCGTCGTACTTGCCGCCGGTAGGTTGGCTATCCAGATGCGAGCCCGACATCACGGGCGCGGCATCGGCGTGCAGGCCCGCCCATCGCAGAAAGAAATTGCCGGCCGGATCGCGCGACGGCGTCAACCCCAGCGGCGCGCCCCATGCGGCCATCAGCCGCTGCGCGTCGCCGTCGGCGGGCGACAAGGCCGGGCGGTCGACGCCGCCGGCCGCAGTGGCGCCCAGGCGGGCCATCTCTGCCAGTCGATCGTTGAGCCGTTCGGCGTTGACGAAGTCCGATGCGCGGTTCGTCATGAGGTCTTCATGATTTCGGTGGGCGCCGAGCGCGGATCGCGTGCACCCCATTTATCTTGCTCGACGGTAGCGAGGAAGTCGGATACGAATTGATTGAACAGCGCCGGCTCCTCGATGTTGAGCGTGTGGCCGGTCTTGGGGAGCACCAGCAGGCCGCTCGCGGGCACCGTCTTTTTCAGGAAAATGCCCGGCTGCAAGCAATGATCGTCTTCATCGCCCACCACGATCAGCGTCGGCACGGTCATGCGCTTGAGCTCGTCTTCGAGATCGTAGATCGACGGCCTGCGCGCTTGCACACCGCGCATCGTCATCGCCGAGCCGATCGACGAATGCTCGCCCAATTGCGTAGCGAACTCCTGCCAGCCGCGTGGATCCTTGACCTGGAACACGATGCGCGATGCCGCGGTGGCATAGGTGGGTGCGAAGGCCGGCGCGCCTTTGTTTTCGAATTGATCGGCCACGGCCAGCGACACATCGCGGAAGTACGCTTCGAAGGCTTTTTCCGCACCGTACCCGGCACCCGCCACGACCAGCGAACGCGCCCGGTCGGGATGACGCAACCCGAAGTGCAGGGTGGCGAAGCCGCCCATCGACAGGCCGACGATGTGGGCGCGGTCGATGTTCAGTCCATCCAGCACATCGATCATGTCGTTGACGGCATTGACCTGAGAGTACGCATCGGCGCTTTCCGGCACCTGCGACGGCAGGTAGCCGCGCGCGCTGTAGGTGATGCAGCGATATCGGCGCGTGAAGTACCGCATCTGCGGCTCCCAGCTGCGCCAGTCGCCGCCGAACTCGTGCACGAACAGAATCGGCGTCCCCGATCCGGCTTCTTCGTAATGCAGCGCAACGCCGTCGCGTGTGGTGATCGTAGGCATCGTGTTTCCTTAGAACAGGGCAGCCGGCGCGGGCATCGTGCGCGCGCGTTCCACCATGGCGGGCAGCAGTTCGCAGAACCGGTCGGCCCAGGCTTCGGGCACCGTGAGGCTGATCTTCACGAAGCGGTGGCCGAAGCGTTGTGTGTGATACGTGCCCTGGCGGATCATGATGCCCTCGGTCTGGTACGCCGCGACCAACGCTTCGGGCGTGATGCCGGCATCGACCGTTTCCATGATGAGCAGGTTGGCCTGCGACGGATACACCGGCAGATGCAAGCCCGGCACTCCGGCGGCGGCCTTGGCCACGGCCGCCTGATTGCGGCGCTGACGGCGCTGGATCTCTGGAAACCATTCGGCTTTGGTTTCGAGGCCGGCAATGGCTGCACGCTGCGACAGCACATTGCTGCCGAGGTTGTTGGGAGGTGCCGCCGCCAGCATTTCGATGATGTCCGGATTGGCAATGATGGCGCCCAGTCGCATTCCGGCCAGCCCCAGCCACTTCGAGAAGCTGACGGTCATGATCGTCTTCTCGGGATAGAAGTTGTACGCCGGTGTGAAGTGGTCGGCGAACTGCGAGTAGGTCGAGTCGTGGATCAGATAGGCATCGGCTTCGCGCGCGATCGCGGCGATGGCTTCGATCTCGTCGGCGGTGTGGCAGGTGCCCAGGGGGTTGTTGGGATCGACCAGATAGATCACGCGGGTGCGCGGCGTGATCGCCGCTTTCAATTGTGCCGCGGTGAGTTTGTAGCCTTGGGCGGCGTCGTAGATCGGCAGCTCGATCACGGTGGCGCCAGCCTGGCGCGCGAAGTGCATCGGCCACGCCCAACTGGGATCGGTGGTGACGAAATCGGTGTCGGGCTTGCAGATCGTGCGGCAGACGTTGTAGAGGCCTTCCACGGCGCCGTCGGTGACGAAGGCGCTTGCGCCGGGCACGCCGGCATCCTCGATGATCAGCTGGCGCAACCGCTCGAAGCCTGCCGGTGGCGCATAGGCGTGATAGTCGCCGCGCTTGAGCGCGTCGATCACCGCTTCGATGACCGCCGGATGCGGGTCGAAGTGATTGGTGTTCTGACCCAACCACATCAGGCCGGGTGTATTGCACAGCGTATCGAAATACGCGTTACGGGCTTCGAAGCGGCGCATGGGGTCTCCGCTCAGATGATGGAGCGGCGCGAAGCAATGCCGCCGTCGATGGTGACGATGGTGCCGGTGATGTAGCCGGCGCGATCGGATGCGAGATACACCATCAGGTCGGCGACTTCCTCGGCGCTCGCGGGTCGCTTGGCGGGGTATTTGTCGAACAGTTCTTCCCACCGGCCTTCGTCGCCGTACCAATCGAGCGCGCGGCGCTTCATCAACTTCACCATGCGGTCGGTGGCGACCGGGCCGGGATTGACGCCGACCACGCGGATGCCGTCATCGAGACTGCGTCCGCCCACGCCGCGCGTAAACGCCATCATCGCGGCGTTGCCGGTGGTGCCGACGATGTAGTTGGCATCCCAGTTCTCGCCCGAGTTGCCGATGTCGTTGACGATGACGCCGCTGCCGCGTTTCTTCATGTGCGCGTACATCTCGCGCGTGAGCGTGACGTAGGAGAAGATCTTGAGATCGAGGCTGTCACGCCAGACCTGATCCGATATCTGATCCAGCGGTCCGGCGGACGAGTCGGCGGCGTTGTTGACCAGGATGTCGGCCTCGGCGCACTCTTCAGCAAGGCGCAACACGTTTTCCGTGACCGACAGATCCATTGCATGCGCGTGCACGGTGGTGCCATATTGCGATGACAGGGCTTCCTTCGCCGCGGCCAGGCCGTCGACCGAACGCGCCGCCAGATACAACGTCGAAATACCTTCGCGCGCAAAGCTGTGCGCCGTGGCCAGACCGATGCCCTTGGATGCGCCTGTGATCAGCGCCGACTTACCTTTCAGACCGAGTTCCATCTACCTATCGCATCCTTGGCTTAAATGCATGCAATGTGGCCGGTAATGTATTCAACTAGGCCATCACGCTTGCCGTGTTCGAAGAATCCGCGACGCCATCGGCGGTTTTGCGGTGATTCACAACAAGCAACATGCATGCCAACTTTTTTACTCAGGAGCGCGCCAGTGCTGGCGTTGCGCTGTGCCCCGATGCGGTGCCAAATGTGGATCAGCATGCGCCGAATGTGTGCATACAAAACGCTGGCTGATGTATACATTGAACGGTAAAATGGCGACTTGTCTGCTTAATTGATCACTCGTATAACGCCATGGCCTCTACGCTCAGCCGTTCCCAACAGATACTCGAAGCCCTTGAGGGCGAGATTTTTTCCGGTCAGTTGGGTCCGGGGGCTCGCCTGGATGAAGTCGAATTAGCCGCACGATTCAAGGTGTCGCGCACGCCGGTGCGCGAAGCGTTGCGTCATCTGGCGTCGGCGGGATTGATCCAAATGCGCACGCGTCAGCCGGCGCTGGTGGTGTCGTTGTCTGCCCACCGCTTGATCGAGATGTTCCAGGTGATGGCCGAGCTCGAGGCGTTATGCGCCCGCATGGCGGCACGCCGGATCTCGGCGGCGCAGATCGCTGAAATGAGCGTATTGCATCGCGAGCTCGAGGCGCTGTCGAACACCAATGAAGTGGACGCGTTTTACGAGGTCAACCGGCGCTTTCATGAATTGATCTATGAGGCCGCGCAAAACGGCTTTCTGGCGGAGCAAACCCGCACGCTGCGCAATCGTATCGGCGCGTATCGCAAACTTGTTACGCACAAGCCCAGCCGCCGCACGGCGACGCTGGATGAACATGGCGAGATCTTGCGCTGCATCGTGACCGGAGATGAGGAGGGTGCCGCCAACGCCATGCGGGGTCACGTCAATCTATTGGGCGAGAAGCTGCTCGACTTCATCGCCGTGTTTCCGGCAGCCAAGGCAGCCTGAACGCGGGTCTAGCGGCTGTGCGCTACTGACGCGTATCGGCCCCGCCACCCGATCCTGATGTGGCGCCGGATCCCTGCATGCCGCCGCTGCCGGTTGATCCCGTCGTGCTGCCGCTTTTGCCTTTCGAATCACGGGTATCCGAACCGCCGTCGCCCTTGGACGACTGGGTTGGCTTCACCGCGCCCGATTGCGCCGGGGGCGCCGTTTTTTCTTTCTGCTGGGCGCGCTCTTGTGAGCGCTGCTCGACGCTTGGGCCCTGTGCTGGCGGTGCCGTCGTCGAGGAGGCCGCGGCCGCAGCAGCCCACGGTGCCGCCATCATGCCGATCGACAGCACGGCCACCCGCAGTGCGGCGGTGGTTAAGGAGGATGTCAGATATCGGCTCATGGTTTTCCCTAGAATGGGTGCGTAATGCAGAAAAAAAGCGGGCAAGCGCCATGCCGGGCAGAGCATTTGCTGCGTTTCGCTGCGCGAGTCGGGGGCCCACGCAACGGCGGCCCCACCACCGGAGTGATGCATGGAAGAGAAACCGGTCCAAGGTCGGCGTGGCATTTTGAAGGCCATCACGCTGGGTGTTCCGGGTGCATGGGTTGCGGGCGCACATGCGGCCACGGCACTGGCACCCGCAGCGGCGCCGGGCGCCACCCTATCCCCTCATGCGATGCCGATGGCCGGCCCGCCCGGTGACCGAACGCTCAAATTTTTCAATGCCGACGAGGCGCAGGCGATGGATGCCATCTGTGCGCGTCTTATTCCTGCCGACGATCTCGGGCCCGGCGCGAAAGAGGCCGGGGTGACGTTCTTCATGGACGGCCAACTGGCGGGCGCCTGGGGCACCGGTGACCAACTCTATCGACAGGGGCCGTTCGAAAAGGGCACGCCCGAGCAGGGCTACCAACTGTCGTTCACCCCCGCCGAAATGATCCGTCGCGGACTGGCGTCGTTGGACGCGGCCACGCGCAAGCAGGACGGCAAGCCGTTTGCAGCGCTCAGTGCCGAGCAGCAGGATGCCTGGCTGCAAAAGATGCAGGCGGGTGATCTCGATTTCTCGCCGCTGCCGTCGGATGTGTTCTTTCAAGCGTTGCTCGAAGGCACGATCGAGGGATTTTTCTCCGACCCGATGTATGGCGGCAACGTCGATATGGTGGGCTGGAAGCTGGTCGGGTTCCCGGGTGCGTTCGCAAGTTTTTCCAACGACATCGAACGTCACGGCGTGATCTGGGCCGGCCAGCCGGTATCGATTGCCACGGCGAAAGCCCACAACATGATGGATGGCGACTCACATGGCTAAAACCTTACCGGCCGTGGATGTGGCCATCGTCGGCGGCGGATGGACCGGTGCCATCATCGGTAAAGAACTCGCTGCCGCCAATCAACGCGTGGTGGTGCTCGAGCGGGGGGAGGCACGGTGGCCGTCGCCCGACTTTCAGGGCCCCAATGTGCATGACGAGTTGAAGTACACCCGTCGCCATGCGCTGCATCAGAATGCCGCCAGCGAAACCTATACCTTCCGCAATAACACTGATCAAAAAGCATTGCCGATGCGGCGCTGGCAGTTTGCCTATCCCGGCACGCATCTGGGCGGCGCCGGCAATCACTGGTCGGGCGCGTATTACCGTTTCGATCCTACCGACTTCAAGATTCGCAGTCACTATACCGAACGCTATGGTGCCAAGATTTTCGACGCCGATCTCACCAGTCAAGACTGGCCGATGTCGTACGACGAACTCGAACCCTACTTCGACCGGTTCGATTATCTGATCGGCGCTTCAGGTCAGGCGGGCAATCTGAAAGGGCAGAAGCAGGCTGACGGCAACCCGTTCGAACCCTGGCGCTCAAGGCCGTATCCCAATCCGCCGATGAAAGTGCCTTTTGCCCCAGCCTTGTTCGGCGCGGCCGCGAAAGGATTGGGCTACCACCCGTATGTGCAGCCGTCGGCGTTGGCCACGCGGCCTTATGTGAACTCCGAAGGGTTGCACATGAGCGCCTGTGTGTACTGCGGATTCTGTTCGAACTTCGGCTGCGAGCATTTCGCAAAAGCATCGCCACAGGTCTGTATTCTGCCGGTGGCGATGAAGATGTCGAATTTCGAGATTCGCACCGGCGCCCACGTGCTGAAAGTGGAACTCACCGAAGACAAGAAGCGCGCGCGGGGCGTGAGCTACGTGGATGCTGCGGGCGAAGAGGTCTTCCAGCCGGCCGAGATCGTGGTGATGTGTGCGTTCAGCATCAACAATGTACGGTTGCTCTTGCTCTCGGGCATAGGCAAACCGTTCGACCCGGTCACCAATACGGGTGTGGTGGGGCGCAATTACACGCACCAGACCACGTCGGGCGTGAATCTGTTTTTCGACGAAGCCACCAACATCAATCCCTTCATGGGGGCCGGTGCGGTGGCCGTCACGATGGATGATTTCAGTGCCGACAACTTCGACCACGGACCGCATGGATTCGTGGGCGGCGGCTACCAGCAGATTCAGGTGGTGAGCGGTGCACCGATCGGGTATCACCCCACACCGAAAGGCACCCCGTCGTGGGGCTCCGAATGGAAGAAACAGGTCAAGCGCTACTACAACCATTCGGCCTCGATCACGATCACCGGTTCGGCGCAGCCGACCCGCGGCACCTATCTCAGCCTTGACCCGACCTACAAGGACGCCTGGGGCTTGCCGCTCTTGCGCATCACCTACGATTTTCCCGACAACGACATTCGCATGTCGGCCTTCCTTACCGAGAAGGGCGATGAAATCGGCCGTGCAATGAAAGGCGTGGTGCGCACCGAACCCGGTCCGCGCAAGAAGCCGTTTACCGCGACGTCGTATCAGTCGACCCACCTCACGGGCGGCACGGCGATCGGCGACGATCCCAACACCAGCGTGGTCAACCGTTTCGGTCAGGTGTGGGACGTGCCCAATGTGTTCGTTGCCGGCGCGTCGCTGTTTCCGCAGAACTCCGGCTACAACCCCACCGGTACCGTAGGCGCCACCGCCTATTGGATCGTCGAGAAAATCAAAGCGGACTATCTTCGTTCGCCCGGACCGCTGGTGTCATGATGCAAACCAATCGCATGGGAATGATGGTGACGGTGGGCTTGATGATCGGCTTGCCGGTGATTACGTTGGTGGCGACGGGTTATCAGATGGTGGGGTTGGGCGGCGAGGGGCTGATTCGGCCCACGGCCGTCACGCCCCGCGCGGCACCGAGCGCCGCGACTGCCGCTGCTACCGGGGCGGCACCTGCCACAGGCACCGCACCCGCCAGCCCGGCTCAAGGCACGGCGCCCGTCACTTCGCCCAACACGTCGCCCACAACGACGTCCGGTGCGCCTGCCGCGGGGTCTGCTGCACCTGCTGCGGCAGCAGGCACGGCCACCACGGCGGCACCGGCCGCGCCTGCCGTCGCCGCCCAAGGCACGGCACCCACGGCTTTGCCCGCTCCCACCCCGGTCCCGGGGCGCAGCGCGCTCGACTTCTCGCCCAGCCGTCCGTCTTGGGAGGCGCCACTGCAAAAGGCCGATGCCAAGATGGGCCAGCAACTCGCCTCGGCGGGACGTCCTGCTGGCGGCGTGCAAGCCTGCGTGGCCTGTCATGGTGCGCAGGGCGTCGCGGCGCCGGGCGGCATCTTTCCCAACCTCGCCGGCCTGAGCGGCGAATACATGGCCAAGCAGCTCACCGACTACCGCAGTGGCACCCGCAATCATCCATTGATGACGGCTATCGCCAAAGGCATGACCGACGATGAGATCGGGCAGGTCTCGAAGTACTACGCCAGCTTGCCGGCCCAGGTGGTGGCACCGAAGTTGTCTGGCCCTGAAAGCGCCCGCAAGCTCGATGTGCTCGGCGAGAACGGTCGCGCGCTGCCTGCCTGTGCGAACTGCCATGGTGTGCAAGGGCAGGGCGAAGGGCCGCTGCTTCCGCGCCTGGCGGGGCAGCCGAAGGGCTACTTCATCGATCAGATGAATGCCTTTCGCAACGGCCAACGGCAGAACGACGACGTGGGCGTGATGCGCGCGTTTGCGCAACGGCTCACGCCTGAAGAGATCGATGCGCTGGGGACGTACTACGAAGGTATGACGGCGGCAGCAAAGTAGCGGCAGCAGGCGCCGCGTCTGTTGCATCGTCACCACGAAATGGTGCAGTGCACACAAAGCGGCTCTGCCCGCATTAAACTGGATACTTCACCCCGATACGGGGTATGCCTTGTATTTGCGCACCATGCCGTTCGCCACCGCTCTTGCTCCCCTTCTTCGCCCATTGCGCCGCATGGTCGGGGCGATCAAGCATCTGGCGTCGCCGTATCAACGCTATCGTCATGCGCAGGCGCTGCACGCCATTCGCGTGGCCCTGGCGATGCTCGTCACCATCATGATCACCAGCGGTCTGCACATCCCGCATGGCGACTGGGCATCCGTCTCGATGCTGATTGTGATCGGCGGCATCCAGCATCATGGCAACATCCGCAAGAAGGCCACCGAACGCGCCCTGGGCACCGTGATCGGTGCCGTCACCGGGCTGGCGTTCATTCTCGTGCACGCCTTGTTTGGTGTGGAGTGGTTGACCTACGGGTTGCTCGCCTTGGCCGCCGGGATCTGCGGTTACTACGCGATCGGGCGCGCGGGTTATGTGGCACTCCTGACGGCCATCACCATGATCATTGTGGCCGGCCACGGGGATAACTCGATCGAGACCGGCATGTGGCGCGGCTTCAATGTGCTGGTCGGCATCGTGGTGGCGCTGGCCTTTTCGTTCGCTTTGCCGCTGCATGCCACATACTCCTGGCGCTTCGGCATGGCGCTCAATCTGCGCCGATGCGCCTCGCTCGTGCGCCGCACGCTGTCGGACGATCCCTTGTCGCCGGAAGCCCGCAACGCCATGATCGGCGAACTCAACCGCCGCTCGATTTCGATGCGCAACCTGATGCCGTCGGTTGCCAAGGAGATGGAAATCCCCATGGCGCGTCTGGAAGAAATTCAGACGTTGCACCGCTCGATTTTGAGCACGCTGGAAATGATGTCCGCCACGCCACTCAAGCAGGCCGACGCCGCTGCATGGCAGCGCACGATGACGTCGTTTCAAAACGAAGGCCGGTACATGAGCCTTGTACTGTTGGCCATCGCGCGTGCGCTGCGGGCCGGCGACGCCACGCAACTCAAGCGCGCGACGATCCCGGATACGCCGCCCGCCGCACCGGCCTATTTGAACGCAGCAGATGTGCCGGTGGGCTTGCAGGGGCCGTACTGGCTCTCGCATCAGCTTGCCAGCCAGATCGATCGGCTGCGCAGGTTGCTGGTGGCTACGCGCCGTGCGCGGATGCGTGCCAAGGCGAAGGGCGAGAAAGACGCCAAGGACGAAGCTGCGGCGTAAGGCGTGGTGCAGGTGTGGGCCCACTGGCGAAGCGCCCATGGTTGCTCCAACTGCATCGACGATGCCCCGTTGATTGCAGGGCGGTGGCAGAGGTGTGCAAGCGCCTGGGCACTCCGATCATGAGCGCTTCGATCGGCATGCGCGCTGCGATCATGTCACCTTGATAGCCAGCTTGCCGAAGTTTTTACCTGACAGCAGCCCGATGAAGGCTTCGGGCGCACGGTCCAGGCCGTCGACGATATCTTCGCGATATTTGACTTTGCCCTCCTTGATCCACTGCGCCATTTCTTTCAGGAAGGCCGGCTGCTGATCGATGAAGTCGAACTGGATGAAACCGCGCAACATGATGCGCTTTGCCAGCACCTGCTGCATCAACGCCGGCAAGCGATCGGGGCCGTCCGTCTTCAAGCCATCGTACTGCGCGATCAACCCGCACACCGGTACGCGCGAGAACGTATTGAGCAGCGGGAAGACGGCATCCCATACTGCGCCGCCGACGTTCTCGAAATAGACGTCGATGCCGTCCGGGCAGGCGCGCGCCAACTGCTCGGCGAAGTCCGGCGCGTGATGGTCGATGGCGGCATCGAATCCGAGTTCGTTTTTGACGAACGCACACTTCTCGGGGCCGCCGGCGATGCCGATGGCGCGCGCGCCCTTGATATGGGCGATCTGTCCAACCGCCGAACCTACCGGGCCACTCGCTGCGGCGACCACCACCGTTTCGCCGGCTTTGGGCTGGCCGAGCGTGAGCAAGCCGCTATAGGCCGTGAAGCCCGGCATACCCAGCACGCCCAACGCCGTGGAAATGGGGGCGGCCTGCGGATCGATCTTGCGCAATCCCTTGCCATCGGACACCGCATAGGTTTGCCAGCCCGAATGCGACAGCACGATATCGCCCACCGCAAATTTCGGATGGCGGCTCTCGATCACTTCGCACACCGTGCCGCCTTCCATCACCGCGCCCACGGCCACCGGCTCCGAGTACGACTTTGCGTCGTTCATGCGACCGCGCATGTAGGGATCGAGCGACAGATAGCGCACCTGCAGCAGCACTTGGCCATCGGCCGGCGTGGGTGCCGGCGCTTCCTTGAGTTCGAAGGCCTCGGGCGTGACGCGGCCCTGGGGGCGTTGCTTCAGAATGATCTGGCGGTTGATGTGTGGCGTGGCCATCTGCGCATCCTTTATTTGCACGCGCCGATCGAAGGATCCGGTCGGCGCCGAGTGAAGAGGAGAATGCGCAGCAGGAGGCGTGCCGGTTCCGGCATCGCGCATTTTTGCCTGCAAGACGCGCCGCGCATTCGCCTCAAGCGCTACGAGCCACGCATTACGCGTCGATTTCGCTCAACACTGCTATCGCTGCCGCGATGCCACCCTGGCCGAACGGCACGCCCTGCGCGGTCATGCCGGCTTCGATCGCACCCAGGCAACCCAGGATCATCGCTGGATTGATGTCGCCCAGGTGGCCGATACGAAACGCACGGCCGGCTAACGATCCCAGGCCGCCCGCCACCGCAACCTGAAAGCGTTCGCGTGTGGCGTCGCGCAGGGCTTCAGGATCGAATGCCGCCGGATCCACTGCCACCGTCGTGACCGATGCCGAACGCGCTTCGGGCACTTCGCCGAAGAAGCGCAGGGCCCCGGCCGTGCTCCATGCTTGCACCGCGGCGCGCACCGCGCGTGCCGTGCGGTCATGGCGCGCCAGTACGACGTCCAGGCCTTCTTCGAGAATCAATGCCAGCGCGGCTTCGAGGCCCATCAACAGGTTTTGCGGCGGCGTGCCGCAAAACTTGCGGTAGATGAATTCGCTTTTACGACGCACCCAGTCCCAGTACACGCGCGGCGTGGGGTTGGCGGCAGCCACCGCCATCGCCCGTGCGTCGACCGCCATGAACGACAGGCCCGGCGGCACCATCAGTGCCTTCTGCGATGCGCCCAGGGCCACGTTCACACCCCAGCCGTCCATCTCGAAGGGCGACGCACCCAGGGACGCCACCACGTCCACCACCAGCAACGCCGGATGGCCGGCGTGATCGATGGCGGCACGTACGGCAGGGATGTCGCTCGTCATGCCGCTGGCCGTGTCGGTATGCACGACGAGTACCGCAGTAATGACGTGACCCGAGTCTTCACGCAAAGCGGTCTCGATTGCCGCCACATCCACCGGATAGCCGTCCCGGTACGGCGTGCGCACGACCTTGGCGCCGAACGCTTCGGCATGCTGGGCCCAGGTTTCGGAAAAATGCCCGCTGCCCGGCACCATCACCGTCTCACCGGGAGCGATCAGATTGACGATGGCCGCCTCCCACGCGCCATGGCCGTTGGCGGCATACATGAATACATCCGCGTCACGGGTGCGAAAGACCTGCCGCAAGCCATCCTCGCATGCGGCCACCATGGTGGCCAGGCGGGGATCGCCCATATCCATGGGCTGACGGCTCATCTCGTTGAGCACGTCCTCCGGCACGCGGGTGGGGCCGGGGGAGTGAAGGAAGCGCTGACCTGAAATGCGTTTGGACGGATGCATGACTACCTGAAGAGGAAAGGACGCGAGAAGGAAAGTGAGCTGATGTAATGTTCGGGGATCGAGGCAAGGGCGACTAGAAGAGCGCGGCCGCGAGCGCCATCGTGCGAAACGCGAGCGGAATCAACAGCGCGGCGAGGATGACCTGCAGTCCAAGGGCCAGGCCGGCATAGGCGCCCGCGTCCGGGTCGACCTGCAGTGCGCGCGCGGCGCCGATGCCGTGCGAGGCGGTGCCCAGCGCATAACCGCGTGCCGCCCAGCCGCTGGGGTGTTTCGGGATCCGCATCGCATCGAAGAGGTAGCGGCCGGTGAGCGCGCCCACCAGACCGGTGAGCACGGCAAACACCGCCGAAAGCGCCGGAATACCGCCAATGGCTTCGGCGATGCCCATGGCCACCGGGGCAGTGACGGACTTGGGCGCGAGTGACAACACGATATCGGCCGGCAGGCCAAGCAGCCAGCCCAGCACAACCGCGCTCAGGCTGGCGGTGGCGCCGCCGATGAGCGCGGCCTGCAACAGGCGGCGCCAGCGGCGTTGCAATTCGTGGCGCCGAAACCAGAGCGGCCACGCCAGCGCGACGACGGCGGGCCCCAGCAGGAAATGGATGAATTGCGCACCGGAAAAGTAGGTTTGATAGGGCACGCCGGAGAGGAGCAGGCCCGCAGCGATGAGCACGATGCTCCATAGCACCGGATTCGCCCAGGGCGCTTGATCGCAGCGCAGATAGGCGGCATGCGCGACCAGATACACGACCAGCGTTGCGGTAAGCCCGAACAGCGGCGTGGACGACAGATACACCCACAGGTTGACGAAATCACTCATCGTTGTCGTCCCGGCCCAGGCGCAGCGCCCAAAGCGTGGCGGCCATGCCGGCCCACGTGGAGAGTGCGATCACGAGCATGATCCGTCCGCCGTATTCGCTGAGCAGGGTGAGGTGCGTCATGACGCCCACCCCAACGGGGATGAACAGCAGCGAAAGATGGGAAAGCAGAAATTGGGCGCACTCGGCAACCGGGCTGCGCACCATGGACCAGCGCAGCGCGACCAGTAGCAGCATCATGCCGATCACGGGGCCCGGCAGCGGTAAGTGGAGGGCACGGGAAATCACCTCGCCGGCGGCCTGCAGCGCGAGGAGCCAGGCGAAGCCGCGCAAGGCGTGCATGACGACAGTCTCAAACGATAGGAAGAACTGCCAGGGATGATACCAAGCCGTGCGACTTAGGGTTACTGCTTACTAAAGTTTTGAAACAACTGGCCGTTATTGGGGATGAGCCGGATCAGGCTCTTACCTTCGTCGTGCCCGGCCGTCGTGTCGTATCCCGCGCCCCTGGCCATCTCGCCCCTGGAATACATCGTGTCCTTATTCTCTCGTAGTGCCTTCGCCGATTTGAGCGTCGGTAAAAAGCTGGGTTTAGGCTTTGGCTTCACGCTTATCCTCTCTTTGGTCATCGCCGTGGGCAGCGTGCTCAGCCTGCAACGCACACTCGGGCAGTTCGACCGGGTGGCGTTGACGACCCAGATGGACGGCGATGTGGACGATGCGCGTCTGTCGCGTACCCGGTACGGGCAGTCGTCGTCGGTGGCCGATATTCGCGACAACGAAAAAGCCATGGCTGAGATCGACGCGCGTTTGACCGAGGCGCGGACGATGGCATGGGCACCGGCCGACCAGGACGCGCTCGCCAAGATCGGCGACAACGTCAAGATCTATCGCACGCGACGCGATGCCATGGTGCGCGAGCGTGAAGCCACGCTAGCGGCGCGTACGGCCTGGGAGCAAACGGCCGACCAGGCCACCAAATCGCTGCAGAAGTTGCGCGATGCCCTGACCGAAGCGCTTCAGGCCGAGATCGTGATGAGCCAGTTGGTGTCGATGGGCGGATTCAGCCCGGCGGGTGACGGGGGGGCCGAAGCGACCGCGGCGGGCGGTGAACCCCTCGCCTATGTGGTGATGGATGCCGGCGCCGTGGCGCAATTGCTGGCCGAGGCGCGCTATTCGGTCACGATGCTGGCCCTGCAGCGTACGGCCGAGCGCGAATCGCAAGCGTTGACGGCGGTAGACAAAGTGTCGGCTGCCGCGCAGTTGGTGCACGACAAATTGCCCGAGAATTCTGACAACCGCAAACTGGCACAGGAGGTCCGCACGCAGGTGCAGCGCTATCGTCAGCAGGTGGCGGGCTACATGGCCATCGTGAACCGAGAGAACGCGGCAATCGCGCAAATGGGTCAAACCGCCGAAGGCTTGTCGGCCGAAATCGGCGGCATCGCCGGCCGCCAGACGATCGAAACCCGCAGCTTTGTGGGCCAGGCCGTAACGCTGACGATCATTGTGTCGGCCGTGGTGACCCTGCTGGGGATATTGTCGGCGTGGCTCATTACGCGTCAGATGACGCGCCCGTTGCGCGATGCGGTGGGTGTCGCCGAACGCATTGCCGATGGCGACCTGAGCACCCCGGTGCAGGTGAACCGTCGCGACGAAATCGGGCAGTTGCTGTATTCGATGCAGCGCATGCAGGCCTTCCTGGTCGAGACGGTGTCGCTCGTGCGCGATAGCGTGGATCAGATCAATCTGGGGTCACGTGAGATCGCGGCAGGCAATGCCGATTTGTCTTCACGGACCGAGCAGCAGGCCGCCTCGCTGGAAGAAACGGCCGCGAGCATGGAGCAGTTGTCGGCCACGGTGAAGCAAAACGCCGATAGCGCCGCGCAAGCCAACCGCTTGGCCCAGACTGCGTCGGGGGCCGCGCACGATGGCGGCGCTGCCGTGTCGCGCGTGGTGACGACCATGCAGAGCATCTCGAACCGTTCGAATCGGATCACCGACATCGTCGCGACCATCGAAGGGATTGCGTTTCAGACGAACATCCTGGCGCTGAACGCGGCGGTGGAAGCGGCACGGGCCGGCGAGCAAGGCAAAGGCTTTGCCGTGGTCGCCACCGAGGTGCGGTCGCTCGCGCAACGCAGTGCGACGGCGGCCAAGGAGATCAAGGGCTTGATCGAAGACTCCGTGTCGGCCGTGAGCGATGGTTCGCGTCAGGTGGCCGATGCCTCGCGCACGATCGAGGATGTCATGAAGGCCGTGACGCAAGCAACCGATCTGATGAGCGAGATCGCTGCCAGTTCGCATGAGCAGGCCAACGGCATCGAGCAAGTGAATCGTGCGGTCACGCAGATGGATCAGACCACGCAGCAAAATGCGTCGCTGGTGGAGGAGGCTGCGGCGGCGGCCGCCGCACTGGAAGATCAGGCCGTGCATCTCGCACAGGCCGTGGCCGTGTTTCGTCTGCAGCAGGACGCGGGCGTAGCGCGCTTGACGCACGCGCGCCCGGCGCTGTTGGCGAGTTAACGCAAACACCGTCATCGATCGATGGCGATCGGCACATGCCGCGATGCCCCTGGGCCATCGCGGCATTTTTTTTCAACGGTCGTGAAGCGCGCCCGCAATCGAGGCCGACAACATATCGGCATGGGTCAAACCTGGAAACTCGACCATGTCGACCACCCAATCGCTGCGTTGCGATAAATGTTGGGTAACGGCTTTCGTGTTGTCGGGTCGTTCCGGCGGCGCCACATCGTGGCCGACCATAATTGTCAGGCGCCGTGCCGCACCGTTGGCCGATATGGGTGCACGTGCAATCGTCTGCAGCAGATATCGGCCGTTCCACCAGAACGACGGGCTGGCTGCGATGTAGCGGGTAAATGCGTCCGGCCGCGTCAGCAGCACATGCAGTGCGAACAGCCCGCCGTACGAATGGCCGTAGAGGGTTTGGTCGTTCGCATCGATCGGGTAGTGGGCGGCCACGAAGGGTTTGATGCGTGTTTCGAGGGTATCGAGAAAACGGTCGGCACCGCCGCCGGGCAGCGTCTTGCCCACAGCGTCCGGATCGCGTGGTGCGCCAACGGGGCTGTCGGCGCCGGGTGAGGGGGGCGTGTAGTCATAAGAGCGTGCGGCTTGCCGCAGGCTGGCGTCGATGTCGTAGCCGATGCCCACAATCACCGCACCTGGGCGCCTGCTGTGCTGTACGCCGGCAGCCGTGTCGGTAAGGCTTTCGAATACCGTGTCGCCGTCCAGCATATAGATCACGGGATAGCCCGCGGCCGGTGGCGCACTTGTGGGCTGCCAGATGAAAAGGCGCAAATCCGGACGCGGATCGTCGCGCGTCAGCAGGTATTGCGTCACTTCCGCAGCCGGCACACCCGTAGCGAGTTCTGCAGGCTGCGCAGGCATGGGCTTGGCGGGCGGCGGCGGATCGTATGCGGTGGCGGTAGCGGCGACGAGCGCGCCGCCGTCTGCAACGCGGGCAGTGGACTTGGGCAAGATCGTGATCCTGTAGCGGGGCAGGTAATGCTGCGCTTGGGGGGCGGGACGGCGTCAGTCTACCAGCGGCGCGGTAGGGCTTTGCCGCGCGCTTTCCCCATGATGACGACAGCATCGAATGTCAAACACTGGGTGGGAGACGGACTACCGTGTCGCTCGCCCCACCGTCATGTCGAGCGGCATGCCGTGCACGTCCGCCATCTTGGCGCGCTGCGCCAGCACGAGATTCAACGCTTGGCTCAGCGCATCCAGCGCGCGGCTGTCCGCATCGCTTTTGCGCGTGACCAGCGAAAATTGCAGTGTGGGCGCACCCGCCAGTCGCAGCACGCGCACGGGGTACGTCAGGCAGATGCTGGGGTCGGACAATTGCACCAGCGATATCCCCAGCCCGGCGCTTACCATCGCGACGATGGCCTGCGCGCCATCGAGCTCCAGCGTGCTGTGTTTATCCGGCACATGCGTGTTGATGTAGCGCGCTGCCATGCGGCCGGTGACGGTATTGCGTGCGTAGCGGATCCATTCGTACTCGCGAAACAGGGCAGCGAGCGACGTGCGCGTTTCGTCGGGCGGCACGATCAGCAGCAGTTCGCGTTGCGTCAGATCCTGCCAGTTCAGCCGTGCCGAGCCCCCGGTCTCGGGTTGTGCGACCACGGCGGCGTCCAGCGTGCCGGCTTTGACGGCGTCGGTCAGTTCGGCCGTACGCCCGCGGGCAGGCATCACGCGCAAGTTAGGGTGGGCATCGCGCAGGTAGCGCATCGTGCCGGGGATCAGTACGGCCTGCATCGACTCGATCACCCCCAGCCGCAGGGTGCCTTCCACGGTCACGGTGGGCCGCAGCCGCAGGGCCTCCAGTTGATCCATGGCTTGCCGCATGGTGGCGGCCACGTCGAACGCCAACTGCCGGGGGCGCACCTGCAATCCTGATCGATCGAACAATTGCTGCCCCAGGTATTGCTCCAACTGCTTCATCTGCATGCTCACCGCGCTGGGGGTGATGTTGGTCTCCTTGGCCGCCGCCGCCAGTGTGCCGTGCTGGAGCACCGCATCCAGCGTGGTGAAGAGCGCGAGCTTCATCAGAATTCCTTACGTAGTCGCCAAATATTCATCGATTTATTCTGACTATGCCACGTCCTACACTCCTTGCCTATGGTGCCGCACGGGCGGCGCGGCAGAGCGCGAGGCAGATCGCGCGCCATCCGAGGAAATCATGATGAGCGAACCCGCATTTCGTCCGCAGGCCTGGCTGGCCGCGGATCTGGATCAAGACCGGTCGTGGGTGCATCGGCTGTCGGCCGATGCCGTGGCAGGCGTGGAAGCGGCGCTGGCGGCCGCCAAGCAGTCGGACAAACCGATGCTCGAGATGACGGCTGACGATTTTCCATTGAATGCGGCGGCGCGCGACGCCTTGACGCGCGCGTTCGATGCTACGCAAGGGCGCTTTGGCCTGTGCCTGCTGAAAGGATTTCCGGTCGAGCGCTGGAGTGAAGACGATGCCCGGTTGGCCTATTGGGGGATCGGATTGCATGTGGGCGTGGCCCGCACGCAAAACCGCGCCAGCAATGTGATGACCGATGTGCGTAACGAAGGCGGTTCGTACAAGACCAAGAACGGCCGCGGCTACAACACCAACGCGGGTCTCGATTTTCATATGGACTCGTGCGATGTGGTGGCCTTGTTGTGCTTGCAGACGGCAAAGTCGGGTGGCGAGAGCAAGATCGTGAGTTCGATGGCGCTGCGCGATGCGATTGCACGCGAGCATCCCGATTTGATTCCGGTATTGCAGTCGCCGTACTTCCACAGTTATCAAGGCACCCAGGATCCGGCGCAGCCGCCGTTCTATCGCTGCCCGATTCTGGGGAGTGACGACACCTATTTCTCGTTTCGCACCAATCGCAAAAACACCACGGCGGCGCAACGCGACTTCGACGACGTGCCGCGCCTGAGCGACGCGCAAAGTGAGGCGCTCGACCTGCTGGATACGTTGATGCCGGATCCCGTTTATTGCTTTTCGATGTGGCTCGAGCGGGGCGATCTGCAGTTGCTCAACAACTATGTGATCCTGCATTCACGCACCAACTTCGAAGACCATGATGAGCCCGAACGGCGGCGTCATCTGCTGCGATTGTGGTTGGCGATTCCCGGCTCGCAGCCGCTGCCCCCCGAGTGGCGCGAGTACTACGGCGATGTGCGCCCGGGTGCCGTGCGCGGCGGCGTACGAGGCAGCGCGATCACCGAAGCGTTTCTCGATTACGAGCGCCGCCAGGCGCAACGGATGAAGATGCCGTTGGGGCTGTAGCAGCCTGATGACGACGGTGGTGACGGAAGCCTGGATCGCGCCGCAACGCGAAACAGGCCGGCATGCAACGCGATGCGGCACTGCATTGCGAGCAACGTTTACAACCTTGCAACATCTTCTGGTGCATCTGATCCGTATGTAGGGGTACAGGCGGCTTAAACGCTTGAGCACTTACCCCAAATACATCAGGAGATTGCCATGAAAGTCATCACCACCGCTGTCGTTCTTTCCTTCGCTTTGATTGGCGCCTCCGCACAGGCCGCCGACATGACCAAGAGCCGCGATCAGGTTCGCCAGGAACTGGCCGAAGCCAAGTCGAACGGCACCTACAGCTTCGGCGAACTGGCTTATGTGCCCAAGGCACAAAGCGGCCGTTCGATCATGACGGAACCCGTCAATCTGCGTACCAGCCAGCGTGCGGTGGGTAGCTTCGGCGATCTGGATTACCCGCGCGGCGCCGTGCCGCTGAACCGCATGATGTAAGCCGTTCGCAGCGGCGTGTCATTGCACGACCGCATCGTGCCGGTTTGACGCATCGCATGCGTCCAGCCCGCATCATGCAACATACGATCGACGAGGTGTCTCAAGGCATGCTCGTCGATCGGCATTTCAGGGTCGCCCGGCGCATCGTGCGCCGCCTCGCTCAATTGCGTGCCGTCCGCAAGGACGATCGAGACGGACGCACCGAAATGCGCGGGATAGCGCGCATTGATCTCAACGTTGGTGTGTAGCGTGACGCGCTCGCGCAGCGCCGCGCAGGTGGCGTCATTGATGGCGTGGGCCTCGAATGTCGGCATCCATACCTCCCCCCACAGCAATGCCGCAGCCACCGTGTGCTGCAAACTGAAGCGTGCCTGCAAGGGCGTGGCGGGATGCGTTTGATCGCAGAACGCCAACGCATCGGCGTAGGTATGTACATCGATGCGCGCGATGGCATTCACCGGTCCATTTGCTTTCGGATCGATAGCAGTATCGCCAGCTGCATCTATCTCTGCGCCGTCCAACCCGGCAACAGGATACCGCTGGGGCATACGAGCCAGCAATCGCTCACGCAGTCGCAACGCTGCAGCGATCGCAGGATGAGCGTGGCGGCACGCGGGCCAGGGTTTCAGGCTGGTCTCGTGGATCTTCCAAGGGGCTTCGGCGAGCAGCACGAGCGGGCGCGCGTCGGGGCACATCGCGGCAAACATGCCTTTCTCGCCTTCCAGCGCATGTGCGGGGCCCTGCAATCCTGCCTGCGCCATCCATGCCGCCTGCAGTCCGGTGTGCGCGGCTTGTGCGGTGTGCCACGCCTTGCCGTCGCAGGGCTCCATGCGGATCTGCCACAGGCCCGAGGCGCGTGTGACGGCCAGTGCCAGCGCGTGCGCCGTGCGCGTGGTGTCCAGTCCGAGAAGCGACGCGGCAGTCGCTGCTGCGCCCACGTTGCCGCACGTGGCGGTGTTGTGCCACAGCGCATAGTGAGACGGTCCCATCGCCAGCCCGAGACGGATCATTGCGTCATACCCCCGCACGATCGCCTCGAGAACGAGGGGCTCAGCGGCGCCGGTCAGGCGTGCCAGATGACGCGCGACCGGCATGACGATCGGACCGGGATGCACCAGCGCTGCGCGGTGCGTGTCGTCCATTTCGTAGAGACTGCCCAGCGACGCTTCGTATTGGAAGTGCGCCACATGGCGCGCATCGGCAAGCGTTCGATCCGCACGCCATTCGGCGCCGGCCGCCGCCTGCCACAGCGGCTCGCCCATCGCGCCCGCGGCAGCCAGTGCCGCACTGCCGCGCCAATATGCCAGATGCGTGGCGGCCCGGGCGCGATCGGCCGCTTCGATCGGGCGCGCGAGCAGCATGGCGAGGTGCTGAAGCAACGATGGCGAGGGTTGGGTAGCGGCGTTCGTCATGGCAGGCGCGCAGTGCGGATGGGGAGCGCAGAGGCGCGCGTCACACCGGCGGGCACTGGGTCGTGAACCAGTCGGCGATATCGCTGCCGGTTTTGAAGCAGACGTCGGGATGCGCCATCAGCGTGTCGAGGATCTGTTCGAAGTACCCGAAGCGGTGCGGCACGCCCATCAAGTGGGGATGCAGGCCCAGCGCCATCACGCGCGGCCGAGTCTGGCATTCGCGTTCGAAGAGCTTGAGCGTCTGTTGCACGCGCAGCAGAAACTCAGGCGACGAGTGCTTTTCCACGGCGTAGATGATCGAGTCGTTGAGCTCCAGGTTGTAGGGCATTTGCAGCAGGGCACCGCGATCCACGCGCAACCAGTTCGGTACATCGTCCACCACCCAGTCGCACACGTATCCCACGCCCGCATCGGCCAGCGCTTCGGGCGTGCGGTCCGTTTCGCGCAGACCCGGGCTCAGCCAGCCGCGGGGTCGCGTGCCGGTGAAGGCCTGCATGGTGTCGAGGCACTGCGCGATGATGTCCGCCTCCACGCCGTCGTGATTCAGGGCTTTCTGATGCATGCCGTGGCCGATGAACTCCCAGTTGGCGTCGAGCATGGCTTCGGCTGCGCGCGGATAGGCGGCAATCACACCGGCATTGCAACTGGTGGACGCCGGCAAGCCGCGATCTTGAATCGCGCGCAGCATGCGCGGCAGCCCGGCACGCATGCCGTAGTCGGCCCAACTGAAGTTGGGCACGTCGGGCACCGTTTCCTTGCCATGCGGCGGCGTGATGATGGTGCGCGGCATGGGCTCGTCGAAGCGCCAGTGTTCGACATTGACCACCAGGTGCACCATGATCGCACCGTCGGCATGCGGCGCGAGGGCGGGGCCTTCGTCGGAGAAGCGATAGGGAATGCGGGGATTGGCCATGAAAGCGGATGTCCGTCGGAGATGAGAGGCGGGGTGGCGTGACGGCTCAATGCCGCATCTGCTGCATGATGTCGCGCTTGAGGCGATTGAACACATCGCCGGTGATGAGGTCGATCGAGCGCGGTCGTTCGATCGGCACCGTGATGCGGGTGGCGATGCGCCCGGGGCGAGCCGACATCACGTAGATCGTGTCGGCCAGCAGAATCGCTTCGTCGATATCGTGCGTGACGAACACCACGGTCGTGCGCAGGGTTTGCCAGACGGACAGCAGCAGTTCCTGCATCGTGAGGCGCGTTTGCGCGTCGAGCGCGCCGAACGGCTCGTCCATCAGCAGCACTTTAGAGCCCAGTGTGAGCACGCGGGCGATGCCCACCCGTTGCCGCATGCCGCCCGACAACTGCACCGGCAGATGCTTGGTGAAGCCCGAAAGCCCGGTGATCTCGAGCATTTCGCGGGCACGATCTTCATACTGGCTGCGCGGCAGGCCCGCGATCTTCGGGCCGAACACCACGTTTTCCCATACGTTGAGCCAGGGGAAGAGTGCGGCTTCCTGGAACACCACGCCGCGATCCGGTCCGGGCTTCGTGATGGCCGTACCGGCCACCGAGAGCGTGCCGTCCGAGGCGGCTTCAAAGCCGGCGATCAGATTGAGCAGCGTGGATTTGCCGCATCCCGATGGCCCCAGCAGGGCCACGAATTCGCCGGCTTGCACCTGCAGGTCGATCTCGTCCAGCGCATGCACCGGCGTGATGCCGGGATAGGTTTTGCTTAAGCTTGAAATGGCGATATCCGACATGTGCACCTCAATGATTTTGCAGCATGCGCCACACCAGCACACGACGTTCGATCCATACGATCAACCGGTCGCTGATGAAACCCATCAGTCCGATCGACACCATGTCGGCCAGCACGATATCCATGCGGCCCACGTAATACGCGTCCCAGAGCACATAGCCCAGGCCGGATTTCACCGCCACCATTTCCGAGACGATCACCGCGGTCCAGGAAATGCCCAGCCCGATGCGCAGCCCGGTAAAGATGGACGGCATGGCGGCCGGCAATACCACGCGCCGCAGCACCTGCGAGGACGAAGCACCCATCATGCGCGCGGCCCGTACCAGGTTGCGATCCACGTCGCGCGCCCCTTGCGTGGTGTTGACCACGATGGCGTAGAAGCCGCCGAGGAAAATCAGAAAGATCGATCCCATGTCGCGAATGCCGAAGAGCGCGATCGAGAAGGGCAGCCAGGCGGTGATCGGAATCGGCCGCATGCCTTGCACGAGCGGATCGAGCATCAGGGAGGTGATGCGGCTCCAGCCGATCGCCAGGCCGAGCGGAATACCGCACACCATCGCCAACGCGAAGCCTTGCGCCACGCGCAGGGTGGAGTACTGCACGTTGCTCAACCATGTGCCCAGATAGGGGTTGAGGCCCATGCCGGGGCTGGCGAAGATCCAGTCGTACCAGGCGCGGCCCACTTGCGCCGGCGTGGGCACCACGCCGGCCATGCCCGGCGACTGGCCGACCAGTTGCCATCCGATCAGGATCAGCACCGGCACGCACAGACCCATGGCCAGACGCCCCAGCGCCCGGCCCCAGTCGCGCGTGGCGGTGCGCGGTGCGGCGGGCTGCCGCAAAGCCGAAGTACTCATATGCCGATCTCCAGTAGCCCGTGCGGGCGAGGGGTGCGCCGCGCGCGGTCGTTCAAGGCTTCATGGCCGCTTGGGCGAGTGAGGGATCCCATACGGTGTCGATCGTGCCGCTGACGTCCTTGGGGATCACGCCGAGTTCGTTGAAGGTCTTGGCTTGCCGGCGCAACTGATCCAGGTCGAGCACGCCGCCGAGCTTGATGAGTTTGGCCGATTCGCGCGTCACGTCGATCGGAAGCCCGGTGTACTTCGAGTAGGCTTGCGCAAACGCTTCCGGATCCTTGGCCAGCCGTTCTTCTTCTTTCTTGTAGGCCCACATGAAGCACCGCATCGCTTCGGGCTTGCTCTTGAGCGCATCGCGGGTCGCGGCAAGCAGGCCGAGCTCGGCACCCACTGCTTTGGATTGACTGTATTCGAGCTTCGAGAAGTAGCCTTTGTCGGTCGCCACGATCTGCGATTCGAACGGTTCCCACAATGCGACGGCATCGACGTCGCCCCGTTCCAGCGATTGCACGAAGGCGGTGCCGCCACCCTGGATGTTGACGGCGGTAAAGCTGGTGTACGGCACCTTTTTCTCGGCGAGCGTCGCGGCCCATTGGAACCAGACTGCCGAGCCGGGGGCGATGCCCAGCCGCTTGCCTTTCAGATCGTCCCAGTCGTCGATCTTCACGCCTTTCTTGACGACCAGATACTTGGGCGAGCCCGCCACGCCCGACAGGCCGACCAGGCGATCGCTGCCTTGCGCAAGTGCGATGGCGAGATCGGCGGGACCGATGCCCGACACATCCACCGACCCGGACAGCAGCGCCGTACGGGCATCCGCATAACGCACGAATTCCACCGGTTTGACCGTCACATTGCAGGCCTTGAGCGGTTCGGTGATACCCAGCATGGGCGACAGATGTCCCACCTTTACGAATCCCACCGTCAACGTCTCCGGCTTGGGCGCGGCGGGTGGTTGCGGGCCGACGGCCCATGCGTGGCCGGCAGCCATCGCCAGGGTGGCGAAAAGTCCAGCGCGAAAGTGCTTGTTCATGTTTTTCCCCTTGGTCACGAATCACACTGCAACCGGCGCGGAGCGTTTCCGAACCGGCAGAAAATGGCGGGCTACCGCCCGGTGAAAACGGCTGGCCGTTTGGCCTTGAATGCCGCTTGCCCTTCCTGGTAATCGTCGCTCGCAAAGCACGCGCGCACGGCCTCTGTCACCTGTGCCTCGCTTGGTGCGTCGGGCTCGTTGGCGAGGTGCCGCAACGCCAGTTTCGCCGCGCGTATCGTGAGTGGCGCATTGGCGGCCACCTTGCGGATGCGCGCCTGAACCGTTGCTGCGAAGTCAGCATCGTCGAACACCTCGTGCGCGACGCCGACGCGGGCGGCCTCTGCACCATCGAACGTGCGGGCCGTCAAGAAAAGATCGGCCGTTCGCGCCGCACCGATCATCTCGGTCATGCGGGCCACGCCCGCCAACGTGTAGCCCAGCCCCAGACGGGCGGCCGGCATGCGAAAGCGGGCGCTGCGGTTGCAGTACCGCAAGTCGCACGACAGGGCCATGCCGAGCCCGCCGCCCATGCAGACGCCCTGGATCTCGGCGATCACCGGATGGGGCGAGTTGCTGAGCGCGGCCTGCGCATCGGCCACGGCATGTTCGTAGCGCAGCACTTGTTCGGGGTCGCGGCGCTGTTGGCCGAACTCCGAAATGTCGGCGCCCGACACGAAGGCCCGTTCGCCCGCGCCCGCCAGTACGATCGCGCGCGTATCCGGATGGGCGTCGGCCTGTCGTACGAAGTCGAGCAACTGTTGCCACATCGTCAACGACATGGCGTTGAAGCGCGAGGGATTGTCGATCTCGATGCGGGCAACGCCGTCGGCATGGCTGAAGGTCACGCGGCCGGGCGGGTGGGAAAGCGTATCCATATCGATCCTTTAAACGGCCTGCGCGGCGCGCAACGCTTCGATGTCGCCGGCGCTATAGCCCGCTTCCTGCAGTACTTCATCGGTGTGTTCGCCCCAGCCTGGCGCCGTGCGGGCGATATGTGCTGGCGTGCGCTCGAGCGTCACCGGTTGTGAAATGACCGTGCGCGTGCCGCCCTGCCAGGCGTCGCATTCCTGTGCCACTTTGAGATGCTGAATCTGCGGATCCTCGAACATCTGCGGCACGGTATAGACCGGCCCGGCCGGCACACCGGCGGCGTTGAGCACGTCCACCCAGTGCTGCACGGAATGCGCGGCAAACACGGTCTGGATCTCGGCGTTGAGCCGCTTGCGGTGCTGCACGCGTAGCTTTTCGGTGGCGTATTCGGGGTCGTTCAGCCATTCCGGTTTGTCGATGACGGCGCAAAACCGCTTCCAGTTGCCTTCGCCCGAAGCGCCAAGATTGAACATGCCGTCATCGGCGCTGAACAGCCCCATCGGGCTGCTGGTGGGATGGTCATTGCCTTCCTGCACCGGCACATCGCCTTCGTTCAAATAACGCGCCGCTTGAAAATCCATCATGGCGATCTGGCCATGCAACAGCGAGGCGTGCACCCATTGTCCTTCGCCCGAGGTCTCGCGTTCGAGCAGCGCGGTCAGGATGCCGAGCGCGGCATAAAGCCCCGTGCTGGAGTCGCCGACCGCCAGGCCCGCGCGCACCGGGCCCTGGCCCGGCAAGCCCGTCACGGACATCAACCCGCCCATGCCTTGAATGATCTGATCGAAACCGGGCCGCTCGGCGTAGGGACCGGTTTGGCCGAAGCCCGAAATGCTCGCGAGGATCACGCGCGGATTGATCGCGCGCAGCGATTCGTAATCCACGCCCAGGCGGAACTTGACGTCGGGACGCCAGTTTTCAACGACCACGTCGGCATCGGCCACCAGGCGTTTGAACACCGCCAGCCCCTCAGGTTTTTTCAGGTTCAGCGTGAGTGAGCGTTTGTTGCGGTTCAGGTTCTGGAAGTCGCCGCTCCAGCGATCTGCGGCAAACATCGCTTCGTTGGGATCGATGCCGGGCGGCGGCTCGATGCGGATGACGTCGGCGCCGAAGTCGGCCAGCATGCGCACGCAAGTGGGGCCGGCGCGCACGCGCGACAGGTCCAGCACGCGAAAACGTTGCAGCGCCGGGGAGGCTGAGAGTTGGGGCATGGTGTCAGCGCCTGGGAATAGCGGCAGGCGAACCTGCCGATGGGGTGAAACTGCGACGGAAACCGCGGCCATCGAAGCGGCGACGCTCGATGTCGGCGGCAAAAGCCAGCAAGGTGCCTTCGCCGCCCCGCCGTGCAATGGCCTGCAGGCAGATCGGCCTGCCATCGTCGGCATCGGCCACCGGAAATACGGCGGCAGGGAGATCCAGATAGTTGACGAAGGCCATCCAGCTGAACATGGCCACCAATTCACGCGCGTCGAAGTCGGGTGACGCGGTGTGAACGTGCCGCCAATCGGGAACGCCCCGCGGCAGCGCGGGCGTCAACAACACGTCGGCGTCGTTGAAAATCGTGTGCGCGATCAGCGCCCGGTGCGCGGTGCGTGACCGATAGGCTTGGGCATACCACGGCGCGGGGATGACCGCGCCCGCCAGCGCCACGGCGCGCGGCAGGGCATGCAATGCCGGTGCCTGCCCCGCCAGCGCCTGCGCATGCGTGGTGGCAGCTTCGGTGTGCAGCATCACTTCCGCCAGACGCGTCCATTCGGTCAGATGCGGCAGCGACACCTCCTTGCACGTGCTGCCCGCACGGGCAAACTCATCGGTCACGGCGTGCAATGCCTTGGCGACTTCCGGCGTCATGCCCAAACGCGTGTCTGTGTGATCCCAGCAGTGTGCAATGCGCCAGCGGCTGGGTGGGGCAGCCATCCGAATCGTGCTGCAGGCGGCGAGGAGCGCAGCGGCGTCGGCGGTGCTGCGGGTGAGCAAACCGACCGTGTCCAGACCCGGCGCCAGCGGCGCGACGCCGCGGTTCGACAAGCGATGGCGTGAGGGCTTGAATCCCAGCACACCGCACGTGGCCGCCGGCATGCGCACCGACCCTGCGGTATCGGTGCCCAGGGCGCCATAGCACAGTCCTGCGGCCACGGCTGCGCCGGATCCGCTGGACGAGCCGCCAACGACGGCCTCGGTATCGACAGGATTGACCACGCGTGGGGCATGCGGGTTTTCACCGGTCGCGCCGCAGGCGTGTTCGGCCATTACCAACGCAGCCAGCGGCGTGGCGCCCGCATTCGCGAGCCGTTGCACCACGGGCGCGGCGCGGTCAGGCGCCGCGCCCGTCGCCCGCGCTTCAGCGATCGCCGCGGCATCGCGGCCGCAGCCCGGTGCACGCTCGGCGAGGTCGAAGATATCCTTGTGGGCGACGCCCACTCCGGCGAGCGGTGCCGTGGGGTCGAGCGTGGCCGGCAGATCGAGCAGTGCCGCAACGCAATGTCCCGTATCGTGTGCGATCGCATCGTGTTGCGCCTGAAGTGCCACGATTGGATCGTAGCGGCCGCTCGCGATGTCTGCGCGTAGCGCGGCGATGCTGTCGGGCAGGCCGGCGGGCGTGATCATCGGGCTGTCCCGTCAAACTTGCGCGCGGCGGTGGTCGCCGGCGCCAGTCGCAGCAGGGTGCGGGCCACCGCGCGCACCTCGTCGACGTTCACGGCGATGCCGGATGCCGCGAACAGCGCCGGCAAGGCTTGCGCAAGCGCGTCGCGATCGGGTAACGATGGATTCCCTGCAAGCGGATTTTCAGTAATACTCATGGTGCGCCATATGTATTTCTTGTAAATCTATAAATATATTTATAAGGTCAGGGATAATTTCGCTCAATCAGTGTTTACGCGCATGCCATGAAAGTCAGTGAACGAATCCGCTTGGCGCTTGAAGACGACATCCGGCAGGGCTTGCTCTTGCCGGGCGATCCGATCGACGAGCAAGATATCGCCGGCCGCTACGGCGTCTCGCGCACGCCGGTGCGTGAGGCGCTGTTGCAACTGAAGGTGCAGGGCATTCTCGATAGTCAGCCGCGCGCAGGGATGGTGGTGGCGCGCATGGATGTGCAGGAGCTGCTGGCGATCTGGGAGTTGATGGCCGAGATGGAGGGGGTATGCGCCCGGTTGGCATGCGAGCGCATGACCGCAGACGAGCGCGCCGAGTTGACCGCGCTGCACCAACGTGCAGCCGAGGTGGTCGAGGCCGACGATATGCAGGGCTGGCGCGACGTCAACCACGACTTTCACGAGATGCTCTATCACGCCTGCCGCAATCCTTATCTGCGTCAGGATCTGCTGCGCTTACGCGCGCGTACGGGCGCCTATCTGCGGCACACCTTCAGCGCCGTAGGTCGCATCCGCGCCTCGTATGAACAGCATGGCGAATTGGTGGCCGCGATACAGGCCGAAGATGCCGAACTCGCGCATCGCATGATGATGCGCCACATCAGTCTGGGTCAGGGTGCCAAGGGCCTGGCCGACTTCATCATCAATCTGCCAAGGTCGATGGTGAAGGCGTCGTGATCGCCCTCGCCAGGTCGCGGCGGATGATGGTCATCGGGGCATTGGTCCTGGGCTGACGAAGATCGGCGGCCGAGGCCCCGCCGGTTCAGCGCCCGGCGGCCTTGGCGCTGATGCCGTTGGCCACGCCCATGTCCGTCTTGGGCACATCGGTCACGATGATGCGCACGTCGTCTCCGGCGATGCCGAGACTGTCGCAGATCGCGCCGTTCAGGGCGGCGAACAAGGCGTCTTTCAACGCTTCCGTGCGCCCGGTGATGAGCTTCACGTCGGCGCGCGCCATCGGGTGGCCGATCTCGCCGGCCACGATCACGTGGGCCGGTTCGATTTCCTGCAACGTGATCCGCACCGAGGCCAGCGGCGCCGCGATGCTGTCCACGATGGCCTGGCTCGACGTCTTGAGCAGCGCCGTTTTCTGGCCGGCGCTATAGCCGGTCATGATCTGCATGGCAACGATGGGCATGGTGGTCTCTCGTGATGGATTAGCTGTATTTTCCCACGGCGTGGCGTGCCACGTAATGGCCGGGGCCCACCTCGACCAGAGGCTGCACCACAGGCTCATCGCCCAACGCGCGTACGGTGGACGGAATCTCATCCACCAGCAGCGAACGCTGGCGATGACGCCGTTGCGGATCCGCCACCGGCACGGCCGACATGAGTTTCTTGGTATACGGATGCTGGGGCGCTTCGAACACGGCGCGGCGCGGGCCGATCTCGACGATCTGGCCCAGATACATCACGGCCACGCGATGGCTCACGCGCTCGACCACCGCCATGTCGTGCGAGATGAAGAGGAACGACACGCCCAATTCACGCTGCAGATCCAGCAGCAGGTTGACGATCTGCGCCTGAATCGACACGTCCAATGCCGACACGGACTCGTCCGCAATCACGACCTTGGGGTTGAGCGCCAAGGCGCGTGCAATGCAGATCCGTTGCCGCTGCCCGCCCGAAAACTCGTGCGGATAGCGGTCGATCATTTCGGGCGACAGCCCGCACTTGTCCATCAGCCAGCGCACGCGCTCTTGCGCCTTGCGGCCACGCGCCACGTTATGGATCAACAGCGGCTCCATGATGGAGTAGCCCACCGTCATGCGGGGATCGAGCGAGGCGAACGGATCCTGGAAGATGATCTGGATATGCTGGCGCAACCGTTGCATGGCCGAGCCGCGCAAGGTCCGGATGTTCTGGCCGTCGAACGTGATGTCGCCCGACTGGCTCTTGACCAGTTGCAGCAGCGATCGGCCGGTGGTGGTCTTGCCGCAACCCGACTCGCCCACCAACGACAGCGTCTCGCCTGGGAAGAGATCGAAACTGACCTGCTCGACGGCGTGCACGCGGCGTTGCGTGCGGCCCAGAATGCCTCCGGGGATATCGAAGCGCGTGACCAGATTACGAATCTGCAGGATCGGGCCGTTCTCGCGGCGCACGGTGTCCGTGGGCGGTGCCACCGGCACGGCTTCCACGCCGGCGGCGGCCTGGGCGACCTCCAGCAATGGGAAAGGCGCTGGCGCATCGGTGCCGTTCATCGCACCCAAACGCGGCACGGCCGAAAGCAATGCGCGCGTGTAGGGATGCTGCGGCGCCGAAAAGATCTCGTCCGACGTGCCGTCTTCGACCTTCTCGCCGCGATACATCACCAGCACGCGGTCGGCCACTTCAGCCACCACCCCCATATCGTGCGTGATGAAGATCACGCCCATGTCCATTTCTTCCTGCAGTTGACGAATCAATTGCAGAATCTGCGCCTGGATGGTCACATCCAGCGCGGTGGTGGGTTCGTCGGCGATCAGCACTTGCGGCTTGCACGACAGCGCCATGGCGATCATCACGCGCTGGCGCATCCCGCCCGAGAGCTGATGCGGATAGCGATCGAGGATGGCACGCGCATCGGGAATGCGCACCTGTTCGAGCATGCGCAGCGTCTCGGCGCGGGCGGCGGCGGCATCGAGATTCTGATGCAGCTGCAGCGCTTCGGCGATCTGTACCCCGGCCGTGAAGCTGGGGTTGAGCGAGGTCATCGGCTCCTGGAAGATCATGGCGATGTCGGAGCCGCGCACGCTTTGCAGCTGGCGGTCGGACGCACGCATCATGTCGACCGTTTCGCCATTGCGGCGGCGCAGGCGCAGGCCATCGGCGGTGATGGTGCCGCCACCGTATTCGATCAGTCGCATCAGAGACAGCGACGTCACCGATTTGCCCGAGCCCGACTCGCCGACGATGGCCAGCGTTTCGCGGCGATCGACGTGGAACGACACATTGCGAACGGCGCGCACCGCGCCTTGTTGCGTGGCGAAGTCGACCGAGAGATTGTCGACTTGCAGTACGCGTTGGGTATCCAGATTGGCCGTGGTCATTTCTCTTGTCGCGGATCCAGGGCGTCGCGCAAACCGTCACCCAGCATGTTGAAACCCAGCACTGCCAGGAAGATCGCCGCACCGGGGAAGATCGA